>WNGG01003416.1_pt1 | contig 21560 bp, 17 predicted proteins | sample 5400661 | NCBI WGS metagenome assembly WNGG01 (sample SAMN13153372, study PRJNA577476) | soil metagenome | isolation source: 100 cm soil or saprolite under Garry oak tree replicate 1 | place: USA:California | collected 2016-06-15
GCACTGGTGCCGATGGCAGACCTGGAACTCATCCGCAGAATCGAAGACAAACTGGACAACGAAGCCGCAGACAAGGCGCTCAAAGAGCCCGGGACGATTCCATGGAAGAAGCTCAAGGCTGACCTGGGCCTTGAGTAAACGGTAGCGCGTGGCCTACCGCATCGAATTTAAGCCTTCCGCGGCGAAAGAATTTTCCCAGCTCCCGAAGAACGTTCAGAAGCGGATAACCATCAAGGTTAACACCCTAGCTGATAACCCGCGTCCGCGCGGGGTAGAAAAGCTCGAAGGCCGAGAGAACCGTTACCGCATCCGAGTAGGGGACTACCGGGTCATTTACGAGATTCACGACGAAGTCCTGCTCGTTCTCGTAGTGAGGATCGGACATCGCCGGGAGGTATACCGCGGGTTGTAGAGGACTACGGTCCTTGCAAAACTCCGCAAAAACCCATAGGCAGAGCCCATGCCTCAGCAGCGCCTGTTCGTCAGCGACTCGCTCGCTGTTTTGCAGGACGCCTTCGTCACTGCCGTGCAGGCGCTCAAGACCGCCGATCCCCTGGCTCCGCTCACGGTACTGGCGCCGAGCAACCTCCTGGCCCTGCGCCTGCGGCGCGCGGTCGCCTGGGCCGGGCGAGGGCACTTTGGCCTGCGCAGCTTCACCCTCAGCGATTTTGCCCGTGAAGTTGCTGAAGACACCCTGGCCCACGAGGGCCAGCAGTCACTCCCCCCGCTGGCTGCAGCCCTGATTGTGAAAAAACTCCTGAGCGAGACCGAGACGCATAATTACTTCGCCCCGCTCGCCACACAACCCGGGTTTCCCCAAGCTCTCCTGGCCACGCTTGCTGACCTCAAACAGGCTGGAGTGCAGCCGCAGCAGTTGCGCACCTTTATCAGCCGTGCCCAGCACGGAGAGGCGTCCCGTCACAAGCTGGATAGCTTGCTCACCCTCTATGATCGCTACGCTCGCTTTCTGACAGAACACGGGCTTTACGACCGCGACGACCTGCTTGAGCGAGCCGCCATACTGCTCGAAGCTAGCCCCGCCACGACCCCCCTGTTCCTCTATGGGTTCTACGATTTCACTCCTCTGCAGCGCCGCCTGATCGCAGCCGCGCTCAAAGGCCGTGACGTCCTGGCATTCTTTCCCTGGCGTGCGGGCTCAGCCTACGAGTACGCCACCCCCACCCTCACCTGGCTGACCAGCTTGGGACTCCAGTACACCCCACTGGCTGTGAAAGAGGAGCAGGAGAGCGACCTCGTACGGCTCCAGGCGCGACTCTTTGAAGAAAGACCTCCCCAGCCTCCCGTAGCTACCTCGAGGCCTGACGTTTCGGTCACCTTACTCTCAGCGCCGAGCGAGAGCCGTGAGGCACGCGAGATCGGACGCGTCGTGCTGGAGCTAGCCCGCGAACATGGCCTGCGCTTTCACCAGATCGGCGTGCTGCTGCGCGACTCTGCGACGTATGGGCCGCTACTGACGGAGACTCTGACCGGACTTGGGATTCCCTGCTGCCTCTACGGCGGCCTGCCTCTCTTACATACGCAGGCCGGTCAGAGTCTGCTCCTCCTCTGCCAGGTGCTGGCTGAGGACTACGCCCGGCCGCGGGTCATCGAGTTCCTGGGGGTGGCTGACCCGCCCTTCGCCGCACTGCTAGGTGAGCTGGCGGAGTACGCCCGCCCGGCCCGCTGGGAAGCGTTCTCCCTGGAGGCCGGTATCGTCAGAGGTGCGCAAACGTGGTGTGACCGGCTGTCTCGCCCGGAAGCGAGCCGTCATGAAGACATAGACGCTAACAGCGAAGACCAGCAGGAGTTGCATGCGTTTGTGGTGTTTATGCAGAGGTTTCTCGCCGCCAGTGAGCGCGTGCCGCGGACCAACACTTGGCGAGGCTGGGCTGAGCACACGCTGGAGTTACTGCGCACTTATGTCTCTCCCACCACACACACCAGCCAGGTCGAAGACGCACTCATGCAACTCGCAGAACTCGACTTACTCGGCGAGCCGGTTTCTATCGGCGAGTGGGTCAGAGGTATAACTGCAGCCCTGGCGAGGGCCACGGTGGACATAGGCGCGCTCGACACAGCAGGCGTCTTTATTGGCGATCTCCTGGCTGCCCGCGGAGTGCAGTTCCGCGCTATCATCGTGCCAGGCCTGGTTGAAGGCCGTTTCCCCCGGCCTGTACGCCAGGACCCGCTGCTGCTGGATCACGAGCGCCAGTATCTGGCGGAGTTCTTGGGGTGCGACCTGGCACAGCGGCGCCGTCTGAGCGACGCAGAGCGACTGCTGTTTACCCTGGCCACGCAGAGCGCGAGTGACTGGCTGGTGCTAACCTACCCGCGCCCTGACCACGGCAGCGGCCTTGCGCAGGTGCCGTCGTTCTACCTGTTGCGCGCCCTTGAGGCGCTGAGCGGCAAGCCCGCGTCCTTTGCTGACCTCGGAGAGTGGGGGAGGCGCGTGCCGCTTGCACCTCTGTACAGCGGACCGCCGAGCGGCGCGATAGATGCCATCGAGTTTCATATTGCGAGTGTTGAGCAGGCCCTAGCCACAAAGGATCCGGTGCCACTCGGCTACCTCCCCACGGTCGCTCCGGTCCTCTCCCGCGCTCTGGACGCGGCTCACCAACGCTGGGATACCCCGCAGCTCACGGCCTTTGACGGCATGATCGAAGACGAGTCGGCAAGAACCCAACTGCACCAACGCCTGTTTCCTGCGGGTATGCTCTTCTCCGCCAGCGCCTTGGAGACCTATGCCCGCTGCCCGTTTCGCTACTTCCTCAGCCTGGTGTTGGGCCTGACCCCGCGAGAAGAACCCGAATGGGTGCTCACCCTGCAGCCGCGCGACCGTGGCGCTTTGTTGCACGATATCTTGTGCGACTTTTTCACCCGGCTGCGCCAGACAGGCCGGCTGCCATTAACGGCCCAGGACGGGACCCAACTCACACGCCTGCTCGCGCAGGTTGCCGAGGAACACTTCCAGGCGTTTGCCCGTACCCACGCGACCGGCTTCCCGCTGCTCTGGGAGATCGAACAGGAGCGTATGCGCGAGCACTTAGCCCTCCTGCTCAAGCGGGAATGCGAAGCTGCCGGCGACTTCCTGCCCACCGCTTTTGAGGCTCACTTCGGCATGGACGCGGTGGATAACCGCAGCCTAAACCTATTTTTCCCCATTGGGCCGGTCTACTTTGTCTTGGACGATGGCCAGGAGATCCGTCTGCACGGGCGTATTGATCGCATCGATCTGTCGTCCGATCAGCAGCGCGCTCGGATTCTCGACTACAAGACCGGGAAACCTATCCGTGGCCGCTTCGCCGGGGGGACAGCTTTGCAGCTGCCGCTGTACCTGTTCGCAGCCCGTACGCTGCGGCCGGACCAGACCTGGGGGTCAGCGGGGTATGCTTATGTGGATCATCGCAGTGGAGGAGGAGCAGCCGTATTCACAGCTGACACTTGGCCGGAGTCCCTAGCAATGCTACGACAGGTGGTGACGGCGCTGGTGCAAGGAATCCGGTCAGGCTGTTTTGCCTCCACGCCTGACTCGTGCTACCCCTGTCCCTTTCCGCTGATCTGCGGAGCGCAGGCCGAGACCCGCGCCGCGCGCAAGCAGCATGATCCCCGCCTGGACCCGCTGCGCCGGGTGAGAGCGATTGAATGACAACCCCTCTCCTGCCAGATGAGGAGGCCCGCCGTCGCGCCGCTACTGAACTCGGTACGACGTTTTTGGTGGAAGCCGGGGCGGGCACTGGCAAAACCAGCGTGCTTTTGCACCGCCTGCTGACGCTGGTACGCAGCGGCCGCAGCCCGCTGGAGCGGGTGGCAGCGATTACCTTTACCGAAAGGGCGGCCGCTGAACTGCGTGTGCGCCTGCGCTCGGAGATCGAAACTGCCCTGGCCGGCCCCCTATCCGATGAGGAGCGGCGCAACCTGCGCGAGGCCCGCAGCCAACTGGAACACGCCCAGATTTCTACGGTCCATGCCTTCTGCGCGGCTCTGCTCCGTGAGCGTCCGGTCGAGGCGCGAGTTGACCCGGCTTTTTCGGTGCTCGATCAGTTCGGTGCCAACTTACTGCGCAGCGAAGCCTGGCACGAGTGGCTGGCCCAGGAGATGGACCGCGGCCCTGCTATCCTCAAGCGCGCCCTACGGGCAGGCGTGACGCTGGCACACCTGGAAACGCTGAGGGACTTTGTCGTCGAGCAGCGTGACTGCCTGTCGCTCCTGCCGGCAACGGTCGAGGCTCCTCTGCCTGAGTTTCGTGCCATCCTAACGCGCGCCGTCACCCAACTCTTAACCCTCACAGCGTCTTGCGTGAACCCCACAGACCGCGCCTTGGCTCAGATCACCACTCTGGCAGCGCTAGTGCCAGCCGCGGAGGACGACCTCCTGTGGGAGCGCCTGCTCCTGCGTAACCTGCCGCTCAGTAGCCGGGCTGGGACGAAGGCGAACTGGAAGCCGACGGCGGCGTTCGACGAGGCGCGGGCTCTATTCGACCAGATCAGCACCGCCCACACCCAGACCCGCGCCGCCATGGCTCATAATCTGAGTGTCGGTCTGGCACGCTGGCTCGACGGCTCCCTGCGCGCGTACCAGGAAAAAAAACGGGAGCGGAGTAGCCTCGACTTCGTTGATCTGTTACTCCTCACCCGCGACCTGTTGCGGCACAACCTGGAGGTGCGCCGGGCTTTGCAAGGGAGATTTCACTTCCTATTAGTCGATGAGTTCCAGGACACCGACCCGCTCCAGGCCGAGATTATTTTTTTCCTCGCCGAGCGCGAGCCCCGGGCGGCCGAGTGGACCACAGTGGGGCTGCAGCCGGGCAAGCTGTTTCTGGTGGGTGATCCGCAACAATCGGTCTACCGGTTCCGCCGGGCAGACCTGGAGGTCTACGCCCAGGTGTGCGCGGCCATCACCCAGCAAGGAGAGGTGCTCTCCCTGTCCACCAACTTTCGCACCCGCGCGCCAGCGCTCACCTGGATCAACGAGACCTTTACCCATGAGTTTGCCAGCGTGGGGGTGGACCAGCCTTCCTATCGTCCGTTGGTAGCGACACGCCAGGAGGACACCGGCCGGGAAGTGATCTTCCTGCCCGTGTCTGGAGTGCCTGCCCAGCCTAGCCGCGAGGCCTTACGCCAGGCTGAGGCGAGAACCGTGGCCGCGTTCATTACGCAGACGATCGCGCGTGGTAGCCGAGCAGTGTGGGGAGGCCGGGCAATAGGCTACCGTGATATCGCTGTGCTGTTCCGGACTTACCAGGCGATGGAAGCCTATGAAGAAGCCTTGCGAGACGCTGGCGTACCCTACCGGGTCGTGGGCGGGCGGCGCTATGCCAGCCGCCAGGAGGTCGAAGAGCTGCGTGCGCTGCTGCGGACTGTCGAGAGCCCGTCGGACACCACGGCCCTGGTTGCGACCCTGCGATCCTCCCTCTTTGGCTTCAGCGATGAAGAACTGGCCCTGTTCGTCAGCGCGGGCGGCAGGCTCGACTACACGGCGCGGTCTGCTCCCCCCATCTGCCCCGCTGCCGACCGTTTCACCGCAGCGTTTGCGCTGCTGCGCGACCTGCACACCCGGCGGGTCCAGGTGAGCCCGGCCGTGCTCCTGTCTGAAATCTATACCCGCACTCACCTCGTGCCGTTCTTTGCTCTGCGCCCCCAGGGCGTCCAGCGCGTGGCCAATCTGCTCAAGCTGATCGATACCGCTCGCGCGTTATCCGCGCAGGGCTTGCCTACGCTCACTGCATTCAACCGCTTTCTTGACGAGCAAGAGAACGCAGCTGAGGAAGCAGAACCGCCTGTGATGGAAGAGCACGATGAAGCGCTGCGGTTGCTCACTATCCACAAAGCCAAAGGCCTGGAGTTCCCGGTGGTCATTTTGGCGGATGCCAGGTATCACCACGGCCGGTCGAGCCGGACCGGAATCATCGACCGGGTGGGTGGCAGCTTGGAACTGCGAGTTGGTCCACGTGACTTGACATGCACCACACAAGGATGGCAGAAGGCTGAAGCACGGGAACAGGAGCGGGACGCCGCCGAGGAGCGGCGGCTGTGGTACGTGGCGGCCACCCGGGTGCGGGACCATCTGGTTATTCCGGTCACGCCGCGTGTGGAGGGAAGCGTAAAGGCGGAGCTTTGGGCGCTGGAGGACGGCCTGCCCTGCAGCGGTCCTGTCTCTGTCAGCAGTTCTGGGACCTGTTCTGAGCTCGGTCGAAGAGGCAGCATGGTGTTCGTCTATCACAACAACGCTCCTACCCCTGACCAGACTGTGCCGGTACCGCCGGCGGCCCCGGTGTTTACCAGCCTCGCCTCCCACCCGATAGCCGTGCACGCTTACCAGACATGGGAAGCTGAGCAGCGCACAGTGCGAATCGGGGGGAGCCGGGTAGGAGCGATCAGCGCGGTCACCGCGCTTGCTGAGACAGCAGCGCCGGGCGGGTTGTTCTCTGAACAGGGCTGGACAACATCCTCTGTTGCACGGCAGGCAAGCTTACGTCTCGGTAGAGCGGTCCATGCCGCGCTACGAGGCATGAGCGGCAACGCCGTAGCGAGACTGCTCAGCTCCCAGGTGAGCGGCTTGTGGACTACGGCCGAGCGAGAGGAAGTCGAACGGCTGGTACAGAACGCGCTCGCCTCGCCGGTGCTGGCTAGAGTCCAGACCGTAACCGAGTGTTTCGCCGAGGTGCCGTTTATCCTGCATTATGGGGACCGCTTGCTCGAAGGGGCGATTGATTTGGCGTTTCTCGAGAATGGGGCCTGGGTTATTGTCGATTTCAAGACTGATGCAGTCGCCGGAGCAGAGGCAGCAGTGCGTGCGGCGGTCTACCGGCCGCAGCTCTGCTTGTACGCGCTGGCGTTGGAACAACTCACTGGCCGCACGGTCACAGACCTAGTGCTGCTCTTCGTCCGTTCTCAGCAAACAGTGAGCTGGCCTTGGGGGGATAGCGAACGCGCGCTGGCGGAAGCCGTGCTGGCGAGGATGCCGAGCACGGCAGGGTCGCAGCAATGAACACACAGGATTTGTCCTTTGCCGAGAAGGACTTTTATCTTGATGAGTTCCACGGCAAGAGCTTGCTCTTCGCCCTGAGGGCTGCGGATCTGGCTATGGCCGCAGAGGTGGACGTCGCAGGAGAAGTCAGCAGCTCTTTGCTATCCAACGAAACCCGGGTGTTGTTGTTGATCGAGATCTCCGGTGAGGAGGAGCATCGCCTGGTCGAGGCGTTGTGCAACCGTCTGGCCTGCACGGTCAAAACGCCGCCGGTCCCCTCGGCAGTGCTACCGGTCGAGGTGGGCGAGGACTTGCTCCTTGCGCAGATCTGGGCAGGGCTGCGCGCTTCACCCTTGTTTATCGGTTTGTGGCCGGCCAACCCTGAGGTGTCGCTCGTCGCCTGCGCCCAACGGGTGGCGGTCCGCCTGAAAGTACACAAACTGGTCCTGCTCGATCCAGCCGGCGGTCTCACGACTAGCGGTAGACGGCTCTCCTTTATGAACGGTCCAGCCTTACATGAACTCCTGCGCCAGGGGGAAGCCGAGTGGGCAGGTCTCGGCGCTCGCCGGCCACTGCTCGAGGCCGTCCGCGTAGCGCTCGAAGGCGGGGTGTCGTCGGTCGCGCTGTGCCCCCTCTCCGGCTTGGCACGAGAATTGTTCACCTATGAAGGGTGTGGCACGCTGTTCACCTTGACCGACTACTGCCGTGTGGAACGCTTAGGGATCGACGACTTCTATGAGGTCGAGAAGCTGATTCAGCGGGGAGAGCGGGAGGGTTACCTCAAGACGCGCACCCCGCACGAGATCGGTCAGCTCCTTCTTCATGGCTATGGCGCGCGGCTCGGTGCTGCGCCTGGCCAGCTGGCCGGATTCTGCGCCCTTCTGCCCTACCCTGCCGATAATGCAGCAGAAGTTGCTGTCCTCTATACCATTACACGATTTCAGGGCGAGGGGGTCGGCAGCCGGCTGATCGCGACAGTGATCGCGGAAGGGAAGCAGCGCGGTCTCGCCTACCTCTTTGCCAGCACGACGCAGGAGGGGGCGCAGCGGCTGTTCGAGCGGCACGGATTTCGCAAAGTTACTCCTGCGGACGTGCCTACAGCCAAATGGCAAGGATACAAGATCGAGCGCAAACAACAGATTACGGTGTACCGGCGTGAGCTGCCTCCGCCATAGCAGGGTTCGGACGATATGATTGTTGGCATCGATATCGGCGGTTCGACCACTGATGCTGTACTCGTCAACAGCGGGGAGATTGTGGTAGTCACAATCGAGACCGGAGACCCCCTGGCGGCGGCTGCCGGTGCTCTGGGTAAACTGCTCAGCACTGTCGGCGGGGTGTTAGCCGATATCCAGGCAATTGCGGTGAGCGGGGGCGGGGCCCGCTGGCTCGAAGACCAGCTCTTTGGCGTGCCGGTGGTCAAAGTCTCGGAGATCGACGCGATCGGCGTGGGTGGCAGCACCCTGGCAGAAAAGTCTTCGGCCCTGGTGGTGTCACTTGGCACTGGCACAGCTCTGGTGTCAGTCCAGGGGAACACGATCGAGCATGTCGGAGGTACCGGCGTCGGTGGGGGCACACTGCTGGGCTTGGCCCGGCATTTGCTTGGGGTGACGCGCCTCGACACCCTAGAGCAGATGGCTGCCCACGGGGACCTGAGTCGCGTAGACCTCACCGTAGGAGATATCGCTGGGGGGCCAGTGGGGATTGCCCCGGCCAGTGCGACAGCTAGCAATTTCGGCAAGGTCCGCGCTGATCCAACCCCTGCGGACAAGGCCCTGGCGCTGGTGAATATGGTCGCCGAGGTGACCTTCGCCCTCAGCTTCATGGCCGCACGCGCCCGCCACCATACTGATATCGTGCTCACCGGCAAGCTCACGCGCGTGCAGCTCCTGCGAGAGCGTCTCGAAGCCGTGCGCCCGCGTCGAGGGGAGAACTTTATCATCCCCCCGTACGCTGAATACGCCACTGCCATCGGCGCCGCCCGAGCGGTCAGCGGGTCAAAGCCATGACACAAGCCCGATGTGCACGTGGCATTGTTTTTGCTAGCTTTAGGAGTAGGGAAAAAGCCTTGCTCCACCGCTTTACGGAGGGAAAAAAACTCTCTTGATTTCGCTTCTTTCTATTATAGAGAAAGAAATTCTCTTGACTTCGCTTCGTTCTATTTTTAGGATAGGGAATACTGCTCTCTTCTACCAGATATCCTGGCCTGTTGAGGGAGCCTCCCTAACCGCATTGCATCGCTTAGGTAACAGGGGTTCTGCCGCCAGCACCATGCTTCTTGCCCCCTCCGGGGTTTTCTCGGAGAAAAAAGCGCCCGGTCCTTTGCGCCTTGGGCGCTGTCACAGAAAGGGGTTATAGGCGCCCTATGGAAAAAAGAAAAGGCGCGAGATTGCAAGCCCTGCCGCCTGCTCCGGATAAGACGTTGTTGAGCGCTCCGGAGGCTGCCCATCCTCTCGCCTCAGACATATCGCCGGCAGAAGAAATCGATAACGTGATGTCCATTTTCGAGGAAATGGACATCGAGCCCGTCGACGTGCTGGATGACGAGAGCACGCTCGGCATCGACATTCCCAAGCGGGAAGAAGAGGACTGGGAAGAGGAAGTCCCGGTGGCAGAGGAGCCCAGCGCTGGCGGCGACACCTCGGACCCGGTACGGATGTACCTGCAGGAGATGGGCAACATCCCGCTGCTGAGCCGGGATGAGGAAGTCGCAATCGCCAAGGAGATCGAAGCCGGCGAGAAACAGGTCCGCCGGGAAGTGTTCTCCGTGCCCTTGGCGTTACGGTACGTGCTGTCTCTGGGTGACAAGCTCAGGCAGGAGGAGATCGAAGCCCGCCATATTTTCGGCGACGACGAAGACGAGGTCGACGCTGCGGGCAAAGAAGACCAGCGGGTCGAACTGTTTCTGGGCCGCCTGAGCGGGCTGAAGCGCTTGGCTGGGGAACGCGAACGGGCCGAGCATCTGCTCCACAAGCGGCTGCCACTGAAAGAACGCGAACGGGCCGCCAAGAAGCTGGCAGACGTGCGCGAACGGGTGCAAGAGGCGTTGATGGCCCTGCCTTTGGGCCGGCGCCATATCACCATTATCGTTGAGAAGCTGAAAGACATCGGCGATCTGCTTGCGCACTATCACAACCTCTGCCAACGTCAGGAAGAGCAAAGCAAGCACAAGGCGGCTGAGATTTACACCCTCGCGCGTACCCTCAAAGCCGGCGGCCCTCGGGCGGCCAGACTCACGACGGAGCTTGGCAAGACCCAGGCCCAGCACCTGCTGGAGGCGGGCAATATCCTCCTCAATGCCCGCAAAGAGATTCACAAGATTGAGGACGAGGTGGGCACAGGCAGCGAGGATCTGCGTCGTTCGCTCAAGATCATCACCCAGGGCGAGCATCAAGCCCAGGAAGGCAAGCGCCGCCTCATTGAAGCCAACCTGCGTCTGGTGGTGAGCATCGCCAAGCGCTATGTCAACCGCGGCCTCGGCTTTCTGGATCTCATCCAGGAGGGCAACATCGGACTCATGCGTGCGGTGGAGAAGTTCGAGTACCAGCGAGGGTACAAGTTCTCGACCTATGCGACGTGGTGGATCCGGCAGTCGGTCAGTCGAGCGATCGCGGACCAAGCCCGCACCATCCGGATTCCGGTCCACATGATCGAGACGATCAACAAGGTGCTGCGCACCTCCCGCTACCTGGTACAACAGCTCGGGCGCGAACCGACTCCAGAAGAGATCGCCACCCAAATGGAGGTGCCGCCCGATAAAGTCCGCAAAGTGCTCAAGATTGTCAAAGAGCCGGTGTCGCTCGAGACCCCGATTGGGGACGATGAGGAAAGTTCGTTGGGGGACTTCGTCGAAGACCGCCAAACCCTGTCGCCGGCGGATGCGGCCATGGCGCTCAGCCTGGAAGAACAGACCCGCAAGGTGCTGGCAACGCTCACCCCGCGTGAAGAGCAGATCCTGCGCATGCGGTTCGGCATCGACGAGAAGACCGATTATACGTTAGAGGAAGTGGGGCAGCGCTTCGCGGTAACCCGCGAGCGCATCCGCCAGATCGAGGCCAAGGCCTTGCGCAAGCTGCGTAACCCGACCCGCGCCAAGAGCCTGGAAGCGTTCATTGACGGATAAGAGAGGAGAGGAGGATTGTGAGTACACGGAGGGGATCGTGAGTGCGAAGGAACTCGAAAAACAAATCAAGAAGTGGCGCGAGTCGCGCGCCCGTAAAAGTGGTCACCAAACCACCGCGGACCGTCGGACGGTCCGCGTGAACGGTCAAGACGTGTTGGTCATCACGAAGGCCCGCAATAAAGCCGAAGGCTAGTTTCTCCTGAGCAGTTCGCCCTGCGTCCTTTTTTCACCTGCTCAACGGGCGTTCTACAGGTAGCTTTGCACTGCCGCGCAAAAGGCAGTGGTCGAGGACGTGCCTCCCTGGTCAGGGGTGAGCGCACGCCCTTCGGCGTACACGCGTGCGATCGCCTGATCGAGCCGCGCTGCAGCCGCAGTCTGCCCAAGGTATTCAAGCATGAGCCCGGCGGACAGGAGCGTCGCCGTGGGGTTAATGAGGTTCTTGCCGGCAAGGTCCGGGGCCGAGCCATGTACGGACTCGAAGTACGCATAGGTCTCGCCGTAACAGCCACTCGGGGCAAGACCCAGGCCACCGAGAGTCCCAGCGGCGACGTCTGAGAGAATGTCGCCGTAGAGGTTGGGCATGACCACGACGTCAAACTCGGACGGGCTCGCCACCAAGCGGCGGGCACAGTCATCAACGATGTACTGCTCGTAGCGCAGGGCCGGGTATTCGGCGACCGTGGCCTCGACCACGCTGCGGAACAGGCCATCGCTATCGCGCAGCAAGTTGTACTTGCTGGTACAGGTGACCTTGCCCTTGCCGCCGCGCATTTTGCGCTGGCAGGCCAGCTCGCAGGCGAAGCGCGCCACTCGCCGGGTGGCCTCGACGGTAATGACTTTGAGGGCGAACTTGCCTGTCGGCGTGATATCCACGGGCTTGCGCGTTAACCGGCTCGTCACTGGCAGAGCGGCGAGTATCCCCAGATCACCTTCGATCCCTAGGTACAGGTCTTCGAGGTTCTCGCGCACGATCACGAAGTTGATACCCTCAGGGTTTTTCAGAGGACTGCGAAACCCCGGCCGCCAGCGCGCCGGACGCACGTTGGCGAAGGTCTGCTTGCCCCAGCGCAGATACCCAATACCGCCGGTCGTCCCGTTCGTCGAGCCGAATAATGTGCTATCGGAGTGGTCGATAGCCTCGCGTAGCGCCTGATCGAAGGCGGCGCGCGAACCGTACCGTCTCACGCCTTCTTCCCCTGGGGGAAACTCGGTAAAGACGGTATCGAGCGTCAGGCTCTTGAGAATCTCTACCGTTGGCGCCATCGCCTCCGGGGCGGCATCGTCTCCAGGAATAATCACTACATGTTTGGGCATTGTTCCCTCCCTTTGCTGAGCCCTGTTTCTCGCCCTCCTGACGGAAGGGGCAGAACGCAACAGTACAGGCCAAAAGGCTGGGGAGTCAACCTAACCGCGTGCCACGATAGTTGACGCCAGGGACGACTTTGCCAATGACCAGTGAGGCTCGCGCGCCGGTTGCGCCTGGCACCTTGGCCGGCAGTCCGTGCAGCGCGGCGTCGATGCCATCAGGCGAGGTGCCGGACATGAGGCCGATGAAGGTCTGGGTGGGCACAGCGTGCAGCAGTTAGTGATCAGTTCCAGAGGGAAAGCGCAAAGGGCAGAGGGCTGAAGAGGAAGAGGACGCAGAGACGCGGGGACCCGGAGACGCGGAGACATGAGAGGCACGGAGGGAGCAGTGCCCTCGCCGCGTCACCGCGTCTCCCCCTCTCCGGGTCTCTTTCATTAGTCAGTCAGATCAAACTGGTAGACCGCGCTCATCCCCTGGGCCGCACTCTGGTTAAAGCTCTGGGCCATACCATCGATGACCTCTTGCACCGAGGCCGCTGGCGCGCTGCCCGCAGAGCGCTGCTGAAAGAGGTTCTGCAGTTTGAGCGCTAGGCCCATGTCGCCGGCAATCTTGAGCTTGCCAGTCATAAAAGCCATCTGCCCATTCAGCTTGCCGTTGACCATGTCCAAGTAGTCACTTTCCTTCATGGTAATCGTGATGTTAGGCGAAGCATGCTTGCCGCGTTTCACCTCAATGGTCTCGTTGGCAACGGTAAAGTGGTACTGGGTCGCCATGCAAATGTCCTCCTCCACAGGTAAAGTGCCTCTACGCTACCACAGTCTTTTACGTTGAGGAAAGCACCTTTTGTCCTGTGTACGTGCCAGCTCTTCCTGATTAGGCGGATTGCCCGGAGAAAAACGGGAGGACTTTCTCTCCAATCAGCCGGATCGACTCGAGCATGCGCTCCTGCTCACGGACAATGTGACGGAAGAGAAAGTGATTACATCCGAGGGCGCGGTACTTCTCGACTTCGGCGATGATATCGTCCGGGCTGCCAATGAACAGGCCGGCCCGCATCTCGGCAGTAAACCCCCGGTAGGTTTCCAGGTAGGGAGCCGTGTGCTGTCTGGCGGTCTCGCGATCCCAGGCGACGTAAATGTCCCGACGGATGGGGAATTCTTTGACCTCAGCCTCCCGACCATATTCCCTGAGTGCCTGCTTATAGAAGGCCATCCGCTCCGCCAATATCGGCAGCGGCATCCAGGGGGCTGGGACCCAGGCATCGCCCAGACGGGCGGCCCGTTTGAGGGGACGGTCAGCGTCACCACCGATCCACACTGGTAAAGGATGCTGCAGAGGTTTGGGGTTGATGGTCACGTCGGAGAAGCGGAAATATTTTCCCTCATACGAGACCTGATCCTCTTCCCACAACCGGCGCATGATCTCCAGGCATTCCTCAAAGCGACCGGCCCGCTCCTGCCAGGGAATACCAAAAGCCGCGTGCGCGTCTCGCTGTCCGCCGACGCCAGCCATGAGCGTGAACCGGCCGTCGGCAATGACGTCCAGAGTCGCGAGCTGTTCGGCAAACAGAATGGGTGGAAAGAGGGGGGGCATGGAGAAAATACCAATTTGCATCTCTCCGGACAGGGCGGCGATGCGGGCAATGGTGGGAATGTTCTGGAAATAGTGGTTGGTGGCGGTGATGTGATGATCACCTACCCAGATGGAGTGCAACCCTGCCTCCCTGGCCGCCGCGACCCGCTCAAGCAGGTCGCGCAGGCACTGGCGCGGGTCGGCCGTGAGCGGATGCGCGGTGGTCAGCGAAAGGCCAAAACGAACAGTCGAAGCAGTCATGGTGGTACGTCCTTTGTGGATGTGGCACTGTCGCGGATGTACCACACTTCCTGGTAGCTGGCAAAGCGAGGGATTGCGCGGGTGTCGGACGGTGGCAATACTGGCAAGATTCTGCAGACGGAGGGGCGCAGCATGTGCTGTGCCCCTCCCACGCAGGGGAGGGGCAATGGGACTGACATTAGCAAAGGCCCAGCGGCGACGGTTTCTATCTTGTGTACTTGGGCTCCTGCTGCTGGGTGGCGTGCCGGCCTGGCTCCTGGCCCAGGAGGGCAAGACACCCACCCGCGCCGACTTGGAAAAAGTTGCGGACCAGTCGACGGTCGAACTGACCACACTCGGTCGGAAGAGCGGCAAACCTCACACCACACCGATCTGGTTCGTCTACGATCAAGGCCGGTTGTACCTGCAGGCTGGCAGAGGAGGGAAAACCGACTGGTACCTGAACCTACAGAAGAATCCGCAGATGACTCTCAAGATCGACACGCTCACCTTCAGCGGCAAGGCAAAGTTTATTACCGACCCCAAAGAAATCGAACGGGTTCACGGTTTGTTCGTTAGCAAATACCTGAGGGCTCGCTTAGCTGGAATGGTGGGTTCCTCAATCGGCCACGGCAAAGTGGTCGAGGTGGAGTTGCCCTTCTGAGGCTAGGGGTCAGGGGTTGGGGGTTGGTCCTTTCTCCTCACCGGCCCCTGACCCCTAGCCCCTAACCCCCTCCTAGTCCAAGCTTGACGCTGTGGGATCAGCCCAATAGAGTTACCCTGCAAAGCCGACTCTTGCCTGGCGGCAAGGAAAAAGGAGGATCTATGCCGGGACCTGCCTTAGAAGGCTTTCGGATCATTGAGTGCGGGGACATGGTCTCTGCTGCCTACGCGGCCAAGCTCATGGCCGACATGGGAGCCGAGGTGATCAAGATCGAAGACCCTGTCGGCGGAGACACAGCTCGCCAGAGAGGGCCCTTCCCCGGCAGAATTCCACACCCAGAAAAAAGCGGGCTGTTTCTCTACCTTAATACCAACAAACGCGGGATTACGCTCAACTTGGAAGACAGGCACGGGCAGGAGATCTTTCAACGCCTCGTCACGCAGGCTGATCTGCTCATCCACAACTATCACCCGACCCGTATGCCTGCTCTGGGGCTGGAGTACGAGCGGCTGGCCCACCTGAACCCTGGCCTGGTGATGACCTCCATCACCCCCTTCGGCTTGAGCGGGCCGCAGAAAGACTACCAGGCATATGACCTCACGCTGTGGAACGCGGGTGGGCTGTGCTACCTCAACGGCGGTGGGCCGGGCAGCGAACACCTCCCGCCGCTGAAGCCCTTTGGCCAACAGGCGGGCTTCCAGGCCGGGGTACACGCAGCCGTGGCTTCGCTGAGCGCCCTGTTTGCCCGTTTCTGCGATGGCTTAGGACAGCACATCGATTTCTCCGTGCAGGAATGCCTGATGGGCATCTCAGAGTTTGCCGCCATTATGCCCGCCTACGCCGGCCAGGTGGTCGTGCGCTTTACGGGCAACAAAGCTATCCGCCCCCTCGATATCATGGAGTGCAAAGACGGGTGGATTTACCTCTGCTGCGTGGAGGAGCACCAGTGGCAGGGCTTCGTGGACATCATGGGCAACCCGGAGTGGGCAGCGGAACCGCTGTTTGCCGACCGCTTAAAACGGGCAGAGCACTGGGACGCCCTGCAGCTCTTCCTGGAACCGTGGGTGAAGGAACAGAGCGTAAACGACCTCTATCACCAGGCGCAAGCTCGCCGCATTCCCTTCGCGCCAGTCTCGACCATGGGCGACTTGTTGAACTCCGCGCACCTCACAGCGCGGGGCTTTTTCGCCGAGATTGTGCATCCCGTGGCCGGTCCCTTTTCGTACCCAACGGCACCGTATCAATTCTCCACGACGCCCTGGACACTCCGCCGTCCCGCTCCATGCCTCGGCCAACACAATGCTGAGGTGTATGGCGCGTTAGGGATCGGCGAGCGGGAACTAGAGCAACTACGGCAAGAGAGAATCATCTAGAAGAAACGGGAAGAAAAACGGGTAAAAGGGGAAGTGGAAAAATGGGGAAACGGAAAGAATAAAGAGCGCAAAAGGGCAAAGGAAGTTTCTCAATTTGTTCTCTCCCTTTTCGCCTTTTCCCCTTTTCGCCATTTACCCCTTCCTTTGTTGACTACTGACCGCTGAGATCAAGGAGCATCTCATGAGCAAACCCCCGTTAGACGGTATCCGCGTGGCCGACTTCTGCTGGGCGTGGGCCGGTCCGTATGGCGCCCTGCAACTCGCCCATTTGGGGGCGGAGGTGATTCGCATCGAGACGGCCACCCGTTTGTGCCCTTCGCGCTTGATTCCTCCCTGGCCAGATGCGCAACGGGGTATCAATCGGGCCGGGTATTTTAACCAGTATAATCAGGGAAAACGTTCCCTCACGTTGGACCTGAAGAAGCCCACAGCGCTCGCCCTGGCCAAACAGCTCATCGCCAAAAGCGACATCGTGATGGAGAACTTTGCCGCTGGGGTCATGGATAGGATGGGGTTGGGATACGAGGTGCTCCGCGCCATCAAGCCCGCTATCATCATGATTTCCCTGTCCGGCTACGGCGCCACCGGGCCAGAAAAAGACTACGTGTCGTACGGTCCGCCTCAGGTCGCGCTCAGCGGCATGTCGTCGCTGACCGGCTATCAGGGCGGACCACCGCAGCAGGCCGGGTTTTCCTACGGAGACCCGAACGGTGGGATACACGGGACTTTTGCTGTCATGTGCGCCCTGCTCCACCGCGCCAGGACTGGCGAAGGTCAGTACATTGATCTCTCCCAGCGGGAAGCCTGCGTGATGCTGCTGCCTGAGGCGCTGATGGACTACAGCATGAACGGCACGCAGCCCCCGCGCCTGGGCAACCGCGACCCGTATATGGCCCCGCATGGCGTGTTTCGCTGTCGGGGCGAGGACCGCTGGGTCAGCCTCGTAGTGGGGAGTGAGGAAGAGTGGCGACGGCTGTGTGCGGCGATGGGCCAGGCGGAACTGGCTGCTGATCCTCGCTTTGCCACGCTTGCGGCCCGCAAGGAGAACGAGGACAGCCTAGAACACCTCATTACCGCCTGGACGCAAGAGCGCTCCCCAGAAGAAGTGACCGTCTGCCTGCAACAGGCTGGGGTAGCGGCGTATCCGTCGCTCGATGGCAGAGACCTACTCAACAATCCCCAGGTCGAGGCCCGTGGGTTCTTCGTTGAGCTGGAGCACCCAGAGGTAGGGAAGCGCCGCCACCTGGGCATTCCCTGGCAGATGTCGCGCTCTCCCTGTGAGGTCCGCCGCCCGGCGCCGTGCCTGGGGCAGGACACCGACTACGTGCTGAGGGAGGTCCTAGGCTTGAGCCGCGAGGAAATCTCTTCCTTGAGGGAGAGAGAAGTCCTAGTCTAAGGAGGTTTGTATGCCACAAGCAAGCCGTCCGCAGTATCGTGTTCTGGTGGAGAAAGATGTGCCGATGACGACCCGCGACGGGGTGACACTGCGCGCTGACGTTTATCGCCCGGACGCGGCCGGGCGCTTTCCCGTCTTGCTCTCTCGTCTGCCTTACGACAAAAACCTGCGGCCGCGACCCGGCGATATCGATTACTTTGTCGAGCGCGGCTACGTGGTCATCATGCAGGACACCAGCGGCCGCTTTGCCTCGGAGGGGGAGGAATATTATCCCTTGATTCCCACCCGTCCGCCTCATCTCAAAGCTGCCTTTCCGGTCTCGGCGGCTGCAGACTTCCATCAGTGCTGGGTGTATCACAGCGGTGGAGCGTTCGAGCTGGGCTGGCAAATCCCCTACGCCATCTTCATGGCGAGAGACTCCATCGAGCGCCAAGGGCTCACAAACACGCTCTTGCCGCAGCTTGAGCGTGAGCTGACCGACGCTCCAACCCCTTTTGCTCAACCCCTCTCTGAGCAAGCCTATCGCCGGCTGCCTCTTATGTCCTGGGCGGAGCTGCTGAAGCCTGTGGCCCGCTACCTCGCCGATTACCTCCGCCATCCTGAAGACGGTCCCTACTGGTGGCCAATCAACCTGGAGCGGCAACCTCACAATGTGAATGTGCCCATCTATCATGTCACTTCCTGGTATGACATCTTCCTGCACGGTGGCCTCGCCAATTTCTGTGGCCCGCGTCGGCAGGCGATGACCGACGAAGCTCGCGCCCAGCAAAAGCTGCTGATCGGCCCCTGGGCTCATCTCTTCCCCTATACTGCCCCGACCTCCAAGGGCACAGGGGACATCGACTTTGGTCCACGCGCGCTCATCGATTTACATGAGACGCAGCTGCGCTGGTTCGATCACTGGCTGAAGGGGATGGATACCGACATCCTGGCGGAACCCCCGCTGAAGATCTTCGTCATGGGAGAGAATATCTGGCGGGACGAGAACGACTGGCCGCTGGCCCGTACTCGCTACACCCCGTATTACCTGCATAGCCAGGGCAAGGCGAACGGCTTGAAAGGAGACGGACGGCTCAGTCCCGTTGGGCCGGGCGAGGAGCCAGTGGATCGCTTTGTGTATGATCCCAACGATCCCGTGCCCACCTGTGGAGGAAACACGCTGATTATTCCCATGGGGGTGCAAGACCAGCGAAAGGTGGAAGAGCGCCGCGACGTGCTGGTCTATACCAGTGAGCCACTCACTACGCCCCTAGAAGTCACTGGTCCTGTCGTAGTGAAGCTCTTTGCCGCCACCAACGTGCCCGACACCGACTTCACCGCCAAACTGGTCGATGTGAGACCGGACGGCTACGCCCAGAACTTGGCCGACGGCATCCTCCGCGCCCGCTACCGCGAGTCCCGCTCTCGTCCTTCTCTGCTCACTCCCGGCAAGGTGTACGAGTTGATGATTGATCTCTGGGCCACCAGCCACGTGTTTTTACCGGGGCACAGCATCAGGGTGGAGATTTCCTCCAGCAACTTTCCCCGCTTCGACAGAAACCTGAACACCGGCGAGGATCAAGCCACCAGCACCCGCTGTCAAGCAGCCGAGCAAACTATCTTTCACGACCAGCGCTACCCTTCCCACATCCTCCTGCCAGTAATTCCCCGGTAAATGAGGACTAAGTAATGAGGACTGAGGAAGCCCGATTGAGCCATTGATCCATCGAGTCATTGAGTGATTGATACAATGGAACAATGAAGCAATGGATAAATCTCCAGCTCAGTCCTCATCTGCCTTCCGCTGATGGCTGACCGCTTCCCTCCTCAGATCCCATACAGCCGGTGGACATTCTCGTAGGTGATCTTGCGCTTCGCCTCGGCTGGAATGCCGGCGAAGTTCTGCTCTATCACTTGGCGTGAGCGCGGCCAAGTCGAGGCGCGATGGGGAAAATCCGAGGCCCACATCAAGTTGTTCTCTCCGGCTAGCTCATACGTCATTACGCCCGGCCGGTCATCCTGGAACGTGGCGTAGACCTGCCGCTTGAAGTATTCGCTCGGCCGCATGGTAATCGGCGTGGGATCGACATAGCGCAAGGTGTCGTAGCAGACGTCGAGACGGTACAGATAGTGCGCAATCCAGCCGATATCGTTTTCGGCAGACACGAGCTTCAAGCGTGGGAACCGCTCGAGCACGCCGTTGTACAGAAAGTCGATGAGCGAATTCTGTACCTCGTGGATAATCGTCATCGTTGAGGCGACCCGGCCCTTACCAAGTTGGACATTCTTCTTGCCAGTGAGGATGTGGAGACTCAGTGGCAGTCCCAGGTCCTGCGCTGCGGTCCAGAAGGGATCGAAGTGGGGGGCGCTGTACGGCACGTCCCCGGGAGGAGCAGCGTTGATCATCACCCCACGCAATCCCTTTTTGGCCATACGCTGGAGTTCGCGCACCGCCTCATTGACCTCCTGCATAGCGATGAGGCCCAGGCCGATGAGTCGTTGCGGCGCATGACTACAGAACTCCGCCACCCAGTCGTTATAGCCACGGAAGCAGGCCCACTGGAGTTCTAGATCCTTGAGGTGAAAGAGAAACATGCCCAGCGTGGTGTAGAGCACCTCGCCTTCCACGCCGTCGATGTCCTGGTCCTTGATGCGCTCGACCGGATCCCAGCCGCTCGGCCGCGCCTGCTCGTAGCCCACGGTCTGGTTGGTCGCGAGTTCTTTCGGGTCCTTGCCCGCGGCGAAGCCGCCGCCGACCGGAAACGGCGTCAGCCCCTCAGCGACAAAGACGCTGCCCTTTTTGCCCTGGTAGTTGTTAACGACCTGTGGTGCCCGGTCGCGCAGCCCTCGGTCGAGGCGCTGCACCCATAGGTCTGGCGGCTCCATCGTGTGCGAGTCCGCGGAGAAGATTGGCGCGTGTGTCATATGGTCATTCCTCCTTTGCGGGACGATTATCCCGCGAGCGGTTCAGGCGTGTCAATAAAAGGTTACCCCTACCACTGGCGGTGGAAATACGCTACAACCCGAAATCCGCACTCGTCAATCGGTCTAAGGAGGCGCCGATGCGGTACATCATCTATGGCGCAGGCGGTATCGGAGGAGCCATCGGCGGTCGTCTGTTCCATCATGGCCATGAGGTGGTACTTATCTGCCGAGGAGCGCACCTAACTACGATCCAGCATCAGGGACTCACGCTCAAAACCCCAACCGAAACCCTCCGGCTCTCCATTCCTGCGGTCGGCCATCCTGCTGAGCTCACTTTCACCGATGAGGATGTGGTCATCCTGACCATGAAATCCCAGGATACGGAGCCAGCGCTGCAGGACTTAGTGCGAGCTGCCGGGAGCGAGCTGCCGGTCGTGTGCGCTCAGAACGGCGCGGATAACGAGCGTATGGCGGCACGGCGGTTTGCGCGAGTCTACGGCATGGTGGTGTGGGTGCCGGCTACCTATCTTGAGCCCGGGCTTGTACTTAATCACGCGGTGCCGATCGGCGGGATCCTGGATGCCGGTTGTTACCCGACGGGTGTCGATCCCCTCATCACCCAGGTGACCGCAGATCTCACACGGAGTGGGTTCAGTGCTCAACCGGACCCGCGTATCATGCGCTGGAAATACACCAAGCTGCTGAGCAATCTCCGCAATGCCCTGCAAGCCGCGTGCGGGCTAGAGGTGCACGCGCCGGAGTTTGTCCGTGCCGTGCGGGAAGAAGCCCTGGCCTGTTACCGGGCTGCGGGGATTGAGTTCGTTCCCGAAGAAGAGCTACGCCAGCGCGTGCAATCGCAGATTCGACTTGCCGAGATCGAGGGTCATCCCCGCAGTGGCGGCTCAACCTGGCAAAGCTTGAGGCGCGGCCTTCCCTCGATTGAGGCCGATTTCCTCAACGGCGAAATCGTGCTTCTGGGCACCCTTTATGGGGTGCCGACACCGTATAATCGTCTA
>WNGG01006223.1_pt1 | contig 21559 bp, 18 predicted proteins | sample 5400661 | NCBI WGS metagenome assembly WNGG01 (sample SAMN13153372, study PRJNA577476) | soil metagenome | isolation source: 100 cm soil or saprolite under Garry oak tree replicate 1 | place: USA:California | collected 2016-06-15
AATTACCGCGTCTACCAATACGTCTTCAAGAGGAACAACGAGACGATCCCCTACAAGCTCTACGGTAACGCTGTCGTAGACACCGCCATCAAGAACCGCATCACCTACCTTGCGAGCAAAGCAGACACGCTCTTTTCGCTCTCGATCTATTACGTCGTTTTCTTCGAGGGCTTCCGTTACAGGCGCACGCTCGGCAGTGCGCTCTTGGAGTTCCCGAAACACCCGGCCAAAGCACTCGGGGAACTGAGCGCGCAGTTCTCCGCGCGGAAGCAGATCGTTCTTATCGACCGGGAGATTAGCAAGGGTCAAGCGAGCCTGCTCCAGAAGGTCGAGAGTTTCATTCTCCAAGTCAGCGATTTTCTACCCGTCCGTTTGCTCGACAAGCAGGAAGCCTTTCGCGTCCTGAAAAAGACACTCAACTTCGCCACGGAGAAGGTCGAATCCGCCCGGCTCAAGTACGACACATTTCTCGACTACTACCTCTGCGAATCCCATCTCGAATGCCACAGAGGGCATCTGAGACTGGACGACTATTACGTCAAAGTTGTGACGCTCAAGGAGCCGTCCGCTCAGAGTTTCCCCCTGATCTTCAAGCGGTTGCTCGAAGTTCAGGCCAATTACTACGTCGTGACGGAGTGGAAGAAAGAAGACTCGGGAAAGACGCGGAGAATCATTCAAGCCAAACGCCGCCACTTCCACAACACCAAACACTCGTTTGTCAGCCAGGTAAGTCTGAACGACGCTCCGTCGCAGGATGTTCTCACCGACGATTCAAAAGAGTCTCAGGTGCGCGAACTCGGAGAGAGCATTAAAGAGATCGAACTCAAGGGGAACTACTTCGGCCAGTTCTCACTCACCGTTGTGATTTATGACCTCGATCCGGCCAAGGTGGACCGGGCCTGCGCTGAGTTCTACAAAGTCTTCAGTGTCCACGACGCGCAGCTTTACGAGGAAAAGTACAACCTTCTGAACGCGTTTCTTGCCACCGTTCCCGGCAACTATGCCTTCAACCTCCGCTCCCTCTATCTCATGAACTCCAACTATGCCGATTATTCGTTTCTCTTTACCCTTCACTGTGGCGAGCATCAGAACCGCCATCTCCGCCAGGAATATCTGGCGGTTCTCGAAACGAACTACCACACACCCTACTTCCTGAACCTGCACCACCGCGATGTAGCCCACACCATGATTCTCGGGCGCACGGGAGCAGGAAAATCGTTCCTGCTGAACTTCCTCATCACCAACCTGCAGAAGTACGAGCCGCATACCTTCATCTTTGATCTGGGCGGGAGCTTTGAAAGCCTCACCCAACTGTTCGGCGGCTCGTATGTCCGGGTCGGGCTTGAATCCGGTGACTTTCGAATCAATCCCTTCTCCCTCCCGCCCACGAAGGAGAATCTCGACTTCCTCGCCTTGTTTGTAAAGGTCTTGCTGCAAGGCTCAGCGCCGCTCGCACTGGACCCCGGCGAGGAGCGCGATCTCTACCAGCAGATTGAAAACCTGTACGCCGTCGATCCGCCTCTTCGGACGCTGGGAGTACTGGCGAACACACTTGGCCACCGCCTCGCGGACCGACTTGCGAAGTGGACCCACGGCGGTCAGTTCGGTTTCCTCTTCGACAACTCGAAAGACACGATCTCGTTTTCGCGCTTCCAGTGTTTCGACTTCCAGAGAATGAGCCAGTACCCGGAGATTCTCGAACCGCTGCTCTTCTACATCCTGCACCGCGCCAACTCCGTTATCACCGATCGGCAGATCAGCACCGTCTTCAAGGCTTTCTTCATTGATGAGGCATGGGTGTTCCTCAAGAACCCAAGCATCCAGCGGTATGTCGTCGAGGCCCTCAAGACCTGGAGAAAGGCGAATGCCGCCATGATCCTCTCGACTCAGTCGCTCGACGAGCTGCGCCGGTCGGACGTTCTGGACGTAATCATCGAAAGCTGCCCGACGAAACTCTTTCTCGCCAACCCGGACATGGATCGGGACCTCTACGGCCGACAGTTTCATCTGAACGACAACGAAGTCGAACTCATCTCCAGTCTCATCCCGAAGCAGCAATTCCTTATCAAGACGCCGGAGCTTGCGAAAGTCGCCAACCTAACGGTTGATCCCAAAAGCTACTGGCTCTACACGAACGACCCCTTCGACAACCGCAAACGCAAGGAAGCATTCGACACCCACGGCTTCGAAAAGGGACTCGAAGTGTTGGCAGGGGCGACCCCATGAAGACGCTTATCGTTTCTCTCATCATCTGTATCGTTTTCGTCCCTTGTGCAGTCGCCATCTTCCTGATCCTTGCGTTTCTGGCCGCGTTCGTGCCGAACCTCTATTTCGTTCTTACCTGCCTGGCGGCTGCCTTTGCGACCTTTACGACCATGTGGGGACCATTCTGGTTTCTACCGTCCTCCGAAGGCAGTTCCCCGTCGTCTTCAGGCAATCAGCAACATTCAATTTCATCTCAGGAGAAAAACCATGACAAATATCTCGAAGGGCAACTCCGTTCTTAGACTTAGTCTCGTTCTCGCAGTGCTGAGTTTCATTGCTCTTGCCGCACTGTCCGCGCTGGCAGAGACGGGCAGCGCACGCACGGTGAAGTACTCGCAACAAGACATCGTCTCAGTTCGCGCGAAGGTCCGCTTTTCCACACTCATTGTCTTGCCGCAAGGCGAAGAGATTCTGGACTTTGCCACGGGAGACAAAGAGTTCTGGATCATCAACGGGGCACACAACCTGTGTTACGTCCACCCGGCGCAGGCAGGGATTCGGAGCGACCTTCATCTCATCACTGCAACTGGCCACGTCTACTCGTTCCTTCTGACCGAGATCAGCAAAGACGCCACGGCGGAACCCGACCTGAAGCTGTTCATCGAGCCGAAGGAGGAGTCAAGCATCGGCGGTGTGACCGCCTTGCAAGGTTTCGTTCGAGCGGGCGAGGCCGAAGCGTACAAAAAGGAGTTAGAAACCCTCCGCACAAAGATCGACGAGCAGGCTCATGCGGCCGAGGCACGGGCAGTCGAACAGGCGAATAAGTTCAGGGCCGACTACTCGAAGAAGGTCCAGTTCGACTACGTTCTCGGAACCAAGGCCGCCCGCGAGCCGTTCCTGGTCTCCGCCATCTACCACGATGACGCCTTCACCTACATCAAATGCGCCGCGCGTGAAACACCGGCTCTCTACGAAGTGAAAGACGGAAAGCCCAATCTCATCAACTTCCAGTTCGACAACGGCGTCTACATCATCCCCAAAGTCATCGACTCCGGCTACCTCGCCATCGGCAAGAAAAACCTCTCGTTCACTCGGCGCGGTGAAGAGCGCAAGCAGTAGACGCCAGGGAGAACAACGATGAATGAACCAATTCAAGAAAGGGCACCGAAACCACCAGGGCTTCTCCCGAAGCACGTCCAGTCGTGGCTCATTCTGGGACTGGCCGTCCTGATGGTCGTCATCATGTGGCTCACGGGCGGGAAGAAGCAGCAGACCCCAGCGAAGACCAACGCGCCCGCTGTTCAAACGGCTCCGCCACTCGAAGTCAACGAGACCAAGATCGCGGAGTTACAGAGCCGAATTCAGGAACTCCAACGCGAACAACTAGCGGCGCAGAATGCTCTCGCTCAGCAGAGCCGGCTATTGGGTTCTGTCCCGCCGGGCTTGCAACAGCCTCAATCGAGCTATGCCTCTAACGGTTCACCGGAGGAGCGAGCGGAAGACCCACTCCAAGCTGAAAGAAAGAAACGTCAGTATCTTTCCCTGTTTGCCTCAAACATTGCACTGACCTATAGAAAGAATGCCCCTAGCACGCAGCCGATAACCTCCGAGACCTCTTCGCAAAACCCGGAATCTTCAACCGTAACCTCTCTCCCGTCCGGGCCGGACCTCGCCCAACTCGTCCAACTGTTCAAGGACTCCCCGCCAAACACTGCCCCACAATCCGCAGCAATTCCGCAGGCTCGCCCCACTCTCTCGAATCCGCCCGCGGGTAGCCACGAAGCAAAGGAGGTGACGAGCCCTGCCGCCGCGCTTCAAAAGTCGTCGGACGCGGCGGCAGGGAAAACCTACATCCTTTTTGAAGGAACCGTCCTCGAATCCGTTCTCATCAACCGTCTCGAAGGCCAGTTTTCGGGTCCGATCGAATGCCTGGTCACAAACGCTGTCTACTCACACGACCGCCAGCACCTGCTGATCCCCGCAGGAACCAAAATTGTCGGGGAGACAAAGAAGGTGGAAGCATTCGGCCAGACGCGCCTGGCCGTTATGTTTCACCGGCTGATCATGCCGGACGGCTACTCAGCGAGTCTTGACCAGTTCAAAGGTCTCAACCAGATTGGCGACACTGGCCTCCGAGACCACGTCAACAACCACTACCTTCGCATCTTCGGCGTATCGGTTGCCATCGGTGCTTTGGGAGCCGTGGCCGAAGCAGGAACAAGCGGAATCCTCACCCAATCAGGAACCGACCGCATCCGTGAGGGATTCGGTCAGAGCATGGCGCAGTCTTCCGAGCGTATCCTCGACAAGTTTCTGAACATTCTGCCAACCGTGACTATCCGCGAGGGCCATCGCGTCAAAGTGTACCTCTCGGGAGACCTCGTTCTGCCCGATTACAACAACCACAAGATGCCATCCGACCTGTAACGGTCGGGGAAAAACAAAGGACTTTTACACTCACGAAAAGGAGACGAACAGATGAAAAACAAGGTTCTGACAGTTCTGCTTATCCTCACGCTCTGCGTTGGCACCGCTTCCGCCCAATTCGGCGGCGTTGTTTATGACCCGACCAACTATCACAACGCCGTGCTCCGCTACTTCCAGCTTCAGCAACAACTTATTCAACTCAGGAACAGCTACACCCAGCTTGTCGCACAGTACAACCTGGCCGTGCAAATGGCGAAGAACATCCAGAACATGCCCGCTCGCTACCGGGCTTCCTTTTCCCAATGGAGGCAAATGGCAGCGCAGGATAGATACGCGAACACGGGAACCTGGGTTAGTGGAATCAACTCCGGCCAGGTTCCCAAGGTCAACACTGGCTACCAGCAGGCAACAACTCAACTGCTTCAGTACAGCCCCGCTCAACTTGCTGGCATGACGCCCGAGGAGCTGGAGCGCGTCAAGTCACAATACGCTTCCGTCGAACTCACGGACGGAGCAAATACAACAGCGATGACGACGATAGGCTCCCTCCGAGCGAACGCCCGGAACATTGAGAGCCGGATTTCAAACCTCGAACAGGACTCCCTCTCCGGCGATCCGAATCTGAATACGGAAGTCTCCGTACTCAATAAGATCAATGCGACGAACGTTCTGACTCTCCGCACCGTTCAGGACTCAAACAAGCTCCTCGCGTCGCTTCTTGAGCAACAGACCATCATCGCGAAACAGCAGCGCGAGGCCACCACTAATGCAATCAATGCCGACATAGCCCGGCGCGCAAACCTAGCCGGAAACATGGCTCAGGTCACCAGCACACTAACCGATTCGCTTCAAAACTTCCGAATGCCGTAGGGACCAACACACAGAACCACCCGCGTCAAAGGAGCCAAGACGATGGACTACCTTCAATTTATCTTTCGGGCCATCAACAATCTGCTCACCCAGAACCTTGGCTTCTTCGACGCTATGGGCCAGAACCTCTTCCGCGCCTTCGCCACAATTCTCGTGGTTTGGTACGGGGTGAAATCCGCTCTCTCCGCCGCGGGCGGCAGACACCTGCTTCACTTCGACAACTTCGCAAGTCTTCTCCTGACCGTAAGTTTCGGCTTTGCAATGGTGAATTACTACAGCACTCCCATCCCCGGTATGGGCGCCAGTTTCCATAACCTCATTACCGATGAGTCGCAATTTCTCGCCAACAAGATCAACCAGACTGAGCTCCAAACCGTGGAGGAGAGAATTGCGGACTTTGAGATCCGGATGGACTCGCCGGGTATCACGGACATCCTTGGAACAATCATCTATGCAGTCATCATCATTCTGCTCGCGGCGGCTCAAGCCATCGCCATCGTCGTCATTGCTTTCGGATTTATCGCGACTGCTGTTTGTGTCCTTTTGGGCCCGGTTTTCATACCCTTCTTTATCGTTCCGAAATTGGAGTGGCTGTTCTGGGGCTGGTTCAGATGTTTTATCCAATATGCCTTCTACCAGGTCATCGCCGCAGCAGTTGTTTACGTCATTGCAAATCTCATCCTTGGAATTATGGACCTCCAACCGAAGGGCACGATCTCCACAGTCCAACTCATTGAGGCGTTCCCCGTACTCTTCATCACCTTCCTCGCATCGATTTACGCACTTCTGAAAATACCGGCGCTGACTAATCACATCTTTAGCGGCACAGCAGGGGGATCTTCTGCAGGAATCCTCAGTGGAGCGCTCTTCCCATGAAGAACGACACTAGTTTCCAAGATGCCAAGCGGCTCTATCTCGAACAGTATGGCGACCCCATGGTTACGAACACATATCTCAAAATTGCTCTCACTCTCGTCTCCCTCATTGCTGTGGGTCTCCTGGTCCTGGACTTGAAGACGATCCGAACCTTTGAAGACTTCCGGCCTCTCGTCATTCGGATTGACGATCTGGGCCGGGCCGAAGCCATCAACTACCACAACTTCGAATACAAGCCCCAGGATGCTGAGGCGAAATATTTCCTGAGCCAGTTTTGCGCGCTCTACTACCGCCGCAACCGCTACACGATTCAGAACGACTTCTCCAAGGCTCTGCATTTCCTCGACGGCAAGCTCGCAGATGGAATTCTGGACGCCTACCGCAAAGACGACATCATCAAGAAATTCCTCACGAACACCTCTGCCCCCGAGATCGATATTGAAGTGAAGAAAGTGGCCCTCGAAGACATGCAGTCACCGCCGTACAAGGCCCGCGCGGACTTTTACATGGTCTATTACTCACCCGCCGACCATAGCGAGCTGAAGCGCGATCTCTACACCGCGAATCTCGTCTTCGTTTTTAAGAGCAAGGTTCCCAACGAACTGATCCCCATCAACCCGCTCGGAGTGACCATCACCTACTTCCGCGAAGACGAGGCGTTCAAATGAAAGTTAGTGTCCACACACAAACCAAAGAGGTCGCAGGCGGACGCAGCGCAACATCGTCCCAACCTCAGCGCGCCACCGCCCCCTTTACGCCGCGATTCTTCTCCTCACACGGGCCACATCCCAACTCATGGGCTTCTGCCACTGGAACAACCGGCGCGCTTCTGGAGGGCCTCCGTTGCTACCCGCTTTCCGCCCGCTCCCAGAAGCGCAAAAGGTTTGTGGGAAAACCCTTCCGAGAACTATCACCGGAACTGAGGAATTCACGATGATCGCCAACGCCCTGCTTTTCACCATCGTCATCTTGCTCGCTTACGGATTTTGGCTACTCGACCAGTTGAAGTTCATGGCTCGGTACAAAGCGGTCCTATACCACGCCTACGGAACCACGATTCTCATCTTCCTCGCCGTGCTCTTTGTGAACCTGTTTGGCGCTGCGCTCGCCATCAGCCGCCGTTTCTTTCTCAAGAACACCGGGCGCAAGCTCTCTCACCTCGACAAGCAGTTCAACGTCAGCCATGCCGACATGCCTGTCCCAGTGAACGAGGAGGACTTCAACTAGTGTCGCGCGACGCCTTTTCCTACGATCCGCAAGACGCCGGCGAGACGCGCGACAAGGCCACACGCCGCTCCGTCCGTCAGCAGAGATCAACACCTCCTGACACGCGGGACAGCAGGAATCCGGCGCCGGAAGCGCCCGGCCGCGGCGATAGCACCGAGGCTCGGGAGCAGCATTCGACGCGCGACGAACGGAATGATTCTCCGCGCGCCTATTACGTCCGGGACCGCGCGTATCTCCTCCGCGATTCCGAGATGCACTCCCTCAAGGAAATCGGCAAGTTTCGTGTGATTCCGGTGTCAGACCTCGCGAAGTTTGCCTACGGCGGGAATCGCGAACGGATGGAGAAGGACATTCGCGCCCTCGCACGCCAGTCTCTGCTCAGAGATAAGACGCTTGAAATCTCGCAGAAGAAGACGTTGCGAGTTGTCACCCTTACGAAAGCCGGGCACCGCGTTCTCAAGAATACGAACCAAGTGCCCGACGATCAGCCCGTCTACCACGGATTGGTGAAACCGCGGGAAGTGAAACACGACGCCGATCTCTACCGGCTCTATCAGAAAGAGGCTGCCCGCATCGAGCGCGCCGGAGGCCGGCCGGTCCGCGTGCTCCTCGACTATGAACTCAAACGGAATCTGAATCGCGATCTCGCCCTGCTCGGTCCGGAAAAAGACAACGCGGACCGCAAGAGGGAAGTCGCCTCCCGTGCCCGATCTCCGCATCGAGTATGAGACCCCCGAACTCGAATTGCGTCACGTCGATTTGGAGCTGGCGACGCGTGACTACAGGCCGCGCGCCATGGCGGAAAAAGCCTCCGCAGGCTTCTCGCTCTATGGGCGTTCGGAAGACGCATCACGTTTGCGCCGCGTTCTCGACGAACGCGAAATCACCGCAGGAATCCTCACGCTATGAACATCGCCCCTGTCCATCTCGATGCGCTCCAAGCTCTCGGCTACACCGAAGCGGAAGCACGCTTTCTCTACATCGTAGCAACGCATTCCGGCTACTTTGTGGCACGTCAATTCCTCGCCTTCACCGGTACCCATTGGGGCCAGCGCACGGCCGACTTCTGGAACAAACTTCACACCAATCACCACGCCCGGACCGAGCGCTTTCCGAAGAGCGGAACGGTCTATCATCTGTTCTCTCGCCGGCTCTACCGCCAGATCGACCGCGAGAACATCCGCAATCGCCGGGATCACGAAATCGAATACATTCAGCGGCGCATCGGAATGCTCGATTATGTCCTATCCAACCCCCAGTGGAAGTACCTGGAAACCGAGCCGGAAAAGGTTAGCTTTTTCTGCGATCAACTGAAAACCCCGAATCACTTTCTTCCCTCGAAGATCTATCACGGACAGAGAACTTCGCAGCCCACCGTTCGCTACTTCGTCGATAAGTTTCCGATGTTTCTCGGTAGTGAGGTTTCTTCGACGGTGTTGACGTTCACTTACCTCCAAGGATCGGAGGCAAGCCTCACGGAATTTGTGCACCACCTCGAAGTTTACCTCCCGCTCTTTCGGCAGCTCTCCGAGTTCCGATTTCTCTATCTGGCGAGAATCGATTCCCACTTCGAAAAGGCCAAAGAACTATTCGATTCCCTGGTGGCGATTCCACTCGGATCGGACGTATCAGCAGACTTGTTGCGCTACTTCCAGATTCAAAAAGCATGGGATCTCAGCCGGTACACCTCTCTGACCGAGGCCGATTTGATTTTTCGCAACCAGGCCAAGACCCGATTCGCCGGGCAACGCTTTGAGCATCTCTATCGCGGATGGAAAGTCGGACGAGTGACCGAATCCGACATCCGCCAGGAGTTTCGCGGTAGTGATCGCCATGCCACCGTGCATTTCGCTACCGAAGTGCTTCTCCGGATTGCAGTTCCTGACCAGGAACCTGAGCGAAAAGGATGAAGACGGTAAGAACTACACGCTTCAGCTTCGTCTTCGCCAAGGTCTTCACCCTGTGGCGCGAGCAATTTCTTTGAAGCGTGGGAGATAGAGAAGCAATGCAAGCAAAAGTCACCGTGGAAAAAACACTAAATCGGGCGGGAGCGACCCCACTTTTTCGGCTTTCAGCCGCCCAAAAAGTTCGTGGGGTCGCTCCCGCCCTCCGGCACGCTAAATCGTGCCGGCTGTTTTTTCCACGGTGACAGGGAGTTCGAATGAAACACACATCATCGAAGGAGGAACTATATGTCGATCATTAAGAAAGCCCCAGGGACCATGACTCGGGAAGTCAAACTCGAAGAGCCGGTCAACGAGTTGCTCGAAGATTACGCCCGCTTCATCGAGAGCAACGCCGACCACGTCATCAATGCCGTGCTAAAGAAAGTGCTCTGGCGGGACCAGGACTACCGGAAGTGGCGGGGGGAACACCGCACCGCACAGCCCGGCCCCGACAAGCGACAACCCACCGAAGTACGAGCGAGGGCCTGATGCAAAGAACGCTCGAATCGCGCGCTTTCATCTCGGCCATCCTCGCCATGGCCGCGGGAGCGTTCCTCTTTTACACGCACCCTTTCCCCGAAGAGCAAATCTTCCTGCGTGTAATTGCCTTGCGCGCTCCGCAGGCTTTCTTGAGCTTCAAATACCTCTATTACGCGCTCCTGTTCACCACCCCGTACCTTGTGTGCTCGACGGCCCTTTCAGGCCTCTACATCTTCACTCTGAAAGCTCGTCGGCACATCTCGCCTGGACGCCTCCCTCGTTATCCCGATCCGCGCAAGAGAGCCGATCTCTTTCTTGTCGTGGGCGAAGTGCATAATCCGCGCAAGCCGGTCGCTGCCAAGGCTCCCCATTGGCTCACGATTCCCGAGCGGGGTCTGTTCACCGGAATCGCCATCTTGGGCGCCGTGGGCAGTGGCAAAACTTCCTGCTGCATGCTTCCGTTCGCCGAGCAGATTCTGGCCTACAAAGCCGAGGACAAAGCCAAGCGCATCGGCGGGCTGGTCCTTGAAGTAAAAGGAGACTTTTGCCGCAAGGTAAAAGACATCCTTGCCCGTCACGAGCGGGCCGAGGATTACATCGAAATCAGCCTCGATTCCGAATACCGCTACAACCCTCTCCACAATGACCTTGACGCTTACGCCCTTGCGTACAACATTGCCTCGCTCCTGAACAATCTCTTTGGCCGTGGCAAGGAACCCTTCTGGCAGCAGGCGTACACCAACCTCGTCAAGTTCATCATCCTTCTTCACAAGATCGCCTACGACTACGTCACGTTCTTCAACGTCTACGAGTGCGCCATCTCTCCGCCGCTCCTCGAAGAACGTATTCAGGAAGCCGAGGAGATCATTCTCGGACGCCATTACGTGGCCGTCACGCCGAAGGTCTATGGCGACCGCACCGCCGACCTCGCAGGCCTCGGCTTCGTGCACGACGAGAAGGAAGACCGCTATCTCGCGCCTGCCACTCCCGAGCTGCGAGAAATATTAAGGAAGAGAGGCATTCAATCCGAGGCTCGTACAGTCCTTGACCCGGCCCAGGCCAATCCTGAAAAACTAGCCCAATTGGAGGCCGTCCAGCGCTGGTTCAACGATGACTGGCGGAGGATTGAACCGAAGCTCAGGACCTCCATTGTCGAGGGAGTTTCCGTCTTCCTCTCGCTCTTTGATGACAACCCGAAAGTGAAAAAGGTTTTCTGCCCGAAGAATGAGTGCTACGACCCCGAAAAGAATGCCAACAACCAGTTTGGCAAACCCCTGCCGTCGTTCTCCTGGCTCATTGAAAACGGCAAAGTCTGCGCTCTGAATTTCCCCATCGGAATGAACGCCGGCCTCGCGAAGGCTCTCGGCGTGATGATGAAGCTCGATTTTGAGCGGGCTGTCCTCAATCGTGTTCCTCAGATCGAATCACACCCGGAGCAGTATTTCCGGCAGGTTCTTTTCCTTTGCGACGAGTACCAGCACTTCGCAACCGTTGGCGAAAGCGACCCGACTGGCGACGAGAAATTCTTCAGCCTGTCGCGCCAGCCCAAGTGCGTTCCCATCATTGCTACGCAGAGCATCAGCTCCCTACGATCCGCGCTGCCCGGCGAAAGCTGGCGCACGCTTCTGCAGACCTTCCGCACCAAGATTTTCCTCTCGTTGTCGGATGATTTCTCGGCGCACACCGCGAGCGTGCTCTGCGGACGCGAAGACCAGCTCAAACTCAGCTACAGCCTGTCGGAAAGCGGGCACGACACGAGAGTCAGTTGGCTCACCGGCAACGCGCTTTCCCACAAGGCCAACATCATTGCCTCCAAGAGTTACAACACGCAAAGCGACTACCGCTTCGACATGAAGACCTTCATGGAATTGCGAAACGCCCAATCCGTCATCATTGCCTACGACGGAATCAACCCCACGCCGCCGATGTTCTGCTACTTGAAGCCTTACTACAACGACCCGAACCACTCCTACTTCAAGCAACTCGCCGAAGGAGCCCTGTGATGAACGGTTTCGAGATGATCCTGCCGTTCCTCAAACCGATCGAGCACCTCATTCTCGACGATTCGATCAGCGAGGTGATGGTGAATGGCCCCGACCGCGTGTTCATCGAAAAACAGGGCTTCCTTCAGCAGGTCCAGGGCGTGTCCATCGGCGAAAAGTCTCTCATGGTCGCCGTGAAGAATATCGCCCGGCGTCTCGGCGACGACATCTCCGAATCGAAGCCCATTCTCGACTCGCGGCTGCCCGATGGCAGCAGAGTCGCAGCGATGATCCCGCCGTGCAGTCTCGACGGCGTGACGCTGACGATCCGCAAGTTCAACACGCGCCACTTCGAGATGGAGGATCTGATTAGGGGAGGCACTCTCGACCGCGCCCTCGCTAACCGCCTCGAAGACTGCGTGCTCGCACGCAAAAACATCCTCATTAGCGGTGGAACCGGCACCGGAAAAACCACGCTCTTGGCAATCCTAGGAAAGTTCATCCCGCCTGAGGAACGCATCCTCGTGATCGAAGATACAGCCGAGATTCAACTGGCACAGGAGAACCTCGTCCGATTCGAGGCTCGCCCTGAACAGAACGGGCTTCCGGCGGTGGCCATTCGCGATCTCCTGAAGGCTGCTCTCCGGCACCGCCCAGACCGCATCGTTCTTGGAGAGATCCGCGGTGGCGAAGCTTTCGATCTCCTGCAACTCCTGAACACCGGGCACTCGGGCACGTTGTCCACCATCCATGCGAACTCCGCAAAGCAGGGCCTCGCGCGGTTCACGAGCTGCGTCCTGCAGAGCGGTGTGGACCTTCCCTATCGCGCCATCAAGACCAACATCGCCGACTCGCTAAACGTCGTCGTCCAGATCGAGCGCCGGCCCGGACGCCGGTACATTTCTGAAGTCCTCGAAATCAACGGATACGACCTGGATGCGGACCTATTCGATTATGGTGCGGTCTTCTTGGCAAAGCAGGATCAAGGATGAGCACGGACACCGCATTCACACCGAGATCTCTGACAGCTTCAGAGTATGTCCTGGAGCTTTTCGAACCCACGGACAACGTTGCGATCCTCGTGCGGAATCGCGCCACCGGCAAGACGGTTCAACGAATCGCCAAGGCGGAGACGGTAGCAAGTCCCGAATTCGAAACCTGGCTCGCCAATCAGAATGTTGTGGGTTCGGACGTTTTCATAGGAATGAATCCCATCAAGGACGGTGCTTACAGCCGCACCAAGGACAATATAAAGGATATTCGCCACGTCTATCTCGACCTCGACAGGAGCGGCGACGAAGCTCTCGAAGCGATTCGAAATTCACTCGCAGTCCCAGCGCCAAACTTTGTCCTCGATACGTCGCCCGGCAAGCACCAGGTCGTGTGGAAAGTAGCAGGACTGACGCAGGAAGAGGCAGAGTCTCTTCTGCACGGCCTCGCAAATCAATTCGGCGGCGACCCTGCAGCAACCGATTCGACGCGCGTGCTCCGTTTGCCGGGATTCGCCAATCGGAAATTTTCCGAGGAGTTTATCGTCCAAGCGCGCCAGGAAAGCGATGTGGTCTACACGCTCCGCGATTTCGCGATTCATGAAGACTCGCCCGAAACGCCCCGGCACTTCGGCCACGACGACGAAGGCAAGCGGACCATGCCCAGTGACCACAAGAGCCAATCCGAGCACGATTGGGCCTACGCTAAACGCGCCCTCGCCCGCGGCGACGACCCCGAAGTAGTCATCCAGCGTATCGCGGAATTCCGCGCCCACGATAAGCACGATCCGACTGACTACGCACGAAGAACTGTGACGAAGGCACGAGCGGAGCTGAACGACAGGCAACTGAGGTCCGATACCGTTCCAACTGAGCCGAGCGATCTGGGCCGGGAGCAATAGGCAAGAACCATTAGCGGAGAGGAGTGCGCAATGGGAACCCACGTAGCAACACCGGAAGCCGCGAGCGAGCCGATTGCCGTCAACAAACAGGAGGCGGCGCAAATGCTTGGCGTTAGCCTGCGAACAATCGAGCGGCTAATTGCCCTAAAAGAGCTGCATGTACGACGTCTCGGCAGACGAGTGCTAATCCTACGGACTTCCTTGGAGAATTTCTTGCGCAGCGATCATCCAACAAAAATAACTTGACTAGCCGCTAGCTATGCAATACCGTCGTCGGCATGGAGGCTTTCGAGTGACCGACGAAGCGATAAGAGAATACCTGCGAGAAATTGGAAGAAAAGGCGGGAAAGCGCGGGTCAAGAAACACGGCGTCGAAGTTCTCCGAAAGATGGGCCGCAAGGGAGGGAAAGCCCGTGCCGAGAGGTATGACAAAGCGACTCTCAGCACGTGGGCACAAAAATCTCGAGGTACCCGGCGGCGAAAGAAGAATGGACAATGAAACAACGTGGAATCTTTGAAAGAGAGCATGGCTCTGGTGTTTGGTGGGTCTGTTACTTTGACCATGTGGGTCGCAGGCATCGCGAAAAGGTGGGAACCAAGAGCGCGGCTATCCTGCTTTATCGAAAGAGGAAGCAGGAAGCCCTCGAAGGAAAGAAGCTCCCCGAGAAGCTGCGTCGCCCGTCTGTCTCATTCGTCGAAATCGCCAAAGATGCCCTGGCTTACTCAAAGGCTCACAAGCGCAGCTATAGCGACGATGTCATCCGCATGAAGCCCATCCTTTCTTGGTTTCGTGATCGGGTCGCAGACTCGATAACCGCACAAGAGATCGAGCAGCGGCTGAGCAAATCGGCGGAAGAGAATCAGTGGGCACCTGCGACTATCAATCGCTACCGCGCTCTGCTCTCGCTCATCTATAGCTTGGGAATTCGAAACGGGAAGATAAAGGAAAACCCGGCGCGGCTCGTCAAGCATCGAACAGAGAACAATGCTAGGATTCGCTTCCTTTCTCCTGAAGAGGAAGTCAGAATACGGACGGTCATTGAGGCGACTTGTCGTGAACACTTGCCCGAATTTGAAATCGCACTGAACACTGGACTACGCTTGAGTGAACTCTACAATTTGATGTGGGACAATGTGAACCTCTCCCGAAGAATTCTGACCGTGCCTCGTTCGAAGAACGGCGAAGTTCGCCATGTCCCGCTCAACAAGCCTGCCCTGCAAGCTTTTCAAACGATTCGCACGGGCAGCGACTATTCTGGGCCGATCTTTTTGAACTGGCGCGATGACCGTCTGACGGGACCTCGCTATTGGTTCGAGCCTGCTCTGAAAAAGGCAAAGGTTCGCAATTTCACCTGGCATTGTCTACGACATACATTCGCGTCCAGATTGGTGATGAACGGGGAGAACCTGAGGACGGTCCAGGAGCTCTTGGGACATAAACAAATCTCAATGACGGTGCGTTACTCACACCTTGCTCCTCAGCATCAATTGGCAGCGGTTGAGCGGTTGGCAGCGGCGTCTTCTGTGCCTCAAGCAGCCAATCCAAGTGCCACCAGAACTGCCACTGACGAAAATGTGCCTTCTCAGCAGGACGCGCCTTTTGTTCATTAAGTCTTTGGTTTGTAGTATGTTGTGAACACGTGGGGCCCGTAGCTCAGCTGGTTAGAGCAGCGGACTCATAATCCGTTGGTCCTAGGTTCAAATCCTAGCGGGCCCACCAGCATTCAGATGAGCATGACGACTCGGAATTTTTCAAGGGTTGCTTGGACCGAATGAACTTGCTTTTCTGGGAATGGAATCCATGCGAGAGAATGGGGCGTTCGGAAACAACAAGCGGATCAGCCTGTGAGCAGGGCTCAAGACGATGAATTAGGAGGATCGGGCGGCCCTGAAAGACGAGGGAATAACCTAAGCCTCAGCGAGTTTGCGCAGCGTCGAAATGTCCTGAATGACTATTGTCGAGCCCTTGACCTGCAAGAGTTGTTTCTTTTTGAAGTCAGAAAACAATCGCGTTACAGTCTCACGGGAGGACCCAATCATTTGGGCGATTTCTTCGTGGGTCAAAGTGAGTGTGAGGCGCACCTCGCCTTCTTCCTTGTAACCTTCCGTGGTTTGTTCGAGCAGGAATCGCGCAAACTTCTCCGCGGCGGAGTGGGAAAGGCCAATCGTACGCATCTCGTTGATGGCTAGGTGGTAGTTCTCGCTAAGCTGCTGCGCGACGCGTAGCGCGGCCTCTCCATGAGTCTTTAGAAACTCAAGGAAATCATTGCGGGCGATGAAGTTAGCCTGCGCTGGTTCAAGAACCTCCGCCGACGCCTGATAAGGCTGACCCGATACCGTGGCAGCAAGTCCAAGAATCTCCCCTTTTTCCGGCACACGAAGGATCAAGGTCTTACCATCCGCTGAGGAGGTCGACAACTTTACGCGGCCGTTGCAAAGAATGAACACGCCCCGTGGCTTTTGCCCCTCGACAAAAAGAGTGGCTCCTTTCGGATAGCTAGCCGCCGCCGTGATGGTTTCCAGATGTTTCAGCGCCGGCGGGGAGAGATTGCAGAACAGACGCTCCTCCCGGTGAGGACAGTTGAAGCAGCTTTCGATGATCTCTAAGCCATACGGGGCGCGCATGGTAGAACCACGTCGGATTATACCTGCCTTGTCCTTTGGCACAAACCAAAACCGGTTCCCCATAGACTCTCGTGTCAAGTCTCCTTGCTCTGGTTCAACTTTGATCGTCTCGCTAGCCATAGCGCCTCCGTGCACCACATCAAAGGGAAATAATCTCAAATCTAGTTCTTCCCCCAGCCCCTGCGAGGGTTACCGTATCGGGCTTCAATGGCCTCCTGATCGCTTAGATCTGCTAGGTTCAGTTTCGGAACTATTCACCGTTTCCTTGCGGAATTGATTCAGGGGGCAGATAAGCTAGGCCTGCCCGTACGTGAACTGCTGGAGGGTCGACCCTGGCGGCCCACCGCTTAATACAGTCACCCACCTCTCCAACCCCTATTCCTAGAGCATCGCTTGCCAAATGCATATGACTGGGGTCACGGGGAGATGTGACACGGGTCACTGTCGATAGCCAATAAATCAAAGAACTTTCAATCCGACCGTTTTAAATTATCCACTGCCGAAACGAATCGGCCTACTATATGTGATACTCGTCACACTTGGCCGTGACGCTTGACACTGCGCCATTTGCGCTATGCGTCCAGTCTTGTGACCTGCAAATCTTGCTCATTGTGTCGGGAACGGAAGCTGCTTTGGCTTCCGACTTTAATCAGGAGGGTTCTTTGTGATGAACGAACGCATGCGCAACCTAAGTCTCTTTGCGGTCGCGACAGGCGCCTTGGCCGTTGCCTGGGTGATTCTTGCCTCGGCTCCCAAGAGCTCTGCAATTCCCGCTTTCTCCAGGAAATACCAAACGTCGTGTACCACCTGCCATAACAATTATCCGGAGTTGAACGACTTCGGGGAGGCGTTTAAGAAGAATGGCTTCAAGTTCCCGAAGGATGACGAGACCTTCGTGAAGGAGCCCCCGGTTCTCTTGGGCTCCAAAGCCCAGAAGGAGGCGTTCCCTGGCGCTGTATACCCTGGTGAGATCCCCGGGTTTCTGCCAATTGCTTTCCGGTACGAGGGGAATTTCACTTGGAACCGCAAGCAACCTGCTGGAGTCATCGCCCAAAACGGATTCTTTACCCCGCGGACGGATCTCTTTACTCCCAACACTTTCACAATCATCGGCGCTGGAAGTTTCAGTCCGAATTTCTCGTTTTGGGTGGATGACGACATCTCTGCGGGCGGCTCAGGCGCTGACGGAGGGCTTGGTGACGCCTATATAAAATATAACGACCTTGGTCATCCGTTTGGACTCCCCAAGAATTCGCTCAACGTGCGATTCGGGCAGTTCGAACTAGATCTACCTTTCACGCAGGCACGAAGCATTTATCCCTCCGATTACGATATTTATGACCAGGTGAGTTTTGCCAACATCCTCGGCACTACGAACAACCCCTTCGCATTGGGAGCGGTACAGCGCGGCATTGAATTTGGCGGCTATCCAAACAACGGCAATTTCATGTGGTCTGTTGCACTGGTCAACGGCGCAAATGACTCGCCTGCCGTGCGGAGCACCAAGGACGTTTACATTCGTGTTTCCCAAAGGTTCAATCTCGAGCGCGATCCTGAGAGCCGCAACGCCACCCAGGCTGCTGGCCCTACGGGGCCCCGTGACCACACGTCTATTCGCCTGGGCGCTTTCTATTACTACGGAAAGAACCAGTTGAATCTCGACGACCTCGCGTTTCCGGGATTGGGAGTTCTTAGCGAGCCCTTTTACCGCATCGGCGGCGACCTGCGCTTCAAGTATCGCCATCTGGAGCTGTACGGCGTGGGTCTCTACGGTCATGACCAAAATCACGTCGTGAACGCTGCGGAAACGGGCTTTGAACACACCACGCCAGTCACCTTTTCCGGCGGTTTCGCCGGCGCCAATTATTGGATTCATCCCTGGCTTATCACCTACATGCGGTATGACTTTGTGAATTCGCCGACAGATTTCCTGAACGGCATCTCTCAAAACAACACGCGCAACCGCTTTAGCCCTGGTTTTCAGGTGCTTGTTCGCGCCAACATAAAGGTCATCGGCGAATACAATTACCAGTGGGCGCAGCCCTTCGCGGGTACAACGGGCACAGAATTCTTCCGGCCGCATACGTTTGTATCCGGCATCGACTATGTCTTTTAACCAAGCTTCAATCCAAAAAATCACATCGCAGTCAGATCTGACAACGAGAGGAATGCTATGAGTCTATCCAGAATTGCAGCAAAAGCGGCAGTTGCATCAAGTCTCATCCTTGCGTTGGCGTGCGCGAGCCGCGCCAACGAAATCAAGGGCAAGGTCAGCGTCCAGGGCATCAAGTCCGCGGAGAACATCGCTGTCTATGTCGATGCCATCCCGGACAAGAAATTCGATGCTCCGAAAGACCATGTCACCATCGACCAGCGCAAGATGGCCTTTATCCCCCATGTCGTTGCCGTCCAGCAGGGCACTACGGTGGAATTCCTGAACAGCGACCCTGTCGGTCACAACGTGTACTGGCCCTCCATCAGCGGTAACAAGAAGCTCTCTCACAACCTCGGCACCTGGCCCAAAGGCGAGAAGAAACCTTTCCAATTCAACGATCTGGGTGTAGCATCATTACTCTGCAATGTGCATCCTGAGATGTCCGGCTATGTCGTTGTGGTTCCAACTCCCTACTTCGCGGTGACCGGCAAGGACGGCAATTTCGAGATTAAAAATATTCCTGCCGGCAAATACACCCTGAAGACCTGGAGCGAAGACGGCAAGCCAACGACGCAAGCTGTGGACCTCAGCGCTGCAACAACGACCGTCGAACTAACTGTCAAGAAGTAAAAAAATAGGGACCTGGGACACCCCGATTGAAGAGCCGAACCAAACTCGTGGATCTCGAGTGGCTCGAGTCGAACTTTCCTTGCATGCAGGCCTGTCCCGTTCATACGCAGGCCGGCCGCTATGTCTCGCTTATCGCCCAAGGGAGGTACGAGGAAGCTTATCGGTACGCCCGGGTCCCAAACCCTTTTGCCTCAATTTGTGGCCGTGTGTGCGGGCATCCCTGCGAGCCTGCCTGCCGCCGCGGCCAGTTCGATCTGCCCATCTCCATCCGCGCCTTGAAACGTTTCGTCACTGAGCGCTACGGACCGGAATCGCGAAATCCTATCGATGTCTTTCGCGACCGGCCGCGGGTCACCCGTCCGGAAAAGGTCGCCGTCATCGGCTCAGGTCCAGCGGGTATGTCGGCCGCCCATGATTTGGCGTTGCTCGGCTATCCCGTCACCGTCTTCGAGGCCGCCGCTGTTCCCGGCGGCATGATGCACCTCGGCATTCCGGAATATCGCCTGCCACGTGATGTCTTGCAGGCCCAGATTCGTGAAATCCTCGACATGGGCCCGGAACTTCGCCTCAACATGCGACTCGGCCGCGATTTCTCACTCGAGGATCTCCGTCGTCAAGGCTACAAAGCCATTCTGCTCGCCTTCGGTCTGCACCGCAGCCGCGACCTCAATCTGCCGGGCAACGATCTGGACGGCGTGGTCAAGGGCATCGACTTTCTCCTGAACGTCAATCTTGGCTACCGCTTCCAGATCGGCAAACAAGTCGTGGTCATCGGCGGCGGAAACGTGGCCATTGACGTGGCGCGTTCCGCCATGCGCGAGCAGCAGCAGAAATTCATGACCGACATCGCCGGCGTCATCCTTCCCGATCAACTGACCTCCAGCGAAATGGACGTCGTCATGAAAGAGTTCATGGACGTCTCCCGCCAGGCCTTGCGCATGGGCGCCCGTGAAGTGCATCTCGTTTGCCTCGAATCCCGCGTGGAAATGCCGGCTGCGGAAGAAGAGATCGAAGAGGGTTTAATGGAGGGGATCAGGATACATCCCTCTCTTGGCCCCAAGCAGTTTGTCGGCAAGAACGGCAAATTGACCGGCCTCGAAGTCATCCGCTGCACTTCGGTTTTTGATGAGCAGCGGCGCTTCAGTCCGAAGTTCGCAGCGGGCACGGAAGCTATCATTCCCTGCGACACCGTGATTCTCGCTATCGGGCAAGCTTCGGATGTTTCTTTCCTCAAACCTGCTGACGACCTCGAGACCACGCGTCAAGGAACTCTGAAGATCGATCCAACGACGCTGATGACCACCGCGCCCGGAATCTTCGCTGCGGGTGACATTGCCTTCGGTCCTCGCCTCATCATCAACGCCGTCGCCGACGGGAAAAAAGCCGCTGAGCAAATCGACAAGTTCCTCCGCGGCCCCGAATGGCAGCCCAAGCCGCAATTCGTGCAAATCACCGTCCTCGACCATCACAAAATGGCCGAAGAATACGATGGGTATTCCCGCTTGGCTGTTCCGGTGATCCCTCTCGAACGCCGCACTGGCGTTGCTGAAGTGGAAACCGGTTTCACCGAGGAGCAAGCCCGGCGCGAAGCCTCGCGCTGCCTCCAGTGCTGGATCAACACTATCTTCGAGGGCAGCGAAGCCACCGGCAGCGAATGCATCCTCTGCGGCGGCTGCGTGGATGTCTGCCCGGAAAACTGTTTGCAGCTTGTTCCCCTCCGCCAGTTTGAATTCTCCGGCAAAACCCGCCAACAGCTCGCCGCTACCTCCGATTCGCACGCGCTCGAGTTGCTTCACCTCTCTCCCGAAGAGCTGACCGCCGCGGAAGGCTCGGTGATGGTCAAAGATGAAACCATCTGCATCCGCTGTGGTCTCTGCGCCGAGCGCTGTCCGGTCAACACCATCACTATGGAAGCATTCGAGGTTTTCGATCGCGATCCGAATCCAGTTCAAATTGAGGAAATGGTTCTCCAGTCATGAGCGAGGCAAAATCCTCTTCGTCTTCCGAAATCCCGCTTCCCGTTCCAACAGGGAATGGGATCACCCGGCGCGATTTCCTTAATGAAATCACCATGGGCGCTTTGGGGATTGCTGGTCTCGGCTCTGTCGCCGTAACCTATCAATTTTTTTCGCCCAATGTCCTGTTCGAGCCCTCAACGACTTTTCGCGCCGGCAACCCTGACCTTTATCCCTTGCATTCCGTCACCTTCCTTCAAGACCGGCAGGTCTATATCGTGCGCATGCCG
>WNGG01002319.1_pt2 | contig 21555 bp, 17 predicted proteins | sample 5400661 | NCBI WGS metagenome assembly WNGG01 (sample SAMN13153372, study PRJNA577476) | soil metagenome | isolation source: 100 cm soil or saprolite under Garry oak tree replicate 1 | place: USA:California | collected 2016-06-15
TGTTGCGGCGTGGTCCGGGCTCGGCGATCGTCGCGCTCACCGTGATGGTGCTGCTCGGGCTGTCGGGAGCGCTGGACCTCTATCGAGCCTCCGACTTCGAAGTGAGCAAGGTCCAGTTCACCGACGCCGGCGGTCTCAAGGTCGCCGACTGGGTGCGGCATAACACGAGGCCGGACGCGCTCTTCGCGGTCGCCGACGATCACAACAGTCCCATCCCGACTCTGGCCGGCCGTCGCGAGCTGATCGGCTATCCCGGCTGGCTTTGGACCTATGGGCTTGCCGACTACGTGCAAAAGAGCGAGGACGACAAGAAGATCCTCGACGGGGACCCTTCCGCGATGGAGCTGGTTCGCAAGTACGGCGTGGACTACGTGATGATCGGTCCGCAGGAGATACCGCGGGGCGCAAGTCACGCGTACTGGGACGTGCACGGCACGCGCGTCTACGACGACGGCGAGTACGCGGTGTACCGTGTGGCCGGCTAGGGCGCCGGGACGCTGATCGGCGGGCGCTCGGTCCCGCCGGGTTTCGGCGCCGGTGGTTCGGTGCCCGACTCGATCGCCTGCTCGAGCCGGCGCGCCAGGCGCTTCATCTCGCGGTCGCCGCGGTCGAGCCGGTTGACGATCTGGAGCAGGATCTCGTCCTGGTGCATCAGGTGATTCATCAGCGCCTTCAGCTCCTCCTCGGCCTTGATGTCGAGCTCGAAGTCGTGCTGCGCGCGAAGACGGTCGCGGTCGGAGAGCCGGTTGAGCGCCATCAAGACGACTGAGACCCACACCGCGGCCTCGAGGCTGAGGATGAAGTTGAGGAACAAGAAGGGGTATCTGTCCCAAGGATGGATCAGGTTGAGTGCGTTGAGCCCGATCCAGATGACCATGATCCCGACCTGGACCAGGACGAAGATCCAGCTGCCGACCAATCGGGAAAAGTCGTCGGCGACCCGGTCGGCGAAGGTGAGGCGGCGCTCCACCTCGCGGTTGAGATCCCGGACCGGCGGATGGTCATGCTGGTGCTTGATCAGGTCGCGGGCGATGTCTTCGATTTCTCGGGCGATCGACATTTCGGGGCTTTTCCTCTGGGGTTGCTGCGATGAAGTTCGGCTGTAGCTGAATAGCTTGGCGCATCGGGCCCCTGGCTGGCTACAGAAAGTAAGGAGTTCTTGCTTCCGGCCTACCGGTAGTCGTGCGAGCGTTGGGCGGGCCGGGGAACGCCGGCGAGGGCCTGGATGTGTGTGGCCAGCACCGAATGGACGCCGTCCTGGCGCTGCATCACTCCGTCGATGACGAGGATCGGCTGCCGGTTGGCGACCTGACGATATCGCTCGTAGACGTCGGGTTTGATCGTCACGTTGACCTGGCCGAACTCATCCTCGAGGGTGAAGAATCGAATCTTCTTCGCCGTGCTCGGAGCCTGGCGCGTGATGACCAGCCCCGCGACCCGAACCGGTTGGTTGTTGCTGGTCGATGGGAGCTTGTTGCTTTCCAGCGCCCCCATCTCGCTCAGGCGGTCGCGGCAGAAGTGGATGAGGTGGTGGCCGGTCGAGAGGTCGGAGATTCGGTACTCGAGCTGGTTGGCGTCGAAGTCGTCGATGTGAGGTAGGGCGGGCGGGGTCCCATCGAGTCGGAGCTCGGACTGTTTGTCGATGCCGCGCCGCAGACCTTTGCCGTGCCATCTTTCCTGCCATCCCCAGAGCAGCTCCCGACGCGGTTGCTCGAGGCCGTCAAAGGCGCCCACCATGACGAGGTTGCGGACCGCCTTCGGACTGATCGGACCGCCACGGAGGCGGCCGAGAAAGTCGTCGAAGGATTCGTAGGGACCCTGGTTGGTGCGTTCGATGACGATCGCCTTGCGACCCTCTTCGCCAAGGTCGCGGACGTAGTTGAAACCGATGCGCATGGCGTGACCGGAGTCGATGCGCTCGGGCAGGCAGCGGATGTCGGAGCGGTTGATGTCGACCGGCAGCGCCTTCAAACCATGGCGCTTCAGGTCCTCGACCAGCACGCTCGGGTGGTAAAACCCCATTGGTTGGTTGTTGAGCAGGCCACACCCGAACTCGACGGGATGATGCAGCTTCATCCAGGCGGTTTCGTAAGACGTTCGGGCAAAAGCGGCGGCGTGCGAGCGGCAGAAGCCGTAAACGGCAAAGCCCTGCACCGCCGCGAACAGCTGGTCCGCAACCTCGCGCGGGACGTCGTTGGCAAGGCACCCTCCGACGAACTCGTCCTCGAGCGAGGACATCTCGACCCGGTTGAGGTGTCGCGTCATCGCTCGGCGAAAACCGTCGGCGCGACCAGGTTTCATGCCCGCGACATACATCGCGATCTCGATGATCTGCTCCTGGTAGAGGATCACCCCCAGCGTGTCTTTGAGGACCGGCTCGAGCAGCGGATGCGCGTAGGTGACCGGCTCACGGCCCTGCTTGCGCCGGATGTAGGGATGGACGGCGTTGCCCTGGATCGGCCCCGGCCGGATGATCGCCACTTCGACGACCAGGTCGTTGAACGTCTCCGGCCTGGTCCGGGGCAGCGTCTGCATCTGCGCGCGAGACTCGATCTGAAAGACGCCTATCGTGTCCGCGGCGCTGCACATGTCGAAAACCGCGGGGTCTTTCAACGGCAGCTGGTCGAGGTCAGGCCTCGTGCCGGTCGTGTCCTTGATCAGGTCCAGCGCCTCGGCAACGACGGAAAGGGTGCGAAGGCCGAGCATGTCCATCTTGATGAGGCCGAGGTCCTCGACGTCGTCCTTGTTGAACTGGACGACACGCCGTCCCTCCATCGCGGCGGGCTCGACCGGCGCAATGTCGACCAGCGGCTCGCCGGTGACAAGCATGCCCCCGTTGTGGATCGAGAGGTGGCGCGGAAATTCGATCACCTCCCTGCAGAGCTCGAGGAACTGCTGCCAGCTCTGCGGGCGCATATCTGGAGGTGGAACGGCCCACAGCATCGAGTCCTCGACGTCCTCGGTGAACCAGCGGTCGACCCCTTTGGCCAGCCTGTCGAGCAGCTCGGTGGAGAAGCCGAGCGCCTTGCCGACCTGCCGGATCGCCATCCGCGGCTGAAAGGTGACGACGTTGCAGACCATCCCGGTCCGTTCCCACCCGTACTTCTCGTAGATGTACTGGATGACCTGCTCGCGGTGCTCGGTTGAGAAGTCGATGTCGATGTCGGGCGTGCTCGTCATCTCTTCGTGCAGGAACCGCTCGAACAGCAGGTTGTGCTCGATGGGGTCGACGCGTGTGATGCCGAGGACGTAGGCGACGATCGAGTCGGCAGCCGAACCGCGGCCTTGCCCCGGCACGCCGTGCTCGCGAGCGAAGCGCATCAGGTCCCAGTTGATGAGGAAGAACTCGGCTAGTCCGGTCTTCTCGATCACCTCCAGCTCCTGCTGCAGGCGGCGCGTGACAGCGGACGTGATCGGCCGATAGCGTTCGCGCATGCCCTCGAAGCACAGCTTGTAGAGGAAGGAGAAGGGCGTCTCGCCGGCCGGCACCGGATAGCCGGGAAAGCGCACCTTGCGGAAGTCGAGGTCGACATCGCACTCCTGCGCGATTTCCCAGGGCGTGGCCAGCGCCTCGGCGTATCCCTTGAAGAGGGGACGCATCTCTGCATCGCTTTTGAGGTGGTGCTCCGAGTTGGGGAAGAGGTGCTCGCGCGCTTCATCGAGGGTGGCGCGATGGCGGATGGCGACCAGGACGTCATGCAGCCGGCGCCGGGCCTGCACGTGGTAGTGGACCTGGTTGGTGGCGACGATCTGCGCGCCACATCGCTTTGCCATCGCGGCACGGCCTTCCAGGATCCATGGATCCTCGGGCCGCATGTGATGGTGCAGCTCGCTGAAGACGCTGTCCTTGCCCAGTGCGACCTGGAGCTTGCGCAGCCGCGACTCGCTGTCGGTCGCGCTGAGATAGAAGAGGTCGCCCCGATGTTCGCCCACAGTCGCCAGCGTCGTCCGCGCCTCGCCCTTCGGTTGGTCGGCGTGGGCGAGGCTGAGAAGCCGGCACAGGTTCGAGTAGCCCTTGAGGTTGCGCGCGATGAGGATCAGCTCGTCGCCGTCGACCTCGAGGGCGCTGCCGATGATTGGTTTGACGCCGAGCTTGCGGCATGCCTGGAGGTGGCGAACCGCCCCGTAGACCCCTCCTTGATCGGTGAGGGCGAAGGCGGGCATCTCGAGCTCGGCAGCCCGCAGGGCCAGCTCATAGGGATGCGAACCTCCGTCCAGGAACGAGAAGTTGGAGTGGCAGTGCAGCTCGACGTACGACGCCACCGTTCAGCCTTCTGACTCGGACACGTGCGCTTTGCGCAAAAAGTACTTTTCGGTTGGTTTCAAGCGAGCTTTCTGCACAAAACGTGTCGAATCTCAGTCATACACCCGCTCGAGGAACCATTCATTGGTCGAGAGGTCGCGATACAGCTCACACAGCAGGTTGTTGTTGAGAACTGCCTTCCAGTACTCGCGGACGACCGGCCTGGTCCACCACGAAGTCTCGACCTTCCAGCGGGCGATGGGGTCGATCGACCCACTGTAGGCGCCGGATATAGAAGTCGGCGCGCCGCCTGGGCCGAGGGTGACATCGATTGCGGCCGGTGGTGAAAGCAGCCGTGTCATGCGGGTTTCCAGACCACCTCGTCGCCGAAGCGCTCCTGCAATCGCTCCAACGCGGCCGTGACCTCTTCGCTCGAACCGTCGCCACCCGCCCACAACCTCAGCTGGCGCCTGCCCGCTCCCTCCAGCACCGGCAGCTCGATCCACAGCTCGGTGATCGGCGCGCGCGGCTGCCATTCCTTGATCCACGACCCGATGAGCCCGAACAGCTCGCCGGCGCTGCTCAGTGGATGGCGGACGATCGACTCACGCGTTTCGGGTTCGCCAGACTCGACTTCGAGCCGCACCCGGACGTGCTTGGCGCCCGCACCACGCAGCCCGAGCTCGTCCGCCAGGTCCCCGCACAGTGCGCGCCCGACGAAAAGCAGCGCCTCACGATCTTCCACCGGCTCTCCGAACTGCCGGTGCGCGCTCGTGAACAGAGGAGGGCGCCAGGCCACCAGCAGATCGGGTTCGAGGCCGCGTGCGAGAAGAACCGCGCGCCGGCCCTCGTGACCAAGCTGGCTCTCCATCTCTCGAGGGCCGATCGAAGCCACCGCACCGAGAGTGCGCAGGCCGAGAAGGTCGAGTCGCTCGAGCTGTTCGGCGTCGAGAGGCAGCTCGCGGGAGGGAAGAGGGGAGAGGAACTCGCGTGCGTCGGCGACCCGCAACAAGCGACCGGGTCGCGCACGAGCCGCCGCGAGTCGTGCCGAGAAAGGACCAGGAGCCAGTCCGAGTCTGGGTTCACGGCCGATCGCCTTCAGCAAACGATGGCGTGCGCTGCGGATTGAGAATCCGGCAGTCGCCACGCCGCTGATGTCGAGCCATGCGATTCCTTCGTCTCGCACCTCGACCACCGGCGCCAGGTCGTACAGCGCCGCAGAGATCAGCTCGCGAATGCGGGCGGTTGCTTCCTCGTCCGGCAGGATGAAGGTCGCCTGTGGACAAAGATGCTCCGCCTGGCGAAGCGCCATGCCTGGGATCACACCGAAAGGCAACGTCTCTTCGGACGCCGCGACCACATGCTCGTCCCAGCGCCCGACGATGACCGGCATGCCGTAGAGGTCCGGCCGGCGCGCCAGCTCCAGGTGGCCGGTCAGACCACAGCAGACGCGCATCGCGACAACTCTTCAATAGGAGAAGACACCTCGGCGACGGATGCGTGGTAATCCGAGAGCGGTCGATTGCCGAGCGGATAGCGAATCTCGAGCTCGGCCTCGCTCAGCGGCGGGGCCACGCGGTTTTTCACGCACCGCGCCGAGACTCGAAGACCGACCATCTGGCCGCGTTCCCAGATCCAATCGCGACGTGAGAACCCGAGACTGAAGCTCGACGCATGGGCGAGCGCGCGGTCTGGCGCGTCGACGACCGAAACGAGCACCGTCCCAGAACGATTGGCTCCGGACTCCAGCGGCCCGAGCCAGTGCTCGGGGAGATCGCACATCAAAAGGAGAAATCCCACGCCTGCACGCGCGAGCGCTGCCGCCGCCTCGCCCGCGATCTCAGGAGCCGGTGCGCTGACCACCGTCAGCGCACCAAGCTCCGGGGAAAAGGGAAGGAGGCTCGATGGGTCGAATCCGCCGCCGTCGATCACGATCGCATGCGCGAACTCATGGGTCGCGTTGGCAAGCAGCGCCAGCGCGAGCGTGAGCTTGCCGCATGTTCCATTTCCGGTGAACAGCGCGAGCCTGCCTCGCGGCAGGCCTGCGATGCCGGTGAGGCGGTCGACCGGCGTTCGGCTCGACCACGGCTGAGGTTGCGGCAGCTCGGCCGCCCGGGTCAGCGCATGGCTGCCGAAGCGGACGCGAATCGAATCAATGGCAAGTTCGAGCTTTTCTGCCTGCATCTTTCAATTGGGCGCCTCGATGAGAGCGATGCAGGGATGGAGTGGAGGCGGTACTGACCATATCGAACGAATGTTCGTATGTCAAGTCCTCTCCTTATATGTGGCTTCCATCTCGGAAGGAGAGCAGCGCGGCTTGCCCGGCCGGAGGCCGGGTCGGCTTTGCCGACCGCGCGATGAGAGGAAACCATTTGGGTTTCCTCTCATATAAAAGGGCCGGGGCTCCACAGAACCCCGGCGCGTGACGGACTTACGAAACGATTGAAGAGAAGTGTCTTACTTCTTCTTCGAGGTCTTCTTGGCGGCCTTCTTGGCCGGCTTCTTGGCAGCCTTCTTCTTAGCCATCATGCAAATTACCTCCTTCTCCTAAAGATATGGACCCGATAGGTTCCATCGGTTTGGCGGGTTCCATGTGGTGTGAGTCGTGGACAGGATTCGCTCCTACACGTACCTCCTCTGCAACCCCACGGGCTTCGCCGCGGATCCTCGATGATGAGAACTCCGAGACGTTGGCGGATGTCGAAAATGGTCCGCTTTCTCGCGTCGGGTCCGTTGCCTCTGTGGTGGCAACCACGAGTCGCATCGCCATACAAGGTGTTGTGATACTCGATGAACCCCTCTCACGTCAATGGTTCGAGAAAATTTTTTTTCAGCGAAGGCTGTGGAAATTTCTGCTGAGGTCGCGCTGATGATGACCATGAGCGACGTCTGAAAGACTGCGACGATAGACAACATGCGAGTCGTTCTCGGTCATGGAGCATCGGGCAATGCAGCATCGATGAAGCCCTATGTCGTGGGTTTCAAACGACGTGCGATCGATGCTGTTGCGGTCGATCTCCCTCGCGGAGGAGCGGAGAATGCGGTGCCGGTCTTCATCAAGACGTCGGGTAGAGGACATGATGTCGTCGGCGGTGGTCAGTCGTTTGGTGGAAGGGTCGCGAGCATGGCCGCGGTCGAGGCTGACTTCGGCGGTCTGATCCTTTTCTCGTATCCGCTGCATCGTCCGGGGTTCAAGGACCAGCTGCGGACCGCGCATTGGAGTCAGATCCGCTGTCCGACGCTCTTCCTCAGCGGCGATCGGGATCCGTTCGCCGATCTCGCGCTGCTGAAGGAGAAGATCAAGCTCATTCCCAACGCTCGGCTCGAGATCTTCAAAGGCCAGGGGCACGGCCTGCTCAAGGTGCTCGACCAGGCCCTCGATGTCGCAGCGGATTTCATCAAGTCACAAGTGAGATGACGGCCAGCCAGCACATGGTCCAGGCGAACGGCCTGCGCTTTCGGACGATGGTGGACGGACCGGCGCAGGGCGAGCTGGCAATCCTGCTGCATGGATTTCCAGAAGGCGCCGAGTCGTGGTCGAAACAGGTCGAGGCGCTGGCGCAAGCCGGTGCGTTGACCGTCGCCCCGGACATGAGGGGCTATGGCCTGAGCGATGCGCCTGGCGCTGTCGACGACTACGCGATCTCCAACCTGGTCGAGGACGTGGCCGGGATGATCAAGGCCTTCGGGCGCGACCGCGCCCACGTCGTGGGCCACGATTGGGGGGCGATCGTGGCGTGGTTCTTCGCAGGCCGCCATCCGGAGATGACAAAGTCGCTCACCGTCCTCTCGGTCGGCCATCCGGCGGCCATGGTCGGGGCGGCTCGGGACGACGATCAGAAAGCCCGGTCGCAATACGTCGGGCTGTTTCTGATTGAGGGCAAGGCGGAGGCGGTGCTGGCCGATGACGACTACCGGAGGCTCCGCGCGATGTACTCGATCGGCCCCAACCCCGACGCGGTGCCTCGTGCGATGGTCGACCACTTCGTCCGCTCGATGTCGAGACCCGGTCGACTCACCGCCGGGCTCAACTACTACCGCGCCAATCTTTCGCCTGGGAGCGGATGGTCGGCGCTGGCGCGGGACATCAACGTCACCGTACCCACGTTGCTCTTGTGGGGCGACCAGGATCCCGCGCTCGGTCGTTTGCAAGCTGAGAGCACCGCGCAACAGATGACTGGGGACTATCGACTCGAGGTCCTGCAGGGCGCAGGACACTGGCTTCAGTTCGAGCGGCCCGACGAGGTGAGCCGCTCGCTCGTCCAAGTCGTCACAAAGTAAGCTTTCACCGATGCTGCGCCCGGGTGAGTCGGAAAGGCGAGGCGGGCTGCGCCGGCTCGATGACATTCTCGAGAGCCTCGAGCAGCTGAACCTTCACGACAAGACGGAGCTGCCGGACCACGTCGCAGAGGCGCTGGTCATGCTCGGCATCGAGCAGCCGCATTCGATCGCCATCCCGCAGCTCATCGAGCGCGTGTGGGCGATGCAGCAGCCGTACCTCATCACGATCGTCGTCGAGAGAAGGCGCCGGAGGCGCCGCAAGGTCTCGGCCGATTCCGGCGCGACCGAAGCGCACTGAAAGAGAACCCCACGAACTCAGAGGACCCGCGACGCGGACCGCGAAGCGGGTGGCCGAGCGGCGCGCCGTGAGTTCGCGGGGACCCCGACCAGGCGAGTGGCTCGACGTCTTCTCCCGGATCGGTGCCGACGTGCGTCGCGCTGTGCTGCCGCTCTCGGGCACGGAGGCCGGCCGCGCGCAGCTGAGCGTGGGCGCAGGTGGCGACACCACGATGGAGCTCGACCGAGCCGCTGAGGTCGTCGTCTTCACCGAGCTGGCGTCGCTGGCCGAGCGCGGCGAGCGATTCTCGGTCCTCTCCGAAGAAGCGGGCCATCGCAGCTTTGGCGCGGACTATCCGCTCGTGCTCGTCGACCCGGTCGACGGGAGTCTCAACGCCAAGCAAGGCGTCCCGCTCTTCGGGCTGATGCTGGCGGTGCTCGACGGTCCGACCGTGGCCGACACGTACGCGGGGCTGGTGCTCAACCTCACCACAGGCGAGGAATGGCGGGCTGTCCGCAAACAGGGCGCTTGGCGCGATGGCAAGCCAATCGAGCCGCTGCAGCGGTCCGAGCGAGGGCGTATCGAGCTGCTCGGTCTCGAGAGCACTCCTCGTGCGCTCAAGCGCGCGCAGCCTCTCGTGGATCGTTCAAACAAGATCCGCATACTGGGCTCGATGGCAATCTCCATCGCGCTCACCAGCGCGGGAGGATTTGACGTCTTCTGCGCCCCAATCCCAGTCAGGGTGTTTGACATGGCAGCGAGCCTTCTGCTTTTGAGCGAGGCAGGGGGCGTGGCGAGCGACGTGCAGGGTGAGGGGCTCGACCGCCTGCGATGTGACCTCGAGACCCGGACGACGCTGCTCTGTGCGCCCACGCGTGCGTTGCACGCCGAGGCGATCGAGATCCTCCGGGCCGGGGAATGAACCTGGATCCGCGTCGCACGGTGTTCGTGATCCTCAGCTTCGAGGGGCCGGACGTCTACAGCCAGGCCGGCGGCCTGGGAGTGAGGGTGAAAGGCCTTGCCCGCTCGCTGGCTCGGATGGGCTACCTGACATACCTCTATTTCTGTGGCGACCCCGACCTGCCGGGCGAGGAGGAGCAGGAGGGCAGGCGCCTGCAGTACCGGCGCTGGTGCCAGTGGATCTCGGCCATGCACCGTGGCGGCGTGTACGACGGCGAGGAGGGCAAGATCCGGGACTGGAACTCGAGTCTCCCGCCGAGCCTGATCGACAACGTGATCGCACCGGCGATCGCCGCCGGAAACCGCGTGGTCGTGCTGGGCGAGGAGTGGCACACCTCGTGGTCGATGAAGCTCATCTCGGATGCGCTCTACTACCGGGGCCTGCGCGATCGCGTGGTGATGCTCTGGAACGCCAACAACACATACGGCTTCAACCGGATCGACTGGACCGGCTTGAACTTCGCCAGCACGGTCACCACCGTCAGCCGGTACATGAAGTTCCGGATGTGGGAGTGGGGGCAGAACCCGATCGTGATCCCGAATGGAATCTCGCGCGAGTCGATCGTCGAAGTGGATCCGCAGGTGGTGGACGATCTGCGGTCGGCCGCCGGCGCCGATCACTTCTGGTTCAAGATCGGCCGCTTCGACCCTGACAAGCGCTGGCTAATGGCCGTGTCGGCCGCGGCCCAGCTCAAGCGCCGCGGGAACACTGTGAAGCTCGTCATGCGAGGTGGCAAGGAGCCCCACGGCGCCGAGGTCATGAACCACGCGCAGCATCAGGGGCTGGTCTTGCGAAATGCGTCGGGACCGCCCGACGCGGCCGGGATGGCCACGCTGCTGCGCGACTCGAAGCAAGCCGACCTCATCAACCTGACGAGCTTTCTCAACGATTCGCTGGTGATCGACGTCTACGCCGCGTGCGACGCCGTTCTCGCCAACTCGGGCCACGAGCCGTTCGGCCTGGTCGGGCTCGAGGTGATGGCCGCCGGCGGCATCGCCGTGACCGGCTCGACCGGCGAGGACTACGCCGAGGGATACCGCAACGCGGTGGTGCTCGAGACCGATGACCCGATCGAAATCGTCACGGAGCTGTCGGTCCTCAAGGAGAGACCGCGCCTGGTCGCGGGCCTGCGCAAGCGAGGCAAGGCGACGGCGAGGGATTACGTGTGGGAGAAGGTGATCGACCAGCTCCTGCTCAGGATCGACTTCGCCGCAGCCCGCCAGGCGGTCGCAGGTCCAGACCAACCCCCGCCGAAGCCTGCGGCCAGGCGCGCCCCCAGAGCGACCCTGCCGCGTGGCTGAGCGGGTGGTCGTGTACACCGTGGTGCATCAGCCGCGGCGTTTGAGGCTGCCGGCCCAGCTGATACCGGGCGGCACATCGGCGGACCGGCTCGCCGGCTACGTGTTCGACGACGCGCTCGATCGGCATTACTTCGACAAGGTCGCGGAGTACTCGTACCTGCCCGCGACGGCGGCATTTCGCGAGCTGACGCGGCGTGGATGGCGCATGTCGATCGGCTTCAGCAACTCCTTTCTGGTGCAGGCCGAGCGGTGGAGCAAGAAGGTGCTCGATGGATTCAAGCGCCTGTGCGCCAGTCCGAACGTCGAGGTCGTGTGCGTCGAGCCGTATCACTCTTGGCTCTTCTACGTCGACGTCGTCGCCTTCAAGGAGGCGATGCTGTGGGCGCGCAAGCGCCTCGAGGACATTTTCCAGAAGCCAGTCGCCTTCACCGACACCACCGAGATGTTCATGTCGAACGAGGTGTACTTCGCCCTCCAGCAGTGCGGCTTCGCCGGCGCATTCATGGAGGGGCGCGACTGGCAGCTGGGATGGCGGGACCCGACCCACGTCTACCGCCATCCGATGCAGGACCTGGTCTTGCTGCCGCGGCATCACCAGCTTTCGGACGACGTCGGCTATCGCTTCTCCAACCAGGCCTGGAGCATGTGGCCGCTCACGCCGGAGGTGTATGCGGAGTGGCTCAGCGAGTGTTGGGGCGACGTCGTCATGCTGGGATGGGACTTCGAGACCTTCGGCGAGCATCACCGCAGGGATTCGGGCATCTTCGAATTCATGCCCGCGCTCAACACGCAGCTGCGCCAGCGCAAGGTCCGCATGCTGCTTCCTTCAGAAGCGATCGCAGAGCTCGGCGGCTCCGCCGACGAGGTACCGGTGAGCGAGTACGGAACGACCTGGGCCGGGGAAGGCGGGATGGAATTCTTCCTGGGCAACCACGCTCAGCAAGGCGTTTTCCGGCTGATGCACCATGCTTACTCGAAGGCGAGGCTCACCGGAGACCCGGCTCTGGTGGACCTTGCCAAGTGGCTTTTGCAGTCCGACAACCTTCATCTGATCCAGTGGTTCGGCCGGTCGGGCGGCGAGGCCGAGGTGAGCGCGTACTTCACCCCGTCGGAGTGGTGGGAGCTCGGCGACCTCGGCATCATCCGAGAGCAGCAGCAGGTCTATCTAAACTTCATCAGAGCGCTTGATGAATTTGCGAAGTAGCAGATGAAGCCACTTCACGTCGCCTTCGTCTGGCACATGCACCAGCCGTACTACAAGGACGACCTGACCAGCACGTACCTGCTGCCCTGGGTGCGATTGCGATCGGCCAAGGACTACTACAAGATGCCGGCGCTTCTCGACGCCTATCCGAAGGTCAGAGCGACCTTCAACCTGGTGCCATCGCTGCTCGCGCAGATCGAGGACTACGGCAAGGAGGAGTCGGTCGACCTGTTTCTCAACCTGAGCAAGCAAGCGGCGGACGATCTCTCGGCGGAAGGGCACGACTTCGTTCTGCGCTGGATGCGCGAGTCGCCGCGGGCGCTGCGCGTCCAGCAGTCGCCTCGTTACCTAGAGCTCGCATCGCGCGCACCCGACGCGCAGTTCACCACCGCCGACATCCGCGACCTGCAGGTCTGGTTCAACCTGGCGTGGTGTGACCCGGTTTGGGTCGAGCAAGACGCCAGATTGGCCGAGCTCAAGCGCAAGGACCGCGACTTCACCGAAGAGGACAAGACATTTCTCTTCGAAGCGCAGCTGGAGCGGATCCGTAGCGTCATCCCGAAGTATCGAGAGCTGGCCGAGCGCGGCCAGGCGGAGCTCACCTTCTCGCCCTACTACCACCCGATCCTTCCGCTGATCTGCCACGTGGATTCGGCGCGCAGCGCAAATCCGCAGATCCAGCTGCCGGAGCGTCACTTCTCGCATCGCGAGGACGCGGAGCGTCAGATCGAGCTTGGCATGGGGCTCTTCGAGCGGATGCTCGGCCAGCGGCCCAAGGGAATGTGGCCGTCCGAGATGGCGGTGGGCGAGTCGGTGATCGGGCTCGCCGAGAAGGCAAGGATCGACTGGATGATCAGCGACGAGGAAGTGCTCGCACGCTCGCTCGAGGGCCAGTTCAACCGCGACGAGAACCTCTACCAGCCGAAGCGCGTGGCGCGTGAGGGCGGCGCCGTGTCGATGGTGTTCCGCGACTCCCAGCTGTCCAACGTGATCGGCTTCGACTATCAGCGCATGAGCTCGCTCGACGCCGCGCGTGACATGATTGGCCGGCTGCGCCGGATCCGCGACGTGCAGGGCGACCGGGATTTCCTCGCCGTGATCGCGCTCGACGGAGAGAACGCGTGGGAGTTCTACCCGCGGGACGGGCACGACTTCCTCAACGCGGTCTACACCGAGCTCGAATCAAGCTCCGACATCGTCACCACAACCGTCTCCGACTTCCTGGCCGAGCACCCGCCGCAGCAGCTGCTGCATCACCTGCACACGGGCAGCTGGATCGGCGCAAGTCTCGACACCTGGATCGGCGACCCCGAGCACAACGTCGCGTGGGACCTGCTCGCCGAGACGCGCGATTGGCTCGACGCCCAATCCCAGCAGCGGCCCAAAGAATCGCAGCAGGCGGCGCTCGCCTGGCGCGAGATCTTGATCACGGAGGGAAGCGACTGGTTCTGGTGGTTCAGTCGCAAACACGACTCAGGCATGGATCCGATCTGGGACAACCAGTTTCGCCTTCACCTGCGCAACGTCTACAAGCTGATGGGGGCGCGTGCGCCGGCGCGGCTCTTCCAGCCCATCATCAAGCGCGCGCCGGCTCCTGAGCGAGGCGTGCCATCCGCCGCCATCAGCCCCAAGTCCAAGCACGACCCGGCGTGGGCGTTGGCGGGCTACTACCTGGTCGGTTCCGGATTCGGTGCGCTGCACCGTCCGGCCGGCTTCGTCGAGCGCGTGTACTACGGAAATGACGAGAACAACCTGTATTTCCGGACCGACTCACCGCGCTCCGGATCCGAGCTCGAGCAGCAGAACATCGAGTTCTGGCTCTACGTCTCAGGTCCGCCGGCGATGGACGGAAAGGGCGACCTGCAGCTCCCGCTGGCCAGGCCGGCGGTGGCGGAGTTGGGATTCGAGCCCGCGTACGTCGTGCGGATCACGCCGCGGTCGCAGGGCGCGGGGATCACGGTGGCGAGGGTTCTCGAGCCGCAGACGACCGCGGTCGCTGACTCGAGCTGGGACGCCGACGATCCGTTTGCCGTCGCGATTCCTTTTGCGAAGCTCGGCAAGCACGCGGGAGACGCGATCGAGCTTGCGCTGGTGGTGAGCCGGGAGGGCCGCGACATCGAAGTCGTGCCGCCCTCCGGCGCCCTTGGCGTCCGGGTGCCGGGCCAGGCGCTCGCGGTCGAAGTGGAGCATGCCAAGCATCTCAAGGTGCTGGTCACGACAGCGGAGCTGGCGCCCTTCGCCAAGCTGGGCGGAGTCTCGGACGTGGCGGCCTCGCTGTCGAAAGAGCTGCGGCGCATCGGCCACGACGTGCGCGTCGTCCTGCCGCGCTACCGGCAGGTCGACATCGGGAGATACGGGCTGCGCCCGGTCGCGACGGATGTCAAGGTCCCGCTGGGCACCGAGGTCATGCCCGCCACCATTTACGAGGGGCGGCTGAACGAGCTGGTGGTGTACTTCGTCGACTGCCCGCCGCTTTACGACCGCGACGGGATGTTCGGCTTCGGCGATGACGACGCGCGCTCCATCTACTTCTGCAGGGCGGTGCTGGAGATGATGCCGGCGCTGGACTTCTTTCCTGACGTCGTTCATGTCCACGACTGGTACGGCGCCCTGATCCCGAACATGCTCGACCGCGTCTACGACTCTGAGCCCTATGCCGATATCGCCACGGCACTGACCATCCACAACCTCTCGGCCCAGGGCGTATTCGGTTTTGGGGCGCTCGTGCTCGGCGGGCTGCAGGAATGGGGGCTGATCCGGCTGGGCATCCCTGGTCTGGACAACGTGGTCAACCTGCTCGGCCGCGGCATTCACTTCGCGGACGTCGTGAACACCGTCAGCGAGCGATACGCGAAGGAGATTCAGACGCCTGAGTTCGGGGAGGGCCTGGACGAGCTGCTGCGCCGCAACACGCAGAAGCTGCACGGCATCTTGAACGGCATCGACTACGAGACATTCGATCCGCAGCGAGACCCCAACATCCCGCACCACTACTCGGCGGACGCGCCCCAGAACAAAGCCCTGTGCCGAGCCGCGCTGCGCGCCGAGCTTGGCCTCGAGGATGTCAAAGGCCCGCTTTGCGCGATCGTCTCCCGCTTCTACGACGTTAAGGGTTTCGACCTCATCGAGCAGGCGATGCCGGAGCTCGTCCAGCTTGGCCTGCAGATCGTCGTCATCGGCACGGGGGACCGGCGCTACGAGGACATGTTCCGGCGGTGGGCGTCAGAGGTGCCACACCAGGTCGCGGTCGCGATCGGGTTCGATTCGGCCCTCGCGCAGCGGATCTACGCGGGCGCGGACATGCTGTGGATGCCGTCGCGGTTCGAGCCGGGCGGGCTGGCGCAACTGATCGCCCTTCGCTACGGAACGATCCCCGTGGTGCGCACCACCGGAGGCCTCGCGGACACGATTCGGGACTTCGACCCCGCGGTGCAGACCGGGAACGGCTTCCGCTTCGGTCCGTATGACGCCTGGCAGTTTTTTGCCGCTGTGGTTCGGGGCGCGGAAAACTTCCGGCACCCCGCCGCGTGGGCGTGGCTGGTCCAGCACGCGATGAAAGAGGACGTCTCATGGTCGAGGTCGGCCCAGAAGTACGTCCAGCTCTACCTGGCCGCGATGGCGTCGCGCCGCGAGCGACGCGGCGTCGCGGCCGCGGAAACCGGCAAGCCCTCCGCCACACCAGTCGGCGAGTAGACCAGTTCCGCATCGCTGACGCCAGACGTGCGTCTAGATCGATCGAATTCGGCACGTCTGGCGTCAGACGTGCGGAATCCGGGTGTCGGGATGTGCGCTCTAGCCGCCCCAATCTGGCAACAGGCGCAGCTGCTCCACCCGGCGGGCCCCTGGCCCGTACGCGGTGTTGAAGTAGTCGATCACCATGCGACGTGCAGCGAACTGCGTCACCACGTTGCGGATCGACGCCTTCATCATTTCGACCCACCGGCGCGGGATGCCCGCCTCGTCTCGGTCGTAAAAGGCGGGCACGACCTCTCGCTCCAGCAAACGGTAAAGGCCCTCGGCCTCCGCGACGTCGTCGATGTCCTGCCGGTCCAGGGTCGCGCCTGACGGGATCGCCCAGCCGAGCTCGGGGCGATAGGCCTCGTCCCACCACCCGTCCAGGATGCTCACGTTGATGGCGCCGTTCGCCCCCGCCTTCATCCCGCTCGTCCCGCTGGCCTCCAGGAACCGACGCGGATTGTTCAGCCACACGTCCGTGCCTTGGACCAGGTGCCGAGCGAGCGCGATGTCGTAGTCCTTCAGGAAGACGACGCGGGGCTCTTCGCGGGCCATAGCCACGATCCCTGCCACGATGTCCTTGCCCGGTTGGTCGGCGGGATGCGACTTTCCGGCGAAAAGGATCTGCACGGGCCGCTTCGAGTTGCGCAGCAGTTTTGCGAGTCGGGCCCGGTCTCGGAGCAGCAGGTTCGCCCGCTTGTAGGGAGCGAAGCGGCGGCCGAATCCAATGGTCAGCGCGTTGAGGTCGAGCTCCCTCGGCGTCTCGGCTCGTTCGTCCGTAAACGCGAACAGCCTCCTCTTGAGTTCACCATGGACCGCCCAAAGCTCGGCAGCGGGAATCTCGTGGACGGCGTGCCACCGGCCGTCGGAGGGATCGAGGTCCCACCAGTCGGGGCCCACGTAGCGGCTCAGCAGCGCCCCGATCTCGGGCGCGACCCATGTCGGCATGTGCACGCCGTTCGTTACCGAACCGATGGGGACCTGCGTCTCGGGAAGGCCGCGCCACGCGTCCTTCCACAGCCGGCGGGACACCGCCCCGTGCAGGCGGCTCACACCTACCGATTGATCGGCGAGGCGGAGCGCCGCGTAGGTCGTGCACAACCGCTCGCGCGGATCGCCCGGCCGCTGCCGGCCCAGATCCATGAAGCGGTCGAACGAGATGCCGACCTGGCTCAGGTACGGTCCAAGCTGATCCCATACGAGACCGGCGTCGAAGTAATCGCTGCCGGCAGCGATCGGCGTATGCGTGGTGAAGACGATGCCCGCGCGTGCCACGAGTCGCGCCTCCTCGAGAGTCATCTGACGTGAAGCACGCAGCTCGCGGATGCGCTCGATCGCGCAGAGAAAGCTGTGACCTTCGTTGAGATGGAATACGCCGGAGTCGATCCCCAGCGCGCGCAACGCGCGCACGCCGCCGATGCCGAGCACTATCTCCTGGCGAAGCCGCCGGTCGGGCTCGGGCACGTAGAGGCGGTCGGTGATGTTGCGGAGGTCCTGAGGGTTCGCCTCGAGGTCCGTGTCGAGGAGGAACAGCGGCACCCGCCCGACCTGCGCGCGCCAGACGGCGATCCGCACGTTGCGGCCTCCGATCGGAGCTTCTACCTCGACGCCCTCGACTTTGCGCACGGGCAGCTCGTCGCCGCGGTTCTCAAAATAGACCTCGATCTGCCGGCCGCTCGCATCGATGTCCTGCCGGCCAAACCCCTGCTTGTACAGCAGTCCGACCGCGACCAACGGGAGCCCAAGGTCGCTGGTCGCCTTCAGGTGGTCGCCGGCCAGGACCCCGAGTCCACCGGAATATATGGGCAGGCATTCGGAAAGGCCGAACTCGAGCGAGAAGTACGCGATGGCGAGGGGCGCCTGGGCGTCCATGAACCGCGGATGCCGGTCGTAGTACTCCTTGTAGGCGGCTTTCGCGCCCTCGAACGCCTGCTGGACCTCCGGCCGATCCCATGCCCGCTGCACGCCGTCCTCGCCCAGTTGGTTGAGCAGCAGCACCGGGTTCTCACGGGTCGACTTCCAGAGTTCGGGGTCGAGTGCGCGAAACAAAACCTCGATTCGGGGTTGCCATGTCCAGAGCAGGTCGTAGGCGAATTCTTTTAGTTCTTCGATCACGCGAATAAGATCGTAGTGAGGAAGGGCGGATGAAGGCGGTTGTGATGGCCGGCGGCGAGGGGTCGCGTCTGCGACCGCTCACCAGCAGCATGCCCAAACCCCTGGTGCCGGTTGCGGGCCGGCCGATCATGGAGCACATCCTTCTCCACCTCCGCCGCCATCAGCTGCGCGACGTCGTGGCGACGGTGCAGTACATGGGCGCCTCGATCCGCAACTATTTCGGCGACGGCTCGGAGCAAGGCGTCGCCCTGACCTACTCGGTCGAAGATTCGCCGCTCGGGACCGCCGGGTCCGTCATGCTGGCGCGCGCACAGCTGAACGAGACCTTCGTCGTCATCTCGGGCGACTCATTGACCGACATCGACCTCGGCGCGGCGGCCCGTTTTCACCGCGAGCGCAAGGCCCTGGCAACCATCGTCCTCAAGCCCGTGCCCAACCCGCTCGAGTACGGCGTCGTGGTCGTGGACGAAGGCGGCGCGGTGCAGCGCTTCATCGAAAAGCCGAGCTGGGGCGAAGTGATCTCGGACCTCGCGAACACCGGTATCTACATCCTCGACCCGGCGGTGTTCGAGTTCTTCCGGCCCGGGGAGGTCACCGACTGGTCAGGTGACGTGTTCCCCAAGCTGCTGAAAGAGGGCGAGCACGTTTTCGGCTGGATCGCAGACGGCTACTGGGAAGACGTCGGCAGCCACGCCGCCTATGTCAAGGCCAACTTCGACTGTCTCGAGGGCAAGGTCAAGGTCCAGCTGCCGGGCGATCGGATCGGCGACTCGACGTGGATCCATCCCGATGCAGAGGTTGATCCGGGCGCGCGCGTCGACGGACCCGCGCTGATCGGCGCCGGCGCCAAGGTGCGAGCCGGCGCGTGGGTCAATGGCCCGGCCGTCATCGGCGCCTACACGACGGTCGATTCGGGAGTGAAGATCTCGAACTCGATCGTCTGGGACCACAGCTACATCGGGCTCAACTCGCGGCTGCGCGGATCGGTGGTGTGCCGGTCGGTGACGGTGAAGAACGGCTGCCTGCTCGAAGAGGGCAGCGTGATCGGCAGCGATGTGACCATCGGGGCAGGGTCGACCGTCAACGCAAACGTGCGCATCTGGCCCAACAAGGAGGTCGAGCCCGGCGCCGTAGTCCATGAGTCGATCATCTGGGCCGGTTCGTGGAAGCGCGGACTGTTCAGCTCGTACGGCCTGAACGGGCTGATCAACATCGAGATCACGCCCGAGTTCGCCTCACGCTTGGGCGCCGCGATCGGCGCGCTGACGCCGAAGGGAACCGAGATCGCCTTCTCACGCGACTACACGCGCTCCGCACGCATGATCGGTCGCGCGCTGATGTCCGGGATGATCTCGTCCGGCACACACGTGATCGACCTCTCGGTGCTGCCTGCACCGGTGTGCCGCTACTGGGCCCGCCACAACCACGTGTCCGCAGTTCATGTCCAGACATCGCCAGTCGATCCGCGGTCGGCCGACGTCCGCATCTTCGACGACCATGGCCTCGACGTAGACAAACGGAGCGAGCGCCGGCTCGAGGGACTGTTCTTCCGCGAGGATATCCGGCGCGTGTCGCATTACGAGATGGGCCGCATCACGCGCCGCGACAGCCAGACCGAGCGCTACATGGAGGACATGCTGGCCAAGCTCGACCTCGAGGTCGTGCGCGGCGCGGCGTTCAAGGTCGTGATCGACTACAAGAACGGAGCGGCCGCGATGGTGCTGCCGCAGATCCTGCGCGAGCTCAACTGCACCGTGATCCCACTCAACGCGGCGCCGGCCGAGATCGTGATGGAGCAGGACGACCCGACTTTTCGCGCCCACCTCCAGGAGATGGGTGTGATCACCGCAGCCGTGAAGGCGAAGCTGGGCGTATTCATCGACACACCGGGCGAGCGCTGCTTCATCGTGGACGAAACAGGCGCTGTCCTCGAGCACGACGCGGCGTTTGCGGTTCTGGCTCAGCTGGCGCTGAGCAGCAGGCCGGGCATGGTGCTGGGACCCGCGTCCACGTCCCTTGCGTTCTCGATGATCGCGGAGCGGCTGGGCAGCCGTTTTGTCCCAACGAAGATCACGCCCGGAGCAGTGCTTCGCGGGGCGCAGCACGCTGAGGCGGTGCTCGCGTCGGATGGCGCGGGGGGATACTGCTGGCCCGATTTCGCGGTCTCCTTCGACGCCATCTTCACCATCGCGCGCGTGCTCGAGCTGTTGGCGAAGAGCGGGGATCGATCGGCGCGCTGCGGTCACGCATCCCACAGGTGACGCATCGCACGGCCGTCGAGTTCTGCCCGTGGGAGGTCAAGGGACGCGTTATGCGGACGATGATGGAGCGGCACCTCAAAGACCGCGTCGACCTGACCGACGGCGTGAAAGTCTTCGTGGACGACGGGTGGGTTCTGGTCGCGCCCGACGCCGACCGCCCCGAGTATTACGTCATTGCGTCGACTCTGGACGCCGGTCACGCGCAGGCTCTGGTGGACGAGTATTCGCAGCTCGTGCGCTCGGTGGTGTCGGAAGCCGCGCCGCAGGCGGAGGCGGTCGTCGAGACCTAGAATCGGATGTCTGCCGAGCGGGAGTAGCTCATCTGGCAGAGCGCGACCTTCCCAAGGTTGAGGTAGCGGGTTCGATCCCCGTCTCCCGCTCCAGGCACCCAATTTCGTATGCCTATTTGATTCCGGGTTCACTGACATCCGCTTGCATCTCCTGCCGCCGCAGGCCGACGGAGTCGCATCGCCAGAAAGCGTCCGGATAGATTAGAGCACCCGTCATCCGAGGTTCGTATCGAGGAAGCGGATACACCATGAAAGCGTCTCGTGGGATCCGGACTGAAGGTGCCACGAATCCAAGATCGGCGGCGCGCTGGAAGCCGAAGCGTGAGTAGTAGGTGGGGCGCCCTTCGAGGAAAACGAGTGGCTCGCCGCGTTGGTTAAGCAGCCGCAGCGTCGCTGTGATCATCTCGCTACCGATTCCCAGGCCTTGCAGTCCAGGGCGAACGCCGATGGGGCTGAGAACAAGCACGTCTTCCAACTGAAGTGGGGCGTCAAGCATCGCGTGCGTATAGAGCACGTGCCCGACGATTTCACCACCGCGGTCGGCGACAAATGACAGATCTGCATCCCAAGCCCATGATGTGTGCAGTGCATCGAGGAGGTGTCCGATGCGGCGGCTGCCGCCGAAGGCATCAACGGACAGCTCGCGCATGGCGTCGAACTCGTCGACCTCCATCGTTCGCACCCGCACAGGCAGATTCATAGCCGAACCTCTGACCCATCGCCGAGCAGCGCCTCGTAGAGTACCTCGGGAAGTACGAGCTCAGGGGCTGCTTCCCTAGACAGAAGTGACACGGCCTGGAATGCGAAGCGACATCGCGCCCCATGCCATCGCTGCCGCGGCGGCAATTCCAGGGATGAACGCGAACAGTGCTTTGCCCGAGGCGTCC
>WNGG01010466.1_pt1 | contig 21547 bp, 18 predicted proteins | sample 5400661 | NCBI WGS metagenome assembly WNGG01 (sample SAMN13153372, study PRJNA577476) | soil metagenome | isolation source: 100 cm soil or saprolite under Garry oak tree replicate 1 | place: USA:California | collected 2016-06-15
CACCCTACAAACTGCGTGGTGTCAACGTATTCAGAGGATGAGGGGGGGCATAACCGATGGGAGTGTCGTTTAAATCCCTTTTCTCTATCCGTCCTGCCTCCCTGACGCTCGGCACCATCCTCGTCGTTGTCATGCTCTTCTTATTCGGTATCCCTATCCTCGACTTGATCGAATTGAAAACCTACGACCTGCGCTTCCTCTCTCGTGGGCAGTTGCGACCCTCGCCAGCGGTCGTGATGGCGGTGATCGATGAAAAAAGTCTTGCTACAGAAGGGCGCTGGCCCTGGCCTAGGTCCAAGATCGCGGCTCTGGTGGACCTGCTGTCTCGCGATGGGGCCAGGGTGATCGGGTTTGACATCGGGTTCTTGGAGCCGGACGAGAACTCCCAGTTGGCATTGATCAATCAATTGAGTCAGAAGGTTGATGCCCTGGCTATCACCCAGCCACAACTGACCGACTTTATCCGTGAGAGTAAAAAACGCGCCGACAACGATCTGACCCTGGCCAACGCCATAAAGAATTCGTCTGCCGCAGTAGTACTGGGCTATTTCTTTCATATGAGCGAGGCTGACCTCGGTTACCAGATTGACCAGAGCGAGATAGACCAGCGGCTCAAGCGCCTCAGTGCGTCAAAATACCCTTTCATCAGCTATAAAGACCACGGAATGGGGGTCGTGCCATTTTCTCGGGCGCGGGCGTATGCCCCCGAGAGCAATCTCGCCATGTTCACCGAGGCCGCTGCGTCCTCAGGCCATTTCAATCTACGCAATGATCAAGATGGGGTCATGCGCTGGATGCCGCTCATTATACAAGGCGGCGAGGATCTCTTTCCTCCGCTGGCGGTCTTGTGTGCCTGGCATTACCTGGGCAAGCCTCAACTGATAGTGAAGATTGGGCGCGACGAGGTAGAAGGAATCCAGATGGGAGACCGGCTTATCCCCACCGACGAAGCCGGCCAACTGCTCATTAACTATCTTGGCCCGGCTAAAACCTTTCCTCATTTTTCCATCAGCGATATTCTCAGCGGCAAGCTCGCTAGCGGGACATTTACCGACAAAATCGTGCTGATTGGGTCCATAGCTATGGGAGCCCATGACCTGAGGAGCACCCCCTTCACCTCCCTTAACCCCCTGTATCCCGGTGTGGAGATTCATGCCACGGTCATCGATAATATCTTGACCCAACACTTCATCACGAGACCTCAGTGGTCGAAGATCTCCGACCTGCTCGCCATCATTATCCTAGGAGTGCTGATTGGGATCGCCCTCCCGCGCCTGGGCGCCCTCAAAGGGCTTTTGTTCGCCACGGGCTTGGTCCTCCTGCACCTCTTCATTGCCCGTTGGCTTTTCGTCAATGCTGGGCTGTGGCTCAATATCGTCTATCCCCTGTTGGTTCTTTCGGCGAATTATACGGTTCTGACCCTGTATGAGTATGTCACTGAGGAGCGGGAACGCAAAAAAATCAAAGGGGCTTTCATGCACTACGTGGCCCCAGTGGTGATCGAAGCCATGCTCAAAGACCCTGCGCAGTTGAAACTGGGGGGCGAGGAGAAGGTCCTGACGGTCCTGTTTAGCGACCTGCAAGGGTTTACTGCCGCATCGGAGCGGTATACCCCGCACGAGATGATCGAGCTGCTGAGTGAGTACTATGCCCGCATGACAGAACAGATCTTTGCTTATCAGGGCATGCTCAAGGAGTACGTGGGCGACGAGCTCATGGCCATTTTTGGCGCCCCCATTGAACAGCCTGACCATGCGGAAAGGGCGTGTGCGGTAGCCCTGGCCATGCGAGCGCATCGCAACGCGCTGCATGCAGAGTGGGCTCAGATTGGCCGCCCGCCCCTGATCGCCCGCACTGGGATCAACTCGGGCCTCATGCTGGCGGGGAACCTAGGCTCCAAATATCGCTTGGCTTATGGCGTCCTGGGAGACCACGTGAACCTCGGCTCCCGACTGGAGGGGCTCAATAAGGTTTACGGAACGGAAATTCTCATTGGGGAGAACACTGCGCAGTTGGTTGAGCAGTCCTTTTTGCTGCGCGAGATCGATCTGGTGCGGGTGGTCGGCAGGGAACAGGCCGTGCGCATCTATGAACTTCTGGCCACGGCCGGGACGTCGCTCCCGAGTGCGCAAGAACAGGCGTTCAGTGCCTATGCGGCCGGGCTCGAGGCGTACCGCCAACAGCGCTGGGACGACGCGCTCGGACTGTTCGAAGCCGCCCTGGCCCTCTGGCAGGGAGACGGTCCTGCGCGGACGATGGCGGACCGTTGCCAGATCTACCAGAAAACGCCCCCGCCGGAAGAGTGGGATGGTGTTTTTGAAGCACTGCACAAATAGCTGAGCGCCTCTCTAGGCATAGGTTACAACTGTCTGTGTCCCTTGAGTAGGGGCGATCCTTGTGGTCGCCCTTGGGGGTTGAGGGCAGGGCGAATACAAGATTCGCCCCTACCAGGAAACTGAGGATACATCCGAGTGAAAATTGCTATAAGTTAGGACTGGTACTCTCTGCAGGCACCCCTGCTGGGGCTCCGATTGCTCATCGCGTGGCGGCAACTGCCAGGAGCATCAATACCAGAAAGGAGGGATATGATGCATTGGGCAGAACTGGTTGATCTGGAACACCAGACTGTGAGTCCGCTGGTGTTTGTGGACCCGGAGGTCTACCGGGCAGAGCAAGAGCAGATTTTTGCGCGCTGCTGGTTGTACGTAGCGCACGAAACGCAGATTCCGCGGCCGGGCGATTTTGTGACCAATTATATGGGTCAGGAGCAGATCATCATGTGTCGTGATGGCGAGGGACAGGTACGGGTCTTTGTCAACTCGTGCCGGCACCGAGGAATGCGGGTCTGTCGCACCGATGAAGGTCACACTCGCCTGTTTCAATGTCCGAATCATGGCTGGACGTACGATCTACAGGGGCGGTTGGTAGGCGTGCCTGAGTATCAGGAAGCATACTATGGAGAGCTCAAACGGGAGGAGTGGGGGCTGCTGGAGGTCCCACGAGTGGAGTCGTATCGAGGGTTGATTTTTGCCAGCTTTCATGAGGGGGCGGAGAGTCTGGACGCCTATCTGGGTGAGCTGAAATGGTACCTGGATGTAGTGTTGAATCGGACCGCAGCAGGGTGGGTCGTGCTGCCGGGAGTGCATAAGTGGTCGTTGAAAGGAAACTGGAAGTTAGCCGCAGAGCAGTTTGGTGGTGACAATTACCATGTGACAGGGGCGCATGGCAGCATGGTGCGCCTGGGCCTCGTCCCGCCAGGGAGGACCAGCGGGGACCAGCCATGGGTGCGGGATTTCCAAGTAAAAACTGAGAAAGGGCACGGCTGGATCAATCTCGCGCTCCCTGACCCGCCGGATCTAGCTGAGGCGCGGAGCGCGTTCCAGGCAAAAGTCCAGGCGGAGGCACAACAGCGGCTGAGCCCGACGCAGAGTGAACTGCTGGACACTGTTTGTGTGGGGACGATCTTTCCCAATTGTTCTCTGTTGTCCTTTGCGGGTTTTCTCACGGTGCGGCTGTGGCAGCCGCGCGGGCCAGAGCGCCTGGAGGTGTGGTCGTGGGGCTTGGTGGAGCGAGAGGCCCCACCCGCAGTGGTAGAGTTAGCGCGCAAGATGCAAATCCTCACCTTCTCGCCTTCGGGTATTTTTGAGCAGGATGACGGGGAGATGTGGGGGGAGTGTGTCGAGGCTATGGGGGGCTTTTACCGCCGTCGCTTCCCCCTCAACTACCAGATGGGCGCGGGGCGTGGGCGTCGGGACCCAAACAAGCCCGGGGTGATCCATCCCCCGCCAACCGAGATCGGGGTCTTTGGCTTCTACGAGCGCTGGCGTGCCCTCATGAGTGACGCAATCGAGGTCAAGGAATGAGTACCACAGATCTCAGACGCGAGTTCGAGGACCTCCTGTACCACGAGGCCTGGCTGCTGGACCACGACCGTCTGGAGGAGTGGTTAGCGTTGTTTGCCGACGCTGTGCGGTATTGGGCTCCGGTGCGGGCCAACCTGGGACGGGGAGAAGAGGATTTCTCTCGGGAACACCGCCTGGCGCACTTTGATGAGGACAAGGTCAGCTTGGCCATGCGGGTGCAGCGGGTTCGCACTGGCCTGGCCCATGCTGACGAGCCTCCGTCCCGGGTGCGGCATTTTGTGTCCAACGTGCGCATTCTCGCAGCGGACGACCCTGAGAGCGCGCGGGTTACCTCAAACTTCATCGTGTTTAAGAGTCGCCGGGGGCGCGAGGAGTGGTTGTTCGTGGGCTGTCGGGAGGACCGTTGGCGCCGGATCGATGGCGCCTGGAAGCTCGAGGAGCGCCTGATCATTCTCGACCATGACGTGCTCGAGAACGTAACGGTGCTTTTCTAGAAGGCTACGGCAGGAGTATTGACCTTCGATTCTCTCAAGGGGTAAGGAGAGAGAAGGGCTGCACGAAGAGCTCAAAAAGGAGGCGATTATGGCGACGGCACGGCCGAGAATCGATTACGATGCCCTGGTCAAGGAGGATCGGGTCCATGGGAGCGTGTACACGGATCCCGATATTTTCCAGGAGGAGCTGGAGAAAATTTTCTACCGAGGCTGGGTTTACATTGGGCACGCCAACGAAATCCCGCAGCCAGGAGACTACCGTCTGAAGAAGATCGGGCGCCAATCCCTCATCATGGTACGGGATGAAAACCGCCAGGTGCAGCTGTTGCTGAACCGCTGCCGGCACCGGGCGGCTACGGTCTGCCAGACCGAGCAGGGGAACACCAAGTTCTTCCGCTGCGCCTATCACGGCTGGACGTACCGCAACACCGGGGATCTGGTGGGGGTCTCAGACCAGGACCGGTACGATGCGTCGTTCTGCAAGGAAGACTACGGACTACTCAAGGTACCGCGCCTGGAGATGTACCGCGGGCTCGTCTTCGGCAGCCTGAGTCCGCTGGGGCTCACGCTGGACGAGTACCTGGGCCCGCCGGTCAAGGAGCAGATCGACCTGTTCGTGGATCTCTCCCCCGAAGGCGAGATTGACGTGCAGGCTGGGGTCCACAAATACGGCTACAAGGGGAATTGGAAGCTCCAGGTGGAGAACTCCATGGACGGCTACCACCCGAGCTTCACGCACAAAACCTTTTTCGACATGGTGCAGCGGCGGACCGGCGCGAAGGTAGCAGACTTGTTCACCAGCGGTTCTATCGGCCTGACCCGGGACCTGGGGAACGGCCACGTGATGTTGGATTTTCGCGCGTACAATAAGGCCAACAAGGGCCGCATGCAGGCGCTCCTGCCAACGACACCCGGAAAGCAGGCATACGTGGAGGCGCTGGTGCAACGGCATGGCCAGGAGCGGGCAGAGGACATTCTCACGGCCGGCGGCACGCACCTGCTAGTGTTTCCCAATCTGATCTTTATCGGCGTACAGATCCGGGTAGTGCAACCTGTGAACGTGGCTGAGACTGAAGTGTTCCTCTACCCGACGTTGCTGAGGGGTGTGCCGCCAGAGGTCAATGCGGGACGGCTGCGTGGGCACGAGTCCTTCTACGGTCCGTCCGGCATGGGCGCGACAGACGACGTTGATATGTTTGAGCGTGTCCAGATCGGTCTCGGCGTGCAACTGGAGCCCTGGTTATTGTTTGCGCGCGGCCTCCATCGAGAACAGCGAGATGTCGACGGGACGCTGGTCGGGCAAATGACAGATGAGGTGACCCAGCGGGGCATCTGGCGCCAGTGGAAGAGGGTGATGTCACAGGGTGTGGGAGTGCCCACTCGCCGGCAGATGCGCGCGAGCGCAGGAGCACGGCAGCCAGCGCGGTGATTGCCTATCCGTGCTTCGACAGGCTCAGCACGAACGGTTGCCGAACAGGTAGGGGCAACCCTATGTGGTTGCCCTCTTCGTGGGCGGCTGCGTAGGGCCGCCCCTACAGCCGGTCACCCGTAGAGACGCCCCGTCTCTCTCCATCGTCGTAGGGTGACCAGTAGATGCGAGGAGAGACCCTATGGCAGCAGATCGTCACCAGATTGAGAACTTTCTCTACCGTGAAGCGCGGCTGATGGACGAGCACGCGTACGACGAGTGGCTCGCGCTCTGGACGGACGATGCCTTGTACTGGGTGCCGTGCAACCGCGACGACAGTGACCCGATGCGGGAGGTGTCTATTATCTACGACAACCGGGCGCGGCTCGAAGACCGGATCGTGCGCCTGAAAAGCGGCGCGATATATGCGCAAGAGCCGAAGTCGCGACTGCGGCGGGTAGTCTCGAACGTGGAGATCGAAGAGGGGGAAAACGGCGCGGTGATCGTGTACTCCAACTTCAACCTCACCGAACTACGCCGGGGTAAGCAGGATACGTTTGCCGGTCGGACGATCCACCGGCTGCGGTCAGAAGGTGGCAGCTTCAAGATCGCTTACAAGAAGGTCCTGCTCGTGAACAACAATGAAGTGATCGACAACCTCACGTTCCTGGTTTAGGGCCGCTAAGGGTGCCTAACAAAACGAGGCCAATGTCCCAGGGTGAAGATGATGGGTGCCCGCCTACGCGGGCACGACGGGGTTTTCGTCATTCCCGCGAAAGCGGGAATCCAGACAAAGAGGCGGTTTGTTAGGGGCTCTAAGGATGGAGAGTCACTGCTAGTACGGAGACCACACGATGGGGCACATTTACCAGGAGGTCCGTCTCCGGGCAGAAAAGACGATCACTATTCGCATGCTAGTAGATACCGGCGCAACCTTTTCTGTGATCCCTCCACGCCTGGCCAGAGAGTTGGGGATCAAACGCCCGCGACGGTTTGTGAGCGTACGTCTAGCGGACGGCAGGCGGGTGCGGCTAGGGGCCGATGTGGCCGTTCTGCAAATCGACGGCCGCGAAGCTCCGGCTACGATTCTTATAGGGAAAGTTGATGAGCCCCTCCTGGGTGTCGAGGCCTTGGAAGCGCTGGGTCTGGTCGTTGATCCCCAGAGAAAACGTCTGTCTCCATCTCGGCCCTACGCGGTACGCCTCGGTGGCTACCGCTAATAAAGAGGAGAAAGGCGAAAGGGCAAAGGAACAAGGTGCAATATGCCTGACACGCAGAGACTGAATGGCGCGGAAGCGCTTGTGGAAGTCTTACGCAACTATAACGTCGAGTACATCTTCTCCTCCCCCGGCTCAGAGTGGCCACCCGTGTGGGAGCACCTCGCCAAACAAAAGGCCCTGGACCAGAAGGGACCTCAGTACCTTAACACCCGGCACGAGAACCTGGCCATTGGCATGGCCATGGGCTACAGCAAAGTGACAGGGCGTCTGCCCGTGGTGTTGCTGCACACCACGGTGGGCACTCTGCAAGGGGCCATGGCGCTGCGGGCGGCGTATCACGAGCAGGTCCCCATGCTGGTCTGTGCCGGGGAGTCTGTGGGCTTTGGTGAAGGCGAGGGCGGCTACGTCGGGTTCCAATGGCAACGCTTCCTGGCAGATCGGGGCGGGCCGGCCCGGCTGGCAGACCCCTACGTGAAGTGGAGCTTTGGGGTGAATACCAAGGTGGTCCTGCCCGGTAGCGTCCACCGCGCCTGTCAGTTAGCCATGGCCTCGCCCAGGGGACCGGTGTTTCTGTCGATTCCTTTCGAGTACCTGGTGGAGGAGATGGTCTCCACGGCTCCCGCTTCTTACACCTTGCCGACGCAGCCCCGTGCCGATCCCCAGGGTCTGGAGGAGATCGCCCGGCTGCTCACAGAGAGTCATACCCCTGTCATCATCACCGAGTATGCTGGGCAGCAGGTCGCAGGCGTGAAGAAACTTGTAGAGCTTGCCGAATTGGTCGGTGCGCTAGTCGTGGAAGCGCAGGGCCCTGGGTTTGTGAACTTTCCCCGGACGCACCCGCTCCACGGCGGGTATGACGCTAGCCCGTACCTCAAGGAGGCGGACGTCATTGTCCTGCTGGCAGCCGTTGGTCCGTGGTATCCGCCCTCGGCGGGCCCCAAGCCCGGGACCAAGGTGGTCCTTGTGGATGACAATCCGCTGCGGGCTGACGCTCCCTACTGGGGGTACCAGGCCGACCTGTGTGTGGTGGGCGAGGTAGTGAGTGCGCTCGCTACGCTGGTGGAGTTGGTCAAGGAGCGGGTCGTTCGCAAGAATGCTGCTATCCAGCAGCGCATCGCGCGGTGGAGTGCCCGGAACCAAGAGCGTCGCAAAGCCTGGCAAGAGGAGGCGCTCGCCCTCAAGGACCGTAAGCCCATCGACACTCGCTGGCTGTGCTACGAGATCAACCAGGTTCTGCCCACAGATGCCATTGTGGTGGAAGAGACGATCACGTCCCGGGCGGCGATCTTTCAGCAACTGGAGTCCCTCCAGCCGGGAGGTTACGTCAGCGGTCTCAGCGGCGGGCTGGGGCTGGGGCTGGGCATTGCTTTAGGGGTGAAGTGCGCGGCGCCGGACAAGCTCGTGGTAGCCCTGATAGGCGATGGGTCGTTTAACTATAACCCGGTGTTAGCTGCCTTGGGATTCTGGCAAGAATACCGCCTGCCCACGCTGACCGTACTCTTCAACAACCAGGGCTACCTGTCCATGAAGCGGGGTGTGCAGCAACTCTACCCCCAGGGCTGGGCGGTGAAGACCAACACCTTTTACGGGGCAGCCATTACTCCTCGGCCTGACTATGCGGCCGTTGCCCGTGCTTTTGGGGGCTACGGAGAGACCGTGGAAGAGCCTGGAAAGATTCGCTCTGCGCTGCAGCGCGCCCTGGAGGCCGTGCGGGGAGGCCAGGCCGCGCTGGTCGACGTTGTCCTGGACAATGAGAACGTTCTGCTCCCCAGATGAGGATCGGGCACCAGGGAAGGGAAAAGGAGGAGAGACTATGAGTGACATTCCGCGTACCAGCCGGGCAGCGGTCCTTGTCGATTACAACAAGCCGGTGGAAATCCGCGAGATTGAGATCCCGCCACTTGAGCCCGGGGCGATCCTGGTCAAGGTGGAGGCCGCCACCATCTGTGGTACGGACGTGCACATCTCCCACGGCAAACTCACCCAGTTTTCCCAGGTTCCCCTGGTGCCGGGGCACGAGATTGTCGGGAGGATCGTCACACTGGGGGAGGGCAGGGAGAGGGATGCGGCAGACCGACCGCTCCGCATCGGCGATCGGATCATTTGGGCGTATCCCTGGTGTGGTCAGTGCTACTACTGTACGATCGCCCGCCAACCCACGCTCTGCCCGAACGCCAGGATGTACGGTTGGGGACCGTGCAACGAGCCGCCCTACTTGACGGGAGGCTTTTCAGAGTACGTGTATGTCCGTCCCCGCTGTCAGGTCGTGAAGGCGCCAGAAGAGCTGGATGCCCGCGTGGTGGCCTCAGCCACCTGCGCCTTTCGCACCATCGTGCATGGCTTTGAACGGCTTGGCGGGCTGGGGATCCAGGACAGCGTGTTGATTTTGGGCTGCGGGCCAGTAGGGCTTTACGCCCTGGCCATGGCGCTCGTCTCTGGAGCAGCACAGACCATTATAGTGGGGGCGCCACGCCGGCGTCTGGCACTGGCAGAGAAGTGGGGGGCAACCCACACCATCAATATCGAGGAAGTCACGGCTGCAGAGGAGAGAAAAAAGATGATCCTAGACCTCACCGAAGGCAGGGGTCCAGATGTGGTCATCGAGTGTGCTGGACCGTCGGTGGCGTTTAAAGAGGGGTTAGAGGTCATCCGCAGGGGGGGAAGGTTCCTGGTGATCGGCCAGACCGATTCCACGCCGGTCAGCATCGTGCCCAGCCTGATCAATTTGCGCAACATCGAGATCATTGGCGTCCTCTCCGCCTCGGTCCCCCACTTCTATAAAGCGATGCAGTTCCTGGAAAATAACCAGCAGCGCTTCTCCTTCATCGACCTTATTTCCAACACCTATCGTTTAGAAGAGGCTAACGTTGCCCTCAAGTCCATGGAGCAACTGCAGGAGATCAAGCCAGCCATTTTGCCTTCTTAAGGTGGGTTCTTGTCAGGATTGGGGAAAAGGCGCATTAAGCTTCAAGAGGGAGGGCAACGTTGGCAGAGGTGGGATACGAGGCTGAGGTCACGTCACAACCGTAGAAAGATTGCCGCCAGGTCAGCGGAAAGGAGGGTACTCTACCAGGTCAACAAATTGTTACGAGATATCAACCGCAGCGCCGAGCTTGCCCAACGCTGCCGGACCGAGTCGGAGGCCGTCCTACAACACTATGATCTGACTGCGGAGGAACGGGAAGCGATAGAAGGCTGGCAGGTGCGGAAACTCTACGACATGGGCGCCAACCCGCTCTTGCTGCTGGTCTATTCCATGGCCACGGGCAAGGACATGCGCGCCTATGTCGCGGCGATAAACGAAAAGAGCTGAAAAAGGAGGGGTTCCCCATGGCAGACATCGTTGCGGGTATTGCGACGTCACACGTGCCTTTTCTGGCGATGCATCCCCAGTTCGAGCTGGCCGAGGAAGGCCAGCGCAACCGGGTGGTGGCCGGGTTAGACGAGGCGCGGAAGCTGCTGGAGCAGGCGCGGCCGGACGCAATCGTCATTTTCTCTACCGACCACTTCGACCGCTGTTTCTATGATAACCTCCCCCCCTTTCTGGTCGGGGTGGGCAAGGAGGCCGAAGGGCCGATCAATGAGTGGCTGAGGATGCCCAAGGTGAAGCTGCAGGTGGTTGGCGAGCTGGGCCGGTTCATTGTTAGTGAAGGCTTGCAGAACGGCGTGGACTTTGCCTTGTCGGAGGAGCTACCACTGGATCACGCAGAAGTGGTGCCCCTCTCGTATATCACCCCGCGCTGGGATGTTCCCATCGTCCCTGTCGTCGTCAATGCCTTTGCCCCGCCCATGCCCAGCTTAAAACGCTGCTGGCAGGTGGGCGCGTTCATTCGCAAGGCCATCAAGCGCTGGCCAGAAAAGAAGCGGATTGCGGTGATGGGCACCGGCGGGCTCTCTCACTGGGTAGGGCCACCGGAGACCGGCAAGGTCAATGCCGAGTTTGACCGCTGGTTTTTGCAGTGCCTGATCGAGGGCAAGAGTGCCGAAGTGGTGGAGAAGTACAAGAACGCCGAAGAGCTAGAGCAGATTGCCGGCAATGGCGGACAGGAGATCCGCGATTGGTTGGCAGTGGCCGGGGCCATGCCGACCAACCTGAAGCCGCGAGTGCTCGCGTACGAGCCGATCCCCCAGTGGGCTACCGGTACTGGAGTGATGGGGTGGGCGCGCAATTGATGCCGGCAGCGTGAGACAGAGATAGAGACAGAGAGGGGAGGAGTGGGCTCTGTCTCCCCTCTCTGTCCCTGTCTCCCCCTACTGCGGCAGATACTCCCTTTTGCCTTTCCCCTTTCTCCTTGCTCCTTTCGCCTTTCTGTAGGCGAATGGCAGTCAGTGCTGAGGAAGGTACTCTTGGGCGAACACCCCGACCGCCCGATCCACCCCCAGCAGTGCGACCTGATAGGTATAGGTCTGGTCAGCCAGCTGAGTGCGGGCCTGGTTGAGGTTGTTGAGGGCGGTGTTGACGTCGAGACTGGTCGCCAGGCCTACGCGGTACTGCTTGGAGGTGATGTCGTAGTTCTCCTGGGCCAGGGCCGCCTCTTTCTTGAGGGTCTCCAGGGTGGTCTCTAGGGTCTCAATCGTCAAGAGTGCCTGCTTTACCTCAACCCCGATGTCCTTGCGCAACTGGTCTACCTGTAACTGGGCCTGGGCCAGGTTCTCGTTCTGCTCCTGCAGATCGAGCTCGCGCGTGCCGCCGTCAAACAGCGGGACTTGAAAGTTGAGGAACATCGTCCAGAACCGATCGCGGTTGGAGAAAGTTGGAGAATCGAGTCTGGGGAACTGCCATTGGACGTTGACCTGGGGGAAGTAACGGGCAAGCACCTGGTTCTTGCGCTGGCGCGCGATGGCAACGGCTGACTCCTGCGCCTGCAGGTCCTGGCGGTGCTGGTAGGACTTGGCGAGCAACTGCTCGTAGCTCTCGCTCGTGTAGAGCGGGGGTGTCGGTTCGATCACCTGCACGGGCTCGTGCACGCCGATGGCCCGGGCTAGGACGGTCAACGCCAGTTGCGCGTTGTTTTGGTTGGTGACCAGGGTACGCTCGGCCTGGGCCACCTCCACCTCGGCGCGCAGCACATCGGTCTTAGTGACCTCCCCGACCCGGAAGCGGGCCTGGGCCTGTCTCAGCTGGTCCTGGGTGAGACGCAAGGTGTCACGGGCGATCGTGACCTGTTGCTGCGCGCGCAGGACGTCGTAGTAGGCCCGAGCTACGCCGAAGAGGACTTCACGGATAGTGAAATAGTAGCGCTGCAGAGTCTGGCGTACGGAGTCCCGACCCAACTGTAGGGAGGGCGGAAACGACGGCTGGATGAGCGGCTGGGTAACGGTGAAAAGACCTTGCCAACTCTCCCCTGGCCGGATCGTTGAAGGCGTACCGGTCTGTCCTGGTAAGGTCGGCTCACGAATGAAAGAGATCTCTTCTTTATTACGGGTGTAGGTGCCGACGATGTTCGCGTTCGGGGTCAGTTGCGCGTAAGCCCGCCAAGGCAGGAGTTGCGCTTTGGCCAGTTCGCGCTCGGCAATTTTGATCCGCTCCTCGTTCGTTAGGGCGAGGCGGTACGCTTCTTCGAGCGGCAGCACGCGCCCGGGGCAGTGTCCGGCGCCGCGCTCTCGCCGGCGTTCTCAGCGGGACTCGATTGCGCCACAGACGGCTCTTCAGCGTGCACTGGCTTGATGAGCACCACAAGCACAAGCCAGATAAAACAGCTCAGGCTACTCTTCAGAGATTGCCTTCCACCTATACACTTGGAGGTCACTGGTGCGTCACTCCCTCTCGCGAAAGATCTTAATGAGCAGCGATACTCCCCCCCGGTAGCTGTGGCCGCCGCATGAGGAACACCCCTGGGATAAGGATGAAAAAGAGATAAGCGATCAAGCGGAAGTCATCCACAAACGACAGCAGCAGGGCCTGCCGCTGCACCTCGCCATACACCAGCCTTAAGAACGCTTCCCCCTGCATACCGTTGCTGGCCAGGCCTGGAATGGCGCCCGCCAGGGCAAAGCGCTGCCACAGCTCCGGGTTGTAGGGGTGAATGTGGGCGGTCAAGTAGTACTGGTGTACCTGTGCGCCGCGGCTCAGGAAGGTGATCAGGAGCGCGATCCCGATGCTGCCGCCAATCGTCCGCACCATGTTGAAGAGTCCGGAGGCAGTGCCCATCTGCTCCTTGGGGACCGCTCCCAGGCTCAGGGTCGTCAGCGGGACAAAGATCAGACCTGAGCCCATGCCACGGAGAAACCCGGGTCGAGCAATTTCCCAGAAACCGATCTGCGGGTTGAAGTGGGTCATATCCCAGGAGCCAATGCCAGCCGCTAAACACCCGAGAGAGACAAGCAGGCGCGGATCAAGGCGGTGAAAGAGGCGTCCAGCCAGCATGATCGAGAAAAAGGTGCCCAGGCTCTGGATGGACAGCACCTGTCCGGCCAGCAGTGGAGTATAGCCTGCCAGCAACTGGCAGTAGAGGGGGATGAGCACAAAGGTACCGTAGAGGCCGAACATGACCACGGTGGTGAAAACCGTTCCCACGGCAAACGTGCGATTCCTCAGGATACGCAGGTCCACCACCGGCTCTTTGGTCCGCAACTCCTGTACGACAAACAGGAGCAGCCCAACAGTGGACAGGATAGTCAGGGTAATAATGAGGTCAGAGCTGAACCAGTCCAGTCTTTCTCCTTTATCCAACAGGATCTGCAGGCTGCCCATCCCCAGAACCAGGAAGGAGAGGCCCAGCCAATCGACACGCTTGACCTCACGTTTGATGTAGGGCGGGTCCACCAAGATCAGCGCCAGCAAGAGAAAGGCGAGGGCCCCAACGGGCAGGTTGATATAAAAAATCCAGCGCCAGCTATAATTATCTGTGATCCAGCCGCCCACAATGGGGCCCAGAATCGGCCCGAGCATCATGCCAATCCCCCACACGGCCATTGCCGTTGCCTGCTCCCTAGGGGGAAAGGTCTCCATAAGAATGGCCTGCGACAGGGGCATCATGACCCCACCGCTCAGTCCCTGCAGCACGCGAAAGAAGACCAGAGTCTGCAGATTAAGGGCTGACCCACAAAAGAGCGAGCTGATGGTAAACAGGGTGACGCAGAAGAGGAAGAACCGTTTGCGGCCAAAGACGCTGCTCAGCCAGCCCGTGAGGGGAATCACGATGGCGTTCCCTATGATATAGGAGGTCAGCACCCAGGCCGCTTCGTCCACCCCGGCCGAGAGACTGCCCCGGATATGATCCAGGGCCACGTTAGAAATGGTCATGTCCAGCACTTCGATGATAGTGGCCAGCATCACCGCCAGTGCGACAAGCCACTTATTGGCAGCGGGGGCACTCTGAGAGGCAGAAGGGGACTGCGTCTGGGCCACGGGTTCTCCTTAAGGGGAGGACGACTCTCCGTCCTGAGAGCGCAGCGGCGGAGGACCGAGGCTTGCCGACTTCACGGCCCCTGTAGAAGAGAAAGAAGTCTCCTCTGTGGCCTGTTTTTGCAGGAGGGAGCTGAGCAGAGGACCCTGGCGATTGCTGGTATCGATAGAGACTTCCACAGAAAAGCCCATGCGCAGAGGTTTATCCGCCGGGGGTGGTTCCTCCAGGGTGATCTTGACGGGCAGCCGCTGGACCACCTTTACCCAGTTTCCGGTGGCGTTTTCTGGAGGAAGAAGAGAAAAGGCGGCCCCGGTTCCGCCGCTCAAGCTCTCGACCTTGCCCCGATAGGCGTACCCCGGGTAGATGTCCGCCCAGATCTCCGCTGGCTGCCCAACCCGCACATGGGTGAGCTGGGTCTCTTTGTAGTTGGCTTCAATGTAGGCCCGATGCAAGGGCACAATCGCCATCAGCGGCTGGCCCGGCTGCACCCGCTGCCCCACCTCCACCGCTTTGCGACTGACCATGCCTTCGATGGGCGCGGCGAGCGTGCAGTAGCTGAGGTTTAACTCCGCCTCACGCACCGCTGCCTCGGCTTGTTTGACGATGGAGTGCGCCGAGCGCTCGGTTGTGGTCGCTGGGCCTAAAGCAGCTCTGGCTTGTTCGAGTTCCTTAGCGCGGGTGGCCTGTGTCTGCTTGGCTTGCTCGAGCTGCCTTTGCTGGGTGTGGAGGCGAGAGAGGGCGACATCGTAGCGGGTCTGGGCTAGATCAAACTGCTGGGCGGAAATCACTTGTTCTGCAAATAGCTGTTTGGCGCGCTGGAAGTCCAGATCGGCCTGGTGGAACTCAGCCTGTGCGGCAGCCAGTTGGGCCTGGGCAGCGGCGACCTGCGCGCCGGCCTCGTTCTGCCGCTCCGCGGCCACTTCCACCGCAGCAAAGAGCTGATCAACCGTTTCACGGGCCTTTTGCAGAGCGGCTCTGGCATCCGCTAGGCGCACCTCAGAGTCCTGGGGGTCTAGAAAGACCAGCACCTGCCCAGGTTTCACCCACCAGTTTTCATCGACAAGCAGTTCTGCCACCGTCCCCGCAATACGAGGGGTGATCTGCGCTACGTCTGCGTGAACGTAGGCGTTGTCCGTGGATACATGGGTGGAGTAATAGGCCCAGGTTCTGACCCCGTAATACCCCCCGAGGGGGAGGACAAGGATACAGAGAGTGATGAAACACCAACCCTTCTTAGAGATGCGCAGCCGCTCTCTCACGGTTTTTCCCTCCTAATGCGGCCCGTGCGCGGTGGTTCACGCCGTGCCTGGTACGACCGCGGAGGCCATCCAAAAAGAGACTCACCACTAGGTGGGCCAGCGCCTCAGGCGTGTCGCGGCTACTGCGGTAGAGTACGATGACCCGCAACATGCCCAAGAACATCTCCACGAGCAGCCGCATATTCCCGGAGGGGAGCAGGTCGGACGCTATCCCCCTTTTCAGCACCCCTTCGACGAGCCGCACGATCCCCTCGCGCCGGCGTTGCCACGCCGCCCTCTCCCTGCCGCCGGTATTGTGCTCGAGACGGTACACCAGGGTAACGAAGTGGCGCCGCTGCCAAAAGTAAGCCAGGATCTGCCGGGTGGTCTTCTCCAGGAGTTCTTCCAGCGGCCCTTCCTCTCGCAGCACCTCCTCCAGCTCCTCCCGCAGCCGGTCCCAGCCCGCAAAGATGGTGGCGAAGTAGAGGTCTTCTTTGGTGGGAAAGTAGCGGTAGAGAGTGCCCTTGCCCACCCGCGCGCGCAGAGCTACCTCCTCCATTAGCACCTGGTGGAAGTCTTTCTCGGTGAAGAGTTCCGCCGCCGCCTGGAGGATTACGGATTCTTTGCCCTGGTTTTTTCCCTGTCTGGGCATGACGAGCAGACCAGCTACAAAATGGAACTGACCAGTCAGTTTCGCATAACCTAACGGACCTGCTCCGGGGTGTCAAGAAGACCCATAGCCGAGCGCCCCCTCTCCTGTGAGGCCGACTCCTCTCTTGACAAGCTTCAGGCCTCATCGCTAAAGGACTGAGCAATGAAGCCAGAAACTAGCAGGCGAAATAAAAAATTCGCATTCCGCACTCCGCATTCCGCACTCTGCACTCCTCCGGCCTGGCTGTGGTGGTGGGTTGGTCTGCTGCCGGTGTTCTGGACACTGACGACGCTCTCGGCTTCCGCTCAATTCGAGGGAGCTGGCGGCTGGGCGATCCAGCTCTATGGTATGGTGCAGGTCGAACCCGGGGCCAATGTCTTAACCCTGGGCGTGAAGAACGAAGAGATTCGTTTTGCGGTCCATGATGTGCACTGTGCGAGCCAGGCATGCTCTATGAGCCGGTTTCTCTCCGACACTACACACCACACGCCTGGGGTCTATGTCAAAGGCCCGGACACGATGCTCGACACCCTGCTCAAGGAGAAGCCCAGCACGCGGGTGCTCAAGCTGAGTGGACTCTACCACCCTGACTCACGCATGTTCGTGCTCAACGGCCTGGAGCCCTTCCAGGAGAAATCGCGACGAGAGTTCTGAAGAGTGATGCAAGCAGGAGTGTCCAGCGTCGAGCAGTTCTCCCTCCTCCTGGAGTTGAGCCGAGCCTTTAGCGCTCTGATCGATCTTGAGGAACTGCTCCGCACAATCATCGCCAAGACCCAAGAGGTCCTGCAAGCAGAGAGCTGTGCCCTCCTCCTGCTGGATGAGGAGCGGCAGGAGCTGTTTTTCCCCGTGACTAGCGACGTCAGCCCGGAGACAGCAGAGCGCTTGAAAACCATCCGCTTCCCCGCTGATAGAGGGATCGCCGGGCGGGTGCTCCAACACGGGAAACCGATGCTCGTCCCTGACGTCAGCCACGACAAGCGGTTCTATGCTGGTGTGGACCGGCAGAGCGGGGCGCATACGCGGGATTTGCTCTGCGCCCCGCTGCGGACCCGACATGGGGCCATTGGGGTGATTGAGCTGAGAAATAAGCGGGTAGGGGTTTTTATCGAAGAAGACCTGGCCTTCTTGGATGCCCTGGCTGGCTCCATCGCTGTCGCGATCGAGAACGCCCGGCTCTATCAGCAGGCCCGGCACTCAGAGGCGCAGCTGAAGGAGGAGGTGGCCACCCTGCAGCGAGAGATGGTCCACCGGCAGCGGTTTGCCGAGATCATCGGCACAGGGCCAGCCATGGCGCAGGTCTTTGCCTTGATGGAAAGTGCCATCCCCTCTGCCATTACTGTGCTGCTGCAAGGAGAAACCGGGACCGGCAAAGAGCTCGTCGCCCGGGCCATCCACTACAACGGGCCGCGCAAAGACCGGTCTTTTGTAGCCGTAAACTGCGGAGCCCTGCTAGAAACCCTGTTGGAGAGTGAGCTGTTCGGCCACAAGAAAGGGGCCTTTACCGGCGCAGTGGCGGACAAGCCGGGACTCTTTGAGGTGGCCAACGGGGGCACGATCTTCCTGGATGAAATTGGGGAGACCACCCCGGCCTTGCAGGTCAAGCTCCTACGCGTGTTGCAGGAGGGGGAGATCTGGCGGGTGGGGGAGACACAGCCGCGGCGAGTCAATGTGCGGGTGCTCTCGGCCACAAATCGGGATTTAGCACAAGAAGTGCAGCACAAGCGCTTTCGCGAAGATCTGTATTACCGGCTCAGCGTGTTCCCCATTACGGTACCGCCCCTGCGGGAGCGGCGGGAGGATATCCCTCTGCTCGTGTCCCACTTTATTGGCCAGGGCAACGAAAAGCTGGGGAAGCAGATTCAGGAGATCGCTCAAGAAGCTTTGGAGTTGCTCGTACACTACCCGTGGCCAGGGAACGTGCGGGAGCTGGAGAACGAGATCGAGCGGGCGGTGGCCCTGGCCCCAAAGGGCTCCGGCATTACGCCTGCGTATCTCTCGGAGAGAATCGTTGCCCAGAGGACCGTACGGGTCTCTCTGCCCGCAGAGGCCAGCGCGCTTAAGCAGGCGCGGCTGACCTTTGAACGGGAGTATATAGCCGAGGTGCTGCACCAGCACCAGGGCAATGCCGCCCAGACGGCCAAGGTCTTGGGCCTCAGCCGCCAGATGCTGCAGAAGAAGATCAAGGAGTACGGCTTGCGGGCGAGGTAACCGGCTGCTCCTCTACCCAGCAGCCGTAGGGGCAGCCCTGCGTGGCTCCCCTTTACTTTGGAGTGCGGGAGCCGCGCTCCCGCCTTGGGCGGGCGAAGCCGTGCTTCGCTCGCTGTATCGCCCGCAGCATGGCGGTGGGCGACGAAGGCGCAAGCATGGCAATACTGCTGGCGAATGTTCTCTTCATTACCGCAACGTTTCCAAATCCCCTCGCGCTACGCGCGGCCCCCTTTCCATAAGGGGGCTTTTGGGTCCCCTCCTTTATCAAAGGAGGGACAGGGAGGATTTCGCCAGCAGTATCGCCTGGCTTGCGCACTCCAAAAATTCTTCCTCTTGGTACAGGCAACTGAAAATCGCTCTAGGGCTGTCAACTTTATTTGTCTGACAACTTTAGTTGACACCCTCTGAAGGGCTCTTTTTTGCTCGCTTTCTAGTGAAGCATAGCTTTGTGGTGTCAACGAAAGTTGTCACCGGAGTTGCGCTGCCTCTTTTGCTTTCCCCGTGAAATCGTACAAAAATCAGGGCTTCACCCGCTGTGCGATCAAGGTGGCACGGGCCTTGCTCTCTTTCCTTTGCAGGCAAGAAAGAAGGACACAGGGCAAAGGTAACAACACATTCTCAGCAGCAAGGAGGACAGGACAATGACGACTTTCAGGAAAACTATCAGAACGAGCATAGTGGCAGCCCTGCTACTGGCTGGTATCACCACAGGCGTGCACGGGCAGGTGTCTGGAGGAGGACTGCTGCATATCAAGGGCAGCGTGGTCTGTAGGGGGTGTAGCCTCGACGAAGCACGAAAGGCGCAGCCCAGCCAGGACCAGCTCTATCAGCTCACGCATGAGCAGGGACAGATAGTGATGAATGTGCATTCGGTCAATAACTCCCCTACGTGGCGCTACTTCGGCTGGCCCGCAGAGATCAATAACTCCCCTACGTGGCGCTACTTCGGCTGGCCCGCAGAGATTCAGGTACGGGCGCAGGACGGCCTCTTTGAGAAGCTGGCCGCCGAGGAGAACCTGTTCAAGGACGTCGAGATTACCGGCCTGCTCAGCACCACGCGAGCCTTGGATATCTTCGAAGTCACCATCAGTGGGTAGCGCTCTTGGGCAGGAAGGGGGCATGCTCCCGCCCCCCCCTCTCTCTCACGCTAACTCCCCGATGTTGAGGCGGAATGAACACCTCGTTCCGTCGTTTATCGTGCCTACGCAGTAAGCGAGCAAAGGTGGGCAGAGGTCGGTCGCAAAAAACCCTTATCTTATGGGAAGGAGGGAAGATCATGAAACAAATCACAATCATTGCTTTGCTCGTATCGGTGTTCTGGAGCAACGCTGTGAACGCGCAGTCTGTTTATCCGGAACACCCGGCGAAGCTGCGCGTGACAGGTATGCTGCTGCCACTCGAGGAGCAGAAGCGCGACGATTTGGTGACAGCCACCATCTTCGTGCAAGACAAACCCTGGCTCTTCAGGGTGGGAAAAGTCGAAGGGCTGACCAGTACGGAGCGCGAGCAGGCGGTCAAGGAGGGCGCCCTGCTGGAGCAGGTACGCTTCTATGGCCCCGACGCGCTGATGCGGCGGCTGCAGAAAGCCAACCTGATCGGCAAGCTCCTCACAATTGAAGGACAGCTTGACGCTAAGGAGAGACGGTTCCTGGTCACGGCAGTGGAAGAAGTCAAAGACGTCGCACCGCACAGTCACTAGGCAACAGAAAACAATAGGTTCATCTCTTGGGGGGCGGTTGGGGAAGAACCTGGAAGGAAGTCACTAGCGGGGAGAGCCCTTGGGCAAGCGGGAGGCGGGAGCGCGCCTCCCGCTTCCTCACCCCAACTCTCCGAGCAGGGTTCTGGCCTCTTTGAGGTCGGCTGTATCAAACCCCTCGGTGAACCAGCCATAGATCTCTGCCAGCATTTGCCGCGCTTCGTTCTTCTTGCCCTGCTGCTGCCACAGCCGGCTCAAGCTCATCACTGCTCGCAGCTCCCACGACTTCGCTTGTTGCCGCTGAGCAATGTCGATGGCTTTCAGAAAACATTCTTCCGCTTCCTTTTGGACGCTAGACGCTAGACTCTGGACTCTAGACTGTTTGAGCGTCAGCTCGCCCTTCAGTCGATACAGCTCCGCCTCGTACAGGCGCTCTCCAGTTTTGTCCACCAGAGCCAGCGCCTCGGCTAGCACGGTGAGCCCTTCTTCAGTTTGTTCGGCATTCTCATGCGCTTCGGCTTGCAGGGCAAGATTATACGGCCGCTGTATCTCTGCCCCCGTGGCCCGCCAAGCGGCCAGGCCCTGGCGTATCTGTGCAATCCCCTCCTCCCTCTGTCCCTGCTCAGCCAGCGCCCAGCCCCTCAGGAGAGTGCCAAACGCCAAGAGGAGCGGAAACTCCTGCTCGGTACAGAGCGCGACCGACGCCTCTGCCCGCTCTTGGGTTAATTGCCTCTCCCGGCGGTACTGATGGAGCCTGGCTGCAAAGCATAGGGCAAAAGCTAGGTTAAAGGGTGAACTCAGCTCCTGGGCTAAGGTAAGCGCCTCATGCATGCGCTGCAGCGCCTGCGCCGGATACCCCAGCATCCACAAGGTTAAAGCCATATAGCCCCGGCAGGCAACCCCCGGGTCCTCCCCGCCCAAAAGAAAGGCTAGAGAGCGGTGCTGCTGAGGATCATAGAGCGCAATACTGTACTCTAAGTGGTCGCGGGCGCGGGCAAACTCTCCGACGAAGTAGCAGGTCTGCCCTAGCGCATCATGGGCTCCCAGTAACAGGGCCGGGTCGTGGACGTTCTGCGCGAGAGTGAGGAGCTGTTCTGCTGACTCACGTGCCATCTGGTAGTCTGCCCGGACGAGATAAAATTGCCACAGTCCGCCTAGCGCTGGGAAGAGCTGCGCAGGCTCGCCCACCTGGCGGCACAGCTCCAGCGCCTTGGTGTAGGCGCGTTCGACTTCCGGGGCTGCGAAGCCCTTAGTAGCAGGCAGCGAAGCACCGAGGGCTAGGTGCAACGTGAGCTCGTGATGGGTGCGCTCGGAGGTGTCCGGGAGGGTTTTGAGCAACTCAAGCCCCCTGGTGAGGTGAGCAATGGCCTCCGCATAGGCCGAGCGCTGAGCGGCTCTTTGTCCTGCCTTCTGCCAGTA
>WNGG01007984.1_pt1 | contig 21545 bp, 16 predicted proteins | sample 5400661 | NCBI WGS metagenome assembly WNGG01 (sample SAMN13153372, study PRJNA577476) | soil metagenome | isolation source: 100 cm soil or saprolite under Garry oak tree replicate 1 | place: USA:California | collected 2016-06-15
CAGTAAAACAGATAGGAAAACAGATAGGAACCAATAAGGAAACGCTCTAAAGGAAGCGATCCTCGTTCAGATGAAATCAAGGGATAGGTGTATGAGAAAGATGTATTGCTCTCTGACTGCCCTCCTGCTCCTGTTGCAGCTCTCAGCATGTACAGGGCCTTCAGGTACTGCAAGTAGCCAGGGGACTCCTGTAGCGACCACTGGCTCTCAAGCACAAGGCACAGCAGAAGAACAACAGCTCGCGCAGCGGCTGTTCAAGCAGATAAACCAGGACCGCGGCGCGAATAACCTTCCCCCACTGGCGTGGGAGCCTCGGTTGGAACGGAGCGCGCGCCAGCATGATCTGCTGATGGCGGCAGGGTGTGGGTTAATGCATCAATGCCCCAATGAGCCAGACCTGGGAACACGCATAAGTAACGTGGGAGTACAATGGCAGACCGTGGGTGAGAATATTGGAGAAGGTGGACCTGTCTCTTCAAATGATGCTGCCTGGAATATAGTCTCGATGATCCACGAGGGGATGATGGCGGAAAAGCCGCCCGATGATGGGCATCTACGCAATCTGTTGAGCAAGGACTTTCATCGCATTGGCATCAGCATTTATATCGATGCCCAGAATACGCTCTGGCTAACAGAAGATTTTGCCAATTAGGGATATTCACATCTCTAACTCTTCTGCTTGCTCCTTTATTACCGCCAGCTCGTTATGAACGTTCAGGGAGTGCTGGAAATACAGGACATTCAAGAGTAGGACGATAGCGAAGATCACCACTGCGATTATGTATGGGTACAGCCGGCCAGAGAGAATAGGGACGCTGTTAGTACCGACGAATGCAGCTCCGGCAAAACAGACGCTCTCTAGTAGGGCAACTGTGGAACATACAATAAATGTCGTGCTGCCCAGGCGCTCACCGGCAGGAATGGTCTTCAGACGCCAGCGAAACGCCCGCTCAATCCGCGGCATCTGCCGCCGGAATTGCTGGATATAGAACTCTTTAATCACATTCATACATATCACGCTTTCACGCCAGGCCTGGCGCAAGCGGATAAGCTTCACAAAGAAAGTGGCGCCAATCATCCCCGCGATCAGGAGTAAAGTGACCGCCAATGGGCGCGAGTAGATGCCTGCACTTCCGCCGAGCTGATATAAAGCGCCGAGCCCGGAGGCAACTACACCCACCAGCAATAGGTAGAGGTTGAACATGCGTGCACGGTCTTCCATCGCCTGGTATGCAGTAACACTCGCATAGTTGAACTCCTCGAGCAGCATATTCTCTATATTCAGGATGGCATTCAGCTTATCACCAGGTTTTACTTCAGGCTCAGTGGTACGGTAATTTGCAGAGCGTGGAAAGGGCATATTCATAAGATCGCGAGGCATGGTATATCCTCCTGTAACAGTTTTTTCACTCATGAGCATATTGTGAACCAGGCACAGACCGAGGAGCGTTTTCCCATCTTCAATCTCACCATTGTAGCACCACGCGAGAGCTTCATTCAGGGGTATCCAGCGCAACTCAGCGATTTCGGTTGGATCACCAGGTGTATCAATGGTAGTCGCATCATGTGCTGGATGAACCTGCAGAGCGAGGTAAATGGTAATGGCCTCGGTGGAAAAGCCCGGCGAGGGATACTCCCGCGTCAAACAACGCCATTCATCGGCAAGATAGCCTGTTTCTTCGCGCAGTTCGCGCGCCGCAGCAAGTTCTGGTGTGTCGCGCTCGTTCGCTTCCACTAGCCCCGCGGGAATTTCCCACGTCTTCTTTTGGATAGCTGGACGTTCCTGATTCACCAGTACAACATATGGGACCGCATCGGAATCGTTTACCGGATCGTAGCGCAGGGCCACAATAGCAACGGCGTCAGGATGTTCAACGATCTCAAAGCGCTTTGTGCCACCACCTGGCTGCGGTATGGATTGCACACGCAGTTTGATCAATTTGCCTTGAAAGAGCTCTTCACCTGAAGATTGCTCCTGCATCCTCTTCTCCTCTTAACACTCTTTCTATTGAGAGACTCCAGTCACAGAAGACACAAAATAGATAGTGTATATCTTACACTAAAAGCTATGTCGAGTATAACAGAGTTCGGGGGGAAAATCAAGGGAAAATGAGTGTGATGGAGTGCGGATTTAAGATAAGTTTTGCCGAAAACTAAAGGAAGTATTGCCGTTTCTTACCCCTAGCCTTCGAGCTGGCTCGCCAGAGACTAAGGGTAAGTTTTGCCATGATTTTCAAAACGCAAGGAAAATGTTGCCACGATTTCTGAATGTGAATTAGCTCTGGTCTAACGGAGACAAAAGACTTGCAATAGACACACAAGATCGGGGTAAGTGCAATTTGAATGCTGTACAGTTTAGCAAAAAACTGATGAGTTTTAAAGTATTCTGATCTCACCAAGAAGGCCAATCCATAGTGCTCAGAAAGTTTAAACTCGCTCTTTTCCTTCATCCTGTTTGTTGCACTTAAGCAAGCGCGTCCTGTACCTCTTTTGAAGATTCTTGAGATTTTAGGTGTAGGTGAATAAATAGAAGTTTTCTCGCCAGTGAATCTGTAACTGAGACATGTATCAAACTCCAGAATAAATGATAGTATACATGAGTCATTTCTGGAGGTTTGATGCTGCTAATGCTCTGTTTCGTAAAAAGTAATTGTTATGTATTCTATCTATGACCTCAAAGCCGCTTTTTTGTAGATTTTCAATTACTGACCTCATCCCATCTTCTCCATAAGGAGTGAGGTAATGTGTTTCCATGAGTATCAAGCCAACATGCTCAGAAATAAAAGTAAGCTCATGATCAATAAGGCCAATTTCACTTCCTTCAATATCACAAATCAGATTAAAATGGTTAAACCCAACGTCTGCAGCGATTGATTGAAGAGTTATAGCTGGGATTTCCATAAACTTACCTCCACTCTGATAAATGCTTCCTGTTAAGCTTCCTTCGTTTGAGAAGAATGTTATGTAAGTACTGCCATACCCAATTGCTGCTTCTATGACCTTAAATTGACAGCGATTCATATCTCGATTCTTTTTCAGGATCGGCATCAAGTCTGGGTTTGCTTCTACAACGACGTGTCGGTCTCGTGATGTTAGTCTCCGATTAACGATACATGCGACTGTGCCAATACTGGCTCCTAGCTCAATGACAGGTTCATCATTCGGAAGATATTTCTGAATAAGTTGTCGCTCTTGGTATTCATACCAACCTACCATGATTTCTCCCTTGATATCTACACCTATAAGTTGATTATCCATACTGATGTCAGCATCGTCCAGCCGAGCATTATTTCCGAGCTGTTCTGCCAATTTACCGAGCTGCTTCAGGTTCATGAGTTTAGAGATGTATAGCCAGCGGAAGAGTATTGCTTTCATTCCTATAGAGCGTATCGCCTTCAAAAAATTCATGAATTTCATGTGCAAACTCCGTTCAATCAAGATTTGGTTTGTTCGGCATATGCTCTTCAGTTTATCAGGCTAGTGATCTCGATGCAAGTGATTACCCTATTTGATAGAGACTGAGGAATATAGTAGAATAGAGAAATAAGTAGAGGTGGTAGTAGGCTGTTGGGAGAGATTTACTTTTTTGAGCACCCTGGCTGTCACGGCGACACGCATCATGCTGGACCCGCTCATCGCCTGCAATTCGTTTCAAAATCCAGCTTTATTTGAAATATAGTCACAACCTTGACGAGATCAGTGGTGGACGATCCATTCTCGGAATTGGCGCAGGATTGCATAAGCCGGAATATGATGCGCTTGGCTACCTCTTTGATCACCGTGCCAGTAGTTTCGAAGAAGAACTGCAGATTATCGTGTCGGGTACAGCCACATTAATCGGTGAAAAAGGAGGAAGGGCTAAAAAATACAGACGGTCCTTGGCATCTTGTGTGTATGCAAAACAACACAGCAGAGCCAATGGACGCGTCGAAACAATTTTGCCCGAATGAGACGTGTTCAGCAAGAGGCCAAATCGGAGTGGGCAATATTCGTATTCACTCGTATCACCCCCAACGCTATCGCTGCTGCACCTGTAAGAAGACGTTTAGCGCACGACGAGGCACCATGATGGAAGGATTGCGCACACCGATGGAATTGGTGGTGACCGTGGTAATATTACTGTCCTATGGATGTCCAGCAGTGGCAAATGCCGCGTATGAGGCTGAGCAACGAATTCTTGGTCTGGGAAATCTCTGACTCTCACAAGAGGCTTGGTTTTATTCGAAGTGTGCAGCTAAGGTGAATAGTACTCTGCGCAGAGATGTTCTCGTACGAGACGTGCCGCCTCCTGCAAGGCTTTCGCAGGTGGATACCCTTTCATCAGTTCAGCATAGAGGGTCTCGAACAGGGTGCGTGTGGCTGTTTCAGGTATTAAAGTTCCTTTCCGATAGTAATTCAACCCTGAATGGGGCTATAAAGAGCCATCGTCGAATGGCTCTTTATTTTTTTCGTGCCCTCACTATACCTCAGATTGAGGCCACCACGCCAGCATCCCTTATATCCTCCGGTCTGAGTCGAAAATGAGGCATGAGTTCAACAGTCGGGGAGCATCGACGAGAAAGCCTAACCCGACCCATTGTTTGCTGGAGTGCTCCTGCATCTTGTGCATAGAGTGGTTGACAAGCCGCTCGTGCAGCTCAAGCGCATTTGTGCGTAGCGCGAACATGCAGGTAATGCCGGTCTCCGCTGCTTTGATTGGCGCTGAGAAATCGTGGAAGCCGCTATCCATGAGCGTTCTTTGTCTCTGGGTTTCAATCGTTTCGATGAATGAGGCACGGGCATGGCCGGACAGGTCGAGGAGAGTGCAGCCTGCATCCAGATATCCTGCCGGGTGTTGGTCTTCAAGCTCCTGGAGAATATCTCTCAGGGGAGGCGGAATGGATTGGACAGGCCGAGGAATATCCTGCTGGCTCTGGCCCTGGCTGTCAAGCGCCAGGTAAAACGCATCAAACTGTGATGCGTAGTCGGCGAGCTGCATAAGATTTGGGGCATCGCTTTCTGCCACGACATCGTCAAAGTAAAGACCTTCTTTGAGGTAGTTGCCAAACAGGTCCAGTTCTTCAAATGCCTGGATCTGGGTGCCCTTAATTTCATTGATCTTCTGACGTCTGAGCAGGTAATGCACGAACTGGCTGGAGTACTCCACCATTTCACTGATTACGCGCAGGTCAGTCAGCGAGATCGCCCAGGGCAGTGTATCCGGCGAGAACAGGTCCGTCTCGGCATACTGAGCAAGATTAGTGACCAGGGCATCGAAGGAATCAAGCGTCACGCTAACCAGAAAGATGTGGCGCACCTGACGCATTGGGACTGTAATTTCTGTTCCATCAGACAGGGTAAAGATAGGGTAATCGGTCGTGTGAATATACTCTGCTGCTCTCCTAAGTTGTGCTGAGGCTTCTCCAATGATCCGCCGCAGGTCTGTGCGTAAAGATTGCGGCGCTCCCCTCTGGCCTCCTGGCGATAGAGTTCCCGCCTTGGCCTCGACGAGGAAGAGTGTGGAATCGGCGATGACCATTCCGTCGAGTTCGACTTGCTGTCGTTGAGGCCCAACGTAATAGATCAATCCACGATATCCCTGGGCATGACGGAGCGCATGACAGAGGTAGGTGATGGCCTGCTCCTCGAGGTAATTGGCGCGCAGGCGTTTATTGTACCTTTCCCAAAGAGATCGATTGGTGTTTACCGCGCCGGGGAGACCTGGATTCAAAAAAGTCTCCAGTGCCGGGCGCAGACTCCTGTAGGCTTGCGGAAGCACAGGGCAGAGATAGTGGCCGTTCCGTTCTATAAAGGGCCGGGTCATCAGTGGATGCGAGGGTGCAGGTCTTCGAAAGTAGGCCGGTTCCACATCTCCAAACCGCAGCGACATGCGCTCAAGAAAGGCTCTGACACAATCTGGAGAAAGCTGTGTGCGCTGTACCAAGTCTTCCTGAGTAAAGGAAAAGGTTGTTCCTGCTGCCCTCCTTGTCCAGTATGGCTTCATTGCTTCCAGAGCGCGTGTTGCATCTCGCGGCCGCAAGCTCGCTAAACGGCGAATGGTTTGCTCCCGTTCTGACTCTAGCTTGACACTCCGGTATTGTCTCTGCTGTCGGGATGTCTGATGCCGGTAGATCTCCACTCGTTTTGTCAACTCCTTGGCAAGCCGCTTTGCTTCCTGTAGGCGTGCTTCCAGGCGTTCAATCATGAGTGAAGCCACGGCATTAATGAGGTTGAGTGCTTCCCCGATAGTAAAACCAAGTAAGGCAGTTAGTTCCCGATCAAGCGGCGCAAAGAGCCCTGCGAGGACTTCGCGGAGATGATGATGGTAAATCGGGTATCTCACAGTGATGGAACGCATGACCATCTGCCCCCGCAGGCGGTCCCATGGATCGGGTGGCTCTGACTGGGTTGCCACGCTGTCAGTATCCCGGAACATCACTGTGAGAGCTGTATCGCGAAAGATTGCCTGGACGTGATCTTCAATGCGTGAGAGGATATCTTCCGGGAGATCCTTGTTGGTTTGCTCTGGGTAGACCTCTGACGGTTGGGTGAGTAGCAGTAACGTGAGATACTCGGTAAAGGCGTCGTTTCTGTCTTCCTGCACCCTGCTTAATGTAGCATCTGCCAGGGCATTCTTGCAAAAGAGGCTCCCAATGAGATCGAACGGATCATAGCCAATCACCAACTCTTCTAACGCCTCGATGTGCTCATTAATTTGTTCCTGAAGTTGCTGTGGCAGATGCGCGAGCTGTTGCTGCCATTCGTGCTGTGGATCAGGTGATGGAGATTCCTGACCTGGAACAACGGGATACTCCATATTTTTTCTCCACTTCAACCTATTTTTCCAGTTCTTATCCCGTCTACAAGCGAAAAATCGGCATTCTACCGACCACACTTTTACCACTGTAGAAAGAGTGCAGGCGCCTTAACCTCTCGCGTCCCTATCATCGCGGATCTGGTTCAGGAGGAAAGTATACAGCAGGACAAGCATTTACGCAAGCAGAGACGCTCGGGTGACCGTTAACAAGTTGGTAAAAGTGGTGTAAAATCATGGAGAGAGACAAAAGGAGGAAAGAAAGCATGCGTTTACATCTGTTGCTGGCCAAAGTGGAGCCCAAAGCGATGCCCGTCCCATCGAAGTGTGGGTATGCAAACTGCACGAGCAAGCAGGTCCGATTGCATCAACCGGTGAAGAAAGCCTTGCGCGACACGGTGCACAAGCCTCGTGGAAGCGCATCGCTATCGTTGTCTCAAATGCCGGCGCACCTTTCGGGTGTATCCGCCTGGAGTCACGCATGCACAGAGCTCGGAGCGGGTCAAAGGGTTGGCGGTGATGTTGTATCTGTTGGGACTCAGCTATGGAGCGGTGTCGTTGGCTTTAGGAAGCTTGGGCGTGCCGCTCTCCAAGACGCGTGTCTACGAGACGGTACAAGCGGCAGCGGCCCGCGTGCCCGGCCTCAAGCGCGAGGAAGTCTTTGAAGGCGTCAAGACCAAAGCCATGGGAGGGGATTTGACGAGTGTGAAATGTGCTGGGCAATGGCTGCATCTGGGTCTGAGCGTCGATAGTCTCTCGGGACTGACCCTAACCGTTGACCCGGTCACGGCCGAGGATGCGGCGACCCTTAAAGCCTGGATCGAACCGATTGCGGCGAGTGTGGGAGCCGAGGTACTGGTGACCGATGATGCCGATGGCTTCAAAACGGCGGCCGATGACTTGGGGCTAGTTCATCAAGTGTGCAAAAGCCATGTCAAGCGCAACACTGAGGCGCTCATTGATGAGCTGCGCCCGTTGGTAGCTAAGGATAGCGATGGCTCGCTCACAGCCATTGGGGTGGAGCCGGCCCAAGCGGTGGCCGACCTCGTGCGCTTAGGGGAGCTAATCAAGAGCCGACAACCCGAGCAAGGCCAGGAATTGGAGCAGATGCATCGGCGCTATCTCTCTGCCGCTCCACCCAAGAAAGGGTCCACAGCCAGCCTGGCCTATCGGCTGCGTCTGTTGTATCTGGATCGCTGGAACTTGTGGAGTCGTTTGACGCGCTATCGTAAGTGGCGTGGCTCCAACGATGAGCAGTTGGATGGCACCAATAATGCCTGCGAACGGGCGATTGGCTGGTGGATCAAGGAACGCTATCGCTCGATGCGTGGCTACAAGGTGCCAGCCAATGCCCTACGTGTCAGTCGCCTTCTGGCTTGGTGCGGCAACTTTCTCAACAGAGGCGGAGCCGACCTGGCACTGCTCCTTGGGTAAATGGACCTACAGAGGCACAACTCACGGCTTTTCCTTCCCCTTCCCTCTTTTACCATTCTCCGAACAATCACCGCTCGGCCGTTGCTTGTTGCAGACTGAAATGGAGATAATATTGCATTCTTCTATCATTTTCACTTCAAATAGAACACTTGATCTACAACAATAGAATATTTGTTCTCTATTGACATTGTACACAAATTGTGTATACTGTTCTTTGAACACAAATTGTGTACAAAACAGGAGGAACTACTAGATTGGTGGCAGATGTTGATCTACTTCGCACTTTACGTGCTTTAGCGGACGGACGAAAAACCAGGGGTGATAACACGTTGATACTGCGCCCAAATCCGACATCACAAGAGCAGTTCGAACCGCAAGCTGCTTTTGAAAGCAGCTTTGAACAGGGCCTCGTCCTCGAACCATATGAAAACGCCCCTTTCGAGATACAGGCACTGGCCCCACGGCAGAAGAGTGTCACGATTAAAGCGTATTGTGACGGTATCCGTTCGACGTACTCTTTAGGGTACGAAGATATTTATCCGATCTTATATACCCGCAATGCTTCGGTCGTACGTACACGTGAGGGCGCAACTGGTTTTCACAGCAGCATGTACCACTTTCAGCGGCATCAAGCAACGTTACTTGCGCCTTTCGATCTATTCCCTTCATCCATTCGCGGTGCTTATGAGCGTTTGAAACTGTACCACCACCGTCTCGCTGACCTTTGTTGGACAGGCTCAGAGGGAGAGGAATACGGGCCCACCTCATCAGACATGCTGAAAATGGGGAATCTCGCATGGCAAAGTCGAGCTCGACGCAGAGCCAGGCATTTGCTAGACTTGTCCGAGCAGGTAACGTCGATGGCAGGAGCGAGGTTGTTACGAGAGCAAGATCAGACTGGATCGAATTGGCTCCTGAAAGATGGTTCTCTCTTCCAGTTTAAAAGGGAATACCTTCATCAAGCTGAACTGTTGAGGAATATCGTCTCCTGCGTTAAAACGCATCCTGTCCCTTTCTTTGGCGTCGAAGGGGAGCGAAAGACTATGCAATTGGAAGTAGGTCAACGCAGTGTTGCCTTTCTTCCTCGACCGAGCCGAGAGGCACAACAAAAATGCACCCTTGAACAAGCATATAGGCCCATGGTTTCCTGGTATTTGCGCGTTCGTCCACCTATCCCGCATAACTCCAATCATATGAGCGGGATTGTCCGGCTTGACATCGCAGCTTTCACTGACTGGCAGCGCTGGGTAGATGAGATAAGTTGGGCAATCTTGGACGAATTTTATGGCATCTCTGCAATGCCAGATCCGCGGTACGACGTCATGCCCTTTGGGATCTACGATTGTGAACAGTTTTTGAAGGCGCAACAACTACCTGGCGAACTCTTGCTTGCGCAGTTAAGGTGACATGGAGAAAGGAGCAAAGAACATGGATGATGATACGCAGCAGTTAATAGAGAACTTTCGTTCGCAGCTACAAACTTTCTCAACCGATAATCAGGAGGCGAACGCCGACGTGGAGGTACTCGAAGTGTCCTTCTACCCGGAAGATATTGGGGACAACGTCGCTGATGAGGACGAGAGAGAAATTGAAGCGCTCGTACAAGCTGCTCGTGAAAAGATGACGGCCCAGGGGCAACAGGAAGGTGACCCAATCGGCTATGTGAGCAACGCTCGTAACGCTGCATCGTTTAGCGATACCTTCCAGTTCTGGGCACCTGCAGAAGAGATATCCCTCGGCATCGGCTCTATCGTCCGGCACACCTCGAGTGGCCAGCAAACCGTAGACACGCGCGTCCTCCGCTTGAGAGCATTCTTCCTGCACCCAGCTCCAGGCGTCCCATCGTCAACTACCGCGCGAAGGTTCTTGCTTCCACTCATATGGCGCACCGACCTGTGCTCAGCGGCCCTGTCTACACCGTTCAAGCTGACGAACTCGCCAGTATTCACAAGAAAGATTGCGCTTCATGGCTCGCCCCCGATTACTTACTGACGGGCTTCTACGAAGATGCTCACGGGGAATTCGGTATCTTCGCCGAAGAGAGATCGCGTGTCCTTGGGCCAAAGCAGGGGCATGTGATTCTCAGCGGCCTGCCTGGGGCAGGTGAGACCTCCTTGTTTCTGACACTCACCATCTCGCTCTACGCGCAATTGCGAAGTCTTGAGGAAGGAGATCCTCATGAGGAAGTATAGTGTTCCAAGGATAGCTACAGTCGCGATCAATGTGAAAGGGGCTGATCTCCTTTATCTGGATCATACCGATTCCTCTGAATTAGAGGAACGCGACTACAAAATGTGGAAAGCTGCGGGGTCAGTGTGGAGAAACCGCCTTTTGGACGCGTTCTTGTCTATGTTCCACTCCAGGAAGATGGCTTTAATCGCAATTCCCTGCGCGCCAATCCCGCAGCTGATATTCCAGGTTACAGCGAAACTCGCGAGTTTACGCTCGGGATTCAAGACCTCTGGCCGTACCTTGACCTGTTCTTTGATAAACGCTCGACGGGAATGATGAGTCTACTCGCAGAGATCGCAGAATACTTCAGGGAAACACAAGATGAAGGTAGCTTCACTCTTGCTGATGTTTTGCATCTCTTCAAGACAAAAATCAAGCTATCAAAAGCGGATCGAGAAGAGCCGTGGAAGGAGTACAACGCATCTACTATCCAGGCTGTTGCACAGCGTTTTAGCTCGCTTCCCGCAACTCTCAGTGGCTTGATCGACGTGACCGGCAAAGGTTATGGCCTGGATAGGCTGGCGGATCTTCAACCCTTTGATATGGTTGTGGTTGACATTGAGCGTATTATGGCCAATCCCCGCGACCCAGAAGTTGCAGAAAGCGCTATTAAGATTATCACCGCATTCGTCCTAAAACAGCTTACCGAGGCGATGACGCAGGGAAAGTGCGCAGTAGAACATATCATTGTCTTCGCCGACGAATTAAATCGCCTTGCCCCGCGAGATGGCAACAGCGGGATCGGAGAATACCTATCGCAACTTGCCCGCACGACCAGGGATCGCGGCATCGTCCTCTTCGGTGCCGGGCAGTTTCGCAGCGGTATCAATGAGGATATACTCAAAGCCGCCTCCGTTCACTATTCGATGCAGACGCCCGAGCAGGAACTCAATGACCGCATGTATACCCCCCTCTCCAAAGAGTTTAAGGCACGCCTCACTCAACTGATGCCAGGGGAAACGCTTCTCCAATACCCATCATTGCGAACGGCCGTATTTGCGCATTTCCCTCGCCCTTTCGTCGTAAGTGGGGCAACGAAGTGGCGAGAAAAATTCCCGCCTCTTCTCAGCCGTCCTCTGGCGGAGTGCGTTGCGGAACGGCTACGTCGGCTTGATCCACAGAACCCCCCACAGGATGACGAGGTAAAACAGCTATTAGATGGACTACTTCTGCTGGCTGATATGCGGAATAAAAAGGCGGTAGAAAGGGGTGTGATAGAACTGCTTCGGGGCATCGAAATAGAGCATGCCAGAACCGAGGCATCTGTATCTATCCTGCCATGGCAACAGTTTTCGCAATTAGCTTTGGAAAAATTTGGGAGGAAAAGCCCAGCGCATACAAAAGGCGATTATATGACCACTCCAACAAACTTTAGAGAAGAGAAAGAGGAATGGATATGAACGATATCCGCTTGGTTCATCTTGCCGATATACACCTCGGTTATACCGGCCCAATCAATTTTGTTTTCGGTGCCGGGGAACACGCCGAGGGACGCTATGTTCGTGAGGTCGATATTGAGAACGCTGTAAGGAGAATAACGAGGGACATCGTTGACCAACAACCACCTGTGGATGTCGTCGTTGTTGCAGGCGATCTCTTCCATAAACCAAACCCTTACCCGCGCGCAATTGTCTATGCAGCCCGCATGGTCCATACGCTGATCCGTCATGATATCGAAGTGGTCATCATCGATGGCAATCATGAAACCTCGAACTGGCTCCATACTGGCAGCCCTACAAGTTTCTTGCGGGAATTAGGAGCTCACGTCGTCAATGAATCGGCGTATGAGATCATACGCGATGATGACTGGTCCACACAGCGCTTGAGAACGAAAGAGAGACTAGCCGTACATGCATTACCGTTTCGCGCGGCTCACGATCAGGCTTTTACAGGTGTAGCTCCGCTTTCCGGCTACGTGAATGTCTTTCTCACGCACGGTCGGGTTCACGGCATGGACGAACTCAACTCTTTACGGCAAGCCTCTGCGGGCATACCCAAGGACGTGCTGCGGCGGGGCTGGCACTATGTGGCCCTCGGCGACTGGCATATCCATAGCCACCAGCCTCTCTTGGACGCCCCCGCTTACTACGCTGGTAGCCTGGAGGCCCTTAATTTTGGTGAAGCCGCGGCTTATCCTCCCCACCAAGGTGATCCATATGCTATCCACGGCGCTCTCGATGTACGGCTTTCTCTTAACAATGAGGCAGCCGTACATACGCTTGCGAATACGAACCCGCGGTCTGTACTGCGGCTAGAGACTATCGATGCGGAAAATGTTGATCCCGAATCGCTGATGGAAACATTGCGCAAACGCTTCGGGTCAAAGCTTCCCTCGGAGGCCATTGCCTGCTTGGAGGTCAAAAACTGTCCTTCAAAGACGTGGGATCAACTCGATCACGCGGAGATCGAACAATTACGCAAGTTAGTGCGTCGCTGCGAAATTCGTTGGGACATTCAGCAACCTTCGGCCGAGCAGAGCCGTGAACTCTTATCTGAAGCCTCCCTCGATGACCAATGGCAACACTATCTCGATAAAATCATTCAAGATGAGACAGAACGGGGCTGGTACAGCCAGCGAGGTTTACTACTGATCGATGCCGCACGCAAAGAACTGCTGGCCGCACGAGCTTTCACGGGAGACGAAGGAGAATAAATGATGAATGGCAGCGTATTAAAGCTCAAACTTCAAAACTTCCGGCGTTTTGTTGAGACCGATGTGATCTCTTTTCCACCGGGCCTCACCGTTATCAGCGGATCGAATGGCGCGGGGAAAAGTACGTTGGTCGAATCTTTTACTTATGCGCTCTTCGGGCAGAAGCGTGGACGCGGCGCGATGGCGCTGGCGCTAAACCCGCGCTCTGACAACGCCCCAGGAGATATCCATGTCGAGTGCGAACTCTTTATCGACGGGCAGCCGGTGAAAATCGTTCGTTCCAGCAATTCTGCCGCGTTGTGGGTGAACAATGCCCTTCAAGTACAGAGCATTTCCTCCAGCTTAAGTATGGCGAACCGCCAGATCAGCGCGCTACTCGGTGGCATTACCCGAGAACAATTTGAAAGCACCTATGTCGCTTTACAGGGGGATACGGCGGGGCTTGTCAGCGACAAACCCGAAGTGCGACGCAATATCATAGAGAAAGTTCTTCAGCTCGAGGTACTGTCAAGGGCAGTACAAATACAAGCCAAACGCTGCAACGAAGCGGGAAGCGATGTCCTTGCCCAGGGAAATCTTATCTGTGATGAACAGTCGCTCACTGAAATCCACCGGGAACTCTTGAGGAAATTTCAGAGTGCGCACAAGTACGAGATGAAAGTACAATATATCCAGAAGTTTTCGACGGCAATAGAGCAGATCCTCGCGGAGAAATCTAGCATAGCGGAAGAGGCAAAGTTGGCGGCTCTGGAAGCGCATGCACAGATCACGTCATTGGAACAGCGGCAGGCAGAACATAGAGTAGTAATCGATCGAAGCATGCTGGCTTACCAGGAGCAAGAGAGATTACAAACAAGTTATCGAGACCTGGAAAAGCAAATTACGAAGCTTGAAGGGAATCTGCAGCAGGTAGTGCAGGATATATCCCTTTATCAAGAAGATATTCAGAAGGCAAAAACTTGCGTGCATGCTGCGGAGGAATATGCGCATTTACAAGAAGAAATCAAAAAATGCGACGCTCGCCTGGGACGTATCCCACTTATCAAAAAATGCCACAGTGCGCTAACACTTGCAAAGGCCAACCTGGAAAAACAAGAGAGCCAGTTGGACCCTCTCGCTCATGTAGAAGAAGAACTAGATCAGGCACGCCTGCAAGAACTGCCGGCAAGGGATGAGTGGCATGCTTTGCGCGATAATGATCCTACGAGCGCCGAATATGCAGAGTGGCAGGGGCAAAACTCTGAACTCACCCTTCTCAAGACGCAAAACGAAGAATCATTGCATCTCTTGAAAAGTAGCGCAGGCGATGCGCGTTGCCCAACTTGTAGTCAGCGCTTTACGGAGCATACACCAGAAGACAGAATTGAGCATCTTACCCACTGGCTCAGTGAAGAGCTCCCACACCGGCATATGGGACTCAAACAGTTAAAAACAAGCCTGGAGGAGCGGAAGAAGTCATGGCAACGTGAGCAACAGCAGGCCGAAAAGAAATGGAACCAATGTAATGCAACTGTATCGGCAATAGAAAAGAAGGTGCAAGCAAGAGATATACTTCTTGATCGCTGCGAAGAAGCTAAAGCTGATCTCCACAAGGCAGAGAAAGAGTGGGAGGAATTGGGCGAGGCCGCTCCGCCTGATCCTCAGGAGCAGGGAGTGCTCCTGAAAAGTAAAGCCGCTACGAATAAAAGAGCGAGTGAGATCAAAGCGGATGCCGACCTATATGCCCGGTTGCCTTCGTTAAATACGTATCACCTAAATAAGCAGCAAGAGCAGGAACGTTTACATTTGGAAATAGAACAACTACAGAAACAGCAGGCCATCATAGGATACGATCCGGACACATTTGAAACAGCAAAAAACGAACTTAGCGCGGCCGTGGCCAAGGACTCGACTATAAAGAGTGATCTTACCGATGCTCGATTAGCCGACTTAAACGCGCAACTGGAGGCACAGAGGGCTGTCGAGGCACTGGAGCGAGCTAATCAACAACACGACCGCTTTACCGAGGTCGCCAAAGAATTTCAGAAAGATGAGCGTCTCTGCTCGCTTTTAGAAAATTTCAAAAAGCATTTCTTTGCGGCTAATACTGAAGAGGTGACACGACGTACTTCTCGACTCCTCCTTCATGCTATTACGGATCTTTCCATATTGGGCATCAAGTTTGACGGAGATGAACTCTACTATATCGACGCAAGCAATGTACAACGGCCGATCAGTCGTCTATCGGGCGGAGAAAAAGCGTTGGTTGGTTTGTGTCTGCGTATCGCTTTGGCTGAGCAAGCGCAAACTATTACCAAGACAGGCAAGGTGAAATTCCTCATACTGGACGAAGTCCTTTCATCTTTGGATGAAGAGCGATGTGAGGCAGTGCAGCGCATCTTCGAAGATGTGCAACAACGCGGAATTTTTGAACATATCCTTATGGTCACTCATCTGGATACGGTAAAACAGTCCTGGCGAGCGACCGGACTTGAAGTACAAAAAGTGGGCAGCAAGTCAAGCAAGGTTATCTCGGTCTCCCCAGGAGAAGTCCATATGGATTCAGCCGAGGAATTAGAGGTCTAAACAATGGAAACTCCACAATCTGGAAATGTACGTGGAGGGAAGCTCTTAGCTTCCTTGCGCCAGAAGGCGGGCTTAACTCAGATAGAGTTAGCGAGGCGAGCAGGGATCTCGCGCAGTATGATCGCGCAGCTAGAAAGTGGTGAACGCCGTCCATCCCAGAAACTAGTGCATACTCTGTGCCAGAGTATGCATACTACAGTAGAGGAGGAACGTCAACTTCTCCTGTCGTATGATCCTCTTTCAGGCCATACACCTGACCAAATTGCAGCATTTTTGCGCTCAGATAAGAATCTAACGGAGGACCAGGCGAGTCGGATAGTTGCCCTTGTGCGCGAGGCTTATGAGAAAGCTTTGCAGGAAGAGTAGACAGTAGAGTGTGGGATGGTTGAAATGAAAAAACGCATTACTCTGCGGTATGCTGATGATGTACCTGGCTACTCACTGATGCGCCGCATTGAGAAGTTTGCACTTGCCGATAGACGAGCGCTTGGGTGTCGCTTTGGAGAACCCTGTAATCCGCGGCAGCTCTTACAGTTCTACGATGTGACGCGCATCTTGGAAACCCTTGGAGATTATAAAGCCCATTTCAGACGGGAGCTCCAAGAAGAATTCGAAGAAAAATGGTCGGGTGTGACGGTGCTTATTCGAAACGGAGAGCACCTAATACTTATCAATCCAAATCACAGCCTGACACGCCGGAATTTCACGATAGCGCATGAGTTTGGGCATCTCGTTTTCGGTCATCAGCCTATCTCGATAGCGGCAGAAGGTATGCTTCAGACTCGCTATAGTGATGAGCAGGAATTCGAAGCTCATGGATATGGATTAGCAGTTTTGCTACCGTATGCACCTCTATTGCAGATGATCCGTCAGGGAGCGTCCATTGGAGGAATAGCAAACCACTACGGAGTAAGCGCGTCAGCCGTAGAGATGCGGCTTAAAATTACCGGCCTGTGGGGTATTCGACCCGGAGGACAATGAAGTAATGACTGGCGATGCCTTAAATCAGGGTCGTTGTCGTTGAGAAATTGGCCCTCCAGCAACCACAAGAGAAGATGTAGAAAGGGAAGGCTCTCATGAATGAATCGGTTTATCCTCTGATCGGACAGGATTTTAATGACTGCGACTGGCAAAGCGTTGTAGATGCTAGTCCTAACAAACTGTGCCTGGCATATTCGCCGCGCTTCTTTGACAAAGCCGCTGAAGCAAAGGCAGCAGGTGATCTCAAAGCATACACCATTTACACGCTCTTCGCTAATATTACTTATCCCATTTTGCGTCTACATAGAAAAGTTTCTCCTTTTGAGCCAAGTAATATCTTCACTACCATATCTGATGGTTATCTTACCGCTCTTGCTGAACTAGCGCCCGATGTCTCGGATCCAGAGTTGCGAGCCCGCATAGCGGATGTACTCTGGATCATAAAACACCAGTATCCGATGGTACGGTTGGCGATCGATGCATATCTGGAGGTGGCTCATGCGATAGAGGACCCTGAACATTGGGTCGAGTGGGTCCAGCGAATCGAGCGCGCCTTTCGGCTAGCAGCCTCGATTGATCAGAAGAAGACAGGGCCGTTTGTCACCATGATTGCCCATGTTGAGGAGCTTATCGAATGCTACCATAGCACTGATACCGGCTTTTTGACAGCCGAACTGATGGCGCTCCTGCAAGAACATAAGCTGGGCGACGCCAAGAAGTACGCTGCCTATGCTCAGGAGGCTGCGACCCGAGCGGAAACTGAGCATCGCTGGCATTGGGCGCAAGAGTACTGGAAGGTGCAGGCGAAGTGGTATGCACTGGAACACGATACTGAGGGTGAGCGAGAGGCCATGCTGGCGCATGCAGAGGCCTATGTCAAAGAGGCAGAAGACGCGTGTGCAGGATCCCATCCCAGTTATATGGCAGCATCGGAGCATCTTGAGTCGGCTATTCATCATCTACGCATGATTAAGGGGACGCAACAGCGTGTTGAACAACTACATCGTCTACTGTTAGAGTATGAGAAGAAGTCCCTGGCTGAATATAAGCCAATCATGCTTCCGCTCGATACGGCTTATGTCGAGATGCTCAACCTCCAGGCAGGCCGTCAGGTGAAAGGCAAATCTCTGAGCGTCGCTCTGTTCGAACTGGCCTTTATTCTCCCTTCTCCCTCTGTGGAGGACCTGAAAAGAACAGTTCAGGAAATGGCGGCGGCTACACCATTATCGCATCTGTTCGGTTCGAAACTTGTGAATATGGCGGGGAAAACAACTGCCCGCAGCGTCCCTCTGCTTACAGGTGAAAAAAATGGGTCAGAAGAGGCCTTTCGTGAGAGACTGTTTACCTATGCCAGAACATTGCAAAGTGGGCACGCACGACTTGTCATCGAACCGGCACGTAAGCAGCTATACGAGGAACATCACATCACTGCGCAGGATATGCTCCCCTTTGTGACGAACAATCCTTTCGTTCCTTCTGAACGTGAAGAGATCTATGCTCGAGGTCTTGCGGCAGGCTTTGACGGCGACTTCCTGGTGGCGACCCACCTGCTCATACCACAAGTGGAAAATTCGTTACGCAGCTTGCCCTCGCAGCAAGGGCACTTGGTGTCGACTTTGACCTCACCACAAGGAATTCAAGACGAAAGGAGTCTGAATATCATTTTACAGGAACAGCCCCTACGGGCTGAAACGGTAGCGCTGATCGGCGAAGATACGACGTTCGACCTAGAAGGACTTCTTGTCGAGCGCCTGGGATCCAATTTGAGGAATGAAGTTGCCCATGGATTGTTGGACGCTGATCGCTTCGGCCCTGGGCTCGCCTCCTATTTCTGGTGGTTAGTCCTGAAACTCTGTATCTACCACTGGTTTATTGCAGACCTTAATGAGCATGAAAATCAGTTGAAGGAACCCTTGGATAGAGCAATACAGTAGAAAGCATCCGCCGCTGATTAATCAGAAATTGCTTATGTAAGTTTATTCTACTTTCCTGCCCTAAGTTTCTTACTCTTGACAACTCGGCAACAATTCAGGTAAACTCAATACAACATACGTTATACAACATATGTTTCAGAGGATGTATTTTATGGAGATACCTAACGAATCCGATCTTTCCTTACTGAGCATCATCGCAACTTTAAGCCAACAGGATGGAGGACGTCCACCGACATTTGCGGAGATTGCGGTGACTGCTGGAATGCAGAGTAGTTCTCGCGGCAATATTCAGCGACAACTATCTCGATTGCGGCCGACATATGTTGATTGGGATAGCTCTCCCCGCTCCCTTGCCCTAACCGATGCCGCTTATGCCCTCCTGACCCGGCAAAGAGAGGTTTCGCCTTCGGCTTTCGACGTTCCTCTCCCCGATGTGATTCTTCCGCTGCTGGCGAGTGGTCTGACGAGGTTGGTCAAACTGGTTGCTGAGAACAGGCCGCTTCAAGCCCCTTATCCTTCAGCATGGCAGCGGGGGCTAAATATGTTGGCTGTCGAATGTATGATGCGAGGAATTGAGCCACCCACTCACACTCAGGCTGCCATCGCTCTGTGCGAAAAAACTCTCAACGCCTGGCCTGTGCGCTTCGCCCTGCCTACACACCTGCTCGAGGAGTCGCTTCTGGATACCGAGGAGAGCCCTACGACCCTTTGCCGCGAACTGGCAGAAAATGCTGTGGGTGGAGACGCCGAACACGAGTTGTGCCAGGACCTGATGCGCAAGATTCGCCGTACTGCGGAACTTCTCCGAAAGCAGTCAGCATACCTTGCTCTCCGCCGCCACCTCATCGAACACGCGGTTATGCCCCTCCACGACCTGATCGATGCCGCAAGTAGCGTGGAGATCGGGGTATTTGGCAGTGATCTTCACGATTTGTACGAGACGGTCCCTTGCTCGGCCTTCGAAGGCAACCATGTCTTGCTCTGTGGGCATTGCGGGTGGACACTCACGCGCAAGGAAGGACGACTACATTGTGGCGGTGCATTTTGTGAAGTGCTCACCGACGATTTCACTCGTGGAACCAGCACCTTGTCTCTCCCAGAGCGCGGAGGGCTCGTGCGCGTGCGATCGGCGATACGCGACTATGTTGTTGCTCCCGGGAAAAGCGAACTCGCCCTGTTTGAAGCTCTAGAGTCCATGGGAGTACATACCGAGCTCTGGCCGTACTTCGATCGCTATGACCTACGCATCTCTCTTTCTCATGATGATATCTGGGCCGTCGATGTCAAAGACTGGACCTATCCACATCTACTAGCCCGCCGGCTTACCCCGCTGCCAAACGAGGAGGAGTATAACTATACCCAGGCCTTCTATGCGATACCCGATGCGCGGATACGACACACGCCTTCCTATCTCGAATTCCTTCGCGCAGCGACCGTTGGGCAGCCTTTCTCTGTTGTTTCGATCAACGCCCTGATCGCGCGCGTACAAGAACGAAAGAGGCAGCTCGATGCGAGATACTAAGACCTGGAGAACTGATTTCTCCCGCGAACTTGCGAATATGGAGCCCGTTTATGGACCGCTGAAAATGTCCTTTGCTCAATTTCTAGATACTGAGTTGATCTTGACGCTTATGAATGACCACTTGCCTGGGCAGAACGCGGAATTGGCCTGGGCTATCCTGGGCGGGCATCCATTTCCCGCGCTTGAGCAATTACCTGAGGCCAGCCAACGCGCCCTTGCTCTTGCGCGCCTGCGGCTCCCTGAGGTTCCTGGCCGCAGTGCGTGGGAGCGAAACCTTTCACAGTATCGTCGGGTGCCTGCCCCCTATCCACTGTATACGTTCGACGGCACAACGTTGACGTCCACAGATACATCGGTCCTTCCCGAACGGCTGCAAGCCATGCGCGGAGCATTGGAAACACCACCTGCATGGCTACGGCGCCCGCCCCGTGCTGCCTCGCCGGGAGTCTACCGCTTCTACCTGGATCGCGACCCGCATGAAGTCGAGATCCCAACTCGCGCCGCTGCCATTGCCAAGCTTGCTCCACGTCCCATCCCTGAAGCGCGCACCGTTCGCCCACCGTTACGGGTCACTCTCGATGAACTCGAGGTGGAAGCCGACTGGATGGACGCCGTAGCGCCGGAGGGATCGATCGCCGCCCAAGATTGGGGGCGTCGTATCCGCAATATCCGCCTGCAGGAAGTTACCCCGACAGGACTGGTAGCAGGTAGAACCTTTACCATCAACGGACTGTTCCACCTCGTTGGGATGCTCGGCAGTGGAAAATCCAGCCTCTTCATGGTGCTAGCGGTCCACCTAGCCAAACGTAGCCTGCGTGTCGCCATCGTTATGAGTGACGTTGCCTCTCTGCTGCGTTCCTACAAGGTGTTCGAGGAATTTCGTCAGGCAGATGCCCGCATCCATGCCCTTCCCTTGATCGGACGTTCCGCCCGCGTCAACCATCTCAACCGCCTTGCAGCTGCAGAGATGCAGCGTGTCGGTCCGTCCCTCAGCCAGGATCATCCCGGGTATGCACTGCTCTCAACGATCTGTGGGTTAGATGGCTTACGGCGAGATGTGGCGCCGATTACCCCTGGGCAGGAACCATGCATCAACTTATACCGTACAGATCGAGAAGAAGGAGTTACCTCCCGTTTCGATTGCCCGTTGATGCCGTGCTGTCCCGTTCACGCGCCGACGCGCAGCCTATTCGATGCAAACGTCTGGTTTGCCACCCCTGCAAGCTTCCTCGCCAGCAGCCCACAGTCTCCTCTCATTCCTGAAGAGGTTCGCTACGCCGAGCTCGCTATGCGTGCATGTGATGTCGTGCTCGTCGACGAAGCGGACCTGGTTCAGGTGCAGTTCGATACTCAGTTTGCCCAGGTAGAAGTGCTTGTGGGGCATACCGACTCGTGGCTGGACCGCCTTGCACCCCAGGTTGCCCGCCAGGT
>WNGG01002895.1_pt1 | contig 21538 bp, 16 predicted proteins | sample 5400661 | NCBI WGS metagenome assembly WNGG01 (sample SAMN13153372, study PRJNA577476) | soil metagenome | isolation source: 100 cm soil or saprolite under Garry oak tree replicate 1 | place: USA:California | collected 2016-06-15
CGCGGCCGCGCAGCGTCTCGCCCCGCCCACCCTCCGCGTGGGTGCCACGATTCCGGCACGCGTGTCCTGGAGGGCGTCCGACGTGGCGCTGGCGGGCGCGTTCGTCGTCGCCCTGGCGATCGACGCCGCGCAGACGCGCTCCATCGCCCAAGGTGGGTGGCAGGACTACCGCGAAATGAATCCCATCCTGGGGCCGCATCCCAGCGTCGGGCAGGTGAACACCTACACAGCCGTGGCCGGGCTGACGGTGCTCGGTGCCGCGGCCGTGGTGCCCGCGCGTGTGCGGCCGTGGCTGCTCGGGGTCGCCCTCGCGGTCGAGACGTTCACGATCGCCGGCACTGTGCGGCAGGGTGTTGCGCTGAGGTTTCCTTAGGAAGCGCTGAGGACAGGCCCGGGGCCGCTATACTTCTCCGCGCCATGGTCCCCCTTCCCCTCTCCCTTCCCCGCCGCGCCTTCCTCGCCACCGCCGCGGGCGCGGTGGCGGCGGCCGCTCTGGGCGACGGATTCCTCGTCGAGCCCACCGCCCTCGAAGTCACACACCACGACCTGCCGGTGCCCGGCCTCGCGCCCGCGCTCGCCGGGCTGCGCCTCGCCTGCGTCGCCGACGTGCACCTGCACCGCGGGGTGCCCGCGCCCGCCCGCGCGGCCCTGGCGGCGCTGGCGCGCGAGCGACCCGACGTGGTCGCCCTGATCGGGGACATCTGCAATCAGCGGAGCGACCTCCCCACCCTCGTCGCCTGGGCGCGCGAGGCGCGCGGCACGACTGCGACGGTCGCGACGCTCGGCAATTGGGAGCACCACGCGGGCATCGACCGCGCCGCGGCCGAGCGGGCCTACGGATACGCCGGGGTGGATCTGCTGTACAACTCGGTGGCGCGCGTGACGCGGGGCGGCGCCGGCCTGGTGCTCGTGGGCATCGACGACCCGGTGCGGGGCCAACCCGACCTCGGGGCGGCGCTCGCGGGCGTCCGCAGTGCCGAGCCGAGCATATGGCTGATCCACGGTCCGGGGTACGTGGACGCCGTGGCGCCCGGCACCGCGCCTCGCCCGGCCGCGGTCGTCGCCGGGCACACCCACGGCGGCCAGATCCGGCTGCCGTTCTACACGCCCTACACGCCGCCCGGCAGCGGCCGCTTCGTCGCGGGCTGGTACGGTGACACCGTCGCGCCGCTCTACGTGACGCGCGGCACCTCGACCACCCCATCCACCTGCACTTCGGCCATCACTTCCGAGTCGCGATGCAGCGAGGCGAGGAGCCGCCCATCCCCCACCGGCACACGGATCTGGGCGATGGGGCGGAGGGCTTGCGCCGATGTACGGAGCGCTCGGCGGAGATCCTCTATACCAGAAGTGGGAACGCGGAACGCGGAACGCGGAACAGTCGAGGTGAGCACCGCGTGGGGATAGTGCTCTCTCACCGAGGCCAGAAACGCGTCCGGATCCGATAACAGATCGGCCTTGTTAAACACGTAGATGACTCGCTTGCGCTCGATGCCCACCGTGCCGTTCCGCGTTCCGCGTTCCGCGTTCCGACTTGCCTCATCGTTCCCCGTTCCGCGTTCCGCGTTCCGCATTTCCTTGTCTACCACCTCCACCTGCTCCTCCCACGCCGGATGCGCCGCGTCGATCACGTGCAGCAGCAGGTCCGCCTCCCGGGCCTCTTCCAGCGTGGCGCGGAACGAGGCGACGAGATGGTGCGGCAGCTTGCGGATGAACCCGACGGTGTCCGTGAGGCGGAAGCGGTAGCCGCCCCCGACGTCCACCTCGCGGGTGAGGGTGTCGAGCGTGGCGAACAGGCGGTCCTCGACGAAGATGTCGTCGCCCGACAGGGCCCGCAGCACGCTCGACTTGCCGGCGTTGGTGTAGCCGACGAGCGCGGCGGACGGGAGGTCGCGGCGCCCCTGGCGCTGGTTGGCGCGATGATCGGCGACTTCCTCGAGCCGGCGCTTGAGGCCCGAGATCTTGCGGCGGATCGCACGGCGGTCGGTCTCGAGCTGCGTCTCGCCCGGCCCCCGCAGGCCGATGCCGCCGCGGATGCGCGACAGGTGGGTCCACATGCGCGTGAGCCGCGGCAACAGGTACTCGAGCTGCGCCAGCTCGACCTGCATCTTCGCCTCGGCCGAGCGGGCGCGCGTCGCGAAGATGTCGAGGATCACCTCGGTGCGGTCCATCACCCGCACGCTGAGGGCCTGCTCGAGATTCTGTCCCTGCACTGGGGAGAGCGGCTCGTCGAACAGGACCAGCGTGGAACGCGCGTCCCGCACCACGCCCTTCAGCTCCTCCACCTTCCCCTGGCCAAGGTAGAGGTTCGGTGTGGGGGCTTCGACCCGCTGGTAGGTCCGGCCGACGACCTCGGCGCCCGCCGTGTCGGCGAGCCGGTCGAGCTCGTCCAGGTGCTCGTCGCGGTGGCTCCGCGCCCGGCTCCGGGCAGGGCGGCAGCGTGAGCACGAAATGGAAGCGGGCGCCCCATCCCGGTCGCGTCTCCACCTTGAGCTCGGACGCCATCGCCGCGAGCAGCTTCCGGCACATGGTGAGCCCGAGCCCCGTCTGGGAGAACGAATAACCCGGCCGGCCGACGGCCGGGCGCAGCGGCTGATACAGGCTCTCGACCACCTCGGGGCTGATGCCCTTGCCGCTGTCCCGCACGGCGAACTCGACCTGCGACGGGCCGAGCTCTTGGGTCACGATCTCGACGTACCCCGCCTCGGTGAACTTCAGCGCATTGGTGGTGAGGTTGAGGAGCACGCGACTGAGCGCCACGGGGTGACCGAGGCGGTGGTCGCGGGTGGGCGGCAGCACCCGCACCGCGAGCTGCTTCTCCTCCGCGATCGGCCGCACGATGTCGCGCACCGACTCGAGCGCGGCCGCGACCGAGAACGGGACCGGCTGCTTCTCGACCAGCTCGTCGCCACCCCGGGCCAGCTCGATGAGGTCGCTCGCGACGGAGCTCAGCCCCAGGGCGGCCCCGTAAATGAGGGCGAGCTGGCGCCGCTGCATCTCGTTCACCGTCCCGCTCTGCCCGCGCTGCAGCGTTTCCGCGAGAAACAGGATGGAGGTGAGCGGCGAGCGGAGATCGTGCGCGACGTCCACCACGATCTCCAGTCCGTTCGGACCTGCGAGCCGCGACGTGAAATCCTGCAACCAGTCGGGCTCGATCGCCACGCGGACCCGCTCGATGGCGGTGAGCGCCGCCAGGACCTCGGCGGGCGCCGCGGCGGCGGCGGACCAGCTCTGGATCACCTCGGACCGCAGCAGCTCGAGCAGGCGCTGGCCGAGCACGGAGCGCGCCGCGGTGTCGACCACGACCTCGCCGGCGACCTGTTGCTGATGCACGCCGAGGGCAAGCGCTTCCACGATCTCGAGGACTTCCCCCTGGGCCTTGCCGCTCTCGCGCTCCCACGCCGTCACCACACGTCGCGCAGCCGCCCGGAGCAGCGACGAGGGCACGGCAGCGAACCGCTCTGCCTTCGGCGCGGGCGGATACGAGCTGCGGCTTAGGTTACGGGGGGCAGACAGCGGGCTGGGGCTGGGTCGTGTAGTCATCCGCACGGGTTCGCAAGGGCGCGCCCTAAGTTGCACGCCCCACTGCGATCCCGCTAGACGCGAGAAAAGCCAGCCATACCGGCCTGAAACGGTGCCCCGCCGGCCTTCACTCGTCGAACCGCCGGATGCGCGCGGCGCGCCCGGCTGCGCGCGTCAGCGCCAGGGCCCGGCTCGCCCGCCCCAGCAGGCCCTCCGGCTCGACCGGCGTCGCATGGGCGTCGCTCACGGCGAAGTAGCCGGCGCGCACCTCGAGCGGCGGGGTGGCCCCGCCCGGCTCGGGTGGCTCATGCTCGATGGCGGCGCTCAGCCGCCGGGCGAGTTGCTCCGCGCCGACGGCGTCCGTCGCGGGGGCGAGCACCGCGAACTCCGTCCCGTTCCACCAGGCGATCGTGTCCGAGAGGCGCCCGTGGGTCTGGAGCGCCTCCGTGACGCGGGCGCGGATCGCGGCGCGTGAGCGGCGGGGCTCTTCCTCGCCTGCTGCCGCCGCCCCGAGATCGGCGCTGAACAGCACGCACGCCAGCGCGGCGTGCAGCCGCAGCGCCTCGGCGACGACCTCGCGGGCCCGACGCCGCAACCCGCGCCCGTTGTACAGGCCCGTCGCTTCGTCGATGAGGACGCCGGCCCCGGCCCGGTCCGCTTCCCGTTTCGCGCGCACGTAGCCGTCGAGCTTCAAGAGCAGCTCCTCGCCGTCGAGCGGGAAGCCGAGCAGCTCCCACGCGCCGGCGCGCAGCCAGCCGAGGCGCCGCTCGCGCGTGACCGTCGCCGCGCTGACGCCGAGAATCGGGGTGGCGGGCGACACCGCCGGATCACGACGCAGCTCGCGACACAGCTCCTCGCCGCTCGGCTGCTCCAGTTCGGCCGCAATCAGGATGACGTCGGGCTGCGCGCGGCGCGCGCCCTCGCGCGCATCGGCGGCGGTGGCCGCGCGCAGCACCCGATAGCCGGCGGGCTCGAGCACGCTGGCGAGGGCGCGCGTCGCCCATTCGTCGGGAGAGACGATGAGCGCGAGTCCGGGCGACGACGCTGCGGGAGTAGCCACGCGTGTTCCTCAGGAGCGCAGAGGCAATGGTGGTGCCAGCATGGGGGCGCGCCCCGACCGCGGCTACACGATTCGGCTGCGGGGGTTCCTTGAAGGATGGGTGTGGCGCGCGAGCGACGATACTAGGCCTTCCCCGGGGTGCACACCTGGGAGAAGTCCCGGGTCAGGGAGTGATTAGCCCTTCGCGGATGGCGTAGCGCACGAGCCCGGCGGTGTCGTGGATGTCGAGCTTGTCCATCACCCGGCCGCGGTGAAACTCGGCGGTCTTGACGCTGATCTGCAGCAGGTCGGCGATTTGCTTGGACGACTTGCCCTCGGCGACGAGCTGTAGCACCTGCCGCTCCCGCGGGCTCAACGGGCCGCGCGAGTCGGCGTGTGCGCCGGTCACGGCGTCGATGAAGCCTTGCGACACGCCGGGGCTCACGTACAGCCCGCCGCGCTGCACGGTGCGGATCGCGTCTTCCAGGTCGTCGATGCCCTGGGACTTCATGACGAAGCCGCGCACGCCCGCCTGCAGCGCCTCCGGCACGAAATGGGCGTCCTCGAGCGCCGTCAGCAGGATGACCCGGGTCGCGGGGCTCATGCGGCAGAGCTCGCGCGCCGCGTCGACGCCGTTGAGGAGCGGCATCGCGACATCGAGCACCACGACGTCCGGGCGCAGCCGGCACACCGCGTCGACGGCGGCCCGGCCGTCGGCGGCCTCACCCACGACTTGGAAGCCGTGGCGCTCCAGCAGGGCCCTCAGGGCCTGGCGCACCACCTCATGGTCGTCGGCCAGGAGCACGCGCGGCGGCATGCCGCGCTCAGGCAAGACGCTCACACCGCGCGAAGGCTATCGTGGGAGGGGGAGCGGCGCAAGCGTTGCGCTCAGTCCATGCTCGCTCCGTCGCACAGCACGGCGACGATCCGCGCCGCGGTATTCCCGTCCCAGCGCTCGATCGTGGGCGGCGGCATGCGGCGTCGCCCCCACAGCTGGCGCGCCGCCTCGCACAGCGCGTCGCGCCGGGCGGCAACGAGCCGGTTGGTGCCGGCGCTGCAGGTAATCGGGCGCTCGGTGTTGGGACGCACGGTCAAGCACGGGATGCCGAGGTAGGTCGTCTCCTCCTGGAGCCCGCCCGAGTCGGTGATCACCGCGTCGCTCCCCAGCACCAGCTGCAGCATGTCCACGTAGGACACCGGGTCGAGCAGCGCGAACCGATCGGGGCGGGGCGGCGTCCACGCCATCCCCTGCAGGCGCGCGCGGGTGCGCGGGTGCACCGGGAAGAGGATGCGGCGATCGTCGCTGAGCTCCGCCAGCGCGTCGAGCAGCTGGCGCAGCGTGGCGGCATCGTCCACGTTCGCGGGCCGGTGCAGCGTCACGACCACGTACGGCCCGGCCGCTGCGCCGGCCGGTCCCGCGCCGTTGCGCCGCCGCGCCTCCGGCAGCAGCGCCACCAGCGAGTCGATCATGATATTCCCCACGAAGTGGACGCGCTCCCGGGGAATCCCTTCCGCCAGCAGGTTGTCCCCCGCATCGCGCGACGGCGTGAACAGCAGGTCCGACACGCGGTCGGTCAGCACGCGGTTGATCTCCTCCGGCATGGACCAATCGCGGCTCCGGAGACCGGCTTCCACGTGTCCGATGCGAATCCCGAGCTTCGCGGCCACGAGCGCCGCCGCGACCGTGGAGTTGACGTCGCCGTACACGAGCACCACGTCCGGTCGGGCCTCGAGGCACACCGGCTCGAGCCGCTGCATCACGGCGGCGGTCTGCTGGGCGTGCGAGCCCGCGCCGACCGCGAGATTGCAGTCCGGCCGGGGGATGGCGAGGTCCTGGAGGAAGGCGTCCGACATCTCGGGATCGTAGTGCTGGCCGGTGTGCACGATCAGGTGCCGCACGTCGGCCCGGCGCGCCAGCTGGCGGGCGAGGGGCGCCAGCTTCATGAAGTTGGGGCGCGCGCCCACCACCGAGAGGATCGTGCTGGGCGCCCGCCGCCCGCCCATCAATGAATCCGGCTGATGGTGAAGGCCGCCGCGGTGACGCTGACGAGCAGGCCAAGGATCTGGAAGGTGCGGTCGCCCCCGACCCGGCCGGCCGGCACGACCACGCGGTCCCCCGCCCGCAGGTTCAACTGGTCGAGCGACGCGCCCCGCCCCAGCGCCTGCTGCAGTGGCGCACCGCTCCAGATCTCCGCGCCGCCGCGCTCGACGCGCATGCCGGCCACCTTCGCTTGCGGCAGCAGCCCGCCGGCGATCCCCATCACGTCCGCGAGGGGCACCTCCGGCGCGACGGCGTAGAAGCCGGGCTTCGCGACGCTGCCGTCCACCAGGATGCGGATGAGCGGGCGCGCCTCCACCACCGGGTCGCGCATGTAGCGCGCCAGGTGCTGCTCCAGTCGGTGCTGCAGCTCGGAGCGCAGCACGCCCGCGAGCGGCACCGCGCCCAGCTGCGGGAGGCCGAGCATCGGTCCCTCTCCGACCGCGAACGTGTCGGTGAGCTCCCGCTCGCCCTGCACCCGGACGAAGATCCGGTCGCCCGGCTCAAAGTCGCCGCTGTCGAGTCGCGTGCGGAGCAGCGTCACCACCGCCCCCGCGTGCGAGTCTTGCCGGGCCCGGACGAGCGCCTGCTGGAGCTGCTCGCGGGTCGCCAACGCCGGACCGACGTCGCGCGCAGTGAGGCCTTGCCCTGCCGCGGCACCGGCCGCGGCGAGGAGGACGACCGGGAGGACGAAGTACGAGACGAGGCGCATGGCTACTCCACGGTGACGCTCTTCGCGAGGTTGCGCGGCCGATCGACGTCGCACTGGCGTCGCACCGCGATGTGGTAGGCCAGGAGCTGCAACGGGATCACGGTCAGAATCGGGGAGAGGAGCGGGATGGTCTCCGCCACCCGGAGCTGGTGATCCACCAGACCCGCGAGGTCGCCATTCCCCTCGGTCGTGACCGCGATGAGGCGACCGCCCCGCGCCCGTACCTCCTGCATATTGGACACGACCTTCGAGTACACGTCGTCCTTGGGGGCGACGAACACGACGGGCATCTCGGCGTCGATCAGCGCGATCGGCCCATGCTTCATCTCCGCCGCCGGATAGCCCTCGGCGTGGATGTAGCTGATCTCCTTCAGCTTCAGCGCGCCCTCGAGCGCCACCGGAAAGCTGACGCCGCGCCCGAGGTACAGGAAGTTGCTGCGGTCGCCATAGGCCTCCGCGATCGCGCGCACCTGCGGCTCGAGCGCCAGCACGCGACTGATGAGGCTGGGCAGCTGGGCGAGGCGGCACCCGATCTCTTGCCCGGCCTCGACGGACAGCCCCCGTTGCCGCCCGAGATACAACCCCAGCAGCGCCAGCGCGGCGATTTGCGACGTGAATGCCTTCGTCGAGGCGACGCCGATCTCCGGACCCGCGTGCAGGTAGATCCCGCCGTCGGCTTCGCGCGCAATCGTGCTCCCCACGACGTTGATCAGGCCCAGCACGCGGGAGCCGGCCGCCCGCGCGGCGCGCATGGCCTCGAGTGTGTCGGCGGTCTCGCCCGACTGGGAAATCGCCACCGTGAGCGTCCCCGGCAGGGAGAGCTGGGTACGGTACCGGTACTCCGACGCGTACTCGACGGCCACCGGAATGCGGGCCAGCGCCTCGATGATGTGGCGACCGACCAGCCCCGCGTGCCACGAGGTTCCGCACGCGATGATCACGATGCGCTGCAGGTCGGCGCACGCCTCGGGGGCAAGGTTGAGGCCGTTGAGTCGCGCCATCCCGTCCTCGAACAGCAGCCGCCCCCGCAGAGTGCTCCGCACCGTGTCCGCTTGCTGGCAGATCTCCTTCAACATGTAATGCGGGTAGCCGCCCAACTCGACCGCTTCGAGGTCCCAGGCGATGTCGTCCACGGCGCGGAGCTGCACGTGCGAGTCGCGGTCCACGACGTAATAGCGGTCCGGTGTGAGGACCGCGATGTCGCCGTCGTCCAGATACACCACCGAGCGCGTGTGCTCGAGAATGGCCGCCGCGTCCGACGCCACGAAAAACTCCTCGTCGCCCACCCCCAACAGCACGGGCGACCCCTGCCGGGCCACCACGACCTTCCCCGGCTCGTCCGCGGAGACAACGGCCAGCCCGTACGTGCCGACCACGCGTTCCAGCGCCGCGATCACCCGCGCTTCGAGGCTGCCGCCCGGGGCTTCCTCGATCAGATGGGCGAGGGTCTCGGTGTCGGTCTCGGTCTCGAAGCGGTGGCCGCTGTTCGCCAGGGCCGCCCGCAGCGCGTCGGCGTTCTCGATGATCCCGTTGTGGACCAGCGCGACACGCTGGTGACAATCGACGTGCGGATGCGCGTTGCGCTCCGTGGGCGCCCCGTGCGTCGCCCAGCGCGTGTGCGCGATGCCGGTCGCCCCCTGGACCGGACGGCGCGCCACGAGCGCCTCGAGCGCGTCCACGCGGCCTGCGAGTTTCCGCGTCACCACGCGGCCGTCGACCTGCACGGCGAGCCCCGCCGAGTCGTAACCCCGGTACTCCAGGCGACTGAGCCCGCGGAGCAGGATCGGCGCCGCTTCACGGCGCCCGGTGTAGCCGACGATGCCGCACATGTCAGGCGCCTCTCCGACGCGCCACTTCCAGGAGCGGCCGCGCCTGGCCGGTGAGCCCGAACCGAGCGAGCTGCGACTGCTTGCGGAGCAGCCGCTCGGCGACATCCTCCCCGGTGAGGATCGTGCCGCAGGAGGCGCACAGCAGATTCCCGAGGCGATGCGCACCCCACACGCGGGCGGGAGACGGCGCCGCATGGCGCGCTCTGGTTGCGGAGGAAGCGATCTCACACCGGCGACACAGCATGCGGAGCACCGGGCCTTCAAATTCCGGGCCGGGTGGTGGCTGCCTCGGCAGCCGGCGGCAACCCGCTGCGACCGCACGAGTTAGAACACGAACGCCGGGGCCGGCACCGCTCCACACCCGCCCGCGTTGCAGTTTGGTGGCAGGCCCCGGTCCGGCTGTGGGCGCGGAGCAGCAGTTTCGCGTTTCCGGTACGGACCGGGCCCGACCAGACGCGGCCACGGCGACCACGCCAGGGTGTCCCGCGCGCGCACGAGTCCTGCAGCGGCAGGGGGCGTGACTCGTGCGGCCCGCCGGACTCCCCCATGCTAGCACCGGCCCCCATGCCCGATGGAGCGGGGGCTGCTCGCCCAGCGGTGATCCTGATCGCGACCAAGCAGGAATGGGCCACGCGGTCGCTCGAGAGCATCCTCGCTCCCCGGGGCTACGTCGTGCTCCGCAGCTACACCGCACGTCGCACGCTGGAACGCGCCCTGCGGGACCGTCCTGACATCATCGTCCTCGATGCGCAGCTCCCGGACGCGAACGGTGACGACCTGTGCCGCGCGCTCCGCACGCGGCACATCGTCGGCGACGGCACGCCGATCCTGCTCACGTTGCCCCGTCCCGCGACCCGACACGACCGCGTCGCCGCCCTGCGCGCGGGCGTCTGGGGCTGCCTCAGCGAGCCGTTCGATGCGGAAGAGGTGCTCGCGCTGATCGGCACCTTCGGGGCGGCGAAGCTCGCTGCCGATCGCGCCCGCGTCGCCGGGTTGGTGGACGAGGAGACGGGTCTCTACAACGTGCGCGGGCTCACGCGGCGCGCGCGGGAGGTCGCCTCGCACGCATCCCGCGCCCACGCGGCGCTGGCCTGCGTGGTGCTGGCGCCCGACGCGGAGGTGCCGGAGCCGGACGTCGCGCCGGGCGATCTGCCCCCGACCGTTTTGCAGCACGTCACTCGCGCGTTGAAATCCGCGGGGCGGCGCTCGGACGTGATGGGGCGCCTGGGTCCAAGCGCGTTTGTCGTCGTGGCCCTCGATGCCGATGCGACGCAGGCGCGGCGGCTGGCCGAGCGGCTCGGGCAGGCCATCGTCGGCGGGGTCGACCCGCCCGGGGAGCCGCCGCCGTTCCGGTTGCAGGCGGGCTGTCACGGCGTGGCGGATTTCCACGCGGCGACGATGGACGCCGTCGAGCTGATCCTGCACGCGACCGCCGCGCTGCGGAAGGCACGCACCGATCCCGCGGGGGGCTGGCTGCGAGACTTCGACGACGGCGGCCCCGCGCCTCGGGCAGGCTAGAGGACTCCCCGCACACGATGGGTGGCGATCGCCACGCCCTCATCCCGCGTCCCGTAGCCAGCAAAGTAGCTGTAGTGCCGGTAGACGCCGCCCGGCCGCACGTCGTTCACCACCACGCCGAGCAGGCGAATCGGCAGGTGGTCGAGGACCGAGAGCTTGGTCCGCGCGAGCGACAAGTCCGTGGCATCGGTGCGCAATACGAGGAGCATGTTGCTGGTGAGCGTGCCCAGCGTGTAGGGGTCCACACCGGATCCCAGCGGCGGACTGTCCACCAGGATGACGCTCCAGCTCGCGCGCAGCCGCGCCAGGAGCTCCGACATCGCCCCGGATCCGAGCAGCTCCGGGGAGTCGCGGAACCGCGTCCCGGCGCCGATGAACTGCAAGTCGGGATACGGCGTTCCCTGGACGGTCGCCTCGAAGGGGGCACGGCCCGCGAGAAAGTCGGTGAGCCCGGGCTGGCGCCGCGCGCGTACCGCTCGGTGCAGGCTGCCGCGGCGAACGTCGCCGTCTATCAGCAGGGTGCGGCGCCCCGCTTCGGCGAACGCGAGCGCCAGATTCGCCGACACGAACGATTTGCCGTCGCCGACGCCGGGGCTCGATATGGTGACGAGCATCGGCCCTGCCGCACCGTGGGCGTGCGTCAAGCTGAGGCGGATGCTCCGCATCGCCTCGATGGCGTGGGCCACCTGCTGGTCGTCCGGCCCCGCCCGGCGGTCCCGCACGTGAGGCAGCACGCCGATAATCGAGAGCCCCATCTGCTGCGTCACCTGGTCGGGATAGTGCACGCGCGGGTCGAGGCGGTCGACCACGACAGCAGCCACCATGCCGAGGCTCAACCCCACGACGAACCCGAACGCCACCAGGCGGGAGGCGGTGTTCTTGGCCGCCTCTTGCGGCGAGACGGCGGCGTCCAGGACCTGGACGTCGGCGACCGTGCTCGCCTCCCCGAGCCGGGCCTCGTTGTAACGCTGCTGGACGCTGGCGTACAGGTTCTCGGCGATCGACACATCGCGCCGCAGTCGCCCCTCCTCGATGCTGCGCTGCGGGATAGCCTGCAGCTCTCGACCCCCGGCGCTGATCTCCGTCGCCAGCGTCTGTGCTCGCGCCCCAAGGTCGGCGTGCAGCGCCCGCGCCAGGCCGGGAATCGCCTGGCGCTGCAGCACGTCGATGTCCGTCGTCAGGCGTCGCACCGCCGGGTGATCCTCGGTGTAGCGGTACCGCAGCGCGCGGAGCTCCGCCCGCTTCGTGGTCAGCTCGCTCAGGGCTTGCTTCAGATCCAGGGACTGCTGTACGGCACCGATGGCCGCGAGCGCGTCGATGGAGGCGGCGGAATCGTGCGCCTGGGTGAGGACGTGCGCGACCGCGAGCTGATCGCGCCGCATCTGGTCATACGCCATCCGGAGGCCGAAGAACTCGCTCATCGGCGACTGCACTCCCGCGGCCGCGGCCGCGGCGGCGCCCGGATCCGGGGGCAGGGTGATCGTCCGCGTCCGGAACGCCTCGTAGGCGCTCTCGGCTCGCTGCAGACTCGCGCGCGCCGACTGCAGCTGCTCGGCCAGCAACGCGGCCAGCTCGCTCAGCTTGGCCCGCTTCAGCTTCAATGCCGCGTCGACGTACCGCTGGGCGACCGCGTTCAGCGTCGCCGCCACAGTGGGGCCGTCCGTTCCCGAGAGCGAAAGCCGCAAGAAGTTCCCGTTCGGATCGATGGTCACGTTCAGCTCGTCGCCCAGCCGTTTTGCGGCGTCACGCACCGACGAGACGATGAGCGTCACCTCGCTCCCCGGAGGCAAGACCGCGGCGACCGGAGCCCAGCGGAAGCCCACCGCTTGACCGATCGAGTCCCCGACGGTGCCCCGCTGCAGCTCGACGCCGTCATCGCCCAGGAGCCGGAAGGTGCTCCCTGACCGGTCCAGCACGACGCGGTACCGGCCGGGCACGACTGGGTCGCCGACGGTGAACCCCGTGACAGCGCGGGTGTCTTGCGCCACGACGCCGAGATACAGCTGCCGGTCGCGCACCACGTCGTCCAGCACGACGTACGATTTCAACAGATCGACCCAGGCCGACGCGTCGAGCAGGCGGTTGGCGCCGATCGGCCCGCGATCCGGCCCGCGGGGCTCGCCCGCCTGAATCCAGATGGTCGCTTGCGCCTGGTAGCGGGGCGGGCGCATCCGCGCGCCGACCACGCCGCCGGCCGTCCCGAGCACCGCACATCCCAGGATCCACCAGCGATGCCGTCGCACCGCCCCCCAGCAGCGCCGCCAGTCCACGCCTTGCTCGAAGGGTGAGGCGACTGGATCGGGCGCAGCCGTTACGCGGGCGGGGACCGGGAGGGGCGCCTCCCGCACGAGGGGCGACGCCGCGGCGCCGGGCAGGTACTCGGTCACGTCGCACCGTACCGCAAGGCCGATACCGCACGCGGCCTGATCGTGACGGCACTAGACCGGATGCCGGGATTCGGAGCGGCCGGCGAAGTGTGGTAGCGCTGCAACACGCAATTGTCCCGGGGCAGAGACATGTGGTACGGCTGCGACACCGCACTTGACAGATCGGCCAGGTGCCTGTAAATCAAGCACTTCGGACTGCTCTCCGGGCGGCCCGATCTGTGCCATCTGCTGCCGCAGCCGTCAGTGGTCGGCCCCGGCGACTTTTAGTGACGGAGGTAGCAGACCCGATGCGTGCGCCCCCAACCGATACCCCCCCCGCGCGAGCCCCGCACAGCCGTCCCGGTCGTGTCCGGCCGACGCTGGGGCCGTGCCAGCTCACGGCCGAGCTGAAGGCCACCATTCGCGTGCTGATCGTGGACGACGACCGCACGTTGCGAGAAAGCTGCGCCAGCGTCCTGCAATACGAGGGGTATCAGGTCAGCCTGTGTAGCCGTGGCGACGAGGCGCGCGAGACGCTGAAGCGCAACAGGTTCGACATCGTGCTCCTCGACCTCTACATGCCCGAGGTCTCCGGCCTGCGCCTGCTGCGCACCTGTCTGGAGGCGCACTCGGACACCATCGTCCTCGTGATCACCGGCAACCCGAGCGTCGATTCGAGCCTCGACGCGCTGCGCGCCGGCGCGTGGGATTATCTCCCCAAGCCGTTCTCGGCGACGCACCTGCAGATCCTGGTGGGCCGCGCGGCCCACACCGTCACCGTGGCGCGCGAATCCCTGGCCGTCCAGGCGGAGTTCGAGCGGGAGCACGGGAACAGCGAGCATGTCACGGTGCTGGGCGCGTCGCCGGCGTTCCGTCGGGCGGTGGGTCTCGCCCGTCGCGTCGCGCCCACCGAGGCCTCCGTCTTCATCACCGGCGAGAGCGGCTCGGGCAAGGAGTTGATCGCCCAGTTCATCCACCACCACAGCCGTCGCAGCAGCCGGCCGCTGGTGGCCGTCAACTGCGCGGCGTTGCCCGAGGCGCTGCTCGAGTCGGAGATGTTTGGGCACTGCAAAGGCGCGTTCACCGGCGCCGTCCGGGACAAGCCCGGCCTGCTCGAGGCGGCGAACGGCGGCACGTTGCTGCTCGACGAGCTCGTGGACATGTCGAAGCCGATCCAGGCCAAGCTGCTCCGCGTGATCCAGGACGGCGTGGTGCGGCGCGTCGGGAGCGAGACGACCGACGCCGTGGTGAACGTGCGGTTCATCGCGTGCACCAACCGCAACCCGGAGGAAGCCGTCAAGACCGGCGCGCTCCGGGAGGACCTCTACTACCGACTGCGCGTGGTGCCGATCCACGTGCCGCCGCTGCGGGAGCGCCCGGCCGACATTCAGCTGCTCGCCGAATACTTCCTGAAGCAATACTGGACCCGCCACCGTGGCGCGACCGTGGCCGTCCCGCGGTTGAGCGAGGCGGCGCTGCGGGCACTGCGCGCGCGCCCCTGGAAGGGCAACGTGCGCGAGCTCGAGAACGTCGTCGAACACCTGGTCGTCCTGCTGGAGCCGGGTGACGAGGTCGCGCCGGACGCCATTCCGGCCCTCGGCGACGAGCTCGCGACCGAGGCGTCGGCGACGCTGCTGCGCGAGGTCACGACCGAAGAGCCGTACTACGACGCGCGTGATCGTCTCGTCGCCGAGTTCGAGCTCCGCTACCTCAGCCAGCTCGTGTCGCAGGCCGGCGGCAACATGTCCCGAGCCGCCCGGGCCGCGCGCGTCGACCGCACCACCCTCTACCGACTGCTGGAGCGCCACGGGTTGCATCGCCGGCCCGTGGACCCGCCGGACGACGAGGCGTGACGCGCATGTAGTAACACGTTTACCACGTAACACGCTTACCACGTTCCTGTCGTCGGCCTGCGACAATCCCCTCGGGTTCCGTTGATCGGAGCCCGTTTTTCGTAGCACGGCCGGGGGCACGGCGTCTGCACGGTCTCTCGCCACACCGATCCCCGAGCCTCCGCCATGACAGCCGTTCGACAGCCCACGACGTCCACCCGCCGTGCGCCGTTCCCCCGCGCGCCCGCGCGCGGCCTGCAGCCGGCGCCTGGCCTGCCGCGCCGCGTCCTGAACCTCACGGTGGCCGCCGTGGGCCTCGTGCTCGCCGCGCCGCTGATGGCGGCGATCGCCTGCGCGATCAAGCTGACCTCGCGGGGACCGGTGTTCTACAGCCAGCTCCGCATCGGCCTCGACCAGCGCGCGCCGGGCCGGCCGACCGGGAACACGCGCCGCCTGGCGGACTGCGGCGGCCGGCCGTTCCGGATCTACAAGTTTCGCACGATGGCCCCCGGTTGCCGCGGCCCCGATGAGCCCGGTGAGATCTGGGCCCAGCCCCAGGACGCGCGCGTCACGCGCGTGGGCCGGATCCTCCGGACGTACCGCCTCGACGAGCTGCCGCAACTCGTGAACGTGCTGCGCGGAGACATGAACGTCGTGGGGCCGAGACCCGAGCAGCCGGCGATCTTCGCGCGCCTGCGGGCCGAGATCGCCGCCTACCCGCAACGGCAGCGGGTGCGCCCGGGCATCACGGGCTGGGCGCAGGTCAACCAGAGCTACGACAGCTGCGTCGAGGACGTACGGCGCAAGCTCGCGTTCGACCTGGAGTACATCCGCCGCGAGTCCGTCGGCGAGGATCTCCGCATCATGCTGCGGACCGTGCCCGTCATGGTGCTGCGGCTCGGCGCCTGGTGACGCCTCCCCCAGGCACCACGGCGACGCGGCGGGTCGGCTCCCAGGTCGCATGCAGGTCGCGGCGCAGCGTGCGGAGCGACGCCTGCAGCGCGGCCAAGTTGCCCATGACGAAATAGGCGAGCAGCGCCACGAGCCGTGGCAGCGGCCGCTGCTCCGGCCACCACCAGGCGCCTGCCGCGCACGCCGCCGCCACCGCCACGGGAGCGAGGCCCCACCAGGCCCCCGGGACGCTGGCGGCCAGCCACAGCAGGGCCGGGAGGGCGAGCGCGCCGACGTGGGGAATCAGCCAGCGGCAGACTTTACGGCTCGCCAGGATCCACGCGAACAGTCCGAAGCGCACCGGGTTGAGCAGGTGCCGCTTGAACACCAGCGTTTCGATGCCGCGGGCAATCGTCCGGACCTTGCGGCGGTATTCCCGCCGCAGCGAAGGGATGCGCGGCACGAAGCAGACCGCGTCCGGCACCGAGAGGGCTCGGAAGCCCCGCTCGCGCGCGACGAGGCCGGCGGCGAAGTCGCGGCTCATCGATCCGGGGAGGACGTGCCGGTGGATCGACGCCCGTACCGCGTACAGGCAACCCGCGGCGCCCACGATCCCGGAGACGCGTGACTCGAGATCCCGAACCCACATGTCATAGCGGACATACCATGACTCCGCGTAGTTCGCGTGCCGCTCCAGGCGCGCGACGCTGACGTTGTGGCTGGACGCGACGCCGACGGTGGGATCGGCGAACATCGCGACCAGCCGCTTCACCGCCCCGCGCTCCACGCGCACCGACGCGTCGGTATTGACGATGATCTCACCGCGGAGCAGGGGCAGCGCGGCGTTCTCGACCGCGGTCTTCCCGGACCGGCGCGGCACACGCACCAGCTCGACGCCCCGGCTCGCGTAGGCGGCGACGATCGCGTCTGTGGCGTCGGTCGAGGCGTCCGAGAGCACCACGATCTGGCGTCGCTCCGCCGGGTAGTCGACCTGCAACAGGTTGTCGAGCGTCGTCTGGATCGCGGCCGCCTCGTTATACGCGGGCAGGACGATGCTGATCGGCGGCCACTCGGCCAACGGCGGGAACGGCGGGCGCCGGCGCCGCACGGCCGCGAGCACCAGCAGCGCCACCGGATAGCCGGCGTAGGTGTACAGGACGAAAGCCGTCGCCACGCCAAGCACCCACAGGCAGACGGCGGTCACAACACGCTCCGATAGACGCGCTCGTAGCACGTCAGCCACGGCAGGAGGGCGAACTCCCGCGCCACGCGCGCACGCGCGCACTCCGCCCGCGCCGCCGCCGCCGCGGGGTCCTCGTGGACGTGACGGATGGCGCGCGCGAGCGCCGCCGGATCGTCCGGGGGAACGAGCAGCGCCTCGTGGGACGAGACGACTTCCGGATTGCCCCCGACCGTCGTCGCCACGATTGGCGTGCCGGTCGCCATCGCCTCCAGCAGGGCGATCGACGTTCCCTCGGCGCGGGAGCTGAGCACGAAGAGGTCGAACGCCGAGAAGAGCCGCCCGGCATCGGGCCGATTCCCCAACCAGCGAAACCGCCCCGCGACGCCGCGCCGCACCGCCAACGCCTCCAGCTGCGGGCGCGCGGGTCCATCTCCGAGAACCGACGCGACGAGCGACAGGTCGCCCAGCGCTCCCACCGCCTCGAGCAAGACGTCGGCGCCCTTCTCCGGGGTCACGCGCCCCACCCACCCGACGTGAAATCGTCCCTCCGGAACGCCGAGCAGATCACGGGCGTATTCCCGCGGCAGGGGGGGGGGATCGCCAGGCCACGCGTTCCGAACCACGTGGAGGCGTTCGGCCGGCACGCCAGCGCGCGTCAACTCGCCGGCGAGGGGGCACGACACGGCAACCACGGCTGCGAACCGCCGCAGGATCCGGCGCTGCAGCCGTTCATACAGACGGTTCTTGATGTCGCCGCGGGTGAATCCGTGCACGGTCGTGACCGTCGGCAGCCCGAGGCGGCGCGCCGCGCCCGAGTCGACGACGTCCGCGCGGCAGCCGTGGGTGTGCACCACGTCGGGCTGGATGCTGCGGCACGCCGCGACGACCGCCGCCCGCTCCCGGAGGTAGGCGCGCGGCCGCAGATGGACGGGACGCACGTCCACGCCGGCGTCGCGCAGCGGTCCCAGGAAGGGATGGTCCTGCCGGCCGTCCCCGAGCACGGCGATGACGCTGACCCGGTGGCCGGCGCGGCGCTGCCCCGTGGCCAAGGCATGCACCACGCGCTCGAGGCCGCCGATCTCGGCGGGCGCGAGCGCGTGGAGAATCGACAGGGCACTCAGTCCGCGCCTCCCACCGGCACGAGCGTCCCGGCCACCTCAGGGACGGTGCCGAACCGGAGCGGCGTCATTTTGGCCAACCCTTCCACGTAGCGCGCGACCGCTGCATACAACCGCTCCACGGCGGCCCCGCTGGGTGCGTACGGCGTGAGTCCCGGGAGGAGGCTGGAGCTGTGCCAGAACAGGTGGAGGTGCTCGACCCCCTCCTCGATCAATAACCGCGACAGCCGCAACATCTCGGCGACGCTGGCGCGCTCCGGTCCCAACAGAATCCGCTTCAGCACGCCGGTCCTGCTGAGGAGTCCGCGGACGCGGAGGCGGCGCAGTCGCGCGCTGTCGGTCCACTCGTACAACCGGTTCCAGACGCTGAACGGCCGGCGATTGTAGGCGCTCGAGATGGGAACCTCGACGACGGCTCCGGAGGGCGCCGGCGTGCACACATCGCCCTGCTCTCGCAGGTAGTACGGGCCGAACGGGGCCCCGACGAAGGAGGGGCCGTCGTCGAATGGCTGCCAGTCGTAGTAGGGCGTCACGCTGCTGTCGACCGTGTACCCGCATTGGCGCAGTGCCGTCACCGTCTCCACGCCCAGGCCGAACCGTCCCGCGCGGAAGCACCGCGGCCGCGCGCCAACGGCCTGCGTCAGCAGGGCCGTCAGGTGTTCGAGCTTCGCCCGCTGCAGCTCGCCGGGGAGGTTCTTCAGAACGGTATTGTGCGGCAGGAACGGGTCGTCGAGCGGCGGGGTGTTCCAGGGATGCAGGTGGGCGCCCACCTCGTCGCCCCAACGAGCACGGACTTCGCCCAGAATGTCCGCCGCCCACGGCTGCAACGCGACCTGGTAGGTGACGAAATAGGTCGCGCGCATGCCCAGCCCGTGCAGGAAGGCCGAGAGCCGCGTCAGCTCTCGGACGTTCTCGACGGTCGCGCGCTCCCGCGTCGGCGCCCAGGCGTCCTCCTCGGCGTCGACGGACACCACCAGCGTCACCTGGCCCGACCGGCTCACAGGCGCGATGCATCAACAACCTTTGTGCCTGAGGAATGAGCAGCGGCGTGAGTCCGCGAGGTTCCGAGGTTGTCACATCGGTGCAACACCCGGGCGCCGGCGCTGTGCTGCGCCGCGGCACCCGGCGAGATAGTCTCGCTATCGCGCATGGCCCTGCTCTTGCTCCACCGCGCCGACGTATGTGCGGCATCGTAGGACTCATCCACGCGGACCGGGACTGCCCGGTCTCTCCGCGACTCGTGCGGGAGATGTGCGAAGCCATCCGGCACCGAGGGCCGGACGACGAGGGCGCCTATGTGGACGGCCCCGTGGGACTGGGCATGCGGCGGCTCAGCATCATCGACCTGGCCGGCGGGCGCCAACCGATTTTCAACGAAGATCGGTCGAAGGTCATCGTCTTCAACGGCGAGATCTACAACTACCGCGACCTGCGGCGCGAGCTGCTGCGGCGCGGACACACCTTCACCTCGCAGGGCGATACCGAGACGATTCTGCACCTCTATGAGGAGCACGGTCCGCGCTGTGTTGAGCTGCTCCGCGGCATGTTCGCGTTCGCCATCTGGGACGCGACGACCCAGACGTTGCTCCTCGCGCGCGACCGGTTTGGCATCAAGCCGCTCTATCTCGCGGAAGGGCCCTGGGGCATCGCGTTCGCCTCTGAGCTGAAGGCCCTCCACGAGGCCCTGCCAACCGAGCGGGTCCTGGACTGGGAGGCGTTGGATATGTACTTGCAGCTCGGGTACATCCCCGCGCCGCGCACCCCGTTCCGCGACATCCGCAAGGTCGAGCCGGGACACACGGCCACCTGGCACCGGTCTCGCGGATTTGCAACCCGACAATACTGGGATTTGCCTCCGCCGAGCGAACGCCGTCCCGACGACCTGGAAGCTCAGGTCCTCCAATGGCTCGACGAGGCGGTGCGCGCCCACCTCGTGAGCGACGTACCGGTCGCCGCCTTCCTCAGCGGCGGCCTCGACTCGTCCGCGGTCGTGGCCAGCTGGGCGCTGGCGAGCGAGGCCCCGCATGCCTACACCGCGCGGTACTTCGGCTCCGGTGCCGCGGGGGCGGACGAAACAGGGCTGGCGCGGCTGCTCGCGAGCCGCTACGGCGTGAAGCTGACGGAGGTGGACGTTCATCCGCAGGTCCGCGACCTGCTCGAGCCCATTGCGCGGGCCCTGGACGAGCCCCACGCCGACGAATCCGCGGTGCCTACCTGGCTGCTCTCACGCGCGGTCGGGGCGAGCTACAAGGTGGCGCTCACGGGGATCGGCGGCGACGAGTTGTTCGCGGGGTATCGGCGCCATATCGGGCTGCTGCTGGGGGAACACTACGCGCGTCTGCCCGGCGCCGTGCAACGGGGCGTCAGCACGCTGGCGAACCTGCTGCGCGAGCCCCGCGGCGGCTCGCTCGCCATCGACCGCCTCAAGCGGTTTCTCCGCCCGGGCTCCGGGGCCGCACCCGACCGCTTCCTGGGATACCTCACCCGCTGCCCGGACGCGGAACGGCGCAGGCTCTACTCGGCCGACTTGCGGGACGGGGGGGGCCCGAGCGGGGCGGCCGCCCGGCTGCGGTTCCAGGAGCTGCACCAGAGGCACGGGGCGCGCGCCGGCCTCAGCGCGGCGCTCTATCTCGACTACAAGACCTTCCTCGCGGACGACGTGCTGGCGCTGAGCGATCGAATCGCGATGGCCCACTCGCTGGAGATCCGGGTGCCGTTCGTGGACCACGAATTCGTGGAGCGCGTGTTCCCGCTCCCGGACCATGCCAAGATCGGCGCCGGCCAGAACAAGCGACTCCTCAAGCGCGCGCTGCGCGGGCGTCTGCCGCCGGAGCATTTGCGCGCACCGAAGCGCGGGTTCGTAGGCCCCACCGCGGAGTGGCTGCGCCACGAGCTGCGCGACGTCATCGAGGATGAGCTCGCCACCTCACGGATGCGGCGACTCGGCTACTTCGATCCGGCGGTCGTGCGCGGATTGCTCGACGACCACTTCGCACGGCGTCACAACCGGGAAGGTATCCTGTGGGCGTTGCTGTGCTTCTCGATCTGGCACCGCGTGTACCTCGAGTCCCCGGCCGCGGTGGCGTCCCACTGAGCCGTCAGGCCTCAGCGGCGTAGATGCCCTCGTACTCCCGGACCATCCGCTCGAGGCTGAACTCCCGCTCGACCCTCGCTCGGCCGGCCGCGCCGTCCGCTTTGCAGCCGTCGGGATGGGTTAACGCCTGGCGCCAGGCGTGCGCGAGGGCGGCAGGGTCGCCCGCCGGCACGAGGCGGTGGCGCAGGTCCGCGCCGAGGACCGCGGCGGAGCCGCCCACGTCGGTCACGACGGGGCAGACGCCCGTGCCCATGGCCTCGAGGAGCCCGAGCGACGTCCCTTCGCTCCGCGACGCGAGCGTGAACACATCGAACAGCGGGTAGACGTGCTCGACGTCCCGCCGCCAGCCCGTGAGGCGGACGCTCGCTCCGAGGCCGAGCTGCGCGATCACAGCGG
>WNGG01002791.1_pt1 | contig 21536 bp, 9 predicted proteins | sample 5400661 | NCBI WGS metagenome assembly WNGG01 (sample SAMN13153372, study PRJNA577476) | soil metagenome | isolation source: 100 cm soil or saprolite under Garry oak tree replicate 1 | place: USA:California | collected 2016-06-15
ATACCTGATGGTCCGGTGGTACCGCCGCGCATCTGCTTCCCTGGGCCCGGCGCCAACGGCCCCGACGATCGTGTCCCCGTAGCCGCCCCGCCCCGCCTATTTATGCCGACCCCGCGTGTTCTCCAGGCGATGGCTAGCGCCGACGACTTCCGCGACATGTACGAGTACAATTGGCGCGTCCTCCATGACTTCTACGATGCGCTCTTGAAGCTGCCCGACGAAGCGGTCCTGAAGAATCGCGAAGCGACCTACCAGTCGATGAAGAACATCTTCTTCCACATAGTCAAAGTCCACGACGGCTGGCTGAACGTGTCCGCGCAAGACGACTCCCCGGACCCGACGGTCTACGACGGGGACCTCGACGCGCTCCCGACGATGGCGAGCGTCCGTGCGTATATGGAGAAAGTAATCGAGAACGAGCGGGCGTTCCTTGCGTCGCTGCAGGACGACGATCTCGACCGGCCCGTCCAGGCGTGGTGGAAGAAACGGCCGCACCCGCTGCGGGACGTCCTGATGCAGGTGACGATCGAGCAGGCCCATCACACGGGCGAGCTCATCGCACTGTTCTGGCAACAAGACATCGAGCCGCCGGAGATGACGTGGATCGACGTCCGCATGGCGATCGCGGGGAGCCAAGGACCTTCGTAGGAAGCGTCGCCTGCGAGGCCGCTGCACGAACTCATCGGGCTGCCCGTCGCTCGGGGCGGCGGGTGCGGGAGGGTCCATTTCTCAAGCTGCTCCCGAAGGTGACCCTTCCATGCGATGCTTCGACGATACGTCTTCCTGTGTTGTCTTAAGGGCTGTACACGCACCACGCGTTGTCAGGCTCGCCGACGTTTCCCTCGTAAGCTGCCGCCAGTCCCCTTCCTGGTCTGATTTCGACTATGTCGGATGGACGATATGAAGCTGGCAACGTGACGAAGTCACTGGGCCCGGAGTAAACGAACGCCAATTTCTTCCCGTCGCGCATCGTTACCAGAAATTCGAGCGAGCCCATCGAAGTTTCCCACGTCTCCCACAGTACTTTGGCAAGCTGTGACGGAATTTGGTCAGGGCTAGGCAAAATTGTTTCCACCTCGCCCGCCCGCACGAGCCGCTTCCAGACGGGCAAGTGCCACCGAAGTACTTCATCGTCGGTCACAAAGATCACGCGTGGTAGAGACTCGCCTTTGGTGGTCCTGACGGCCGCGGGACGACGACGCGGATTCGGTGATTGAATCACGCTCAGTGCAACCGCCAAATCATGCGGGAGCGTTCCGGCGGGCAGGATCCCGCGTGCCTCAAGAACTCGTCGTCCCTCTCGTGGAGTCGACCACCGAACCGCTGGACTGGACTCACTCTTTTCTCCGAGAGTCCGTATTCCTGAAGCCCTGTCTTCCCCGTGCTCCAAACTCAAATCTCCAATTCCGGCATTCGATTTCGACTCATCTTGTCTCCCGTGGAAAGGCTATCCAACAGGGAACACCCCGATGTACTGCAGATAGGCCTCCGCCATGTCAGGCGATTCGAATATCACCTCGGAAACCGTGCCTCCACTTGCAACAGGGTTAAACTCAACCACGACGTCGGCCCGCACCCGGAATCGGAACACGTGCGTAAACTCGTGCGTGGGGTTTACAGCTTCACTTATTTCCTCTTTGTTGAGCCCCATCAGCTCCCTTGGCGTGTAAAACTTCCCGAACTCTCTGCCTTCGATCGCAGCTCGGTCCAAGATAGTTCCCTTGGGAACCAAGACCCGGCCGCTTAAACCGGCGGCCTCTGCCTCTTGGAGAGTCATCGGCTTCGCCAGGCCGGCCGACAGCTCTCCTCTCACTGCCTGGCTCTCTCCGGAGAAAATCCGAGATGACTGGGTTGCCGCGCGTTCTCCCGCCAGGCCCCTCTGAGTCGCTAACGCTCCTCTCTCCGCCCCAGAAAGGCCCGCCCTCGCGGCCCCTAGTTCGGCCGCAGGCCGCAGCACCCGGAACGCCAACCCGACGCCGCCGCCGCAAGGTCGTTCGTCCCGTGGGCGAGGCCAACCAGTTCCGGAGACCGCCCCACCACGGTCTCATCCCGGTCGGGTCCCAGAAGGAAATCGGGTTGTTGCCGGCATAGCTGTATCCAGGGCCGATGGGGTCTCGCTCGATGAACCGGCCCACAATGGGGTCGTAGAAGCGTGCGCCCATGTGATACAGGCGGACCCCCGAGTCCAATTCCTGCTGGGCGAACTGGAATCGCTGTGGCGAGCCTCCGGTGGGGAAAAGGACGATCAAGTCGCCAAGCGGTTTGTATCTGTACTTGGCTTCGGTCTGTACGGACGTCGTGTAGTATGCAATCAGCCTCACGCTGCCAGGCGTAGCGTCATGGATGTAGTACCTCGGCTCAGTGGAGGTGGAGTCCTTCCTGAGTACGAGCCTGTCCCCAACATACACGTAGGCTGTCTCGACGGCGCCGACCTTGCTGTAGAGCATTTTGGTACCGGCAGACATGAAGTATGAGGTCGTAGTGCCGTTAGACGTCTTCACGCGCCGACCGAGGCCATCGTAGCCGTATGTGTACGTCGTCCCGCCGGTCCCCGTACAGGAGGTGGCCCCGGCCTGAACTGTTGTCAACTCCTGGCGGAAGTCGTGAGCGTACTTCGTGTATCCGCCGCTCTCCGTCTTACAGATCATCGATCCCGCCGCGTTCCATTGAAAGCTCATCGAGTTGAATGAGAAGGTGTCAAGGCGGTTCCAAGCGGGAGACGCACCATAACGATAGGCGTAGGTCGACGCGTTGACCGCCGACGTCTGCAGGTTTCCAACTGAATCGTACGTCCAACTCAGCGTTTGCGGCGTCTGCGAGGGACCATACGGACCAACAGCTTGTGCGAGCCTACCGTTGCCATCGTACGAGAAATTGACACTTTTGTAATTGGGGACTCCGTTCACGCCGTCATTTCTTACCCACATGTCGTCAGCGGAAAATACGATCTCAGAGGCCTTGTTGTACAGGTAGGACAAGCTCATGTCACCCGTCGCACCGTGAGAGACGATAAGCTGACTGAGTCGGTCCCGGGCGTCGTAGGTGTGCTTCTCCTGAAGCAGGGTGTCCGTTGTGCCCTTCCAATACCGGATGGTGTCCAGTCTGCCGAACGCATCGTAGGTCAAGACGGCGTACTTGGATCCACCATAATCCACCTGACTTGCCCTTCCCAGCGAATCGTATGTGTACACGGCCTCCGGATACGGAGCTGCGCCCATCGGATAGGTAATGTTCAGGACCTTGCCGGCCGCGTCGTAACCGTAGCCGACCGTACCGACAGAGGTGCCCGCGGGAACCTCGAGCTTCTCCGCTACCATCCGGTGAAGGCTATCGTAACCCCAAGAAATATTGGCCGTGCCGTTGTCAATCGTTTTCAAATCGTCGTGTACCGGGTCGTACGAGTAGCGCGTCGTATAGCCCGGATAGGTGACTTGAACTCGACAGCGAACGTTCGTAACTCGCGGGGCCGGACTCACGTCCGTGGAGGATTGGTAGCCGCACTCAAGGGCGTTAATCTCCGCGGGTGTCCACTCCCCCCCACCGGGAGATTGCTCCATGAAGAACGTGAAAGTACTCCAAGAACCATTAGGGCAAGTGAATTCGTTGTTCGGGCCAACGTCCTCCTCGGCCGTCCCGTCCGTCTCTCGCACTAAATGGGAAATCTGCCCGCCACTCTGGGATTGGGTCTTTTGGCACCGTGCCTCCCAAGTTACGTCGATGTCCGTATAACCCGCAGGAATCGACAGATCTTCCATGAGGTGTGACTCTTTCTCGCTCGTAGTAGCGGTGCTCACGTAGGTCGTGGCGTCGTCCGGGGCCGCGCCATCGTTGACACACCCGAAGTGCTGACTTGTGGAACAGTCTCCCGTTCCGGCCCCCGTTACGCTATCCCACGTATTGTAATACGTGGAGGTCCCAGAAATGGGATTGAGGTATCGGTCGATCACTGTGACCGGAGGGCTCGTCAAGGATGGCTTTAGGACGGTGCTCGTGAGACGGCCGAGGTTGTCGTAGCTGGAAACCGACACCCTCCCCATAACGTCGACCGTCTGGAACGGGCGCAAGTTGTCATCGTAGTAGACACTCGCGTTCGTCCCGTCCGGGAAAATAGTAAGCTTGGGCAGTCCAAGCGAGTTGTAGTAGACGGTCGTTGTCTGCCCTCTTGCATCCGTAGAAGAGACGACCTTGGACAGGGCATTGTATGCGGTCGCTGTGAAATTTCCGTAGGCCAAAGAGGATACATTCCAGACCGCCGTCTCGGTCGTCCGGCCCAAGAGGTCCGTCTTGGTGTATGCCTTTCTTCCGACGGGGTCGATCGACTCAATGATCTTCGCCTTTTCGCTCACGACAATCCTAGAGAGACCTGAGATCGTTGAATCCCCCGGGGTCCGGGCTGACAACGTTCTTCCCAGGAAGTCATAGCTATAGGCGAAGTAGCCGCCGCTCGGGAGATATGAATAGAGTGGCTTGTCGTTCCACCCCACACTCGTTACCGTCGTAATCTTCTTTCCAAACATGTCCATGGCGACGTTGCGCACGGTCCGTCCGAGACCGTCTTGGTAGGCCCTGATCAGGTGGCTCTTTTCGGTTCCCGCGTACAATGCGGCAATTTCGGCATCGGTCAACGCCGAATCCAAGAGGTGAATTTCATCATACATCGCGTTGGCGTGCTTGCTTCCGCAACCGGTTCCGAATTCCTTCGCAATCGACAGAGGACTGGTCGTTGTCTGAAGTTGTCTTGTTTCTGACGTGGTTGAAACAAGAGAGCCATCTCGATAGAGTCGCACGTTCTGCCCGTCATATGTTGCCGCATAGCGGTAGATATGGTTGAGCGACTGAACGCCAAGACCGGGGAAGCCGACGTAGACAGGTCCCGGGAATGTCAGGTAGAAGTCGAGCTGGCCGTTGCTTCGCAGCTCAAACCACCAAGACCCCGTATACGCGCCTTTCGTCAACGGTATCGCGGAAGAGGAGCCCGGCCCGCAGGTCCCGTCCCCCGCGGGGAAGATGTCCCACCTCGCCGAGAAGGCAATCGTGAGAGGGGCGGACAAACTGATCGAAGCAGAGTGTTTCACCTCCGCGAATACGCCTGTCCCCCAGAAAGCCCTTCCCCTGCCGATGCTTCCGGTGTCGGAAAATGCATACCCATACAACTGGACGTGGTTTCCGTTGCCCGAGAGATCCTCGAGGTAGATCTGGCCTCCGACCGGGTAGACGAAGTCTCCAATTTGCAGTTTCACCGTCTCCATATCCAAGAAGAGCTTTCTCGGGATGGACACTCCGTCGTATGCCGTTACACTGGGGAATTGATAGCCAGCCCAAGCCGAGTCCACCGCCATATCATCATAGGCCTGGTAGCTACTCGTCAGCTGCTTGTACCTAAACCGGAAAAGGCTGGCGACTTCGGTCGCGGAGAGGGCCTTGTTGAAGACTCTCACATCGTCGATCGAGCCGACCATCGGAGCCACTCCGGTCTTACTCGACTCCTGGCCCACGACTAACGGGGTTCCTTTCGCGGTGATCTGGAGACCCCCGATGGAAGAAGTCTTGCTGTTGTCGAGCACGCCGTCTACGTAAATGGAAACCGTCGTTCCGTCATACGTTCCGGCTAAGAGGTGCCACTTTCCATCGTTGACGGTTCTGCTCACGGTGGCTATCCAGTCGCTGGTGGCGCCGTTCGAGACGAAGAACACGGGCCGGTTAGGCGTCACCCCCGTGTAGTGAGCCACCAAGAGATAGTGGCTATTGGCTGCACTCCCAGATTTCCACTTGGAAACCGCCCACTGATTCGCTGTTGAAGTGGTTTTCACCCACGCGCTGACCGTCGTATACTGGGGTCTCGTGGACGCCGCATCTCCTGCATCGATCCAATGTGATGATGCGGTAAAGGCCCTTGCCATTCCGTCGATCCCAGCCGCTGCGGCCGTCCCTTGGAACGAGGTGGGCTGTCCCTTAGTGGAGTCGGTCTCTCCTGCGCAACTCACATCCTTGAAGCCATTGCTGGTGAAGGTTTCCATATCCAAGTGGACGACCTCACTGGCATCGGCGTCGTAGACCGAAATCTGGGTCGGCCGTCCCATGACATCATATTGCGTGCGAGACCTTCTGCAATCGACGTCTAACGTGCCATACTTTACGCCAGTCAGAAAGTCGTAGGCAAAGTAGATTTCCTTGCCGTCCGGCCTGATTGTCTGTGTGAGATAGTCTCGTCCATCCAACGCCGAGTACACATTGGTCGTTACGTTACCGAGGCCCTTGATTCCAATTCCGACAGCTTCGTCGTACACGTAGGGGGACCACGACCAGGTAATCTGTGTCCCGGCGCTGAGCAACTGGGCCGAAGCAACGCAGTCAGACCAACTATTGCCCGCATCGATGCAACCAAATCCCGAACCGGTACCCAGGTCAACGTCGTTGTCAATCAAGGCCGCCGAAGCGCCCGTTCCTGAAACGGTGTCCGCCTGTGGTCCGGTACTTGGCCCGAATCTACCAAGGACGCTGAAGAAGATCTCGTTGGGTGGAACTTTGCCTGAGCCACCGACACTAAGAGCCTGAGAGTAGGCTCCGGACGCATAGGCGGAATTGGCGATCGACGTATCGACCCCGTTCGTTCCGGTCCAAGTAGTTGCAGAACAAGCAATTCTACCAACGGTCCAGCCAGAACCGAGCGTGACTGCCACGGTTTGTGCCCCGCTCGCTGGACCGTTTAGGTACTGGATGAACGTGGTCATCGAACTGACGCCGTTGCTCGAGATGGCGCTGGTCGTCGGGGTACCGCCGTATGTTGCAGACACGGTGAAGGTATTCCCGTCATGAGCGATGCATCCGACCGTAACCAGCGACGGTGTCCCAAGCGTTCCGGCGGGTGTGTGCACCCAAGACATCGTGCCGCCGCCGTTCCCGATCGATGCGGTGTTGTCGGTGATAGCGTCCACGTTGATGCCGCGAGCTCTTCCAACATCCGTGACCGACAGCAGGTTGCCCTTGGCATCGTATGCTGCCGCAGCATACAGATAAGTGCCTTCGTAGGGAACGCGGCTCCTCTGAATGAGTCCACTCGTCGACGGCTGCAAGTAAACTTGGGGCGAACCGGGCATCCGAGAGTGAAATCGCCCAAGAATCTCGGTCGAAGTCAATGCTTTGTTGTAGACGAGAATCTGATCAACGCTTCCGGAGAAATGTCTCGGATGGGCGCCGTCAGGGTTGTATCCACCAACCGCTGTGGGTGAGGTAGGCGCGACCGGATTCGTTCCAGAAAAGGAACCCGAGACCAGATTGCCGTCCCGATAGAACGACGGCACGCCGGAAGCACTGATGACCATCGCGACGTAATGCAATCCAGTCCCAATACCCGCTCCCGTATCAATCCATCGAACGCCCTCGTACAGTCCGATCAGATTGTTTCCCGCCGTGTCCCAGCTCCCGCTCCCGACGCCCAGCCCATAACCGTTGAGCGATCCAGAACCAATCTTCACGAAAGCTCCCTTCAGGCTTGTGCTTGAAAGGTAGACCCACGCCGAGATCGTGACGCTCGCCGTCACCCCGGAAAGGACGGTGTTTGTCGTAACCATGGACGACGTTGCCGGTGCCGATGCAAGAGCCAGCACCATGCCACCCCACCCGACAGGATTTGCGACGTCCCAATTCACCGAAACCGTTCCCGTCGCGCCAGCAGGGGACCGCGAAGCCTCCGAAAAAGTAACAACCCCGTCGGCCCCTGTCGCAGACTCAACGTAGTGCGTCGCATAAGAGAACGGATTCGTCCCTGTTGTGGTTATCGCTGCGTTGTTGTTGTCCTCCCCCCCCACCCCGGCAACAATCAGAGAATTCGCATCAAGAGTCGTGATTCCGGTCAGAGCGGCAGGGTCGCTTGTCCCTGTGGCCGCTGGACCTTTCACGGTCCACGGGTCTCCAAACGGAGTTGCACCGCGATAGGAGACCACGGCCACATACGTATCCCCGGTGGTCGTACTCTTGTCGAAGACGGGATTCGGTGTCGAACTACTCGTTGCCCGATACCAGAAGAGCCAATACCTCGATGTGGTCCCTCGGTTGAACGGAGTTCCGGCGATGGCGGTCCATCCGGAAACCGTGACCGCATCATTCTGGTCCCTAACCAATCCGAGAAGCAAGAAGACGTCATTCATTTGATGGGCCGGCAAAGTCACCATAACATCCGCACCCGTGGATGCTGCTATTGCACTCATTGCCTGAAAAGCCGGTCTGCCAAAGCCAACCCCCAGCCCAGCGGCCGAGCTTGAAATCGGCGCAAGGGTGGGATTCGTCGTCACCCCGCCGTTGCCTCTCCCTGAAAGATCCAACATAGAGACGGCGATGGCCCCGGTATCCACCGCGGTCGCTCCCTCCACGAACGATTCCATGTCATAGCACAGTACAGCGTCGAGGCAGTCTCCCGAAAACGACTTCGACCCTACGATGGCCGTGTGAACCGTAGACTGCGGCCAGGATGAGATGCTCGGCGATTTCGAATCGAAAAAGGAGGACCGCCCAACGAACCGGAAGCTGTCCCCGGGCCAGACGTCCCGTGCCGGACCGTAGTAATACTCATTACTCGCATCGTAAATCTTGACGTTAGCTTGGACGGGGAAGCTATTCCAGTTGTAAGTGGAGGAAGGCCGGTACATGTCGACGGTTGCCGAGTCTCCGCTTTGAATCCCGCTTGCTACCAAGGCCCCGCTACTGGAGTCGTATACTCCCACCGTCAGGCCACTCGACGCGATCGCATTCAGGCCGGTAACCGTCAGCGATGTCGCACTCAACGTGGTCATCAAATCCCATTGCGCTTCGCCGCCGTATGCTCCGAACAGAACCCCCGAAAACAGTCCCCAGGTAGGATCACCGGGAATGACGCCATGGCCCGAGGTTGTGGTCAGATCCGTGACCTTTACGGCCAATTCTATCCACTGGTCTCTGGCGCTTGGAATCGGCCCCGCATTGATGCAACCGTAGCTCCTGCAGGGAACGATGTTTCCCCACTGTGCTCCAACCCAGACATGGCCTCCGGAGGGTGTGAAGGAGGGGTCCCATACCTGGAATCCGATTTCGATTTCGTCCGGAGCCTTGCCGGCCGGAATTCGCACGTAGGTCACGAAGTAGTTCTGATTAGACCCCAAGACTATCTCGGGCATCGTAAAGAGGTGCCCGCGATATCCGTAATCGAACGGCATCGTGTGGACCCAATTTCCTCGTTGCGCACCGCGAACCGGGGCACCCGGTCCATCCCCATATTGCCACGTCCAACCCGGGGAACATGAAGTGTTTCCGCCGCAAAAGTCGGGCTCGTCCGCATAGATGTATTGTGGCCAGTACAGCGATCCGCTCCGTGTCTTGAGAAGCTCATCCGCAAACGCTCTCGGCCGCGTGTATGTGTACTGCTCTCCGACGAAGAACCTCGTTAGCGGGGATTGATATTCAAGAGTGCCATCTTCGGCGTAGATGCGCACCGTCGTCCTTGCATTATGCCCATTCTCGGCATATTGATAGGCGAACAGACTGGGAACCACCGAGTTGAAAGATAGGAACATCGTATTCGTCCCAGCCTGCATCCCTTGATCGATCACCTGCCCCGCATCATCTAGGAGTTCGATAGATTGTCGAAGTTGAAGGCCGGCAAACCCAATCTTCAACGCATCGTACCCAGTGAGAGCGCCGTTATTGTTGTTGTAGATCTTGATGTCATCAATCCACAGCACCCGAGACTCCGGTGTACCGGGAGTCGCAAGGTAGATCGTGAGCGTATCAGGCGAATAGTTACCGACGAGCAGGCTATACGTGCAACTCAGGTCCATGCCGTTCATGTAGGCCTTGTAAGGATGTCCGGCATTGTTCATGTCCACCTCGAACGTAAACCGATACCAGCCATAGACAGCGTAGGTCGCAGGCGCTCCCGTGGCTGTATAGGAGCACGCAAACGCCCCGCTAGGGTTGCCGTTAGTCCATGCGTACACCTGGCCACTTAGTAAGCGCAACCCAAAGTTGGGCGCGCCTGGATTCGGCGACGTTCCCATGAAAATGTCCATCTGCTGAGTCGAACTTACCCTCAGGCGGAACTCCACGAACCGCGGGCCCCCCGGGGTAAGAATCCTGTGCTGGACGGTGGTATTCTGAGAAGCGTCAGCGTTTACCCGTAGTGACGGAGTCACCTTAGCAAATCGGGCGTAGTCGAGCTGCGCGGGAACAGTATTCAGGCTCGTGACAGTCCAAGCTCCCTGTCCTGTCGGGAACACGCCCTCGCTGAAGTCGACGAACTCGGTGTTGAACTGCGTGCCACTGTTCTTCGTCAACCTTCCCGGCGCATAGAATTGATTCTGATGATCCGTGTTGGCGTACGAAGCGAAAGACTCGTTGCCCGACGCGTCCCTGTGATAGATCTGGTTGCCCCAGTCGTCTATCGCATCCTGCGTAACGACCGAAGCAGTTGACTCGTCTCCAACGAACCCCTCCACAAGATGGGGCTGGTCGTTGATGGAGTACCAGCTCTGCTGCTCTCCCCGCTTAAGAGCGTTGGTCTTGTAGAGCGCTCCTGCGTCTTCCGAGCTAAGAGCCCGGCCAAATAATCGGACCTCATCGATGTCGCCTTTGAATTTCCAGGTACCTGCCCACTGTCCAACGTACAGAGACTGAACGTCACTGTGATAGATGCCGGAGAGGTCCTTGACATCGGCTTGCTGCACACCGTTGATGTACATCCGCATTTTGCCGCCCGCTTCTGCAACCGCAACGATGTGAATCCAGACGCCGATAGCTGGAACGGCATCAGAAGCGACGCTTACCGTTCCCGAACTATCCGGGTACACGAAAAAGCGGACTTTCCCGCCAATGTTCTTGTCAAGCGTCAAGAGATAGCCTCCCACCGGAGACCAGCTCTGGTACTTGCTCACAATTGGATGGTACGTATCCGTGATAGCTCCCGGCTTGATCCACACCGAGATCGAGACTGCATTGGGGGGTTTCAGACTCGAGGTGTCAGCCGCCCAAACATATCCGCCATCAGTATTGTTTCGGGCTTTCCCGTAGGCTCCATAAACCGAAGTCGTTCCACTTATGTACCCGTGATTCGCGTTGCCAGACAAATCCTTCATCTGGTTACTGCCACCGCACGGGGAAGGGGTACATGTCTCCATGTCATAATAGAGAAATTGGCCGGCGGAATCGTACACGCGAACACTTGCTGTGCCCATTGCGGGGTTGAAAATGTACTCGTTGCTTCCTTGGACCACGGCGGACTTGTCCGTGGTGTTGACTACTGCTCTGACGACTTCGCCGTTCTGGAAGTTCCAGTTAAAGACGAGACTCCGTGACTTCACGTTCGTGCCGCTCTCATTGTAGATATCCATCTTCAGGAGCGGAAGCGAGTAGACTTCTGTGCCTTGCCATACCTGCTGGCCCAGTGAATAGTCGGCATACGTGTAGTTGACCCGGCCGCCATTCGGTGAAGTCAATTTCACCAGTTTCCAGACACAGATGTAGTAGGTTGTCTTCCGGCCGATAGCGTCGGTCACTTCATACGTCCCCGAGTCCGCCGAAGAACCGCCGGTGCAACCAGGCGGAATTAGGCCGGTGCTTGCGAGGGTTGTCGTCTGTTGGTTTCCATACGTGATCGTGGTGAGATAGCCGCTGGTGCTAAAGGTGATGGCCCTTCCTGACGAGTCCGTGATTGTTCCGCTGATCGGGTAGGGCCACTGGCTGGTGAAGGAGTACAGAACGTAATTGGCGCCGCTAGCGTCGAGGCTCGCTTTCGTCAGAATGCCGCTGCTGGCGAACAACATGTACGCTCCGGAGGGGAGAGTAAGATTGTACTGTGTGCCGTCGTACCTGAGCGTAGTCCGTAACCCTCCGTTCGTATTGTTGTACCATTTGATGTTTCCCGACATGCCCGTCTCAGTCAGCGATAACTTCTGGCCTCCCTGCATGCACACCGTCGCCACTCCACAAATCCAAGGGAAGTCGTAGCTGATGCCCGGCGCAATCTGGAAGAAGTCAGCCGATGGGGTCGAAGCGCCGTCCAGGCTTGCATCGATCGAACCGCTTCGATAGAACCGCCCGGGCTCCTGGTGAATGATGCTGACCGAGGGGGTGCCGCCTACCAATACCTGCCCTGCCGCCAACAGTCCCGTGGACGGGTTGACAACCCCCCCAACGCCGTTCACGAAAGGCGCCCCCAACTTGGTCGCCCACGGATTGTTGACTGCGGCTTCGCCATCGAGCGGCAGCGGGAAGTTCACATAGTACAGACACCACGAGGCCGTACAACCGTCAAACCCGGACTGCCAAGCCCTCGTAAACATCATCGGGATGAATCGACTCGAGATTTGCGCCGCGGTCACGTAGTACGGATTCGTGTAGGCTGCCAGCGTTCGAGGCGTGACATAGAGGATGTTCGGGTTGTGAGGCGCGATTCGTGCATATCTGTACGCCCCACCCTCCACGTAAAACAGATACATTGCATCCCCGTTCAGCTCCCTTCCGGCAGCCAAGTATGTTGCCGCCGAAGATGTAGACAGTGAGGTCTCTGCAGAACCGGCGCAGTGGATGTCAATTAGCCAGTTGGCGATCGCAGAGCCACTTGACCTGAAGAAGATGCTCACATAGTTCCCGACGGGGGTCGCTGTGAATAGACCAAGATTTATCCAATCGACGCCCAGATCCTGCCCGGTATCCGCGAACTGTACGTCCCCGCAGGCCGCGTGGAAGCCATCTGCGTCGTCAAATGGGTAGTACACTTTCACGTAGAACTTGCTGTGCGGGCCCCCCGGCCAAATGTCCGTGTAACTGTCTATCTTGATTCTCGCGATGGCTCCGCTGTCGCCGTCGAATGGAACAACCAGGGAGTACTGCCCATTGTATGCTTGGTCAGCCCCAGAGTTGGATGTGGTCGCACAGGCACTAGATCCTGAAGCCCCGGGTCCTTTGCATGTCCATCTCTCGAATTCTATCGGCCATCCGTTCGCCGTGTCCCTCCAGGTGACTGCAAATTGACGCCCATAATTTGCGAAAGTCATGCTGGGGGGGCTGACGATGGTTTGGGTCGCATACAACTCCCTTCCGCCAGGAACGGAGAATCCCCAAGCATTATCCCACTGGATCAGTTCGGAAAAGATCTTTCCCGTGGAGATCCGGAGCTTGTCAGGGAAGGCGCTATCAACGAAGACGATGGCGACGGTATCGCCGTCGTTCGCGACATCGAAGTTGTAGGTCAGGGTGCCCTGAGTGGTGATCGCGCGTTGCACGTATCCCCAGTCTTTCCCGTCCACACTTGACTTGTAGTCGATTGCGCTTGGGTTATCCTTCCAGAATGCCCAGTACCGCTCCCCGTCATAGAATGTCTTGCGCTGGACTCCCGAAAACGATGTCGCATCTTGCGGCTCGCCGCTGTAGAGCAGCTGCGGGTCTATTGTGAGATGGCCGGCAAGGAATACGCTAACCACGGCATTACCGGCCCTGTCTCCAAGGGTCAAATGGCCAGCATAGGTTGCGGCCCAGTCGCCCGCCTCCGCCGCATCATCCACATTCAGATAGAGGCCGCTGCTTTCGCGATCCTGGCTCGAACCCTTGGTCGGCTTCACCTTCGTCGAGGGCATTCCCACGCTGGACAGCATGTTGGAGCCCAACGTGAGCGCGCCGCCGTAACCTTGCAGGTCCTCGAATCGCTGCTCTACGTCCGAAGGCATGGTCGTTACGTCGGCCACGGAGAATTTGGTGAAGGTCAGCCAGATAATCTGGAAATCCTCCGGGGCGCCAACGGAGTTGTCGAACGAGAGAGAGATCTTGTTCCGGTCGTCGTAAAACGTGTAAGTGACCGTCAGCACTCCGGCAGACTTTTTCCCCGCCAAGAGGTTGTAATGGAACGTCAGCACGTTCGATGACGCCGCATCAATGATGCCACCGGAGGGTTGGAGGACTTTTCCTTGAAACATTACTAGAAACGCCGAATCGGCTACCCTGTTCTCTCCCGTTGTGTCCGCTCGGTCGCTGACTCCTACGAAATACGGCGAGTCCTTCAACAGGAAGAAGTTCCCATACGAGGTCTCGTACACCAGTTGGGTCTCGCTGTCGATGAGACTTGGCGGCCGCTGGTCTGACGCCAGCGATACGGGATTGCTGTCGCCCCATCCCTGTGTTATCGTTCCCGGTTCAACCGGCCGCTGTGGCTCGTCAGGAGGGGTAGCGGGGGGCAGTGTCTGCGGTGAGGTCTCATTTTCCGCCTGAATATCTGCCGGAAGGGAGTCGAGTGAATCGGCTGATGCAATCTTCGCGACATTGGAGTCGAGCACCATCAGGAGCATTAGCGCGGCTACTGCGACCGCAACCGTCCTCAACACCCGATGGCGATTTCGCGTTCGCTGGCCCGCGCTGCAGGCAATACTCGGAGAAGTCACTCCCTCCACCTGCGGCCCGGATCGACAACACGACTCTTAATGATTGTGGCGACGGCTGGGCTTCCGCTTTCATCGACACCTGCGCGACGGCGATGCCCTCCGTGACGCGCTCCTGCGTGTGCCGTTCGAACATGCGCTCACGTACGCGGACTGATCACGCTCTTCAGGAAACAAGACATCGAGCCTCCCGAGATGACGTGGATCGACGTCCGCCTCGCGACCAAGAGCGATCCGGGGCCTTCGTAGGAGAGGGCTCGCCATCGACAGGCCATGGTGGCCGATTTTTCGGCTCTTGCGAAGCTCGGCCTCGATCGCCTCAGGCACGTGAGGACCGCGTCCAGGGCCCTCGAGATCCGGGTTCGAGAGCCGGGTCAAGCCAGGGATTCGAGTGGCCATGGAGTTCCAAGAGAGCTCCTGACCAGTCATTCCCATGCCGAGAGGAACCTTTCAAGCCCCATCGTTACGTGCGTTCACCTCATTCGTCTCGTCAAGATCTGTGCTTTGCTCGTCTAGGTCGACGTGCCGGGTGACCACCAACTGGATCCGCGATGAGAGCTGCGAGACTTCCAAGAATTCGCGCGCTTGCTTTCAAGGGGCGAGCGTGAATCCAGCCTTGCGAAGCGCTCGTCTTAATTCGTTCTCCGCGGCCGCGTTGGCGTACACCCCTCCCGGCTGCGCACCAAGACGCCGGATTTCTTCCCACGTGGTCGGTTTGCGGTTCCCTTGGTGAACTGGGTCGTCAAGTAGGTAGAATTTGTCGTTGAGCGCGCTCTTGATCCATAGAATGGGAGGGACAACTCCGCCGCTAACGGGGATATGACCAATAACCTCCCATGTCTTTTCCTCCGCAATCGCCACGTCCAATGTATAGATGCGGAGGATTGTTTCCATGTCCCGGAACTTGTCCAGAGGGGGATCCCGCTTGGAAATGGTCTTGTAGAACTCCGCGAGGATCATCGGCGAACGCTGGATGAGGACGCGGCCGTAGCCAAACTGGTTAGGACCTAGGCGGATGCGGAAAAGGTCTCCAACCGTGTACTTCGCCCTCCGCCTGCGAGGAGTGGGAAATGCCCTGTGAACGGTAAACCTGAAACCTTCAAGGCGGAGCCGAGAGATGATTTCCTGGCGAGATAGCGGCCCTTCCAAGGACTCGTCGAGTTCCCAGTCTCTCAAACCACGCTCGACATCGTAGCCAGCGTCGAACGTCACGCCCTCCGCCTCCAAAGACTCCTCGAGCGCTTCCAACCTCACCCTGTCCTCCGGGGAGCGTAGCCGGATTGTCACCTTCGCCCCCTTTTGCAACGCCAGGATCAATCGCCTCCTCGTGATGCGAATCGGGATTGGCCACCGGTCCCTGACGAAAACCTCAGCCGACCAGGGCTTCCGATCTCTGCTCCGATCACGCTAACCCCCACAGGTACCTATCCGCCGCGCGGAGGTATGACCCTTTCCAAGATTGAAGATGCTGATCGGAGAAATGAGGTTCAACAGCACCTTCGTGCCGCCAAGGCCGATGAATAGCCTGTGCTCGAGACCTCGTGCTTCGGCGTGCGTAAGGTCTTCGAACGTTTCTCCGATTCTGAGATTCTCGAATGCCTTGGCCCTCAACCCGCGCTGGTGCTCGGCTAGTCGGACTTCCGCCGATCGCGTCGTCCTTCCCGCATATTTTGCATTCCCGGACGCGTCGACTAGTGTGTAGACCGTGTGCTTGGCCCTGGCAAGATCCACCAAGGCATCCTCGTGCCTTCCTCCCTTCGTCACGAGCCCGGACCCGCCCAAGAACCCGGCCGCCCGGCTCGCGGCCCGCGCCCCGCCGCCCAGGTTCGGCACGCCGGGTACGGCGCCGATCACGTCCAGTCCGATGTTGATCGGATCGCACGGTCTGGCGGCGCAGTCGATCGCGTCTTGCGTGAGGAAGTACGACGAGGACAGGATGTCCCCGAAGAACGGCACGGGCCAATGCAACCAGATCGATACCACTCTAGACCTGGCGGCCGATTCTCAGTCCATTTCCGCGACCATCCTTGCGAGTCTTCTGTATTCAGCAAGGGACACTGATGCGTCGTAAGGGCTTTCCCAAGGGCGGCAACCAAGCGGTCAGGGGTGGTCGCCAAAACACGTCCTACTCCGAAAATGAGCCCCCGTCCAAGGAGGGGGCCACCCAGCAGAAGTGACCATCTCGAACCTTCACGGTGCCGAATCGGAGTCGACGTCGAAGCCCGAGTCAGCAAGACGCCGGAGAATCGCCTCACGCGTCATCGGTCCCTCGACGCGATCCAAGTGCCACTCGCGGAGGGCCTCCTCTAGCGAATATCCAGTGTCGAAGTGTACGCCCTCACGGGCGAGTTCTTCCTCCAATTCTCTGATTCGCCGCAGGTCTGTTTCTGTCGCGAGTCGAATCCGGACCAAGGCCGGATTGGGACCAATGAAGGATACACGTGGTCCCGAAGCGGATTTCGAGCCGGGCTCTGCGGATCCTCGAGGAATCCTCTCCGGTCGACTTGAGTCCGAGTCCGGACCGAACCCAAGCCTACCGATTCTACGGAGTTCCGCAGCGAGCGCCGCTTGGGCCGCCTTGTCACCGAAAAGTCCCGAGGGTTGTGCCCCCAATCTATGTATCTCTTCGTCAGTGGTCTCACGCTGAGAAGCCACGTCGTCGGGATGTGTTCGCAAGTAGAGTTTGCCCGTGATGGCACTTCGGTGCCAGAATACCGGCCGTTCGATAGGCTCGATCACCGGGAGATGGCCGATCACTTTCCATGTCGCTTGAGTAATCCCGAGGTCGCTGCAGTAAATTGTGAGGATGCGATTCTGACCACTTAGCTTCTCCATGGACGGCTCGAGAGCCGAGGCAAACCCGAAGAATTCAACGAGGATGCCGAGGCGTTCCTTGCGAAGGATTCGGCCATAGCCGTGAAAGCCCTCGACATCGAGCGGTAGGCGAACGACGTCCCCAATGCCATAGCCGGGTTTTCGCACCATGATTTACAAAGTTCTCCAGATTTCTGTACCTGCGGCCCGATAAAATGCCGCCAGGCGATGGTTCGGGTTTAGCGGTAGGATTTGGTTCAATAACAATTTGAACCCACCGTGCTGCTCGAACAGGATCTGCTCGAGGCCACGCGCTTGGGCCTTTGTAAGCCCCACAGCCTGCTTCTCGAACACCAAGCTCCGCTTCAAGGGGTCTAGGGAGTGTCTGTCTTGCCACGCCCTGGCAACAGGATGTTGCGTCCTCCCGACATACTTCACCTCTCGGGTTATTGGAGGGGTGGCGGGAGGCAGTGCCTGCGGTGGGGTTTCGTTTTCAGCCCGAATGTCCGCTGGCAGAGAATCTACTGCATCGGCTGATCCAATCTTCACGACATAGGAGTCGAACACCATCAGGATCATGAGCGCGGCTGCTGCGACCGCAACCGTCCTCAACACCCGATGGCGATTTCGCGTTCGCTAGCTCGCGCTCCAGGCAATTCCCCGATAAGACACTCCCTCCCCCTCCGCGCCCGGATAGCCAACAGGAGCCTTAATGATTGTGGCGATGGCTGGGATTCCAGTTTCATCCGGACCTGCGCGTCGGCGATGACCGCTCCGCGACGCTCGTACAGGTGACGCTCGAGCAGGCGCACCACACGAGCGAGCTGATCGCTCTCTTCTGGCAGCAAGACATCGAGCCACCGGAGATGACGCGGATCGACGTCCGCATGGCAATCGCGGGGATCCCCGGGCCCTCGTGACCGGCGCCTCACGTGTGCAGGATTTTCGAGAAGTAGTCGTCGATCCCCGGGAACGCGGAGGTGTCTCCGGTCCAAGAGCCGAGTTCGCGCGCGAATCGCGATTCGAACGCGAGGAGCGCGTCCATGATCGGGTATTTCATGTCCTCGCTTCCGGCGCCGCGGACGACCGCCGCCGCAACCGTCTCGGTCCCGCGGACGAAGAGGATCGTGTACGCCCCGTACCGGAGCTCGTCGAGGCCGCCTTGCTTCGAGGCGAGGGTCTGCTTGACGAATGCCTGGACCGCCACCAGCATCCCGCTGAGGATGTCCCGATCGATGTCCGTGCGGAGCGTGGAGGAGTAGTGCCGGAGGAGGATGCCGCCCTTCGTCATGACGAACAGCTCCTCGATGCCCGACGCCGGCGACATGCCAAGCCCAAGCATCTCCGCGAGGCGCGCGCCGACGTGTCTCATCTCGATCTTGACGAGGCCGATGTTCGCGGATTTGCTGAAGAAGCAGAGGAGGTTCATCTCGCTCGCGCCGAGGCGCATGACCGCGACGCCGGAGACGGGACCCTCGAGCAGGATCACCGGCGGTCCCGGGAGGTTCAGGGTCTCGAAGACGTTGTCCGCGGATCGCGCGATCAGCGTGGCCATCGCCGCGAGGACGTCGACCTGTTCGCGGTGCCCGCCGTTCCCTGCCACCGTGAGGCCGCTCTCGTCCGCGATTACGGCTCCGAGGACTCCCGGCGCACGGCTGCTCAGCTCCCGCAGGACGTGTTCGAGGTCGTCCCGTAGGTCGGGCTCCGCTTCGGACACCAATGGCCCGTCTACGTGCCGCGCGCTATTTCGGAGCATCACCGCTCGCCTCGCTCGAGGCCTCAAGGGGCCTCGTCCGGTTCACCGCGGACCGGTGCGTGAGTCGGCGTTTCCACCGCGACCGAGGCCGCACAGCGAAAAAGATCTCGAACGCGCCGTACAGGATTCCGCCCAGCCAAACGAACACGACGATTGATGAGACGGGTGCCGGCAACGGGAAGCCCGCAGCGGAACTGATCAATGCGGCGGTCAGGAACAAGAACGCGACGGTGAACGCGGCCAAGAACCGCTCCATCCGGTCGGCGAGGATGAACATCCGCGCCCGGCGCACTTCCTTGTTCATCTTCCGGAATGTCACGAACGTGAGCGCGACGATGAGGAACGTGGCGACGATCACGCCCTGGAGCGCGAGCGTCAGCAGCTGCACGGCGAGGTCGGCCAAGGTGTTCGACCTCCTACGGGGACGAGGGCCGCAATAAGCGTTTCGGGACGAATGTTTCGTTTTGGAACGTTTGGACGGGTCCCCCATCCGGGCATGCGGGTCCTCCCGAATTCCGATGCAAGGCGGCGGGTCGGTCGGGCGTCTCACAGGAAGAGGCGGCTCGTCATGGCCTGCAGCCCGGCGAACGCGCCCAGGTCGCCGCTCCACTGGGCCATCATCGGGCCGTACCGCCGTTCCGCGCGCTCGAGGAAGATCCGCATCTCGTCGCGGATGCCCGCGGGCGCGGCCCCCATCACGGCGACGGCCAGGATGAACTTCGGGCCCCGCTCGATGACGACCGTCTTGTCGCCGAGTTCGAGCCGCCGGAGTTCGTCGGTGCCCTCCGCGAACGAGACGCGAGCGAAGTCCATGATCGCCGTCAGCATGCCCGCCATGACGTCCGGATCCGTGGTCGCCTCCTCCGCGCGGGTCGCGTGGCTCAGCAAGACGCCGGACCCGTCGATCACGAAGACGTCCTCGACGAGCTGGCCTTCTTTCGCGGGCGGCTCGAGCGGCTCGAAGTCCCGCTGCAGCATGGATGTGATTGGCTCCGCAAGGGACGTCAGGTCCGCGCTGACCAGGAGTATGCCGCCTCCCAACGTCGCCAAGTCCCGCACGGCGTGCAGGCATCGGACGAGTCGCTCCGCGCCCACATAGGTCGCCATGTACTCCACGCCCTCGAGGGCCACCACGGCCTCCGGCTGTTTCGCGACGAACTCTCGCACGACCCGCTCCAGCGTCTCCGGGGGCATCGGGGCCAAATGGTTCTGTCCGAGGGAGGAGGTCAGCCAGACAATCGCGGTGGCCGGGAGGTCGTAGTCCTCCCGAATCTCGATCGGGGCGCGCCTCGTGATCACGAGCCCGATCGACCCATGCCGCACCGCCTCGGCGAGGGCGACGAACACGAGCTTCGGCCGTCGCTCCCGGAGGAGATACGCCCGGCCGCCCTTCAGGGCGAGGCGCCGCGGGAGGGCCACCGGCTCCTCCTTCTGCGGCGTCACGACCAGCATCTTGTACCGGAGGACCGCGACCGCGAAGCAGGCGGCCATCGCGAGCGCGGTAATCGTCAGGAAGGGCGGCGGATACAAACCAAGGAAAATGCGGGAGTACATGTACGTCTCCGCCCCGACCCCGTGGACCACGACGCCGGCGGTCATCAGGATCGTCTGCTTCCGCACGATCGGGTCGTTGTTCCGGATCAGGGTGCGGACGAGGACGGCGAGGGCCGTCGACATGAAGATCGTCGCGAAAATCGCGAGGCTCGCGGTCGCCCACGCGTCCCCGACGACGACGCCGATGCCCCCGTATTGGTTCTTGAGAGTCGTGACCTGGATCGTGACGCCGACCGCGACAACGAACAGGGAGACCTGCAGGGACAGGTTCACGACGCGCCGCCGCATCAGCTCGAATCCGAGGAAGTACTGTCCGATGAACGAGGCGGTGAAGCCGACCGCGAGCATGTGGAAGAAGTAGAACAGGCGGGCGAACGCGAGGGGGCCCGCATTCGCTCCGTAGTAGTCCAAGGTCGACGTGCGCAGCAGATACGCGAACGTCCCGGCGAGGACGAAGAAGATCATCGCAAGGACGAATGTGTCTCCCGCCCGGCGGTTCGGGATCTTCCGGACGACGTAGGCGGCGAGGAGGAGAGCGACGGAACTGCAGGATAGGGAGATGAGGGAGTACCACTGGGCGGCTTCGACCATCCGAGCCGCCCTCCAGTCCTGTAGGCTGCCTAAAAGGCCTCGCCCAAGACTCTCGAAATTGAGGATGACTCTCTCCGGGCCGCTCGTTCAAGGGCAATCGACTTACCCGACGAACGGATGGGATTCGGCGAGCCGCATGACCCTCTCCTCCTCTCCCGCATTCGCCGACCGTGTATGGATCGTCACTGGGGCGAATTCGGGAATCGGCAAGGCGACCGCCTTCGGCCTCGCCCGCCTCGGCGGGACGCTGGTCCTCGCATGCCGTAACACGGAACGAGGAGAGGCCGCGCGCGAGGAGATCACGCGGGCGACGGGCAACGACAAGATGTCCGTGATGATCGTCGACCTGGCCAACCAAGCTTCGATTCGCTCGTTCGCGGAAGAATTCCGAAGGACGCACGATCGCCTTGACGCTCTCGTGAACA
>WNGG01003508.1_pt1 | contig 21523 bp, 17 predicted proteins | sample 5400661 | NCBI WGS metagenome assembly WNGG01 (sample SAMN13153372, study PRJNA577476) | soil metagenome | isolation source: 100 cm soil or saprolite under Garry oak tree replicate 1 | place: USA:California | collected 2016-06-15
GGTACCTACGTACCCTCGTGGTCATCATCGGCGCGGCACTCGTCGCGTTGGGCATCGCGCCGTACGATCGCACCACCTGGTGGCTGGAGATCTTTCCCATTCTCATCGGGGCGCCGATCCTGGTCGCCACGTACCGGCGCTTTCCGCTGACCCGACTCACCTACACGCTGCTCGCCGTCCATGCGCTCATCCTCATCGTCGGCGGCCACTACACCTATGCTCGCGTGCCGCTGGGGTTCTGGATGCGAGACGTGCTCGGCCTGACTCGGAACGACTACGACCGCATCGGGCACTTCGCCCAAGGCTTCGTGCCCGCCATCCTGTTTCGTGAGATCCTGCTGCGCACCTCACCGCTGCGGCCGGGCCGTTGGTTGTTCGTCATCGTGACGGCGATGTGCCTCGCGTTCAGCGCGTGCTATGAGTTCTTCGAATGGTGGTCCGCGCTCGCCGGCGGGCATGCCGCGGACGCCTTCCTCGGCACACAGGGCGACGTGTGGGACACACAGTGGGACATGTTCTCGGCGCTTCTAGGGGCGATCTCGGCACAGCTGCTCCTCGCTCGCGTGCACGATCGCAGCCTGGCAAAGCTGCTCGAGCCACAACCACACGCCGTTTCATGACCACGGACCCCAGGCAGCGAGCGGATCGCCGTGCCTGTATCTCTCTGTTGGTCCTCGGGATTGTCTCGTTTCTGATGTTTGGCCCGATGCAATGCGCCATTCTGGGTCAAAGTGAGGGCCTGGGGATGGTAGTCGCGGCCTTGATGTTTCCACTCGCCCTTCCCCTCCTCGTGGCTCTGATCTGCGCGGTGGTGCTCTCCGGTCTCGGACTGAACAACGGTTCCCGCGCTTTTCCAAAGTGCCTGCTGATTTGGTGCATCGCCGCCGCAGTGTTCGCTGGGCAGCTGGTCATGCTCGATCGTATCGCGGGAGGCGATCGCTTTCCGGGTACGACGATTGTCTTGTATTCGATCGTCGGTTACGGATCCTTGCTCTTGCTGGTCCTTACGCCTTGGTGGTGGTTGTTCGCGATATCGCGTCGGCGAGTTGAGGAATCGCGTTGATGGGTCTCAGGTTGTCGCTGCCGCTGGGCGTCGTCGTCATATCGAGCGCCTGTTTCCACCATTGGCAGGCCGGTTCCAAGTTCGATCTGGAAGCGCCCGTTACGCCCTACTGTGCCCGCACGGTTGTTCTCGGTCGTCGAGTGGATCCCCCCGACTTGGGGGGGATCTACGCAGGTTTCTCCGTCGTCGTTGCCGAGGGCATGGGCTATTGGGAAGTCGAACAACGTCCACGGGCTGACTCGACGGTAGAGCTCAAGGTCACGTACATCACCACTCGCTCGCCTCTCAACCCTGATTCACTCCACCAGTTCGCAGAACGGCGCTTCGCCTCACTGCCGCCGGCGCTGAGCGATGAGTGTGGGGCGCGTTTCGCAACGCCGGCCGCCATGCGCGAGTCGTGGTTCGCTGGTACGCACGAGCTGTGCGGTCATTACTATGCGCGAGCGCCCCGTATCGACCCCGATCGTGTCGGCCCCCTGTCGCTCGGGGCGGACCGGGCGCGCCTCCGCCGCCTCTGTCCCGACGCGCGCGACACGACCGTCGTGGGCTCGGTCGGCTTTCGCGTTCTCGCGTTCGGGGGCGTGATCGAAGTCCTCAGTGACTCCGTTGGCGGCCCAGTCGACGTCATCAGAATACTGGGCGGCTCGCTGCGCACCGTGGACGGCATTGGCGTCGGTACGCCGGTCAAGGAGCTGGAACGTACATGGGGCTCGCTTCAAGTGAATAATTGTGAAGGAGTCGCGCACGGCGCGGCGACGGCCACCCATCCTGGTATCTATGTCCTCTTCCGAAGAGACAATCTCTGCTCGCATCCGAGCGTGGCAGCGGCCTATTCCGATACGCTGCGGATCGCGGGGTTTGAGCTGTTGCGCACCCCTCAGGGAATAACCGATCGCTGAGGTCAATATGCGGAGTCTCGTGCTCGTCCTCACGCTCGCGACGTGGGCGTCGGTCTCGGCGGGCCAACGGCCTCGGGAGCACACAAGGCTGTTCCCGGTGGTCGTCAACGGGCTCACCGGTTTCATAGACAGCAGCGGCCGGATGATCATCGCGCCGCGCTTCGACGACACGTTCCCGTTCACCGAAGGGCGCGCCGCTGTGCGACTCGGCAACGCGTGGGGCTACATCGATACGACCGGAACGATGATCATCGAACCGCACTTCGATTACGCGTCGACCTTCTCGGAGCATCTCGCCTGGGTGGAGATCGGCGGCCATCGCGGCTACATCGACCTGACGGGCAGGGTTGTCATCGCGCCGCGGTTCGACGTCGCGTCGGAGTTCTCCGAGGGCCGAGCCTTCGTGACCATGGGACGCACCCTGGGCTATATCGACCACACCGGGAAGCTGGTTTTCCGGCAGGAGATGCCCAGGGCGGTCGGTGAGACGCTGGATTTCTCCGACGGTCTGGCCGTGGTCTATGTGCGCGGGAAGTGGGGCTACGTCGACACGACCGGGGCGATGGCGATCGAGCCGCGATTTCACCCCGACAATCCCAGGGAATTCTTTGGACGGGGGCTACGGTTCTCGGAGGGTCGCGCCGCAGTGCCGATCGGGCCCAAGTGGGGCTACATCGACCGGACCGGGCGGGTGGTGATCGAGGCCCGCTTCGACGAGGCCGAGTCGTTCGACGAGGGTCTCGCACCGGTCAGGGTGGGCAACCGGTACGGCTACATCGACACTACCGGGACGATGGTGTTTGCACCCCAGTTTGTAGTCGCTTGGGGCTTCTCGGAGGGGCTGGCCGCGGTGCGCGACAGCAGTAAACGGAGCGGCTACATCGATCACACCGGAAAGGTCGTCATCCCTCCGCAGTGGCGAGAGGTCCAACCCTTCTCGGGCGGGCTCGCGTGCGTGCGCAGCGACGGTGAATGCGAATACATCGATCGCACCGGTCGCTACGTGTGGCGAGCGAGCTCGGTGGCGGTCGCGGCGGGGATCCCGGAGCCGCCGGATACGACACCCCTGGGAGGTACTGGCTCACTCGTCGACCGGGTGGCCGAGATCGTAGACCGCGCGGAGGCACTCGAGGCTGGGCGACCAGTTGATCGGGCTCAGGGCGAGATCATGCGGGAGGTGGCCAAGGCTACGACGCAGTTGTCCGCCTACTTGAGCCAAGAGCCCAACGACATCCGGGCGCTGATCCTGTCGGTGCGGCTGGGCCGGTTCCGACAGGTCGCGCAGCCGCTCGTCGTTCAGCGTGGCGACAAGATGCCGACCTTTACGTCGCTCGCTGCCGAGTATGCGCCGTACCACGCCGCCTTGAACCGGGCGCTGCAGCTCGAGCCCAAGAACGCCGAAGCTCATTATTGGCAGGCACGACTGTACGGCCTGAGTCATGACTGGATGGGCATGCTGGATGGGCTGACCCCGCCGCCGGCAGCCGAACTCACGCTCGCTCGCGCGTACGCGGACTCGGCGGTCCGCTTCGGGCGGCGCGCGGTGGAGCTGGCACCCGACCGGGTTCCGTATCGCGAGGCGCTGGCGATCTACCTGATCCTGAGTGAGCAGGAGCGCGAAGCGGCGGCGGTGTTGCGGGATGTCGCCGGCGGGCACCACCCGATGGCGACGCTACTGGCCGACTGGGAAGCGATTCCGGTACCGGCCGGCGCGGTAGCGCTCAGCGCAGAGGCACGCGGCATGGCCCGGATGTGGATGGAGGAGGGGACGATCCCCGACTATCCGTTCTTGCGGGTCCGCATGTACGTGGTCATGATGCCGGCCGACAGCGTGCAAGCATTCTACCGGAAGCGCTGGCCCGGCTTTCAGCTGATTGCGGCGGAAGACGAACGGAGCGGCACTACGCGGGTGCGCAGTTTCGTGCAGCACCTCAGATGGCGGAGTGAAGGCTTCGTCCCGGCGCGGAATAAGAAGGACATTCCGGATGAGCCGATCGAGGGCGTGAACGTCGCGCTGATCGAGATCACGAACCCGCCACCGGAGGTACGTGAGAAGTTCCCGGTACCGGTGGGGAAGGTGTTCTGCTCGTTGTCTTTCATCAACGTGCGGAGGTTCGATGCGCGTTGAGCCAGCTCGGTTGACGCTCCTCGCGGTTGCCGTCCTCGCCGGTTCGACGCGAGCCCAGAGCGTCCAGTCTGACACGGTGACATTCGCGGCGGTAAGCGTCGGTGGCATCCACACCTGTGGAGTCGCGGCTGGGGGCGTCGTCTACTGTTGGGGGTGGAACACCAGGGGCCAGCTCGGCGACGGGACCAGTGGGACTGAGCGGTGGGTTCCGGTTCGAGTAGTCGGCGACACACGCTTCGCGGCGGTGAGCGCGGGCGATCGCTACACCTGCGGGCTAACGGCCGCGGGCGCCGCGTACTGCTGGGGCTTGAATGGTTGGGGCCAACTCGGGGACGGGACCACGACCGATCACTCAAGCCCCGTGGCCGTGGCGGGCGGCCTGAGCTTTAAGCTCGTGAGCACGGGGTTTCGTCAAACCTGCGCGATCGCGGCTGGCGGCGCCGCGTATTGCTGGGGCTTGAATCGAGCTGGGCAACTCGGCGACGGGACTACGACCGACCGGTCGAGCCCCGTTCGCGTCGCGAGCGACTTGACCTTTGCCGCGGTGAGCGCCGGTGACTTCCACACGTGCGGCCTCACGACTGCGGGCACCGCGTATTGTTGGGGCGCGAACGCCGACGGCCAGCTCGGCGATGGGAGCACCACCAATCGGTTGACCCCCACTCTCGTACGTGTCGCGAGTGGCGTCACGTTTGCCGCCGTGAGCGCGGGTGGTTTTCACAGCTGCGGGATTATTTCCGGGGGCGCGGCGTATTGCTGGGGAGCCAACAGCGAGGGCCAACTCGGCGACGGGTCCCCCGACAGTCGAACGCAACCCGTGCTCGTCGCGGGCGGCGTGAGCTACGCCGCCGTGAGCGCCGGAAACAGTCACACGTGTGGGATCACGGCCGCGGGCGTAGCGTATTGTTGGGGCCTCAATGTACAAGGTCAGCTGGGCGACGGAACCACGGAGAGTCGACGGCGGCCTGTGCCGGTGGCGGGCGACATCCGATTCGTTCTGGTCGACGCTGGCGGAAGCGGACAGGCCCTCGGCTTCCACAGCTGTGGGCTGACAGCCGCCGGCGTCGCCTATTGCTGGGGACAGAATGCGAGGGGCCAGCTCGGCGACGGGAGCACCCAGGACCGGACGCGCCCTGTGCCCGTGGCGCAGAACCGAGCGGGCGCGGCGATTCCGCCTCCACTAGAAGGGGAAGCGGCGTATGTCGAGGCGATGAAGGCCGATCTGAGAAACCTCGTCCTAGCGGAGGAGGTGTTTTTCGCGGATTCGGTCAAATACAGCTCGAAGATCGGCCCCGGTGTGGTCGATTTGCGCCTGAGCGAGGGGAGCACCCTGCTGAGCCTACAACGCACGCAAGATGGCTGGACCGCCAGAATGGGCCACGCCCACACTCAAACAGTCTGCACCATCTTCGTGGGCTCTACGCCGCTCCCGCCAGCGACGGAGGAGGGAGTCGCGACCTGTAAATGAGGTGGCGGAAGCTACTAATCCTCGTGGCGCTCTCGGCGTGGACCTGTGTGTTGGCCGGCCAGGCACCCCCCGAGCACACCCGCCTGTTCCCGGTCGTCGTCAACGGGCTCACCGGGTTTATCGACAGCACCGGCCGGATGATCATCCAGCCACGCTTTAGTACCACGTTCCCGTTCAGCGAAGGACTCGCCGCCGTCGAACTCGCCGGCGTGTGGGGCTACATCGACACAACCGGAGCGATGGTCATTCAACCGCGGTTCGATTACGCGTCGGCCTTCTCGGAGCACCTCGCCTGGGTGATCATCGGTGACCATCGCGGATTTATCGATTTAACCGGTCGGATCGTCATCCCGCCCCGGTTCGACGTGGCCACCGGGTTCGTCGAGGGGCGGGCTCAAGTGATAATCGGACGGGATTTCGGCTACATCGACCACACCGGGACACTGGTCATCAAACGAGCGATGCCCCGAGTGACCGGTGAGACGGTCGATTTCTCACAGGGCCTTGCGGCGGCCGCGGAACGCGACAAGTGGGGTTACATCGACACGACGGGGGCGATGGTGATCGCGCCACGGTTTCGGCCCGACAACCCGCGGACCTCCGTCGCAACCGGATTGCGATTTTCAGAGGGTCGCGCCGCCGTGCCGCTCGGGGCCAAGTGGGGCTACATCGACCGCACCGGGCGCGTGGTGATCGCGCCACGCTTCGACGATGCCGAGTCGTTCGAAGAGGGCCTCGCGCCGGTGGAAGTTGGCAAACTGTACGGCTACATCGATACCACCGGGACGATGGTGATCGCGCCGCAGTTCGTTCTCGACGCCGGCTTTTCGGAAGGGCTGGCCGCGGTACGAGACAGCGCCGGAGCCTGGGGCTACATCGATCGCACCGGCAAGATGGCTCTTGCCCCGCAGTGGTGGGAAGCGGATCGCTTCAGGGGTGGGCTCGCCTGCGTGCGCAGCACCGGCCAATGTGAGTACATCGATCACACCGGTCGTTACGTTTGGCGCGCGGGCGCTGTGGCGGTCGCTGCCCGAGTACCCGCGCCCCCCGATACCACTCCATTGGAAGGCACTGGATCACTCGTTGATCGCGTGACCGTCATCGTCGACCGCGCCGAGGCGGCCGAAGCCGGCCAGGCGGTCGATCGTGCGATCGGGTTAATCTTGCAGGACGCAGCCAAGGCCGCGAGGCAGTTGACGACCTACCTGGATAGCCACCCCACTGACGTGCGGGCCCTGATCCTCTCGGCACGGCTGGGCCGAGTCGGACAGATCGCGCAGCCGCTCGTCATCCAGCGCGGGGATACGCTCCCGACGTTCGGGTCGCTTGCGGCCGACTACGCGCCGCACCAGGCGGCGTTGAACCGCGCGTTGGCGCTCGAGCCGAATAACGCTGAGGCCTACTATTGGAAAGGGCGGCTGTACGGTCTCGGTCAGAGCTGGATGGGGATGCTGTACGGCATCACCGCACCGCCCCCGGCTGTTCTGGCGCTGGCCCGAGCCTACGGGGACTCGGCGGTGCGCTACGCCCGGCGCGCGGTGGAGCTCGAGCCGGAGCGGTTGCAGTATCGTGTAGCGTTGGCGATCCATCTCATCCTGGCGGAGCAAGAGCAGGAGGCAGCGGCCGTGCTGCGCGATGTCGCCGCTGGTCGTCACCCTATGTCCGTGTTGCTTGCCGACTGGCAGGCGATCCCAGTGCCGGCCGGCGCCGTGTCGCTGCCCGAACGGGCGCGCGGCCTCACCCGGATGATGACAGACGAAGAGGCGATGAGCGAGTATCCATTTCTGCGGGTCCACATGTACGTCGTCGTCATGCCGGCGGACAGCGTAGAGGCATTCTATCGGAGACGCTGGCCGGGCTTCCGGCTCATCCGCACGGAAGAGCACAAGAATGGTGATGTACGGGTGCGTATCTACTCGCAGTACCTGAGATGGCAGGGCGGACAGATCGTCACGGCGCGAGACAAGCGCGAGATTCCGGATGAGCCGACCGAGGGCATCGCTGTTGCCCTGATGGAGATCGTGAACCCGCCGGCCGAGGTGCGAGAGCAGTACCCGGTACCGCTGGGGCGCCTCTTCTGCTTGTTGACATTCATCAACATGCGGCGCTTTGCGGCGCGTTGAGCGCCGGCTTGCTCTTTCCTCAGCGCGCCGCACGTTAAGGTTGTGCATCGATTGAGGTCGGTCTTCACCGCCGTGCTGGCGGCGGTGATCCCCGCGACGGGGCTTGCCCAGACTCGGGGTGGAGTGGAAGGCCGCGTGATCGACGCCGCGGGCCGGCCGCTAGCAGCGGCGGATGTGAGCGTCGGTCGTTTGCGCGCGACGACGGACGCCGACGGCGCGTGGCGAATCACGCACCTCGAACCAGGCCCATATCGAATCGCGGTTCGCCGGCTCGGCTACCGCCCATCGCTGCTGGACGTTGACGTCGAATCCGGTCGCACCGTACGAGTCACCGTCACGCTCGAGCTGGTCCCCTTTACACTCGACTCTCTCGTCGTCAGTGCCCCACCGTCCACGATCTCCACCACCGATGTCGAATTGGGCACGAAGCTCACGGTGAGCGAGATCGCCTTGCTCCCGTCCACGTTCGACGCTCGTCAACTGATCGCGCTGACGCCTGGTGCGCGGCCCGATCAGATCTGGGGCGGTGCCTCGGATCAGGCCAACTCCTATTCGCTCGACGGCACCACCGTCAACCATCCGGGTCTGGGTGGCGCGCTGTTGCTCCCCAGCCCCAGCTGGATCGAGACCCTCGAGGTCCGCGGGCTCGGCGCCGGGGCCGACGTGGGGAGCGCGCAAGGCGGGCTCGTGGAAGTCGTGACGTTGGCGGGCAGGAACGTGATCGAGGGCGCGCTGCGGACGTCGTTCGAGTCCCAGCGGCTGAATGGCACCAACCTGATCCCCGGTGAGATCGGAAGCGAGCTAGCAAGCCGGCGGGAATTGGACGGTCAGGTCCGCGGCCCGCTGGTCCACGATCGCCTGCACTTCGCGTTGTTCGGCCACGTCATCCGGCAAGAGGAGCGGGTCTTGAACTACGTGACCACGACTGGCGCGTTCGTGGCGCAGCCGCCGTCGTACCGGGAAGAGCGCGGGCTCGCAAAGCTGACCTGGAAGCCGAGCAACCGCGATCTGGTCGAAGGCAGTCTCATGGCGCGATACCAGGACGGCGACCGCGTCGGTCAGTCGGGCTACGAGGCCGCGGACGCCACCGAACGGCTGCGGCAGTCGAACCTGACCGGCAACCTCACCTGGCAACGCAGCTGGTCCCCTCGAAGCGCGCTCACGGTGCGAGTGGGCGGATTCACCGCCCGCGAGTGGCACGATCCCTATGACCGTGCCGCGGTACCGGGCATCGAGCTGCTGACGCGGGGCAATCCTCCCCGGTATCAGAACGCGGTGTTTCGCACGGGGTCCGCGCCGTCGAGTCTCGGGTTGATAGCCGCCTGGACTGGCCGAGGCCGCCTCGCGGGCCTGGAGCACGAAGTGAAAGTGGGCGGCGAGTACACGGTGGGAGGATGGTGGTACGACCGCCGGCGAAACGGCGGGATGACATGGCGACCCCTGCGGGTGCTCGGTTTCGATCCCGCCATTCCCGCGACCTGGCCGTACCTGGGTGCGATCCCCACGGGGTGGGGCGGCGACGTGCGGATCGACTCCGACGTCCGCAACGCCGCGTTGTTCGTGCAGGAGCAGATCGGGATCTCGTCCTGGCTGAAGTTCAATCCAGGATTCCGGTACGCGTGGTGGACGGGAGCTCTGACACCGGCCGGTGGTGGCCCGCGATTCACCGCGGTGCGCGATGCCGCACTCGAGCCGCGCATCGGTGTAGTCGCGGAGCTGAACGCGTTAGGCGGTGTGGTCGCCAAAGCTCATTGGGGCCGCTATCACCAGCCAATGTTCGCCGCGCTATTCGACCGTGTGGCCGGGGCGGGGACCTACAGCGACGAGGAGATCTGGACTTACCTCGGTCCCCCCCCCGCGAACCCCGCGCAGACGTTTACGATCCACGAACGCGATTCACTCGCCGCGGCGGGGCTGTTCCGCTTCGACGAAAGCGTTCGCCTCGATCAGACAGGACGAGTCGAGCAGTACCGCCAACCGTACATGGATCAAGTTGTGCTGTCGCTGGAACGCGCCTTCGGGACCCGCTGGAAGGTGGGCGTGGCGTACGTCCACCGGAGGAATCGCGACATGGTCGCGCTGGTGGACCGCAACCTGGCGTCGAATTACACGGTGGTCGACAACGTCGTCATGCTCGATCGGTTCGGCCAGCCGGTCTACTTCGCGGGCCGGCCGCTGGTGTTGGACAGGCTCGCCATCTCCAACGAGGACATTCTCTACGTCCAAGAGCTGCTGCGGCAAGGACAGCTGACGGACCCCAACGTGCTCTATGCCCCGCCGGGGCTGACTCCCGCGCAGCTGGCGGCGCTCCGCTACGACCCCGACCTCGTCCTCACCAAGGTACCGCAGGCGACGCGACGGTTCGGACAGGTGCAGCTCCGCCTGGACGCCCGCTATCGGACGTGGTGGGCCGGAGCGTCGGCGACGATTTCAGCGCTCGACGGGAACTACAATGTGGTCACCGGACCGGACGACTACACCAACGGCGGGCCGGGCCCCTGGGTGCGTCTCAACGAGCAGTACAACTTCTACGGCGCCCTCAATAACCAGAGTCGGTTCGAGGGAAAGGTGTATCTGGGCGGGCTCCTGCCGGCGCGGTTCCGCGGTGGCGTGTTCTTGTCCTACGCGACCGGCGATCGCGTCACGCCCACACTCCCGATCGACGGATTGCTGTCCGAATTCGCCGTGGCGGTACCATCCGCGTCAATTCCAGGCGGGCTGGACACGGTGCCCTTCCACCGGTTCCTGTTTCGGAGCGAGACCGGGCATCGCATTTTCATTCAGCCGCGTGGGACCTACGGTTACGAACCCCGCGCGTCACTGGATCTACACTTGGAGCGGAGTTTTCCGCGCGGGGGAACGGAAGTGCTGCTGGTCGTGGATGCGTTCAATGTGTTGGGCGACCGGAGCGTCACAGGAATTCAAACCGAGGTCAATGCGCTGGCGGGGTTCGCCAGCAGCGACTACGGACGGGTCCTGTCGCGCGTGCCGCCGCGGACGCTGCGGCTGGGGGCAGGAGTGCGGTTCTGACATATCCGTCAACATGATCCCGGCTACGGTTTGTTGATCGTTGGGGCGGAGTACTGCGTCGAAGCAGGTACAGTGGAGTTCTTCGACGACTAATTGACAATCCGAAATCGTTTTTGATATTGGCGCCATGAAACGGAGAATGATCTACGCTGTGGCGGCGCTGATCGTCATCGCTGCCGTTGGTGCTGCGGTCCCGCCGCTCCGGCAACGCGGGCGCCAGCTTGCTGCCGATCTCAAGATCATCAACGCCGATACCGCCGACGTGATGTCGAGCGCCACGTATCAGCGGTTTGCCGTGCGTCGTGATCGATGGGTCGCGACCGCCGGTAGCTACGTCGGTAACACGACGATGTCATGTATGATCACGGCAAAGCTTGACACCCTGACGTGGCACTATCACCCTGGGCAGCCGGTCTGCGCGGAGGCGAGTTTTGAGGACACGGTTGCGGCACTTTTCCCGGCTCCCCCCGCGAAGCGCTAGGTGCCTTCCTCAGCCGAATCGACGACGCGCAACATCGGCGGGCTCGATGTCACGATCTCGAATCCCGCCAAGGTGCTCTTTCCCAAGCCCAAGTACACCAAGCTCGATCTGATCGACTACTACTTGGCCGTCGCCGAGGGTGCGCTGCGCGGCGCTGGCGGGCGGCCGAACATGCTGGTGCGATTCCCCAATGGGATTGGTGCGCCGTCGTTTTACCAGAAGCGCGCGCCGGAATCGCGCCCGCCCTGGATCGAGGTGGTGACGCTGCGCTTCCCGTCGGGCCGCACGGCCGACGAAGTCGTGCCGCGCACCCCCGCATCGCTCGCCTGGATGGCCAATCTCGCCTGCCTCGAGCTGCACCCGCATCCGGTGCGTGCCGAAGACCTCGATCATCCTGACGAGCTGCGCGTCGATCTCGACCCCGTGCCCGGCATCAAATGGCCGCAGGTGCGCCAGGTCGCGCAGCTCGCGCGCGCCGTGCTCGAGGAGTTCGGGCTCGTCGGGTGGCCCAAGACCTCGGGGTCGCGGGGGATGCATCTGTTCGTCCGGATCGAGCAGCGCTGGGGGTTCGATGAGGTCCGTCGGGCCGCCCTCGCCCTCGCGCGCGAGGTGGAGCGTCGTGGCGCTGGGCTCGCGACCAGCAAGTGGTGGAAGGAAGAGCGCCAGGGCGTGTTCGTGGATTACAATCAGAATGCGAAGGACCGGACTGTGGCAGCAGCCTACTCGGTGCGTCCGACGCCCGACGCCCGCGTATCCGCGCCGCTCTCCTGGGATGAAGTGGACGACTGCGACCCGGAGGACTTCACCCTCGGTACGATGCCGCCGCGCTTTGCCAAGATCGGTGACCGCCACGCCGGCATGGATGCGAGCGCAGCATCGCTCGAAGGACTGCTCGAGCTCTCAGCCCGCCAGGAACAGGAAGGGCAGGGGGATGCCCCCTGGCCGCCGCACTACCGCAAGCAGCCGGGCGAGCCGCCGCGCGTGCAGCCGTCCAAGGCTCGGGTGCGAGCGGAGAAGTACCCGCTCATCGAGGTGAGCAAGGGACAGGATAAGAGGGAAGCGCTAGCCGGACTCGCGAAATGGAAGAAACAGCATCCGCGCGTGGCGAAGTACCTGGAGCCGGCCGATGTGTTGGTGGATCAAATGCGCGGCCGTTCGTCGGCGTGGTATCGGATTCGGATCAATCTCCAACACGTCCCCGACAAGCTTAGGCCCCGAACACCTTCTCCAGCTCGTAGGCGGGGGTGACCTCGAGCTGGTCGTAGCGGCAGTATCTCGCCTGTTTGTCGGGCCGCCAGCGCAAGAATACGGGCGGGTGGCGGAAGCGGTCCCCCTGCATGTGATCGTACTTCACTTCGCAGACCCGCTCGATGCGCAGCGGCTCCCACGAGAGATCCTTGCCGGCGCTCCAGCGGCTTGGGCCTCCGGGCATGCGGCTCGATTGAGCCTCCGCCCCCGCCCAAGCACGCCATGGATGCTTCTCGAGCGCGTTCTTGCGCAGCGGCGCGAACTCTTTGGCGAGCTGCTTGCGCATCTCCATCGTGAACGCGGACGTCACGCCGACGTGCTGGAGCGTCCCTTCATCATCGTAGAGTCCGAGGAGCAGCGACCCCACCGTGTCCTTGCCGCTCTTGTGCCAGCGAAATCCCGCCACCACACAATCGGCCGTGCGCACATGCTTGATCTTGAACATCGCGCGCTTCCCCGGCTGATACGTGGCCGCCGCGGGTTTGGCGATCACCCCGTCGAGCCCGGCGCCCTCGAAGCGCTTGAGCCAGTCAACAGCCAGGTCGCGGTCCCGCGTCATCGGCGTGAGGTGGAGGGGACGACGAATCTTCTTGAAGAGCTTCTCGAGCCGGACCCGGCGTTCCTGTTGTGGCACGTCCAACAGACTCTTGCGATCGACTTCCAACAGATCGAACGCCACAAAAGCGGCAGGACTGGCTTTGGCGAGCTTGTCGACCCGGGAAGCGGCGGGATGCAGCCGCATCTGCAACCCGCCGAAGTCGAGCCCATGCCCGGTCGGCAGGACGATCTCGCCGTCCACGACGACGCCGCTCGGCAATTGTTCGAGCAACACGACGTGCAGGTCGGGGAAGTAGCGGTCGAGCGGCCGTAGGTCACGGCTCTGGATGAACACATCGTCCGCGCCGCGAAACACGATGGCGCGGAATCCATCCCACTTGGGCTCGAACAGGAAGTCGCCGCCGTGCGGAATCTCCTCGGCGATCTTGGCGAGCATCGGTTCTATGGGGGGGGAAACTGCCATTCTGTAAACTAGCGAGCCAAGTGTTTCATTTCTCAACCCGGACAAATGGGTGCTCGTCAGTCGCGTGATCCGGGGTACCTTTATGACGGTATGACTCGACCTGTTGCATTTGTCCTGGCGCTCGTGGCTACCTCAGCCGGGCCGGCCAGGGCGCAGGCTGCGAAGAACTACACGCCGGCGGACGTGCATTTCGTCGCCGGGATGATCGGCCACCACGCACAGGCCATCCAAATGGCGGGGTGGGCGCCCTCGCACGGGGCGAGTCCGTCGATTCGGCTGCTGTGCGAGCGTATCGTGGTCGCGCAGAATGACGAGATCGTGTTCGCGCAGCGCTGGCTGCGGGAGCACGGCGAGTATGTGCCGCCGGCCGATCCGCGCGGCCACATCATGCAGGGGATGGATCACCCGATGCTCATGCCGGGCATGCTGACGCCCGACCAGATGGCGCAGCTGGATTCGGCGCGCGGTCCCGAGTTCGACCGTTTGTTCCTCACGTTCATGATCCAGCACCACCAGGGCGCCATCACGATGGTGCAGCAGCTGCTCGCGGTCCCCGGCGCCGCGCAGGACGGACCGATCTTCCGCTTCGCCTCAGATGTGAACGTCGATCAGACCACCGAAATCAATCGCATGACCCTGATGCTGAACGACCTCAAACGGAGCTCTCAGTGAAATCGAAATTGCTGCACGCTTTGCCGATCGCGACGTTGGTCCTCGCAGGGTACGCGAGCGCGCGCGCGCAGGCCAGCTATACCCCGGCGGCGGCAAGCGCGCCGCGCCAGGATCCGCGCATCGGCCTGCGGGCGGGGTGGATGAACGCGGCACAAGCCAGCTGGAACATGCGGCTGGTCTCGACCACGCCGCCGTCACCCGACTTCATCAACCGCGATTCGGCGGGCGATTTTCGCTTCATCAACTCCGATATCTCGGTGCGCGGCAACTACGTCATCCAGGGCAACTTCAACGGCGTGCAGGTGTGGGATATCACGAATCCCAAGATTCCGCGGCTGTTCAAGGCGTTCGTCTGTCCCGGATCACAGAGCGACGTCTCCGTCTATCGCAACTTCCTGTTCGTGTCGGGCGAAGCGCTGAACGGGCGGACCGACTGCGGCACGCAGGGCGTCTCGGATACGGTGAGCCATGACCGGTTGCGCGGCATCCGCATCTTCGACGCGACCGATCTCGCCAACCCACGCCACATCACGGACGTGCAGACGTGCCGCGGATCGCACACCCACACCGTGGTGACGCAGCCCGGCGACACCGATAACGTCTACATCTACGTATCGGGCTCGGCTCCCGTGCGCTCGCCCAACGAGCTGGCCGGGTGCGCGGTGGGAGCACCCGATTCGACGCCGACCACGGCGCTGTTCCGCATCGAAGTGATTCAGGTTCCGCTCGCGCATCCCGAGCAGGCGCATATCGTCAGCTCGCCCCGCATCTTTCAGGATCTGGTCGCGCCGCCCCGCCACGGTGAGGCACCCGAGGACGTCGCCGAGCAAAAGCGCGAGGTCGATTCCGCGCGCGCCGCCGGCGGTTACGTAGTGACGTTCGAAGGTCGTGACCTCATCCTCGGCCCCCAGTTCGTCACGACAGCGCTCGACAGCATCGTCAAGGCGCGCGGGGGAACCGGGGCACCGACCGCAGCCGACAGCGCGACACTCCGCAGCAACGCGCTGACCCTCGTGACGCAACGGATCGAAGCGAATCGTCGCCGGCAGGGCTTCAATCCCAATGCCGGGCCAACGCAGTGCCACGACATCACGGTCTATCCCGCGATCGGCCTGGCCGGCGGCGCGTGCGGTGGGTACGGTCTCCTGCTCGACATCCGCGACGCCGCGAACCCGAAGCGGATTGGCGCGGTGTCAGACTCGAACTTCTCCTTCTGGCACTCGGCCACGTTCAATAACGATGGCAGCAAAGTGCTGTTCACTGACGAATGGGGCGGCGGCCTCCAGCCCCGCTGCCGGGTAACGGACAAGCCGGAGTGGGGCGCGGACGCCATCTTCACGCTCTCCACCAGCACGATGACGTTCAAGAGCTACTACAAGCTCCCCGTGGCGCAGACCTCCAACGAGAACTGCGTCGCGCACAACGGCACGCTCATTCCGATCCCGGGCCGCGACATCATGGCCCAGGGGTGGTATCAGGGTGGTGTCTCGGTGTTCGACTGGACCGATCCATCGCATCCCAAGGAAATTGCGTTCTTCGACCGTGGTCCGATGGATTCGACGAAGCTGGTCGGCGCCGGTTCGTGGTCGGCCTACTGGTACAACGGCTACATCATCAGCTCCGAGATCGCACGCGGCCTCGACATCTTCGAGCTGACGCCCAACACGCTGTTGACGCAGAACGAGATCGATGCCGCCAAGCTCGTTCACTTCGACTACCTGAACGCGCAGGACCAGCAGCAGCTGGTCTGGCCGGCGAGCTTCGTGGTGGCGCGCGCGTACGTGGATCAGCTGGCGCGCTCGAGCGGCCTATCCCGTGCCCGAATCACCGCCACGCGTGATGCCCTGTCACGTGCGGAGCAGGCCTCAGGACCGGCGCGGCGCGACGCGTTGAGCCGGCTTGCGACGCAGCTGAACACCGACGCACAGACATCGAGTGATCAACCGAAAGTCCGGATTCTGATCGCGGTGGTCAACGACCTCGTCAAGTAACCGCAGTTGACTAAGGTGCCGGGCGGGGTTCACGTTGTCTCGTGAGCCCCGCTCGTTCTTCCCGGAAGCGCTACCAGGAGTTCGTCGAAGACTATAAGCACCGCCGCCTCGACCAGGTGTCGGAGGCCGAAGACGGCGGTCCCGCCCCAGCATCGCCGCGTCCGGGGAGCCGCCGCGCCTACCTGCGGGACTACCTGCGCTGGCTCAAGCCGCACCGCTACGCCCTGGGCGGAGTGTTTGTGCTCGCCCTGGTCGTTGCCGGGCTGCAGATGATCGAGCCGCTGTTCGTCCGGTACATCGTCGACCACGTGATCCTGAACAAGGGTCTCGATAACACCGCCCGGCTCACCCGCCTCAACCTGACGGGCCTTGCTTTCCTCACCGTGATCATCCTGTCGCACGTGGGCGGCGGGTTCAAGGACTACCGCCAGCGGATCCTCAACGTGCGTGTGATGCTCTCGCTGCGGCGCTCGCTCTACGAGCGCCTGCTGCATCTGCCGTTGCCACGGCTCTGGGAAATGAAGACGGGCGGCATCCTGTCGCGCCTCACCGGGGACGTCGAGACCACGACCGGGCTGTTGCAGATGGCGATCGTGTCGCCCGCGATTTCCGTGATCCGGTTGATCATCGCCATCGTCATTCTGATCGCGCTCAACTGGCAGCTCGCGCTGACAGCCATGGCCATCATTCCCGGCGTGATGGTGCTGAGTCTGATCTTCGCCCGGCGCATCCGGCCGATCTATCGGTCGGTGCGCAAGGACGTCGAGATCGTCGACGGCCGGGTGGGTGAGACGTTCTCGGGAATCCGCGTGGTGCGGGCGTTCCGGCAGGAGATCCAGGAGCTGATCAGCTTCATGCTGGGCCGCCACACGGTGCTACGCAAAGAGCTGTTCGCCCACCGTCGGGAGCTGCTGCTGTGGACGTCGTGGGGCCTGCTGGAAGCGGGGATCAGTGTCGTCATCGTCTGGTTCGGCGGCTATTTGAACATCGTCGGCCGCGCGACGGTCGGCGACATCATGGCCTTCCAGTGGTACATGTTCCTGCTCCTCAATCCCGTCTGGAACATCGTCAACTCGTTCTCGGAGATGCAACGCTCGCTCGCCGCGATGGAGCGGGTCTTCGAGGTGCTGGCGATGGAAGACGACAAGCCCGACCGCCCCGGCGCCGTCGATGCTCCCGCGCTGGTGCGGGAGCTGCGCTTTGACGGGGTGACGTTCGAGTACCGTGAAGGCCAACCGGTCGTGCGTGATTTCGACGTCGCCGTGCCGGGCGGATCGGTCGTCGCCCTGGTGGGACGGAGTGGGGCGGGGAAGACGACCGTGACCGACCTGGTCGCGCGCTTCCACGACCCGACGCGCGGCCGCCTCCTGTTCAACGGCAGTGACATCCGCGATCTCAAGCTGCGCAGTTACCGCGACCTCCTCGCGATCGTGCAACAGGACGTGTTTCTGTTCGATGGGTCAGTGCGTGACAACATCGCGTACGGTCGGCATGATGCGACCGATGCCGAGATCGAGGATGCGGCGCAGCGCGCCAATGCGCACGAGTTCATCATCCGGCTGCCGCAGGGCTATGAGACGTGGATCGGTGAACCCTCGATGGCCGATCTGCTTGCCGACCGCACCACCTTCGTCATTGCGCACCGGCTTTCCACGATCCGGCGCGCCGATCTGATTCTGCTGATGGAGAACGGGGCCGTGATCGAACGCGGCGCGCACGAGGATCTGATGCGGGCGCGCGGGGTCTACTACGAAATGGTGAAGCGGCAGATGGAATCGCACGCGCGCGACGGCGACGAGGTGTTGCGCTAAGCTCGATTTACCGGAATGTGAAGCCGATGGACCCCTGATACATCGTCGCGATCACATCGTCGATCCGCCGACCGGGTAGGACCACGTCACCCACGGCCGTCACGTGGGCCGCGAGGTTCGTGGTGACGGCAAACTTCCGAGAGATCGCGAAGTCCCAGCCGAAGCCGAAGGTCAGGCCGATTCCTCGGCCGTTGCTGGTATCGGCTCCGGCCGTGCCGGGGACGGTGAATTGCCCCGACGCCAGGCCGACGCCGCCTTTGAAGAAAAAACCACGCCGGCTGGGGAACCAGAGAACCACGACTGTCGCGGTCGCGGTTTCAGCCGTCGTGGTCGTGTCACCCCGGGAGAAGCCAAACGCGCGATCGAGCAGCGAGAACACCTCGAGCCCGATGACGACGCGGTCCGATACTGTGCCACCAATTCTGAAGTAACTGCTCGGCGTGCCGGCGGCGACGACGTCGGTACACCCGGAGCACGCGATGCGGACGCGTCCCGGTCCAGCGCCGAGCTCCGCCCACAACCCGCTCCGGTGCGGCCGGTCCGCCCGTTGCGCCCACGCCGGAGCCGTGAGCAACACGCCCAGAGCGATCGCGCAAATCGTGCGTCTCAGGGCTTGAACCCGGCTATGGTCCACGTAAGCAGGAGGCGGGCTTCGGGGTAGTTCCGCTCGTCTTTCGGTGCGGTGGAGTAGCGGCTGGTACGATGAAAGACCGTGCTGTGCGCGGCGATGCCGAACCCCCGGGCGATTGGGATGTTGGCTTCGATGCCGCTGAAGTCCACGATGTGGTCGGCACTCGCCCCGCTGACCGCATGGATGTACTCCAGCTGGCCGAATACCCGGACGAACCGCGCGCCGTGACGGTCGAACCCGAACTCCCACCGGGCACCAACGCCAGGTCCGAAGTCATAGGTGCGGGTCCCGAGGCCGGTTCCTGAGGCATCGATCGCGCCGAGGAGTACTCCGTCGACGAATAACGAGGTCCGGAACGCGTAACCACGCGAGCCGATCGGCCAGCGCGAGTTGATGCCAATCTCGACGCTCTGACCGCCAACACTCTGCGCCCGATTCTTGAAATAGTCGTAGCGCGTATTCACGGCGAGCACATGCCGGGCGCGACGCGATGGGTTGCTGAGATTGGCGCCATAGACGCGGCCGGACGCGCGGAGTGAGCTGAATCCTCCGTTGGAGCTCAGCATCAAGCGCACGCCGAACACGTCGAAGGGACTCCGGTACTCCGTGGCAAACGGGTCACCGTACAGCAGGTCGACCAGCATCGCGCCCATCCTGGCTACGCCGCTATCAGCGATCAATCCCTTCGCGAAGCGCACTCCTCCGCCGATGCGAAGCACGTATGAACCCGGGTCATGCTCGGGCGGATTCAGCCCGCGCGCCCGCCACTCACCCCGCACCAGACGATTCAAGCTCCCGATGGGATCCATAGGTAGTGCAGCGATCTCGCGCAAAGTGCGTCCCCGCCCAGTGGCGCGGTTGTCGCGGATCGTGGCGCTGATACGGTGAAACACTTCGCCGAGCGTGATGCCCCCGAAGCTGGTCATGTACCAGTCGTTCAGTGACGGGCGGTACTTCTCGCCGAAATACTCCCAGGTCCAGGAGCCCATGATGGCGAACGGCACCGCCTGAAAGAACCCGACGCCGTTGGAGCGGGCAGCGTTGAAGTAGAGGCTGCCGTGATACGGATGGGCGAACATGTTGGTCGTAAAGGCATCTTCATCCCACTCCCAGCCGAGTCGCAGATGCTCACCCCAGACCCGCGTTCCCGAGCGCGCCCAATCTCGCTTGAACACCCACGCGTCGACACGATTCACGAACGTGTTGATCAACGCGACCTGGCTGATGGCCATGACTGTGCGTGGCGATTGCGCGCTGTCGACTTGGACCATCATGAGAACGGCGAGGAGGGGTACCGTCATGGACCCAAGCTACCGGTTATTTCAGGGGTGGCTAGAAGCTTTGTGGCGAGTTAATCCTTAAGACGAGCAAAGGAGAGCCCCCATGGTTCTGGCGCCCGGCACGAAAGCCCCCGATTTCACACTCAAGAAAAGCCCCGACCAGACGCTCAGTCTGTCGGAGTTGCGTGGCCAGCCCGTTGTGCTCGTCTTCTACCCTGCTGACTGGAGCCCTGTATGCGGTGATGAGCTCGCCCTCTTCAATGAGGTTCTTCCCGAATTCGCGCGCTACGGCGCGCAGCTCGTCGGGATTTCAGTGGACGGGGTGTGGTGTCATAAAGCCTATGCGAAGTCGCGCAATCTCGACTTCCCGCTGCTGGCCGATTTCGAGCCGAAAGGGGAAGTGTCGCGGAAGTATGGCGCCTATCGCGCACAGGACGGGTTCTCCGAACGCGCGTTATTCGTCCTGGACGCCGAAGGGATGATTCGCTGGAGCTATCTCTCCGAGGTCGGCACGAATCCCGGCGCCGATGGTGTGCTCGCCGCGCTCGAGGAGGGAGCCGCTCAGAAAGTATGAGCCACCTCACTCCGCCGCTCGGCCCGCGCGACCACACGCAAGGGCCCCCGGGAGCGCTCGTCACGCTCGTCGAGTACGGCGATTTCGAGTGCCCCCACTGCGGTGCGGCGTATCCCGTCGTCAAAGCGATCCAGCAAGCCATGGGCTCGAAGCTGCTGTTCGCGTACCGGCATTTCCCGCTGTCTAGAGTCCATCCCCATGCGGAGCACGCCGGGGAGATGGCCGAGGCGGTGGGAGAGCATGGCAAGTTTTGGGGAATGCACGACCTCCTGTTCGAGCATCAGGACGCGCTCGAGGACGATCAGCTGATCGCGTACGCGAAAACGTTGGGCATCGAGCCGGAGTGGGCGGCGGACGCGCTCGCGGAGGGACACTATGAACCACGCGTGCGGGCCGACTTTGCCAGCGGTGTGCGCAGCGGCGTGAACGGCACGCCGACGTTTTTCATCAACGGGCTCCGCTACGAGGGCGGTGCCGATGCATTGCTCGACGCCTTGATGGAGGCTACGATTGACGCCCCCCTGAAATCGGGAGGCTAAATGACTGCGTTGACCGCCTTGTGGCTGCCGATCCTCGTGTCGGCGGTGGCGGTGTTTGTCGTCAGCTCCATCATCCACATGACACCGTTGTGGCACAAGACCGATTACCCGCGCTATGCCAGCGAAGACCGCGTGTTGGACGCGCTGCGTCCCATCGGCATTCCTCCCGGCGACTACCTGATGCCCCGGCCCGCCAATCCCGCCGAAATGCGCTCGCCCGAGTTTCAGGAGAAGATGAAGCGTGGACCCGCCGTGCTCCTGACGGTCATGCCGCCGTGGACGGGGTCGCTGGCGGGGAATCTGTCGCAGTGGTTCGTGTACTGCGTCGTGGTCAGCGTGTTCGCCGCGTTCATCGCGGGCTCCGCGCTGCCGCCGGGGGCTCCACCATTCGGCTCCGTCTGCCGGTTCGCAGGGACGACGGCGTTCCTGGGCTACACGCTAGCGCTCTGGCAGATGTCGATCTGGTACCGGCGCGCGTGGGCCATGACGCTCAAATCGACGTTCGACGGCGTCATTTTCGCGCTCGTCACCTGCGCGGTGTTTGGGTGGCTTTGGCCGCATTAA
>WNGG01002325.1_pt1 | contig 21522 bp, 17 predicted proteins | sample 5400661 | NCBI WGS metagenome assembly WNGG01 (sample SAMN13153372, study PRJNA577476) | soil metagenome | isolation source: 100 cm soil or saprolite under Garry oak tree replicate 1 | place: USA:California | collected 2016-06-15
TCGTGGGGGCGCGAACTCCGGGCGGCCGGGGTCAACCTCGACCTGGCCCCGGTCATGGACGTCGTACCGCCCGGGACCGCCAGCCAGAATCAGCCGATCGGCGCGCTGAAACGCGAGTTCGGCGACAACCCGGCGACGGCGGCGGCCCATGGGGCGGCGTTCATCCGGGGGATGCGGCAGGCGGGGATCGCGACGGCGGCCAAGCATTTCCCCGGGCTGGGCCGGGTGCTGGGCAACACCGACTTCGCCGCTGGGATCACGGACACGGCGACCGCGCCGGACGACGCGTACCTGCGGTCCTTCCGCGCGGCCGTCGACGCCGGCGTGCCCTTCGTCATGGTTTCCCTCGCCACCTACACCCGGATCGACCCGCGTCATCTCGCGGCTTTCTCCCCGCGTGTGATGCGCGTCATGCTGCGCCAGCAGCTGCGGTTCCGCGGTGTGATCATCTCCGACGACCTGGGCGCGGCAAATGCGGTGGCGGCTATATCTCCGCAGGCCCGCGGGATCGACTTCGTGGCCGACGGCGGCGACATGATCACCTCTCAGACGCTGGCCGCGGCCGTGGTCATGGACAATGCCATCCTCGGACGTGCCGCCGCCGATTCCGCCTTCCGCGCCGTGGTGGGCTCCGCGGTCATGCGCGTACTCGAGGCTAAGCAGGCTTACGGTCTCCTGCCGTGCCCGTGACCGTGACGACCTGGTCGGGAACATCCGCCGCGGCCGGCGGCACCCGCCGGTTGCCCGGCCACATGCCCAGCCGCCCGAACAGCGCCACCAGGGCCGGTACCAGCAGGGAACGCACGGCGATCGCGTCGAGGACGACGCCGAGGGCCATGGCGATGGCCATCTGCCTGAACTGCTCGAGCGGTATCACCGCCAGCATGGCGAAGCTTGCCGCCAGGGCCACGCCGGCCGTGGTGATGGCGCGCGAGGCCTCCGGCGCGGCGACGGCGACCGCGTCGGCGACCGGCCGGCGCCTCGCCTCCTCCCAGATCCGCCCCACCACGAAGACGTTGTAGTCCGAGCCGAGCGAGACCAGCAGGACGCCGGCCGCGAACGGCACGAAGTACACCAGGCTGCCGTAGCCGAGGAAATGCTGGCCGACCAGTATCGTCAGCCCCAGGGTGGCGAACACGGCCAGGACGCTGGCGGCCAGCAGGTAGAAGGGCGCGAGCATCGACCGCAGGAACAGCGCCAGCAGTACCAGCGTCACCAGCATGATCGCCAGCGCGACGCGCCCCAGGTCGGCGAAGACCGAGCTGATGGAATCGCCGGTCAGCGCGGTCTGGCCGGCCAGCTCGAACCGCACGCCCGGCAGCCCGGCGGCGCGGCCGAGCGCAGGCAGGTCATCCTGCAGCTGCCGGACGCGGCTGATGGCGGTCGCGTCGAGCGGGTCCGTCTTCTCCACCACCACGAACCGGGCGGCGCCGCCCGACGCGGCCAGCAGCGGGTTGAGCGGCGCCACGGAGCCGGGCAGGCTGGACGGGCTGGGCAGGCTGGCCGGGCCCGCCAGCTCAGCGACGCCCGGCTGGACCGCCAGCTCATGCTGCAGCCGGGCCAGGGCCGCGGTCCGCCCGGCCACGCCCGGCCCGATGACCAGGATCTCGGTGGGGGACAAGATGCCCGGCGCGAATCCCTCCGCCGCGGCGGCGCCGGCCTGCGCCGCCGGAGACGACGGCGGAAGTTCCCTGATCAGCGGTGATCCGAGGTGAATGGCGCGGGCGCCCCAGGCCACCACGATCAGGCCGGCGGTGCCCGCCGCGGCGATCAGCAGCGCCACGGGCCGCGCCGCGGCGAACCGGGCCGCCCGCGTCCGCAGGTTCCACGGCGAGCGCGGGCCGGGAGCCTCGCGCCCGCCGCCCTCCCGCCGGCTCACGCCCTCCCGCCGGCTCACGCCCTCCCGCCGGCTCACGCCCTGGCGCCGCAGCCACCGCGGCACCGGCCGGAACAGCAGGCCGCCGAAAATGGCCATGAGCGCGGGACCCAGGGTCATCGATACGGCCATCGCGGTCAGGACGGTGAGCGCCAGGCCGGGACCGAACGTGCTCAGCAGCTTCGTCCTGGCCACCGCCAGTGAGGCCGCGGCGGCCGCCACGATGACGCCGGCGGCCAGGATGATCGGCGCGAACTCGGCTGTGGCCAGCCGGGCCGCCCGCACCCGCGGTACGCCGCCGGCGATGCGGGCGCGCATGCCGTCCAGGAAGAACACCGTGTAGTCGGTGGTCACCCCGAGCAGCAGCACGACCAGGATCGGGTCCAGATCGGGGGGCAGCGTGACGCCCATCCGCCCGGCGAGCCAGACCACGACCCGGACGGCGATCACGTACGCGGCGCCGGCGCAGGTCAGCGTGGCCAGCGGCGCGCCCGCCGACCTGAACCGCAGGCCGACGATCAGCGCGATGGCGAGCACGGTGAACAGCTCGACCCAGACGATGTCCTTGCCGATGATCTGGCTCTGGTCGTATTCAGCCGGGACCGGGCCGGTCACCCCGGCCACGTGGTCGGCCGGCCTGCCGAGGAACCAGTGCACGTAGGCGTTCGCGCCCGCCGTCTGCGCTCCGAACGAGGTGCCCGGCCGGAAGTAGAGGAACGTGATGACCGTGGTGGACTGCTCGCTGGTCCCGTGCAGCAGGCCGGCGGAGTTGGGCAGCGGGAACGCCCCGGCCAGCCCCGGAATGCCGCCCGGCGGCCCCGGGCTGACCGGGCCGCTCAGGGCCTGGGCGGCGTCCGGCCGGCCGGCCTTGGCCAGCGCCGCCGCGGCCGCGGCCAGCTGGGCCAGCTGGCCGGGCTGACCGGAGAGCCGCCGGTCCACGGCGAGGGCCTGGCGGATCGCCCGGTCCCGGGTGACGGCCGGCATCCCGTGCGGATCGCGCTGCACGATGGCCACGGCCGCGTCGACGGGGAAGCCGAACAGCCGGGCCGCGTCGCTTTCCGCGTGGGCGGCGGCCGAGCCCGGCGGGATCAGGTTCGAGAGGCCGCCCGACGAGGCGGCGTTCAGCGGCGGGAGGAACACGATGGCCAGCGCCACCGCGGCGGCCCACCCGCCGACGATGAGATACCGCAGGCTGACCACGACGAAGGCGTAAGTCCGGGCCAGGATGCCCACAGCCGGCCCGGACTGCTCGGAGGGAGGCACGAAGCCGCCACTACCCAGTATCGCGGCAACTACCATCCCGATCGCTAACGAGGCGGCAACGCCGGGGTCTGGCGTGTGCGCGGCCCGGTTTGGAAGGCCCGGGGCCGGCCGTCGGCCCCGGGCCTTCCGCGGTGACAGTGGCCGCTAAGACAGCGGCTTGGTGAGGTCGTAAACGGTCTGACCGCCGACGGTCAGCTTCTTGTAGTGAGCCGCCACCCAGGACGCGATGGTGGAGGACCCGCTGCCGCCGCCGAAGCTCTGGCTGCCCTGGCCCACGTAGTAGTGGATCTCGTGGCTGGCCACCAGCTGCTTGAACACCGCCAGCGTGGGCCACGGATCGGTCCCGTTGAACCCGCCGATGGACATCACCGCGTCACCGGTCGCCAGCTCGAGCGGCGCCGCGGCCGTCGAACCCTCGGTCGCGGCCACCCACTTGTAGCTGGACGCGTCCTGCTCGAGCAGCTTGGCCAGGGCGCTGCTGACCGTGGTGCTGCCGCCCAGCCCGCCGCCTCCGCCGAAGCCGCCGGCACCGCCCGCCGGGCGCCCGGCTGTCCCGCCAGCACCAGTGCCGCTCGCGGTCCCGCCCGTCGCGGTGCCGCCAGGCTGGGTTCCGGCCGAACCGGTTCCGCCCGGTGGAGTCCCGGTCGGCGCTCCGGTCCCGCTGGGTGCCCCGGTCCCGGTCGAACCGGTGCCGCCCGGCGCCCCGGTCCCGGCCGTGCCACGGCCGAACTGGCCTGCCTGCCCGCCGGGGAACCTGCCCCCGCCAGGACCGCCGCCGAAGCCGGCCGCCTGCGGCCCGGCACTCGGGAGCGCGCCGGTGTGGCCGGAGCTCACGGTGTCCAGCGCGTACGCCGCCGGGCCGGCCAGCCCGGCCACCAGGGCGAGCCCGAGCGGCACTGCCGCGATCGCCAGCTGCGCACGGCGCGACCGGCCCAGGCCGGCCAGCCACGGGCCCGCGAGCACCAGGCCCGCGGCGGCCGCACCCGCCGCCGCCACCAGCCAGCGCAGCCACGGCAGCCAGTCCGGCGTCCGGTCGAGCAGCACGAAGGCCCACGCGGCGCTGGCGGCTATCCCCGCCGCAGCCGCGATCCGCCCGGCCAGCCCGAGCCGCGCCCGCCAGAGAGCCATCGCCCCGATGCCGGTCAGGGCGGCGATGCCGGGCGCGAGGGCGACCATGTAATAGGGGTGGATGATGCCGTTCATGTAGCTGAACACCAGGCCGGTCACCAGCACCCAGCCGCCCCACAGCAGTGCCGCGGCCCGGGTCCGGTCGGTCCGCGCCGCCCGGCGCGACACCCACACCATGGCGCCCAGCGAGATCAGCGCCGCGGGCAGCAGCCAGCTGATCTGCCCGCCGAACTCGGAATGGAACAGCCGCAAGATCCCGGTCGCGCCGCCGAACGAGGTGCCCTGGCCGCCGCCGGCCCCCCGCCCCCCCACGGAGCCGGTCTCGTTGCCGGTGAGCCGGCCCAGGCCGTTGTACCCGATGGCCAGCTGCAGGATGTTGTTGCTCGTGGAGCCGCCGAAGTAAGGCCGGTCGGCGGCCGGCGTGAGCTCCGCGGCCAGGATCCACCAGCCCGCGCCCGCGATGATGCCGGCGCCCATCAGCACCGTCTGCCAGATCCGCCGGCCCAGCCGGGGCGGCCCGGCCCACAGGTAGGCGGCCGCGAACCCCGGCACCACCAGGAACGCCTGCAGCATCTTGGCCAGGAACGCGAAGCCGAGCAGCAGCCCGGTGAACACCAGCCATTTCGTCCGCCCGTTCTCGATCGCGCGGACCAGCGTGTAGGCGGCCGCGGTCATCAGCAGCACGAGCAGCGCGTCCGGGTTGTTGAGCCGGAACATCAGCGCGGCCACCGGGGTGAGCGCGAGGACCAGCCCGGCGATGAGGCCTGCCGCCGGACCGAACCAGCGCTTGACCGCGGCGTACAGCAGCGCGACCGAGGCCACGCCCTCCAGCGCCTGCGGCGCCAGCATGGACCACTGGCTGAAGCCGAATATCCGCCCGGAAATCTCCATCACCCACAGCGACCCGGGCGTCTTGTCCACGGTGATGAAGTTCGACGGGTCGAACGAGCCGAAGAAGAACGCCTCCCAGCTCTTGGTGCCGGCCTGGACCGCGGCCGCGTAGAAATCGTTCGCCCAGCCGTTCCTGGTGAGATCCCATAGGTAGAGGACGGCGGTCAGGGCCAGCAGCCCGGCCAGCGCCGGGCGGGCCCACCGTGGATCTGTCTCCGGCCCGCGCAGCAGGCGCCGGACCCGGCGGCCGGCCGGTCTCGGGGCACCGGTCGCGTGCCGCGGAATGGAGGTGGTCGCGCTCACTTGGTTCGCTCTCCCTGAATAGCCATTTCGTTTCCGTGAATGGTGCTGATGACCGGCGGGCCGGCGCCCGCGTCGGGACACACGCCCGGGGCGCGCTTCGGCCTGCCGAACACCCAGTGCCGGTACAGCAGGAACCTGATGACGGTGGCCACCAGGTTGGCGGCGATCAGCACCGAGACCTCGGCCAGCCGGCCGGGATGGGCCGACGCCAGGGCGGCCAGCGCACCCGAGGTCAGGGCCAGCCCGATGCCGACCGCGATCAGGCCCTTCACCTGGTGCCTGGCCGCGTTCGACCGCCCGCTGATGCCGAACGTCAGCCGCCGGTTCGCGGCGGTGTTGGCCACCGCGGTCACCAGCAGGCTGACCACGTTCGCCGCCTGGGCCGACACGATCGTGCGGAGCAGCAGGAACAGCACCACGTAGGCGATCGTGCTGGCCACCCCGATGACGGTGAACCGGGCGATCTGCAGCGGCAGGTCCCGGGCGTGCCTGCCGCCGGCCCGCACCGGGCCGCGCAGCTGCGGGACCTGGATGGACCCGCGCGCGAAGCCCACGCCGAGCCGGGCCATGCCGCGCAGGTCGGCCAGGGCGGTGGCGATGATGTCGACGCGCGAGTCCAGGTCGTCCACCCAGTCCACGGGGATCTCGTGGATGCGCAGCCCGGCGCGTTCGGCCAGCACGAGCAGTTCGGTATCGAAGAACCAGCCGGTGTCCTGGGTGAGCGGCACGAGCGCCCGCGCCTGGTCCCGCCTGATCGCCTTGAAGCCGCACTGCGCGTCCGAGAAGCGCGCCCCCATCAGCGTCCGCAGCAGCATGTTGTAGCTTCGCGAGATGAGTTCCCGCTTGGGGCCGCGGATGACCCGCGACCCGCGGGCGAGCCGGGTGCCGATGGCCAGGTCGCTGTGCCCGGACAACAGCGGGGCGACCAGCGGCAGCAGGGCGTTCAAATCTGTCGACAGATCGACATCCATGTAGGCGAGGACCTCGGCGTCGCTGTCCGACCAGATGGCCCGCAGCGCCCGGCCGCGTCCCGGCAGCTCCATGTGGACGGCTCGCACCTCGGGCAGCTCACGGGCCAGCCGGGTGGCGATCGCCCAGGTGGCATCGGTGCTGCCATTGTCCGCGATCGTGATCCGGGCGCTGAAGGGAAACCTTTCACGCAGATAGCCGACCAGCCGCCGGACGCTCGGCGCGAGATCATGCTCCTCATTGCGAACAGGCACCACTATGTCCACCTGCAGAACTCTCATGGCACTGAGCTTCGGCGACCACGCTCCGCGGCGGCTGAAGCCAAGTTATGCGCGGGCTATGAGCCAACGCGTTCGGCAGGCCTGGGCGCGCAGCTCGGTCACCTGGCCTGGTCCGCGCGGGTCCGGGTGCAGCGCCGGGTGGCCAGCCGGTTCCGCCGGGGGCGCCTGTTCCTGGCCGGGGACGCCGCCCACGCCTACTCGCCGGCCACCGGCCAGGGCATGAACGCCGCGATCGCCGACGCTGCGAACCTGGGCTGGAAGCTCGCCTTCGCCGCGGCGCGGCCGGCCCCGGCGCTGCTCGATTCCTACGAGCAGGAACGCCGCCCGGTCGCACGCCAGGTCCTGGCGCTCACCGACCTGGCGTTCCGGGGCGAGGCTTCCGTCGGCCCCCTGCCGTCGCTGCTGCGCAGCCGCATCGCGCCGGCGGCCGCGCCGGTCATCCCCGCGCTGATGAGCCGTCGCCGCCTGGTCGCAGCCGGCTACCGGTGGCTGTCCCAGCTTGACGTGAGCTACCGCGGCAGCCCGCTGTCGGCCGGCGGCGCCCCGCGGCCACGGCACGGGCCCCGGGCCGGGGACCGGCTGCCTGACATGACCGTGACCTGCGACGGCCGGCGTGTCCGGCTGCACGAACTGCTCGCCCGGCCGGGCATCCACGTCCTGCTCGAGCGCGAGGCGGACCCGCCCGGGCCGCTCGGCCCGATGGTCACCGTCCACCGGCTCACCAGCGCCCCCGGCTGCGGCATGATGGTCATCCGTCCCGACGGTCACGTCGGCCTGCGCTGCCAGCGGGCCGCCGCCGGACCGCTGCTGGCCTGGCTCGCCCGCGCCAGGCCGCTCTGACCCCCCGGTGACCCCCGCGAGCCGGTCAGCGGAACCGGCAGGTCACCGCGCCCAGGTCGCCGAAGTCCGCGTGGATCACGTCGCCCTCGGCCGCGTTGACGGGCCGGGTGAACGACCCGGACAAGATCACCTGACCGGGCGGCAGGAACTCGCCGTGCGGTGCGAGCTTGTTGGCCAGCCAGGCGACGCCGTTGGCGGGATGGCCGAGAACCCCCGCCGCCACGCCGGTCTCTTCGATCGCCTCGTTCAGGTAGAGCACGGCCGCGACCCGGCGCAGGTCGCAGGCATCCGGGCGGACGGCGCGCCCGCCGGTCACGATGCCCGCGTCGGCGGCGTTGTCCGAGATCGTGTCCACGATGGTGCGCAGGTGACCGGTCTCCGGGTCGCTCATCTGCACTCGCGCGTCCAGGATCTCCAGCGCCGGGGTGACCCACCGGGTCGCGTCGAGGACATCCAGCGCGGTCACCCCGGGGCCCTTGAGCGGCTGGCCGAGGACGAACGCCAGCTCGACCTCGACCCGCGGCCGGATGAACCGGCCGAACGGCACCACGCCACCGTCGGCGAAGACCATGTCGTCGAAGATGACGCCGTAATCGGGTTCGGTGATCGACACCGCCTGCTGCATGGCGCGCGAGGTGAGGCCGATCTTGCGCGCCCGGACCGTCCGGCCCGCCGCGATCTTCGCCGCGACCAGCGCCCGCTGCACACGGTAGGCGTCCTCGACGGTCATGTCCGGGTACTGCAGGGACAGCTGGCGGATCGGCTGCCGCGATCGCTCGGCCGCCAGCAGGCGCCGGGCCGCGTCGGCGACCGCGTCCTCGTCGAGCACGCTCCGCACCTCCTCGGACAGCAGGGTACGCCGGCCCGTTCGGACCCTGATTACCGAACGGTCGTGGGTGCCTGCCGCGCCTGCTAGCGCGAGGGCCACCAGGCCTGCTCGCGCGAGCACCACCAGGTGGAGCGGCCGCCCACCGTCCCGTGCCGCATCTCGGCGCCGCAGCGCGGGCAGGTGCCGCCGGGATGGCGGGCCGCTATGACCTCGCCGGTGTGCACGCCGCCCTTGGCGATGGCGGAGTCGAGGGCGGACTTCAGCGCACGGTAGAGGCGGTAAGCGTCGTCGCGCCGCAGGCTGCCGGCCGCCGCCGCCGGGGACACCTTCGCCATCCAGAGCATCTCGTCGGCCAGCAGGTTCCCCACGCCGGCGATCTTGGACTGGTCCAGCAGCCTGGCCTTGACCGCGACCGACCCCCTGGTGATCAGGTCGCGGAACTCCGCCAGGGTGACCTCGGCGGCGTCCGGCCCGAGCGCGTCGATGTCGGGGTTCAGCCGGACCCGGCCCAGGCGCCGCTTGTCGAACAGCGCCAGGCGGCCGCCATCGGCGAACACGAGCGTGAACCGGTCCCATTCGGCCTTGCGCGGCTGAGCGTCGCGGCGCCGGGGCCCGCCGCCCTCGGCCGCCTGGCCGTCCGCGGAGGTGACCACGATCCGGCCCCCCATGCCCAGGTGAATACCCAGGTCAGGTCCCTGCGGGCCGTCCTGCCCTGAGGTCTCGCACCACATCGTCTTGCCCCGCCGGCGCGCCGCAGTGAGCATCCGCCCGGTCAGCGCGGCGCGCAGTTCACCGGGGGAGTGCGGCCGGCACACGAACGTGTCGCTGTCGTCCACGTCCGCGATGCGGCGGTGCAGCGCCTCGTCCGCGATCAGCCTGCGGGCGGTCTCGACCTCGGGGAGCTCGGGCACCTGCTATTCCCCGGTGAGCCCGTCCACCGATTCCCTGATGAGGTCGGCGTGGCCGTTGTGCCGTGCGTACTCCTCGATCATGTGGCACAGGATCCATCGCAGGCTGGGTGCCCGGCCGTCCGGCCAGGTGCGCTGGGCCAGCTGGCCCGGGCCGCCCTCGGCCAGCGCCAGCGTGCACAGCGAGCGGGACCGGTCCACGGCGTCCTGCCACAGCGCCAGGAGTTCCTCCGGCGCGTCCCCGGCGGCCGAGTGCCAGTCCCAGTCGGGGTCGGCGTCCCAGTCCACCGTGTCCCACGGGGGCTCCGGTTCCTGCTCGTGCAGGAACCGGGAGAACCACACATCCTCGACGTAGGCCAGGTGCTTGAGCATCCCGCCCAGCGTCATCGGCGAGACGCCGACCGTCGCCGCCAGCCCGGCCGCGTCCAGCCCGCCGCATTTCCACGCGAAGGTCGCCCGCTGGTAGTCCAGGAAGCCCACCAGGGTGGCGGTCTCGTCGCCCGCCGGGGGAGGTTCCGGGCGCCCCTGCTCGTCCACGTCGGTCATGGGCGGCGAGTGTAGTCCTTACCCGTAGGTGGCGAGGAACATGTCCACGGCCGAGTCCGCGATGCGGTCGAGTTTGTCGGCGGGCGGGGGTAGCCGGTCCCGATCGGCGGTAACGGCGCGGCAGGTGGGTATGGCAGCCCTTGTCTTCGTGGACCACCGGTCAGATCATTTGCGTCAACGGCGGCTACGCGATGCCGTGAAGGAGGCCCGATGAAGGAAGCCGTCGGCCGTCCGGTGCCCCGCAAGGAGGACCTCCGGCTGATCACCGGCCGCGGGACCTACGTGTCCGACCTCCAGCTGCCCCGGACAAGGCACGTGGCGTTCCTGCGCAGCCCGCACGCGCACGCCCGTATCACCGCCATCGACACCGGCCGGGCCCGGCAGATGCCGGGCGTCGCCGCCGTGTTCACCGGCCGCGACCAGGCGTTCGCCGACACGGCGCTGCGCGCCCGGTCGGCGCTGCCGGGGTACATCGAGACCGCGCAGCCGGTCCTGGCCGCCGGCCAGGCCCGCTTCGCCGGCGAGGCGGTCGCGGCCGTGGTGGCGGGCAGCCGCTACCTGGCCGAGGACGCGCTGGCGCTCATCGACGCGGACTACGCGCCGCTGCCGGTCACCGTGTCGGCCTGGCAGACCCCGGGCAGCGTCCCGGTGCACGTCGAGGCGCCGGACAACGTCCTGCTCACCCGGACCTTCGCGGCGGGCGACGCCGAGGCTGCCCTCGGGGCCGCGGACCTGGTGGTCGAGCGCGAGCTGACCACCAACCGGCACGCGGGCAACCCGCTGGAGTGCCGGGCCGGCCTGGCGCTGTGGCAGCCCGAACGGCGCCGCCTCACCTTCTGGTCGGGCACCCAGGTCCCGCACATCGTGCGGAACATGCTGGCCGGGCTCCTCGGCCTGGCCGAGAGCAGCGTCCGGGTCATCGCGCCTGACGTGGGCGGCGGGTTCGGCGTCAAATCCGTGCTGTACCCCGAGGACGTGGCGCTGTGCCTGATGGCGCGGGCGCTGCCGGGCACGCCGGTCAAATGGGTCGAGGACCGCAGCGAGCACCTGCTGGCCGCCACCCACGCCCGCGACCACCGCTACCTGATGACGGCGGGTTTCAGCGCCGAAGGCGGCCTGCTGGCGCTGCGCGCCGACATCACCTGCAACGTCGGCGCATACTCGGTCTACCCGTGGACCGCGGGGATCGAGGCGCTGATGGCGGGCGGGCTGCTCAGCGGCCCCTACCGGCTGGCGAACTACGACTGCACGGTGCGCGGCGTGGCCACGAACACCGCGCCGGCCGGACCCTACCGCGGGGTCGCCCGTCCGGCCAGCGTGTTCGCGATGGAGTCGGTCATCGACTCGGCGGCCCGTGCCCTGGGCCTCAGCGGTGCCGAGATCCGCCGCCGCAACCTCATCCGGCCGGAAGAGATCCCGTACCGGATGCCGTCCCGGCTGGTGGACGACTCCGGGCACTACGCGGCCTGCCTGGACAAGGCGGTCGAGCTGGCCGGCTTCGACCACCGGGCTCACCGCGACGAGCAGCAACGGCGCATCCGGGCGGGCGAGCCCAGGCTCGGCGTCGGCTTCGCCTGCTACGACGAGCTGACCGGGCTGGGCCGGGCCGCGTCGGCCGGGCCCAGGATGCCGTTCCGTACCGGCCACGACGCCTGCACGGTGCGGATCAACCCGGATGGCACGGTGACGGTGTTCAGCGGCGTGACCTCGCAGGGCCAGGGCCTTGAAACCACGATCGCGCAGGTCGTCGCGGACGCTGTCGGGGTCTGCTACGACGCGGTCGAGGTACGCGCCGGTGACACCGACGAGTCGCTGTGGGGGTTCGGCGCGTTCTCCTCGCGGCAGTCGGTCATCGGCGGGGGAGCGGCCCAGCGGGCCGGCCAGGCGGTCAGGGACCGCGCGCTGCGCCTGGCCGCGGGCCTGCTGGAGGCCAAAGCCGACGAGCTGACGCTGTCCGGCGGGCAGGTGTTCGTCAACGGCGACGAGCGCCCCGCGCTCGACCTGGCCGAGATCGGCCGGGTCGCCTACCTGGAATCGAACCGCCTGCCGGAGGGGATCGAGCCGGGGCTCGAGGAGACCCGCTTCTACGACCCGGTCCGCGGCGCGTTCGCCGCCGGCGCGCAGGCCATCAGGATCGAGGTCGACCCGGAGACGGCGGAGCTGCGCATCCTCACCTGGGTCTGCGTGGAAGACGCGGGCCGGATCATCCACCCGCTGATCGTCGACGGGCAGATCGCGGGCGCTATCGCCCAGGGCATCGGCGGCGCCCTGTACGAGCACCTGATCTACGACGCCGACGGCAACCTGTCCACCGGCAGCCTGCTGGACTACCTGATGCCCACCTCGGCGGAGATTCCCGAGCTGGTCATCGGGCACATCGCCAACCCGGCCGCGAACCCGCTCGGCGTCCGCGGCGTCGGCGAGGGCGGCACCCTGGGCCCGGCGGCGGCGCTGGCCGGGGCGGTGGGCGACGCGCTCGGCGTCGCGGTCGACCGGCTGCCGATCACCCCAAGCGGCCTGTGGGAACTCATGCGGCGGGAGGAGCCCGCGCCGTGATCACCCAGCACCGCGACGGGGACGTCGCCGTCATCGAGATCGACCGCCACGAGCGGCGCAACGCCCTGGATACCGCGCACTGCGACGCCCTGCGCGAAGCGCTGGGCGGGGTAACGGCCCGCGCCATCGTCATCACCGGGGCCGGGTCGAGCTTCTGCTCCGGCGCCGACCTCGGCGCCGTTTACGACGCTGCGTTCCGCGACGCGCTCTACGCGATGCTGGCGGCCGTCACCGGCATCGGCGTGCCGGTGCTGGCCGCGGTCAACGGTCCCGCCATCGGCGCGGGCGCGCAACTGGCGCTCGCCTGCGACCTGCGCGTCGCGGCCCGCGAGGCGACGTTCGCGATCCCCACCGCGCGGCTCGGCATCGCGGTGAACCCGTGGACCATCCGGCGGCTGGCGCTGCTGGCCGGCACCGGCGCCGCCCAGGCCATGCTCATCGGCGGCGAGAGCCTCGACGCCGCCCGCGCGTGGCAGTGCGGGCTGGCCAGCCGGCTGGGCGACCGCGCGGCGGCGCTCGCCTGGGCCGGTGAACTGGCCGGACTGGCCCCGCTCAGCCTGGCCTACGCCAAGAAGGCGCTGAACCAGCCGGACGGCGCCGAGCTGGGCAAGGACTTCGAGGCGTGCTGGGCCAGCGAGGACGCCGCCGAAGGCCGGAACGCCCGCGCCGCCAAGCGCCCGCCGCGGTTCCTGGGCCGGTAGCCGCGTCATGAAGCCAGCTCCCTTTGACTACGTGAGAGCCGACAGCGTCGAGCACGCCGTCGCCCGGCTGGCGGCGGCCAACGACGACGGCGAGGGCAAGATCATCGCGGGCGGCCAGAGCCTGATGCCGCTGCTGGCGCTGCGGCTGGCCCAGCCCAGCGTGCTCATCGACATCAACCGCGTCCCGGGCCTGGACGCGATCAGCCCGCGGCCGGAGGGCGGCCTGCGGTTCGGCGCCCTCACCCGGCACCGCTCGCTGACCCGGGCCCGGCACCCGCTGCTCGCCGAAGCCGCCCGCTGGGTCGGCCACGCGGCCATCCGCACCCGCGGCACCCTCGGCGGCAGCCTGGCGCACGCCGACCCGGCCGCCGAGCTCCCCCGTGGTGGCCGTGGCGGCCGGCGCGGTCGTGCTGGCCGCGGGGCCGGGCCGCCAGCGCCGCATCCCGGCCGCGGACCTGTTCACCGGCGCGCTGCAGACCAGCCTGGACGATGGCGAGCTCATCGAAGCGGTGGAGTTCCCGGCCCTGGGCCGGTGGGGCTTCGCCGAGTTCGCCCGGCGGCACGGCGACTTCGGACTGGTCGTCGCGGCGGCCGCCGAGGTGGAAGGCTGTCTGCGGCTGGCTCTTGGCGGCGTCGCCGGCCGCCCGGTGCGGCCGGCCGCCGCCGAGGCCGTCCTGGCCGGCGGCCCGCTGGACACCGCGCGGATCAGCGAAGCCGCCGAGGCCGCGGCCGGCGAGATCGAGCCCGCCAGCGACATCCACGCCACCGCCGGCTACCGGCGGCAGCTGACCCGGGTCCTGGTCACCCGCGCCCTCACCCAGGCCGCGGCCGGCCGGATGCAGGAGGAGGAATCGTGCGCGTGAGCTTCAGCGTCAACGGGCGCCGCGAGCAGATCGACGTCGAGCCGCGGCGCACGCTGGCCGACGCGCTCCGCGACGACCTCGGGCTCACCGGCACTCACCTGGGCTGCGAGCAGGGCGTCTGCGGCGCCTGCACCGTCCTGCTCGACGGCGAGCCGGTCCGGTCCTGCCTCATGCTGGCCGTGCAGGCCGACGGGTGCTCGCTGACCACCGTCGAGGGCCTGGCCGCGGAAACCGGCGAGCTGCATCCGCTGCAGCAGGCGTTCGCCGACTGCCACGGCCTGCAGTGCGGCTTCTGCACGCCGGGATTCCTGATCTCCGCGCTGCACCTGCTGACCGAGAACCCCGATCCGACCCGCGAGGACATCCGCGCCGGACTATCCGGCAACATCTGCCGCTGCACCGGCTACACGGGCATCGTCGACGCCGTCCGCCGCGCTGCCGCCCAGGGCTAAGCTCGTGATCATCGCGTTCCGTGCCGGGCTGGTGTGAGCTCATCGCGTGGGAACGACTGTCCGCCCCGTCTGGGACGCTCCTGACCCATGGCACAGCAGGTGACACCGTGAGTTCGCCGTGGCCCGGCTTCGCGCCGTCGGCCTAAGGGCCGCCGGGCGGCAAGATGGCCGCGAACCTGTCCGCGGCCCGGTCGAGCTGGGCCAGGATGCGCTGCCGGGCCGCGACGTCGAGCGGGGTGTCGGGGAGCGAGATCACCTCCCGCAGGACGGGGACGAGCGGCGCGTACTTGGCGGCCAGCTTGCGCACCCGCGGGCCGGTGGTGTGGATCAGTCCGGCGCCGTTGTCGGTGAAGTCGGAGGCCTTGATGACCCGGGCCCACGGGCTGCGCCGCAGGCTGTCCGTGACGTGCTCCCGGTACTGCTCGTGCGTGTCGCGTTCCGGCGCGTACTCGGGGTTGGTCACCGCGGCGATCAGTTCGGCCACCCGCGGCCCGAACTCCGTCGCCAGCACCGTGAGCGCGTCCTGCTGCCCGCCGCCCGGAGCCAGTTCCGCGGCATGATCCTCCACCGCGTCGTGCAGCAGGGCGGCGATGATCACGTCGGCATCGTGCACGCCGTAGTGAGACACGATCCGGATCGCCACCCGGAGCAGGTGGTTGACGTACGGCTCGCGCTCCCTGAGGTCGCCCGCGTGCAGGCGCGCCGCGAGCTCGAGGGCCTGGTTCAGCCGGCGCCGGTCTTCGCCTGGCCACGCCTCGATCTCGGCGGCGAAGCGGGCGCGCAGGCCCTCCTCGCCGTAGGTCGAGGTAATCGCGTGCAGGGGCATGGTCGCCACGAGCCGCCGCTCGCCAGTGTCCATGCCCTTAGGACTAGCACACCGCGGTCCCCTGGTGGCCTGCGAGGTGCGGAATGCGCTCAGGGAACGACGCAGGTGAGCGTGATGGTGGCCGTGTGCCCGGCGGTGACGGTGGCGGACGCCGGCTGCGAGCACGGCACCTCCCGGCTGTGCCCGCCGTTGACCTCCATGATGGCGGGTGAACCGCCGGCCACCTGGTACCGGCCGGGCGGCAGCGCCACCGAGAAGGCGCCAGAGGACCCGACCGTGACCGTGACCGGCTTGTGCCCGGCCGCGGTGACGGTCACCAGGCCGGCCATGGGCCGCTCACTGGGCTGGCCACCGCCCGGCCGCACCGGGCCGCCCGCCATGACCAGCCTCCCGGCCAGCTGCCCCGTCGCCGACGCCTGCCCGGTGCCCCCCGTGGATCCGGCCCCCGTGTGGCCGGACCCCGTGTGGCCGGCCCCCGTGGATCCGGCTCCTGCGCATCCGGCCAGCAGCAGCCCGGCCAGCAGCAGCCCGGCCAGCAGCAGGCCAGCCGGCGCGGCGGCGTTGATTCGTAGCTGGTACATGTGTCCCCCTCGTCCCGGTAAGCGTCCTTTGGACGCATCCGGACACGGGGCGGTTCCTCCGGATCAGACCGGGGAGGCCTGCGGCTGCCCGGCGGGCTCGCGCAGCAGCGGCAGGAGGATGGCGAACCGGGTCATGCCCGGGCGGCTGGTCACGATGATGCAGCCGGCGTGCGCGGCGACGACGGCGTCCACGATGGCGAGGCCGAGGCCGGTGCTCTTCCCGGCTGCGCTGACCTCCCGGGCGCGGCCGGTGTCGCCGCGGGTGAACCGCTCGAACAGCTCGGGCAGCAGCTCGGGCGGGATGCCGGGACCGTCGTCGGTGATGCTCAGCTCTACCCGCGGTCCCGGGGGCACGACGCCGCGCTGCACCACCGAGGTGCCCGCGATGGTGATGCCTGGGGGGGCAATGCCGAGGGCGAGCGCGACGCTGACCGTCGAGCCCGGCGGGGTGTGCTTGCCCGCGTTGCTCAGCAGGTTGGCCATCACCTGGTGCAGGCGGTGCTCGTCGCCTTCCATCAGGACCGGCTCGTCCGGCAGGTCCAGCCGCCAGCGGTGGTCGCTGCGGGCCACCCGCGCGTCGCTGGTGGTCTCTATGACCAGCCGGGACAGGTCCACCGGCTCCCGTTCGAGCGGCCGCCCCGCATCGAGCCGGGCCAGCAGCAGCAGGTCATCGACCAGGACGCCCATCCGCGCCGACTCCGACCCGATCCTGCGCAGCGCGTGCGCCACGTCATCAGGAACCGGGCCGGGATGGCGCATGGCCAGTTCGGCGTAGCCGCGGATGGCGGACAGCGGCGTGCGCAGCTCGTGTGAGGCGTCGGCGGCGAACCGGCGCAGCCGGGCCTCGCTGGCCGCGCGGCGGCCCAGCGCCCTCTCGACGTGGTACAGCATCCGGTTGAACGCGGCGCCGACCCGGCCCACCTCGGTCCGCGGGTCATTGTCGGGCACCCCGGACGGCAGCGACACCTCACCGGAGTCGAGCGGCAGCTCGGCCACCCGGGCCGCGGTGGCCGCGACCCGGCGCAGCGGCCGCAGCGACAACCGCACCAGCGCCGTGCCGAGCACGCCCGCCAGCAGCAGCACGCTCGGAAACACGATCAGCTCGGCCAGCGCTACCTGGCGCAGCGTGCTTTCCACGCTGTTCAGCGGAAGCCCGGTGATCAGGATGTCACCGTCGTGCCCCGCGATCGCGGTCAGCCGGTAGTCGTCATCGAGCGACGTGAGGTTCACGGTGTAGGCGGTGCTCGGCCAGGGCGGCGGCTTGTGCGCCGACGCCTGGTACACGGGCAGCGCCATGATGGCCTTCGTGTCGGCCGCCGACAAGTGGCATGTCTGGTTCTTGGCACCGTCGACGATGCCGCAGTTGGTGATCTGGCCGTACTTGAGCCGCGCGCCCAGCATCTGCTGCGGCTGCCCCAGGCTACAGGGTGTGCCGTTGGGCGGCGGCTGGTAGTCGGCCAGATGGCGGCTAGGGGGGTTCCGGCTGCCCGCCTGGCCGGTGGTGTCCTGGTTTCCCTGCTCCATGCAGCCGGCGTAGGTACCGCTGGCGCTGCGGAGCTGCCCGTCGAGCGCGGAGACCATCGAGCCGCGGATGGCCAGGTAGGTGACCGCCGCGATGACGGCGCACGCGCCGATGAGCAGCAGCAGGACGCCGGCGATCAGCCGTGCGCCGAGCGTACGCCCCGCCAGCCACCTCGCCCCAGGGCCAGCCCTGCGCGCGCCGGACATTAGCCCGCGGGTTTCAGCACGTACCCGACGCCGCGGACCGTGTGGATGAGCGGCACCCGCCCCGCGTCGATCTTCTTGCGCAGGTAGCTGATGTAGAGCTCGACGACATGCGCCTGGCCGCCGAAGTCGTAGTTCCACACCCGGTCCAGGATCTGCGCCTTGGACAGCACCCGCCTGGGGTTGCGCATGAGGAACCTGAGCAGCTCGAACTCGGTCGCGGTCAGGTCGATGAGCTCGCCGTCCCGGCGGACCTCGCGGGCGTCCTCGTCCATGGTCAGGTCCCCGACCACCAGCGACCCCTCGGTGTGCACGCGGGTCAGGTTGGCCCGGCGGAGCAGGCCGCGCAGCCTGGCCAGCACCTCTTCCAGGCTGAACGGCTTGGTCACGTAGTCGTCGCCGCCGGCCGTGATGCCGGCCACCCGGTCCTCCACCGCGTCCCGCGCGGTCAGGAACAGCACGCACACCTGGGGTAGCTCGGCCCGCAGGCGGCGCATGACCTCCAGGCCGTTGAAGTCGGGGAGCATGATGTCCAGCACCACCGCGTCGGGCCGGAACTCACGCGCGGTCCGCACCGCCTCCGCGCCGCTGCCCGCGGTGAGGACGTTCCAGCCTTCGTAACGCAGCACGCTGGCCAGCAGTTCGGCCAGGCTGGGCTCGTCGTCGACGACGAGCACGCGCACCGGCGTGCCATCCGCGTGCTGGATGCCGGCGTTACGCGCGCCGGCGGCTCCCTGCGGCTGCGCCGCGGCTGGGCCGTGGTTCTCCATGTTCGTCAAGCTCGCCCATCTCAATCGGATCTGTGCCTGGTACCAGGGCGAGATTCCCCTCTCGGGTTCTCATCCCATGCGAATAGTGTAGGCCTCAGGTCAGAATCAGCTATGAATTAGCTCTGAAGGCCGCGCGGGCCGGCTCAGCCGCGGGGAAGGCCTCAGCGCGGGCCCAGGACCCGCGCCAGTTTCGACCCGGAGGCCGATGGTCTGGCGCCGGCCTCGCGCAGCGCCTGGCCGACCGTCTCCAGCATGGCCGCGGCCCCGGAGCCGGGCGACAAGGCCTCCACCTCGATCTCGCGCCAGGTCATCGGCTCGCTGTCCGTCTCGCCGAACCGGATGGCCGTCACCAGGTCGTCCGCCACCTCGACCAGGGCATCTCCCGACGGCCCGGGCAGGGTGACCACGGTCCGTTCGGTATCCAAGATGGCGACGGGGCGCAGGCGCTGGCCTGCCGTGATGTCCTCGACCCGGGCGGCCAGCCGGGCCGGCACGCTGCCGTCGGCACCCTCGTCCAGCGGTACGTGCACCTCCTGCCTGGTGTCCTTGCGCACCGGCAGCTTGAGGTGCCAGCCCTCGTCCTGGCCGCCGACCCGCCGCCGGAGCGTGATCTTGTGCTGGATCAGGTCGAGGTCCTCGGTGTCGAAGTAGGTGGCGCTCAGGTAGATCCTCTTCGGATCCGCCGGCCGCCGGCCGCCAAGTTCAGGCAGGTGGCCGAGCTTCGGCAGGACGAAGCCGGCATCGGCGTCGTATTTCTGCTCGGTTTCCAGGTGGTCGCCCTTGCTGATCGTCACGCCTTCAAGGCTACGTCTGGTAGACCATGAAGCGCGTGGCGGGCCGCTCGATTAGCAGCGCATCGCCGGCCGCGGACCGGGTCGGCTCGTCGGGCGACGACCGCGGGTAGGCGTCCACGTGCAGGCGTGCCGCGCCGGGCTGGCCGGCCCGGTCCCAGGCCTGCACGTGCGCGGCGAGGGCGGCGCCGAGCTCGGCGCCGTGCGGGCCGAACCCGGCTACCTCCAGGGCGAGGTGGCCGGGGCGTTCGCCGGCCGGCGGAGTCTGATGTTCCGCCGTGAGCACCGCGAGGCCGCCGGAGTCCACGATCCCGGCCGTGGCCGCCATCTCGCCGCCGCGCAGCGGCGCCCGGGCGAGCCGGCCCGGGCCGTCCTCGGCCGGGCGTTCCTCGGCGACCCCGCACGACCGGGCATCGGCGGTCGCGAGCCACAGCCCGAGCCCCCAGAAGACCTGCAGGGAACTGGTGCTGACGCCGGTGGCGAACTCCGCCGGCGGCGCGTCCATGAAGGCGGCCAGCGCCGCGCCGTCCACCTCGTGCCCGTCGGCCAGCATCAGCCCGTCCGGCAGCGTCACGGAAAGCCCTGGCTGGAGCACCACCGTGCGTTCCGGCCCGGCCAGCGACCCGCGCATCCGCATGAACCCGCACGGCGCGATCGACCGGCTCACCCAGTGCCCGCCTGAGCCGGCCCGGCCGAACGCCACCGCCAGCTGCGACCCGCGGACGTCGAGCGGTACCACGATCCGGGCGCCGGGCCCGGCCTGGTGCAGCCAGGCCGGGGCCAGGTCGCTGACCCCGACGGTGGCGATCACCCGGTCGTACGGCGCGCCCGGCGGGTAGCCGTCCGCGCCGTCCGCGGCCACTACCGTGACGTCTGGGTACCCGGCGCCGGCCAGGTGCTCGCGCGCCTGCTCGGCCAGGTCCGCTTCGATATCGACGCTGACCACGGCGCCCGACGGCCCGACGATGTGCCGCATCAGCGCGGCGTTGTAACCGGTGCCCGCGCCGATCTCAAGCACCCGCTGGCCGGGGACGAGGGTCAGCTGGTCCAGCATGATCGCCATGATGGCGGGCTGGGACGAGGAGCTGATCGGCTGGCCGTCAGCGTCCCGTTTGGTCACGATGGCGTCGTCGAGGTAGGCGTGCTGCGGCGGCAGGTGCGGCAGGAACAGGTGCCGCGGCACGTCGCGCAGCGCCGCGGCGATGCGCTCGTCGCGGATCCCGCTGGTCTGCAGAACCTGGGCGACGAGGCGTTCCCGCAGCCTGGCCAGCGACGTGCCGTCCGTCATGGGCTCAGCTCCCGGGGCCGCCCCCGGGCCACCGCCCGGTTCAGCGCCCCCCGGGGCAGCGCCAGCACCGCCGCCACGGCCAGGGCCGCCAGGCTGGCCAGCCCGGCCAGCACGAAGCTGTTCCCGGCCAGCAACTGCAGGCCGTGCCAGTGGAACTCGTGGTACCAGGGCTTGTCGCCGGTGGCGAAGTAGGTGCCCGGCGCGTACCAGACCAGGCCCGCCGGAGTCAGCCCGGCCTGCCGCAGGTCCCAGAGCTGCGGCCAGCAGGCAAACACGCCGAACAGGCAGGCCGCGGCCGCCCACCACCCGGCCCGGGCCAGGCCGCGTCCCGCGGCAGCGCCGAGGTGAGCCAGCAGCGCGATCCCCGGCGCCACCCACACCCAGTGGTGATCCCAGCTCAGCGGGGACACCAGCAGCCCGGTCAGCGCGCAGGCCAGCATGGCGGGCACCGGCTGCCTCGCCCGGTACAGCAGCGCCGCGGCGGCCAGCCCGGCGATCCCGACCAGGACCGCCGCCGCGAGCCAGGGCACGGTCCCCGAGGACACGCTGCCGGCCAGCCGGCTCAGCACGCCGCGCAGCGACTGGTTACCCCGGGTGCCGAGGAACACGATCCGGTTGGCCCTGCCGAACAGCCCGTCGGCCCAGTAGGTGCCGGAATCCCGCGGCAGGATCGCGTAGCCGAGCGCCACCGTGGCCGCGAACACCGCAGTGGCCGTGGCGGCCTGCCGGTACTTGCGGATGAGCAGCAGGTACGGGATGAAGATCAGCGGGGTCAGCTTCACGCCCGCCGCGATCCCGATGCCGAACCCGTGCCACCAGCGGGTCCGTCCCCCGGGGATCAGCGCGCCGCCGGTGAGCAGGTCCGCGACGACGAGCAGCATGAGCAGCAGGTTGACCTGGCCGAGGCCGAGGGTCTGCTGGACGGGTTCGGTGGCCAGCGCGAGCGCGGAGACGCCGAGCGTCGCGCCCAGCCGCACCCTAGGCCGGCCCAGGCGGGGTCTGGGGGGATGGGTCCCCCCCAAGGGGGGTCTGGGGGGATGGGTCCCCCCCAAGGGGGGTCTGGGGGGATGGGTCCCCCCAGGAGCGGGGGGGTCTGGGGGGGTCGTCCCCCCGGGGTAGAACAGCGCGCCGAACA
>WNGG01008200.1_pt1 | contig 21517 bp, 15 predicted proteins | sample 5400661 | NCBI WGS metagenome assembly WNGG01 (sample SAMN13153372, study PRJNA577476) | soil metagenome | isolation source: 100 cm soil or saprolite under Garry oak tree replicate 1 | place: USA:California | collected 2016-06-15
AGCAGCGTATCGCCCTCCTGCTCGGAACAACTGCTGCAGCCGACGCTTACAATCTTGCGTACCGGATTCCCAACCTATTTCGTCGCCTGGTGGCTGAGGGCTCGATGACAGCTTCGTTTATCCCGGTCTTCACCACCTACATGCGGGAAAAGACTAACGAGGAGGTTTGGGAATTTGCGAACCGGCTTTTTTGGACCCTGGCTCTGGTTGTGGCTGTAATCACGATCCTCGGGATGGTCTTTTCGCCCGCCGTAGTCCACTTGTTTGCCGGAAAAAACATCGCCGAGGCCCAGGCAATCGAGCTGAACCGCATCGTATTTCCTTACCTGTTTTTCGTAGCGTTGGCCGCACTGGCGATGGGTATATTGAACTGTTTTCATGTCTTTGGCTTGCCCGCGGCGACTCCAGTCTGCCTGAATCTGGCAACCATCCTGTTTACCTTCGTCGTGGTCCGCAGCCATTTCAAGGACTCTGCGACCGCCATAGTGGTTGGAGTGCTTGTAGGGGGGGTGTTGCAGTTCCTGATACAGGTACCACTCCTCGTACAAAAGGGTATGAGGTTCAATTTCGGGCTTTCCTTTTCTCATCCTGGGATCAGGAACGTAGCTCGATTGATGATTCCAAGGTTGTTTGGAATCGGTATCGGACAGATTAATCTGTTTGTTGATACGCGATTCGCGACGGGAACTGTTATGCCGATAGGAAGTTTGGCGGCACTGACGGTTGCGGACCGTGTTATGGAGCTAGTCCTTGGGGGATATGCAATCGCCGTGGCGACGGCGATCCTGCCCATGATGTCCCATCAGGCCGCGGCCAAGGACTACGAGTCGCTGAAGAAGACGCTGGCGTTCTCCGTGCGCATCGTGGCTTTCATTACCATACCTGCGGCTCTGGGACTGATGATTCTGCGTGAGCCGATAATCAGGGTGTTGTTCCAGCACGGGCAGTTTGTTGCGGAGTCCACGCGTTTGACGGCAAGAGCTTTGCTCTACTACGCCGTAGGTTTGCCAGCACTGGCAACGGTAAAGCTGGTAGTGCCAGCGTTCTATTCGACAGGAGATACTAAGACACCTGTCATAGTCGCGTCGATTTCGCTGGGCATCAACATTTTGCTGAACATCATTTTTCTGCAATTTTTCTTCAAGCGCGTGCAAAACGGCGGTCCCGCGCTGGCGACAGCCATCGCTTGCTTTTTTGATTTCTTCGCGCTGTTTGTCATTTTTCGCCTGCGCTACGGGGCTATGGGAACGGCGGAGATATTGCGATCCTTCGGAAAGACCTCTTTGTGCGCGAGCATCATGGGAGTAGGGTGCTGGTTCGGGAATTACTACACCGCGTTCACGATTCACTCGCGGTTCCTCGTGCAGCTTCTCGTTTTTGCAGCCCTGATTATCGGAGCGACGGCTCTCTATTTGGCTCTCGCATGGATATTCCGCTGCCATGAAATCGAGGAAGTGTACGGAATTGCGATGCGGCGCCGTGTTGGCAGCGGCGACGAATACCTGGAGACCTGATGGAAATCACCGCAACCATATCGTCTTTCTTGACGCACGTGCGCGTGGACTTGCAGCGCTTTATCGGCAGAACCTTGATAGCAAGTCCGTGGCCAGGCACCTGGTCACTCTGCGCAACTTTTTCCGTTTTGCCCAGATCCACGAGCACATTGCCGAAGACCCTTCGGTCAATCTGGAATCACCAAAAATCCGCCGCTCTTTGCCGGGGTATCTTCGCCTCGAGGAGGTGGAGCGGCTGCTGAACCAACCCGATGTGAAAACTCCTCTGGGATTGCGCGACCGCGCCATGGTCGAGGTTTTGTATTCCACGGGATTGCGGGTATCAGAACTCATCGGTCTGCGGGTGACCGATCTTGATAGCAAAGTCGGCTGTGTGCATTGCATCGGCAAAGGCGACAAGGAGCGGATTGTTCCCGTCGGCAAGAAAGCCCTCGCCATCGTCGAAAAGTATTTGCGGGATGCCCGGCCCAGAATAATGGGAAAGGCGCCAGGCAGTCCCGCATTGTTCGTAAATCGCCGGGGCGCACAGCTGAGCCGCGTGGGAGTGTGGAAGATACTTTCAGCGTATGGACGGCGGGCCGGCATGCGCGTGGCGCTTACGCCACACATGCTGCGCCACAGCTTTGCGACCCATTTGCTGGAACGTGGCGCGGACCTCAGGTCGGTCCAACTCATGCTCGGGCACGCGGACATTTCCACCACGCAGATTTATACCCACGTTGTCGAGGAGCGGTTGAAACAGGTTTATAAGGCGCATCACCCGCGTGCATAACGCGGCCGGCCAGGGGACTCATTGCGGGTGCCTTCGCGGCGGTCAGCGCGGACACCCTAAGCAGAGGGAGTGCAATGCCAGACTATATGTTTTTGCTGGAAAGCCGGCTCTCGCCGGAACAGCGCGCCGTAATGTTGAGGGTACAGGAACTCTCCGCCGCGCTTGGATTCAATGTATATCTAACGGGCGGAACAGTCCGCGACCTCGTTACCGGCGCTTCGCTGCGCGACTTGGATTTCACGGTGGAAGGGAATCCGTCGAGGATCGCTCACGAGCTCGAGAAGGGCGGCGCCAAGATCCTCTCCGAGGATGAAAAATATCGCCAAGTCGAAGTGCTCTTCGCCGGAGATTGCGAGGGCAGCATCTCCGGCGCGAGGGATGACCACTATGTCCGTCCCGGAACACGTCCAGAAATTCGCTGGTCCACGATCATGGAAGACCTTCGGCGCCGCGACTTCTCCCTCAACGCCATTGCGATTTCGCTGAATCCAGCCTCGCGAGGACTGCTCCTGGATCCGACGAACGGTTTGTCCGACATTGAGCGCGCTGAAGTGCGGGCGCTCACCATTCACAGCTTTACAAACCAGCCGGTCCGCTTGTTGCGGCTATTGCGCTTCGCTGCTCGCATGGGATTCAAGATCGAGCAGCGCACGCAGGAATGGTTTGACTTGGCCATCGAGCGCAACTTGCAGGACACCATTGCACCGGAAGACGCCGGGGGCGAGCTTCGAGCCGTGGCCCGCGAGGAACGGCCTTCCGTGGTGCTGAAAGCCTGGGAAGAGCATGACCTTCTTCAGGCCGTGAATCCGGTGGTGGCGAAAAAACATCCGGCTTACGACGCCATCGGCAGGCTGATGAAGGTGCGCGAGGATATGTTCACGGCAGGGTTTCGTCCGCGCCTTGCAGTTCCGATGCTCCTCGCTGTCCTGGGGCGCTTGAAGGAACGCGAACAGGCCAGCGTTCTCTCCAAGGCCGGGTTCCGTTCCGCCGAAGCGGAAGTGACGCTCGGTTTTGAGGAAGAAACGCTCAAGGCGCAGAAGGAGCTTACGGGACGGAAGATGCGTGCGCCGATCGATGCGTACCGCTTTCTCGAGAAGATTCCGCTAGAGCAGATGGCCTATTTGCTGGCCGAGTCTAATAATTCAGCGGCCCTTTCGAAAATCCGGGCCTATCTGAACAAGTGGCGGCCGATTCGCAACGGAGTTCCGGTTGTGGGCACCGAGCTCGAAGCGCTGGGCATGGCCCGTGGCGCTAAGTTCGATCAGCTCGTTGAGCAGGTGTTTGCAATGCAGTTGACGGGACGCGGCAAGACCAAGGAAGAGCGCGAAAAAATCCTGCGAAAGCTCTCCGGCATCAAGGAACCGCCAAAGAAAAAAGAGAAGGAGAAGAAACCCGCAAGGGGTCACGACAAAGCACATGCGGCTGCCGCCATGGGCGACGCCGCGAATAAGAAGCACGCGGCCGCGAAAGTCGAGGCCAAAGGCACGGCCAAGATGAAGCCGGCGTCCGCAAATCCCCATGCGAAGCACGCCGTCCAGGCATCTCACGGCAAGAGCGCGGTCTCTGGAAAGAAGAGTCACCGGCGCAAGTAGTAATATGCTGGTTAGGCGGCGGAAAGCCGCCTGTGGGAAATGTCACAATGCGTGATGCAAAAAGGACTACCGCGTTCTAAAATGGAGTTCCATGGGCCAGCCGCAGTTCGTTCATCTTCACGTTCACACCGACTACAGCCTGCTCGACGGGGCCTGCGAAACGTCCGAGCTCTTGGATGAAGCGTCCCGCCAGAAGATGCCGGCAGTGGCCATCACGGACCACGGGAATCTCTTTGCTGCTGCTAATTTCTTCTATGAGGCCAGCAAGCGCGACGTCAAGCCCATCATCGGCTGCGAAGTATACGTCGCCAAGGGCAGCCGCCATGACCGCGGAGAAAAAACAAATGGGGGCAATGGCCAGGAGCGCGGCGACGCTGAACCAGGCATGCGCGGTTCAAATCACCTAGTGCTTCTCTGCGAGTCGCTCGAGGGCTATCACAATCTTATCAAACTAGTTTCCGCTGGTTTCCTCGAAGGTTTCTATTATCGCCCTCGCATTGACTACGATTTGCTTGCGAAACACAGCAAAGGACTGATTGCGCTTTCCGCCTGTCTTCGCGGCCCGGTGACCGAAGCGGTCGTCGATCAGAAGTACGATCAGGCGCGCGAGAATGCTTATCGGTTGCGCGATGTCTTCGGCAAAAGCAATTTCTTTCTCGAAATTCAGGATCAAGGATTGCCGATCGAAAAGGAAGTCAACCGCGAACTGGTTCGGCTTTCGAAAGAGACTGGTATCCCGCTGGTTGCCACCAACGATTGTCATTACCTTCACCACGACGACGCTCATTCCCAGGAAGTGCTCCTCTGCATCCAGACCGGCAAGACCATGAGCGACACCAACCGCATGAAGTTCCAGACAGACCAGTTCTACTTCAAGAGCGCTGTGGAGATGGCTCAGGTTTTTGGCGAGATTCCCGAAGCGCTGAGCCGCACCGTGGACATCGCTTCTCGCTGCAACGTCAAAATCGAGCGCATCCCCAATCCTTTCCCGGAGTTCAAAGTCCCCGAAGGGCATACCTCCGCGAGCTATTTCGAAACAGTTGTCCGTGAGGGATTTGCCGCACGAGTTCCACAACTTGAGCGGCAGGCGCAGCAGGGCTTCTTGCGGAATTCAATGGCCGAGTACGAACGCCGGCTCACGTCCGAAATCGAGATGATCAAGAAGATGCGTTACGAGGGCTACTTCTTGATTGTGTGGGATTTTATTCATTACGCGCGTGCGCAAAATGTTCCTGTCGGACCGGGGCGTGGTTCGGCGGCAGGCAGCCTGGTGAGCTACGCTCTGCGAATCACCGACGTCGATCCCTTGCAGTACAACCTGCTCTTCGAGCGCTTCCTCAACCCTGAGCGCGTGTCCATGCCTGATATCGACATTGACTTTTGCATGCGGCGGCGCGGCGAGCTGATCGAATACGTGACGCAAAAATACGGGCGGGAAAACGTGGCGCAGATCATTACCTTCGGAACGATGGCTGCCAAGGCCGCGGTGAAGGACGTTGGGCGCGCCATGGACATTCCTTACGGGGAAGTGGACCGGCTGGCCAAGCTCATTCCCACGACGCTTGGCATCGAGCTAAAAAACGCTTTGGAAGAGGCCCCGCAGCTCAGAGCGGCGATTAAGAACGATGAGCGGCTCAAGGATTTGATGGCCGTGGCGTTGCGTTTGGAAGGTTTGTCGCGGCACGCATCCACTCACGCGGCCGGTGTCGTGATTTCACCGCGCCCGCTCACCGACCTTATTCCGCTCTACAAGTCAAACCGCGATGAAATCACCACGCAGTACGACATGAATGCGCTCGAGCGTATCGGCCTGCTAAAAATGGATTTTCTTGGACTGACGACGCTCACGGTGCTGCACGACACTGTGCGAATGATCGAGCAGAACCGCGGCGTGAAGATGGACATCGACAATCTGGCCTTGGACGACGGCGAAACCTACAAACTCTTTGCGCGCGGTGAAACGACCGCCATCTTCCAATTTGAATCGCATGGTATGCGGGATATCTTGCGCCGCTACCAGCCCACGCGGATCGAAGATCTCACTGCTCTCAACGCACTCTATCGGCCCGGACCGATTCAGGGCGGCATGATCGACGATTTCATCAACCGCAAACAGGGCAAGACCAAGGTCAGCTACGAACTTCCGCAATTGAAAGACATTCTTGAAGAAACCTACGGCGTCATTCTCTATCAGGAACAGGTGATGCAAATCGCCAACGTGCTGGCGAGTTTTTCGCTCGGCGAAGCGGACATTCTTCGCCGCGCCATGGGGAAGAAGAAGAAGGAAGAGATGGCCGCGCAGCGAACCAAATTCATGGCCGGATGTGCTACCAACAAGATCCCGGAGAAGAAAGGCGAACGCATCTTCAACCTGATGGAAGAGTTTGCCGGCTACGGATTCAACAAATCGCACTCCTGCGCCTACGCCTTGCTTGCCTATCAGACTGCGTATCTCAAAATGCACTTTCCCGTCGAATTTATGGCCGCTCTCCTGACCTCCGAAGCCGGCAATACCGAGAAAGTCGTGAAGTACATCAATGAAGCGAGGGGCATGAGCATCTCCATTCTCCCGCCCGATGTAAATGAGAGCGATCTCTATTTTACGCCTGTTGGTGAGTCGATTCGCTTCGGTCTTGCTGCCATCAAGAATGTTGGCGAAAACACGGCCAAGGCGATTCGCGATTCGCGGCTGGATCATGGAGAATTCGCGTCGCTCTATGATTTCTGCGAACGCATCGAATCGCGTTTCTTGAATAAGCGAGTGTTTGAAAGCCTTATCAAGTCGGGGGCCGTGGATTCGCTCGGTGCGCGAGAATCCATGTTGGCGTCGGTGGATGATGCCGTAGCGGCTCTGCAACGCGCCTCGCGGACGCGCGAATCCGGCCAGCACGGATTGTTTGGAACCGCCGCTGCTCCTGCACCAATGCCATTCGAATTGCGCGAAGCTTCGCCGTGGAGTGAAGAAGAACGCCTCGGCAGCGAATACGCCATGCTCGGCTTCTATGTTTCGGGCCATCCGCTCGCGAAATACACTTCCCGCCTGATGGACTTGAAAACAGTTTGTCTCGATCAGGTCGAGGGCCAGCGAAACGGAAAAGAGATTACCATTGCCGCCCTGATCGTTGGTACGCGTCCGATGCGTTCGAAAAAAGGGGCTCGTTGGGCCATTTTCACAATTCAGGATATGGCCGGCGTCCAGGAACTCCTCGCTTTTCCTGAATGCTTTGGCCGCCTGGAGCCAGTCTTGAAGCCCGGCAATCCGCTGCTCATGAAGGTGCGTGTACAAGTGGAGGAAGCGGGAACGCGGCTTTCGCTGCAGGAAGCGCGGCGGCTTGAAGAATTAGCGGAGAACGCTTCGCCCTGCGAACTGCTGCGCGTTCGCATCGAACTGAAATCGCTGAGCGAGGATGCTCTCGACCGTTTGGAAGACTTGTTTGTGGCTTCGCCGGGAAAGTCTCAGGTTGTTTTCGAATTGTGTTCCTCGGACGGTTCCGTTGCGGTCTTGCAAACACAGCAACGCGTGAAAAACGCGCCAGAATTGGTGGAAGCAGTGCGTGAAATCTGCGGAAATGACGCTGTTCGAATGGTGCCGGAATGAGCGCAAAGGAAAAGACCAAAACTCGCGCGCCGTCCCCGGACCGTGCGAAAGCGAACGAGCGCGAAACGGAAATCGGACGTCAAAGAGAGATCGAGCGATTGGAAAAAGATGTCGAGGAGTTGCGCCACCTTGCGGGCGATACAGATTCCAACTCCGAACTGGAACGCATCCGCCAGCAAGTGGCGGAATTGCGGCGTGAATTTTACACCCACCTAGGGCCGTGGCAGCGCGCGCAAATCGCGCGTCATCAGCAGCGTCCGTATACGCTGGATTTTGTTGGATTTCTTTTCACGGATTTTGTCGAATTGCATGGTGATCGCGGTTACGCTGACGACAAGGCGATTGTTGCCGGGCTTGGCAAATTTCACGGTCGGCCAGTGGCGATTGTCGGCCATCAAAAAGGACGAGACACGAAGCAGCGGCTGGTTCGAAACTTCGGACAGCCGAAACCGGAAGGATACCGGAAGGCGCTGCGCGTAATGCAACTCGCCGCGAAGTTTGGGCGGCCGATTTTTACGTTTATCGACACGCCCGGGGCGTACCCGGGGATCGGCGCGGAAGAGCGCGGCCAGGGCGAAGCGATTGCGCGAAATCTGCGAGAGATGGCGCGACTACCGGTGCCGATAGTGGTTACGGTGACGGGCGAAGGAGGCTCGGGCGGGGCGTTGGCAATTGCCGTGGGCGATCGCATCAACATTCTTGAAAACAGCTTCTATTCAGTCATATCACCGGAAGGGTGCGCTTCGATCATCTGGCGCGATTCCACGAAAGCCGAGACCGCAGCCAGGGCCATGAAGATCACCGCGAAGGACTTGAAAGAGCTGGGCATCATCGACGAGATTGTGGCTGAGCCGGAAGGAGGAGCGCACACCGACTTTGAAGGTACGACGCGGTTTCTGGACGAAGTGCTCGATCGGCAACTTGTGGAGCTGACGAATCAGCCCATACAGGAATTGCTCCAGGCACGCTACGAAAAGTTCCGAAGCATGGGACAGTTTTTCGATTTGGGCAATTGAATGGGATTGTGAGCAACGCGTGCAAGGAGAGAGGGCTAAGCGAGCCAGAGAAAGAATTGGGGTAATGCGCCAGACTGGCAGAATGGAGTTAGCGGGTGGCGGCGATGGCCGCGCCTAGTTCCTTGAGTTTGGCGCGCGCCCGGCGGTCTTCTTCCGTGCCGGGGTAGCGCTTGACGATTTCGCGAAGTTCACGAATACCGGAAGCCTTCTGGCCAAGTTCGATGAAAGCCATGGCTCTATGGAGTTGCGCGGGCGCCAGCTTAAAGCTGTTAGGGTAATTGCTCAAAACTTTGTCGTATTCGGACACGGCCTGGTCGTATTTCTTTTGCTGATAGGCGATCTCTCCGAGATAGAACTGCGCGTTTGAGGCGAGGTCCGTCTTGCCGTAATACTTCAAGTAGTCGAGAAATTCGGAGCGGGCCAGGTCATATTTTCCGCCCTGGATGTCGCGAAGGCCGTTCTGATAAAGCATGTCGGCGGAGGGCGCGGAGCCGACGGGCGGAACAGAGGAGCTTGGGGGAACGGCGGACGAAGCTGTGGGGTTCGCGCCCCCGGAGACCGAGGCAGGCGCGCTGCCGGAGAGTTTGGCGTCAAGGCTTTGCACGGAGTTCTGAACCTCGACAAGCTGCTGATTGAGCTTGCCAAGGCGTGACTTGATTTCCTCGAGGTTATCCGAGAGACCCTGGACTTGCGTGGACATGGTGTCAAGGCGGGCGCCGGAATTGGCCTGAACGTCCTGGACAGATTTCTGGAGGGAGCTCATGGTGGAGCCGAGCCTGCCGACAGTGTCACCGGACTGGCTAATGAGCGTCTTCATGACAGTGTTGTCCTGGGTGACTTGAGTGGAAAGATCTTTTTGCCCCTGGAGCAAGGAGGTGACGTCGCGCTGAAGCTCGATGAGTTCGCGGGCGACGGCTTCGACGGGGCGTGGACCAACGAGACTTCCAGCAAGCGCGCCGGCCATAATGGCGGCGCTGAAGATAACGATTTGACGAGTGCGCATGAACAATCCTCCTAAAAGCTCCGGTGCTGCAAACAAATATTGGCCGCGGAGCAGCCAACGAGAATCATACGGGCCAGGGAAACAGCTCTCACTCTAATAAGAGTGCCGCGAGGGGGCAAGGGTTTGCCGGGCCTCGCGGCTCAGTTGGTCAACAAACGGTAACGGCGCGAACGGCGTGAGCTGATTAGTTCGCCTTCACAAAATGGCCGCGGCGGTTTTGCTGCCAGCAAGCCTCGGCGCTCTCCATGCAGAAGGGCTTCTCCTTGCCGAAGCTGACCGTGCTGAGGCGGTCGGCGGAAACGCCAAGAGAGACGAGATATTGCTTGACGGCGCTCGCGCGGCGGTCGCCCAAGCCCAGGTTGTATTCCGTGGAGCCGCGCTCGTCGCAATGACCTTCGATGGTCACCTTGAACCGCGTATTGGCTTTGAGGAAGTCCGCGGTCTTGGAGAGTGCTGTGCGAGCGTCCGGGCGAATATCGGCCTTGTCGTAGTCGAAATAGGCGTCCCGCACTTCTTTCAAGAAGAGCTCTTCGTCCGTCGGCCCTTTGGGCTGCTCCACCGGTGGCGGCGGAGCGTTGACCGCGACGGTGGCGGTGGCACTGGCGGAGCCGCCGGGGCCGCTGGCAGTAATCGTGTAGGTCGTGGAGTCGGATGGTGTGACCTTAGCCGATCCTTGAGCAGTGACATCGCCGACTTCGGGAGCGATGCTGAGCTTTGTGGCGTCGGTGGAATTCCAACTCAAGGTCGAAGACTCACCTTTGTTGACGGAGGCCGGGCTGGCCTGCAACGTCACTGTGGGGCTAGCAGCCGCGGGCGGGGGCGCTGCCTGTGGGGGAGGCGCGGCAACTTTTTTCTTACCACAACCAAATGTGAAGACAGCGGCGGCCAGGGTCAGGAGCAAGCCAGCGCGATAAAGCGAGCGTGAAGCCAAGTTCATGCGAATCCTCCTCAGTGAAGTTCCCGTATTGTTCTCACCAGAGCCAATATCCTAACACCAGCGGGCTGGGTCCGGGTAATACCTCGTATCACGATATATTATACATCGCGCACAAAGAAAAGAGCTCCCCAAGAATCAGCGCGGCGACCAATTGGGCGATTCGTTGTGCCCGCCGGTAGTGAGCTGGCGGGGCTGCGAGCCATCGGCGAGCATGGTCCAAATCTGCCGGGTACCACCACGGGTCGATTCAAAGACGAGATGGCGGCCGTCGGGAGCCCAACTGGGGCGCTCATTGCGGCCCTGATCGCGAGTTAACTGTACAAGCTGGCGACTGGAAGCGTCCATAACGTAGATGTCGTAATTGCCACTGGGAAGTCGCCAACTGAAGGCGAGCAGTTGGCCATTGGGGGCCCAAGCTGGATCGATAACATAACCCTTGTCAGGGAGGTCCAGCTTCGTCGCGCTGGTGCCGTCAGAATTCATCAAGTAGAGCTGGGGAGTGCCGCCGCGATCGCTGACGAAAGCGACGGTCTGGCCGGTTTTGGGATTCCAACTGGGAGACACGCTTGCGCCATTGGCGGTAGTCAGACGCTTGGGACGGCCACCGTTGAGGTCGGAGACGTACAATTCGGGATTGCCTTGCATGGAAGATGAAAAAATGATCTGCGCGCCGTCGGGAGACCATGAGGGAGTGATGTTGGTGCCGTGGAATCTGGGGAAGGACACAAGTTTGCCGGTGTCCAGAGAAAACATGCAGATCTGCGCGGTAGTAAGGCCGGCCGAAGGTGCGAAGCAAGTGAACGCGATGCGCGAAGCGTCAGGAGAGCAGCGCGGCGTGAGAGAAATCGATTTCAAGGAAGTGAGCTGGCGCTGGTTGGAACCGTCGTAGTCCATCACCCAGATTTCCTTGGAGCCGTTGCGCGAGCTGACGAAAACGATCTGCGTTCCGGCCACGCCGGGCAGGCCCCCGGATAGCTTGGCGATGATCTCGTCGGCGAATTGATGGGCAAACTTGCGGACTTGAAGATCCGTAGGAGCACCGCGATAAACCTTTCCGACGACAGCTTGAGAAGATGGATTGCGGACGTCCTGGAGCCAGGCTTCGACGGCGACTTCGGAAGCGGATTCGGTGAGATTGCCGAAACCAAGGAAGTTTGCGTTCGTGGGGGGATCGATCCAGACCGCGGGTTTCAGTTCGGCGGGAACGCTGGGAGCTTGAGGAGGGTAAAAGCTAGGGCTGGGGACTTCGAGAATACCGGAGAACTGAAGATCATCGCGCACAACTTTAGTGAAAAGGGAAGCGTGTGACTTGGCGGAGTCTGCGCGGGCAGCGAAATCGGCGATGGCCACGCGGGGTTTGTTGACATCTCCCAGTCCAGTCCCGGCCCGGAACCATCCCTGAGATTGCGCGAATGCTGCTTGCGCGGCCAGTATGTGAATGGCGCACAGTGAGAGTAGATGAGTTCGATTGAAGAAGCGGTGCACTCTATGTTTTCGGTAAGCAGACGGAATTGAGACTCGCAATCGGTTCTTCTCCTTCATGGGCCCTCTCGGTCAGGAAAATCCCAAAGTACGGACACGTCAGGGGAGGCCCAATCATTGGGAAGCGGGGGAAAAGGGGTAGAACTTTGAATTGCCCGCAGGCCAGAATTGTCCCAAGATGAATTTCCACTCGATTGGGCGATCCGGAGGTTTTTGACGGACCCGTCGCGCATGATGGTAAAGGAAATGACGCAGTGAAGCGTTTGAGAGTTACGTACGGATGGATCAAGGAAAAGGACGTTCCAGTTAGGAGCAACGCGCCGCTTTGCCCCTGCAATGTACCAACCATAGCGCGTGGTGAAGTCCGTATTTCCTTGGCCTTGGACGGTACCCCCGGGCGAACCGCTTCCGGGAGTTTGAGAATACCCTGATGGCAGATCAGGATTGCCGCCTTTGCCGTAACGAACTGCATTGTCCGGAATTGGGGTCTTATTCTCGAGAGTTCTTGAGGGGCGCGAAGGGGGCAGCGGTTTTTCTTTCTCGAACTTTGGGATCTTGGTGGCGTCGGTCTTGGGCTCGGGTGGTTTAGGAGGCTCTTCTTTGTAAAGACCCTTTGTTGGATCGACGGCCTTGCTATCCTTGACCACCGATTCCTTGGGCATGGGGATTCCGGCGGCAGGGACCAAAGTCACCTTCGTGCCCCCCAGTTCGCCGCCTACCCCGCCCCATCGATTGTCTCGAAATTGGATGTATGCAGAGACAACCATGACGACCGCGAGGCTGGCGTGCATGATGATGGAGTAGACGAGGAATTGCCGGAGGCTTTGGTCTTGCGGGTTGGCGACGGCGGTGGTCATGTTTTTTATTGGGTACGCGCGCGGGAGGTGATGGGCTCGGTGACGATGCTGAGGTGATGGGCTCGGTGACGATGCTGATGTTGTTGATGCCGGATTGGCGAAGCGCGTCGACGACGGCAGCAAAGCTGCCAAACGGGACAGTTTCGTCGCAGCGGAGGAAAACGCCCTGCTGAGTGTTTTTCAACTGGGAGCGGATTCTGGAGCCGAGCTGATGAATGTTGATAGGCTCGTTGCCCAGGTAGATGCGTTGCGCCTTGTCCACGGTGACAACCAGGCGCTCCTGGTTGATCTCCTTGACCGTGCGGGTCTTAGGGACGTCCACTTCAATGCCTGACTGGAGAATGGGTGCAGTAATCATGAAAATGATGAGCAGCACGAGAACCACGTCCACGAAGGGGACCATGTTGATTTCGGAGAGCGAGGTCTGCGTCGATTTGGAGAGTTGCGGCATATATTTAGACTTACCTATGCGCCCGGGCTGGGGGCGGCCGCGAAAAGCTAGTTAAGAGCTTTCTCGATCAGCACCGTTACTTCCAGCGAAAAAGTGTCCAGGCGCTGCGCGAGATCGCGGATATTCTGCAAAAAATGATTGTAGAAAATGACGGCAGGGATCGCCGCGCCCAGTCCTGCTGCGGTGGTCACGAGGGCTTCAGCGATGCCCGGCGCTACGGCGCGCAAGCTGGCAGCGCCGGCGCTGCCCAGTCCGGAAAAAGCGTCTATAATGCCCCAGACGGTTCCGAACAAGCCGATGAACGGCGTTACCGAGCCGGTGGTAGCCAGCCAGGACATTCCCTTTTCCACGCGGCGGACTTCTTCGGCGGAAGCAAGCTGCATGCTAACAGTCACGGCCTGCAGGCTCTTGAGTCGTGGGGGATGTGGATTGCTGGCAACACCACCAACCTGGCTTTGCAATTCGCGATAACCTGCCGCATAAACATGGGAAAACGGCGAACCTGCGCTCGCCAGCGCCTGAGGGTTCGCCACCCCGCGCGTCGCTCGAAAAATACGTAGGAACTCGTCGCTCTTCCGCCGGATGCGCCCGAACATCCCGAGCTTCTGTAAAATCATGGCCCAGGAAATGATCGAAAACGTGAGCAGAAGCAGAAGAACACCGCGGGCGACCAACCCGGTTTGTGTAAGGATGTTTCCGATATCCGTGGCAAAAATCGTTGTAAACGGAAAAATGATGTACCCCTCAGTGAGAACAAACTTTTTTCTGGGCGTTAGAAACGTAGCATACGCAATTAGAGCGTGCAACAAATAGGATGCTTGAGTTTCTGATTCTGCTGCTTATCGGGCAACCCGGGGGCATCAGAGAACTTCACCGGGCAGGACGTCGACTATTAACCTTGAAGCAGGAGTGCTTTGCCTTCGCATAAGATGCCTTCGCTTCACTTTGAAACGCTGTGCACAACAGTTAATGTACGCCACGCCCCAGGAATAGCCCCACCAGCCCAGCCATCAGAATAAGAACCGGCTCCGGAATTTTTCTTGTCAGCAAGAGAATACCCAGCGACGTGCTTGCGACGAGCAGCGAATTCCGATCAATCAAAGTGCGCGAACCTAGAATGAAAACTGCTCCGGTGATGGTCCCAACGGCAGCGGCAGTCACCCCCTTCACAAACGCGTTCACGTAGGGATTCTTAGTGAAACGGCGATAAAGCGGTGCGGCGATCAAAACAATAAGATAAGGTGGAGCAAAGACTGCCACCGCAGCGAGCGCGGCACCCAGGGGCCCTGCAACGAGATAGCCTATAAATCCAGCAGTGATGACGACAGGCCCAGGAGTAATCATGGCGACAGCCACGGCGTCAAGGAATTGGCGCTCGGTCAGCCATTGCGACTGAAGTACAAGTCCCCCGTAGAGAAACGGTACGATGGCAAGGCCGCTACCGAAGACGAAGGCTCCTGCCTTCAGGAAAAAAGTAAAGAGGCCAAAGCCGGTCTTGAGACTTGCAGAACCGTGGATTCCCGCGGTGAGCCAAGTCAGGCCGGCCGGAAGCGCAACAGATGCGGAGGACCGCATACGCGTCTTGACAATCATAGCGACGATGCCGCAGAGAACGAAAAGCCAGATGATTTCCGACTTCGTCCAGGCCGTGGCGATAGCGCTCAGGGTGAACAAAACCCATAGCAAGTAATCAGCCTTCAGTGTAGTCCGAGTCAGTTTGTAGGCGCTGCGAGCAAGGATAGCGACGACGGCTGCACCTACTCCATAAAAGATGGATTGAATCGATGACAAGCTTCCATAGTGGAGATAAAGGGCGGCAATTCCCAAGACCATGAGGAATGACGGCAATATGAAGCCAACTCCCGTCAAAGTTGCGCCCCAATTTCCGTGTCGGACCCACCCTAGATACATGGCGAGCTGTGCAGCGAGAGGTCCTGGCGAGAGCTGAGAAAACGCCAACCCTTCTGTATAGTCCTCTTGAGAGATCCAGCCGAGTTCTTCGACAAGGTCCTTCTGCATACGTGCAGCGAGCGCGATGGGCCCTCCGAAGCCAAGAGTTCCCAGGCGCAGAAAATAGAAGGTGAATTGCGGTAGAGTGACCTTCGAGTCTATTCCGCGTGGTTTTTCTGTTGCTGACTCGGATTGCTGGTTCAAGTTCCTGTCTGCTCATTTGCTTTGAGATTTGCCAACCCCTAGTTGGTCGAGAGCGGCGCGAAAGCCCACGGCCAGTTTTGGAGCCGGGCCGCGGCCCCAGTAATGGAGAAAAATCACGTTCGGCTGGGTATCCAGCATGTGATGGTGGATCGCCACGATATTTAGGCCGTGCGAACGCAGGACCTTGAGCACGGCGTTGACTTCGCTCGCGCGCATGGCGATGTCGCCTGCGATTTGAGCGTCATCATCGTTTCCCGCGAAGGCGGCCCAGGAGTTCAATCCCATGCGGGCGTTAATCGGCGCTCCATGCTCCTTGAGATTAAGGTCGTCGCGCCCCAAAGTGAATTTGTAGACGGCGCCGAGGGCTTCCCCCTTGCTGCCCACGACGTTGTCAAGGGCGACCAGATTGAACGCCGGCCCCGCGGGAGCGGTTGCCGGAGAGGCCGCAGGGGGCCGCGGGATGAGATCCAGAGCGGGCTTGACGCGCTTGGCCAGGTCGAGCGCCTTGCCGTGGCCGTGTATGTGCATGAAGAAGAGGCGGGGTTCCTCCCAGAAGAAATGATTGTGAAGCGCGGTAACCTCCAATCCGTTTTCGAGCAAGGCGGACATGACCGGGTTGACTTCTTCCTGTGTCAGCACGAGGTCGCCCATCATCACATCGTTGCTTTCATCGCCCTTTGTTAACGCCACCCAACCGCCGAACCCAAAGGGCGTGGGTGTCGCAACGCCGGAGATAACTACATGCAAATCGCTTCGCGGCACGTTCACCTTCAGGACGTTCGCTTTGTAATCCCCACTGCGGCCCAATTCCTTCAAGACAGCCTGATAATCAGCGGGTGTTTCTTGAGCGAAGGTCACCCCAGTGAAAATGAGCGCTAGTGCCCCGGTCGCAAGGTACAGACAGAGATTCAGTCTTGGCCTCTTCATATGTAGTTCTCCTTTGAATAATGAGGCCGCTGCGGGCCCCGATTTTTCTTGCTCTGGAAACAAACTCTCCGTTTGCACCCACCAGCTCGATCACCTGGCCTTCACCACCAAGTCATCGAAATACGTTACTGAGTCAGCCTTGGTCCAGAGGCCGATCTTGCCCGCCTCTTTGAAGGTGTCGTCCGTTGCTTCGATCTTTTTCTGGCCGTCGTAGTAGCAGATGATTTTGTTGCCAACGCATTCGAGCTTGAGTTCGTGCCACTCCCCGGAGGTGACCTTGAAGTTCGCGCCCGCGAATTGCCTTCGGCTCCCTTTTATAACGTGGTACAAGCGGTAGTTGTCCTCCAAGGCGTTTGCGCGGACGATGTAATAGTTGTTGGCATCTTGTAGGCGGAACACCAGACCCGCGGCCCGATCGACTTCACCTCCCACAGCTTTAAACTTCACGCTCAGTTCCAGATCTCTGAAGGTCCTTTCATCGGAAATCAAAAGGGGAAATCGGTAGTCCGTCTTGTCCGCGGAGGTTTGGGCAACAACGTTCGGTTTAGAGGGCGCGTTCGGATCGGCCATCACTGCCCATTTCCCCTCGCTGCCCTGTCCCGTGCGGTCGGAGTGGAATTTCGCCGGCATGGCGCCCGGTGTCTCGCTGTCAAAACTGTAGGAGATGGTTGTTCCAGATGCCTGGGGTGGCGGTGGATTTTCTGGCGAAGCCGCAGAGACTTTCCAAAAAAGGTTGCGAATGGTGAACATACTTAAGATCAGAAAAGCTAGAAGGAAACCCGAAACGATAATCTTTCTCACAAACATCCTCCTTTTCGAAGCCATAACAAACCCAGCCTTCACGGAACTGATGAGTAAAGACCCTGGGCCAATTGGATACCTCTTTCCAGGATTTCCCGGTCGGGCAAACCCATCCTGCCCCAGCCTTTAAGCACTTCATCGATTCCCAATCCTTCGGCACGGCCAAATTTTTGATCGGTGAGATCCGCGTCATGGACAATCTGCGCCATCACAGCAACCTTACGATCGCGAATGCGAAAGGCCTTTTGCAATGTTTCAAAGGTGCAATCATCGCCGTGGTGACCAAAGCCACCCTGGTACATGTCGTAAGGGACGGCGTTTTGTGGCATTTGATTTTTGATCGCAAACAGGAAACGCGCTTTTGAATCGATATAGTGCCGGATCAGCCAGGCGGAGGTTACGCGATCAACTCCAGGCCGAGGTCGTGTAATCCATGCGCGTCCACGATAGTTCTTGCGCGCGACCTCCCCTGTGTCCAGGGAAGCCAGAGAAGACCGGCCATCGTTCTGAACGCGATCGAGTAGTTCTTGTACGCGATCGCGCAGAGAACTGTGAAAAAAGTCAATCGACAAGACCTCTTGAAAACGCTGGCGAAGACGCCCGATACGCGCGGGTGATCGTTTCGCGAGTGAAACAGAACTGAGCCGGCGGAGCTCCGGCAGCAGTTCTTGATAGTCCTGGGTACGTGCTTTGACGAAGCGGTCGACAATCTGTGGCCTAGAGAAATTGTCAATGGATTGAACTTCCACGACCGATGCATTGCCGCCATAGCCCCGGATGGCCGTGGCCAGCCATTCAAAGCGCTCGCGATTGGGCGAATCGTTGGGCAGCAAATAGCCAGAGTTTCCGAGGGAGACTGAGCCAAGACGCTGCAACTTCCGCCAAATCTCCACACGCTGACTGGCGCGTCGCGTCGGAAGGCTAAGAACGAGCAGAAGCCAAGGGGAAGGCTCAACACCTTTCATTGTTATGGCCATTACATCACTACGATATAGAAACAGCAGAGAGAAATCAATCGACGCGGGATGGCTTCTTGCACCCTCGTAAGTCTTGCGGTTGAACGGCTATGGTAGAATCAAATTGCAGACAATGACGCAACCTTTTCACGTACGAATTGAGGATTTGAAATTGCGCGACCCGGAAGTGGGCAATCACCGCCAACGTGTGCCTGCCCAAGCGGAGGCGGCTGGAAAGGCGTTCTTCCTGGAAACGTTTGGCTGCCAGATGAACGACCACGACTCGGAAAAGGTCGCGGGCTTGCTCCTCTCACGGGGATATCAGCAAGTGGAGACGCCGGAAGCTGCTTCTTTAATCCTTTACAACACTTGCAGCATCCGGGAGAAAGCGGCGCAGAAAGTTTTTTCCCGTTTGGGGGAGTATCGGGCAAAGCAGAATGATGGCAAGGTCATCGGTGTGCTCGGCTGCGTGGCGCAACAGGAAGGCGAAGAGATTTTTAAACGCGCCCCGTGGGTAAGCCTGGTTTGTGGTTCTGCAAGTTACCGCAAGCTGCCGGAGATGCTCGCGCAACTGGAAGCCGGCGATCACCGAGTGACGGGCCTGGACACGGACACAGACGAAACATTTGAAACAGAAGTGACACGGCGCGACAATCCGTGGCGAGCTTACCTGACGATCATCGAAGGTTGCGACAAGGCGTGCTCGTACTGCGTGGTGCCCTACACGCGGGGACCCGAGCGGAGCCGCGCGAGCGATGCCATTCTGAGGGAAGTGCGGCAGCTTGCGGAACTCGGGTATTCCGAGGTTCAGCTTCTGGGGCAAACCGTGAATTCTTACGCGGACTCCACGCCGCGAAGGATGCGTTTTTCCGAATTGCTGCTGGCAGTAGCTGAAGTGCAGGGAATTCGCCGCGTGCGGTTCACTACCTCGCACCCTAGCGACTTCACTTCGGACATTGTGGAAGCCATCGAATCACAACCCAAAATATGCGATCACGTTCACTTGCCGGTGCAGTCTGGCTCGACGAAGGTGCTGCGCGCGATGCAGCGGACGTATTCGCGTGACGAATATCTGGAAAAGATCGCCATGATGCGCGGGGCAAATCGGCCGATCGCCATCACGACGGACATCATCGTAGGCTTTCCGGGGGAGACGGAATCCGATTTCGAGGAAACGCTGAACTTGCTCGAGGAAGTCCGTTACGACAGTCTCTTTTCGTTCAAGTATTCGCCGCGGCCGAATACGCCGTCGATTGCAATGGACGACGCGATCCACGAACAGGAGAAGAGCCGGCGGCTTGCCGTCCTGCAGGAAAAGCAGCGCGAGATTCAGTCGGCGCGGAACGAGGAGCTGATTGGCCAGGCGTTTGAAGTCCTGGTCAGCGGAAAATCCAGGCGAGAGAATCAGTGGGCCGGGTACACGACGTCGCACCGGATGATAAATTTCGCTTCACAAGGGAAAGACCTTCTGGGAACCTACGTCAAGGTTCGTGTCACGGACTCGGGTCCCAACAATCTGGTGGGCAGGCAAGAAGTCTAGCTTGGGAGGCCTCAAATGGAAGTGGAGATGAAAATCCGCGGCCTGATGATGGATCCCGTTACGAACATGCCCATCGTTGTGCTCAAGGACGTGCAGGGCCAGGCGATTCTGCCGATCTGGGTGGGCATTTACGAAGCGAACGCCATCCAGCTGGAAATCGAGAAAGTACAGACCCCGCGCCCTATGACGCACGACTTGTTGAAAAACGTTCTGCTGGGTCTCGAAGTACGCGTGCAAAAAATCGTGGTAAATGATTTGAAGGATGACACGTTTTTCGCGCTGATCTGGGTGGAGCGCGAAGGCGAGATGATGACGATCGATTCGCGGCCCAGCGATGCGCTGGCACTGGCCCTGCGCATGGACTGCCCCATCTTCGTGGACGAAGAAGTCTTGAAGAACTCCAAAATCTCCAGCGCTTTCTCCGAGCGCAATACCAACGAGCAACTCCGCAACTGGCTCGAAGGCCTCTCCGACGAGGACCTCGGCCGCTATAAGATGTGACCGGCTATTCGCTGGGGGAGGTCGCCGCCTCGAAGCAATTGTCAAACCGATTCGCCTTGCGGCGCGAGCATCAGCCGGCGAACTGTGCGCCGCCATGCGAATAGTAGAACTATTCCAATCAAGATGAGTGCCAGGCTCAGTCCTGCCCACAAGCCGAACGCGCCCCATCCGCGGCCAAAGCAGAGCCAGGCCCCAAGCGGAAGGCCAATGATCCAATAAGCCGTGAAGTGGCAGAACATCGGCGTGCGAGTGTCGCCCGCGCCGCGAAGAGCGCCGGTGGCGACGGTCTGGATGCCATCGAACAACTGAAAAGCAGCACCGGCAGCGAGCAGAAGAATAGTGTTGCGAATGACGGTCTCGTCAGGCGTGTACATGCGTGCGATCCAGCGCGGAAATAAGAGCAGGCCCGCTCCAGCACAAGTCATGAAAGCAGCTCCGAGAAAGATGGCAGTTCCGCCTGCATCGCCCGCTCCTTCCGGATCTCTACGGCCGATCGCCTGACCAACGCGCACGGCGGCGGCGGAAGCGATGCCGAGAGGGACCATGTAGGTGAAGGCCACGGTGTTCAAGGCAATTTGGTGGCTGGCGAGAGGAACAGCGCCGAGCCGGGCGATGAGCGCTGTGACGAGGGCAAAAACGCCGCTCTCAAGAGTGATCTGCATGGCAGCAGGCAAGCCCAGTGTGATTAGGCGGCGGATGCGCGGGAGGTCAATGTCAACCGGAGTTCTCAAAAGCTCGGTGCGGTGCTTTCGGTCATACCAGAGGAGGTAGCCGACGAGCACAAAAGCCATGTAGAGCCGGGCGATGGCCGTGGACCATCCTGAACCAACCGCACCCATCGCGGGAGCTCCCCAATGGCCATAGACTAGAATCCAATTGCCGAGGGCATTGATGATGTTCGCACTGATCAACGCGAAGGCCACGGGTTTCACCATATTCATCGCTTGCAGGCAGCGGCGAACAGCGAAGTAGAGAAGCAGAGGCAGCAGGCCGACAGCCAGAGCCTTGGTGTAAGGGATAGCGAGTCCCAGAACCTCGGGATCGACGTGCATTCCGGCGAGCATAGGAGGAAGAAGCCAGACAGCGGCGGAAAGAAAAGGCGTCAAAGCAATGCTGAGGTAGATGCTGTTGATTAGGGAACGATGGCAGTCCTCGCGCTGGCCCGCGCCAAAGGCTTGTGAGACGAGCGTGTCTAGTCCCATGAGCAAGCCTCCACCAAAAAGCGCAAGCACGATAAAAATGTTGGAGCCCAGGCTGACGGCGCCCATGGCGGCCGCGCTGTTGGGGAGCCGCCCGACCATCATGGTGTCGACGATGGCCATGCTCATCCAGCCAAGTTCGGCGAGCACGAGCGGAACGGCAAGCTGCAGGGTGGGGCGGATTTCAGCGCGGAGTGTCTGAAGTCGAAGCATGTCC
>WNGG01002328.1_pt1 | contig 21512 bp, 18 predicted proteins | sample 5400661 | NCBI WGS metagenome assembly WNGG01 (sample SAMN13153372, study PRJNA577476) | soil metagenome | isolation source: 100 cm soil or saprolite under Garry oak tree replicate 1 | place: USA:California | collected 2016-06-15
GAGAAATGGTCATCTGGCGCAAACCTAGTTTGGGGCCAAGCGTGGAGAAAAAGGCCACAGGTAGCACCCCAAGTACATTAAAAATGATAATCACGGCTACACTATCCCAAAAGCCTAGACCAAAGGCAGGAATAGCTAAAGCTCCAAGCGCAATAGTGGAAATAACAAGATTAGCTGAGAGCCACATAGTAAAATTATCAAAGATACGGACGTGAGAACGAGTCTTTGGCGAAACACGCTCAATACCATGCGTCTCAATACCTTTTTCAAGTTCAGGGATGGTGACGACATCGGAAGCCATGTAGTATCCTCCTGTACAGAAAAAATGAACGAATACCTTACTGTTTTGCTAACCTATACCAAATGCGTCAGTCGAGCCTCTATCCCAACTGAGATAGCTGACACTCAGAAGCTTTCCCACGCTTCTAAGGATTGCGCGTCTCAGAAATACACCTATTTAAGCATGTGCCTCATGACACAGTACACAGATAAGGGACATATAGCGTCATGAATCACATATATTGTGACATGCCAAGTATAACAGAAAACCCAACCTTGATCTAGTCATATAAGGTTTTCTTCTGCTCAAAGTTCTTGACAGCAGTTCAGAGACGGTGTATACTAGCTTCAGTTTCAACCGTTTCGGTATTGAGGCACAGCAACATGGAGAGGTCGCATAGAGGCCTAGTGCGGCGGTTTGCTAAACCGCTGAGGGGGAAACTCCTCCGAGAGTTCGAATCTCTCCCTCTCCGCTGCTCTCTTCTGAGAGCATCTTTTTAGGGGCGTAGCTCAATTGGCAGAGCACCCGTCTCCAAATGTGCGCCTGAACGAGGTGCATCTGTTCTTACTGCAAGAGTGCAGTATCACTGAAGTGGACGTGATTAAAGCGCAGCCTTACCTGTACCTCAAAAGAGGAAGGGGACAACAGCATGGCTCGAAAAGTCTGGTAAACCCAGGCAGCTAGGCCGGGCATGGTGAAAGCTGGATTGCCTGAAGCCCAGTCGTCGCTTATGATACAGGATTGTCAATCGTGTTTTGGAGGATTGGCAAACGCTTCTCCTGAGAGCAACGGCGAACGGGACACCTAAACCCGGACCAGAACAGATGTGCAACTCAGGGATCGCCTAAACATCGCAAGATGCATGGCGACGGAGTACCCATAGTACTCAAATGCTCAGAGTAACGTCTGAGACACGGGGAAGGGGTACAGGAAGCTTATTAAAGCTTCTAGAGAGCCGGATGCATTGAAAGGTGCAAGTCCGGTTCGGAGGCATGGGTTGTTGGAGGTTCAAGTCCTCTCGCCCCTGCCAAACTCCTGAACCGTACGGTTCAGGAGTTTTTCATTTTGTCACAAGTGCTCATTTGTCATTTGAGACGTATACACCGTTATTTTCTGCTACACTATATATTTTCGTCTTCTACCTCTTCAAACAGATCGTTAATGCTCACGCCAAGGGCTCTAGCAACCTTCTCAAGAGTCAGGTATGCCACGTTGATACGATACGGCTCCCTATACAATCCCTGTACGGTCTTCATATTCAAATCAGCCATACGCATGAGTTTTGACTGAGTCATTAACTGGTCCACTATTGAAGCTGAAGTCGCTAAGTGCGAAGTACGTTGTGCCAACTGTCATCGTATTAAAACAATTGAGCATAACAAGGGTTGGCGTAGTACCCAGCCTGCTCGACAGGCAGCTAAAAGCTATCAAATGCTGCGTGTCTACCTCTGCAATCATCCCTGTGTCGATTGCGGCGAAACCGATATCCGTGTCCTTGAGTTTGACCACGTACACGGTTACAAAACAGATGAGATATCTCACATGCTCTCTCAAGGCTGTGGGTGGCCTCGCATCGAAGCCGAAATCGCCAAATGTGAAGTACGCTGTGCCAACTGTCATCGTCTCAAAACACTTGAAAGAGGCAAGTGGTGGCGATTTCAAATAGACAGAGAGCAGGAAGGCCAATGATGCGGCGGTGCTGCATCATTGGCCTTCCTGCTCTCTGTCTCCCACATATCACAAAATAAAGAACATTACATGGGCAACTCCACCACAAACACACTTCCCTTGCCCAACTCCGACTCACACCAGATACGGCCATTGTGCCGCTCAACAATATCTTTACAGATCGCTAGCCCCAGACCCCAGCCATTCTTCTTGGACACCTGAGCGTTCGGCGCACGATAGAACGTCTCAAAAATATGCATTTGTTCCTCGGCAGAAATACCCTGTCCCCTATCACATACCTCGATACGAGTCACCTTCTGCTCCTGTTCCATACTCGTACCCACCCTCACCTGCACCATGCTTTCATCTGGCGAATATTTCACCGCATTACTCACTAAATTCGTCACCACCTGCCCCAATCGATCACGATCAACCCTTACCGTCACAGGCGTATCCGGCATCTCTAACTCAATTTTCCGTCCGGTCAATTGATGCTGCTCCTCCACAGCATTACTACATACCTCCCGTATATCACATGGGTTCAGGCGTAACTCAATCCTGCCGGCACGTATACTACTCAGTACCAATAACTCATCCACCAGAGAGGTCAAACGATACGTCTGCCCATCGATCTTCTCCAAAGCAGTACGCACCTCCTCAAAGTCCTTCGGCAACTCCTCCTGCTTCGACAAGCGGCGCAACATCACCTGAGCCAGTCCACGAATCGTCGTAATCGGCGTCTTCAACTCGTGTGATGACATAGAAATAAACTGATCCTTCAATTGATTCGCCTGCTCCAGCTGCCTATTCAGTTGTTCAAGCTCCTCTGCACGCTCACTCTCCATGCGTTCCGCAAAAAGAGCCTGACGGCGTGCAGACTCGCGTTGCCCCGTGATGATCGCGATAATAATTCCCGCTACAATGAAAGGAGCAAGCTGTACGAATCCATACCCGTTTTCTATCGTAAGTTGTGTCGCCTGAGAAACATAGAAATAATCCAACCCCAGGGTACTGAGCAAAACTGAGAACAAGGCCGGTCCCACTCCCCAAAATAAGGCCACTGCCAGGATCGAGAGAAATATGAAGGAACCGGGGAAGTAGAGGTTAGACAATATTTGCCTTGCCAGAAGAAAAGCTACCAATCCTAAAGCCACCAGAGGTATACTGGCTGCACACCCTACCAGGGGATGACGCCAGCGAGGCATCTTAGCCACGTAGAGCTTTTGCATCTCGGCCCTCTGCTGAAGGCGTACTAACCGCAGAGGTCGACCCTGGCGATCAGCAGATGCAGCCTTTATATTTATGTTCACACACACCCTCCTGCATCGCTATATTCTCTCTTCTTCTAAGGTTTCGCTATGGTCGTTCCGTAGCCATTAATCTTTCCTGCATCTCAGCATCGTGCATTCCCACCAGCGCAATTTCAGGATGTCGTCGAGCCAAATGATACAGTTCAATCAAAGTTTGTCGAGCCGTCGCATCATCCCAGGTAAACATATTCCACAGGAAAGGATGCATTGTCGCCGGACGCGTATAATTCTGCGATACCCAGGCTGCATCTCCCAACAAGAGCAGGCGTGGCCCATTCGAGCGATTAATAAACAGACCCGTATTGCCCGCCGTATGTCCCGGCAACGGCACCAGCACAAGTGAGCCATCTCCAAACACGTCAAAGCTAGCGTGGAAGCCCTCATACGGTGGCCCAGTACAATCAAACAATTCAATGGGATTATCACCCATCAACTGGCGCACCAAGCCATTATGTGCATCCAAGAGACCCAACTTCGCTGCCTCATACTCCACACGATTGACACGCAAAGGTACTCCAGGAAGCTCAGGTATGCCACTCACATGATCCCAATGCAAATGGGATAGCAACGCAAAAGCGATCTCTTCACGTGCTATCCCCATGGCTGTTAAATGGCTGTTCAGCGATTGCTCAAGCTCAAAGCTACCGAGCAGCTTGCGTATAAACAATGATTGATGCGCAAAATACGTGGAAATATTGGCACACAGCCCTGTATCATATAAAAACGTCGCCTGAGGATGGCGCACCAGTACCGCACTATAGGTAATGACACACAATGCCAGAGGAGAAGCTCCGCGCACCGCAATAGCTTCAGGTAGCGTAATACTGCCACAACGCAAGAACGCTACATCTATTTCAGGCAAAGATGAGGTATGCAAACGGGGGACAGGCTCCTTCTTTGCCTCATACCATGGAGCTTCAATAGCAAAGCGTTGTGGTAAAAACGTATGAATCGCTAATCCTGCTCCCAGAACACCTAGAGTTATGCCACCAAAGGTAGCCAACTTACGTAGCTTCATGCTCCAACTCTCTCAGTATCTAATTTGCGATCCTACCTTTTGCCATAGAATGGACAAAGTAGATTACGCTTCTATCTCATGTATTGTACCACATTTACTCCTCACTTTGCTCTACTATTGGCAGCGTAAACCAGAAGGTAGCTCCATGGCCAGGAACACTCTCTACATCAACCGTGCCGTGATGCCTTTCAATGATCGTGCGACTGATATACAACCCAAGTCCAAGGCCAACACCCGATCCACTCTGCACCTCAATACTTTCCACCTGATGGAAGCGCTCCCAGATACGCTTTTGCTCCTCCATAGGAATGCCTGGGCCTTTATCGCGCACAGCCACTCGTGCCACCTTATCCTCAACCGTCACTGTCGCCCGCACAGAACTGATCTCCGCCGAATATTTCAAGGCATTCGTCAGGTAATTCGTCAATACTTGCCCAATACGGTCGGCATCTACCAGCACTGGCACATGTTTCTGATGCGGCAATTCTAACAAAATAGAGCGGGTTGGATGAATCAGTTGCTCTGCCCGCACCACATCCCTCACTATAGCAAGCAGATTGGATAACTCTGGACGCATCTCCAGTTTGCCCGCTTGAATACGTGACACATCCAACAGATCGTTCACCAGACGAGCGAGCCGGTCCGTCTGACGATTGGCATTCTCTAGCAAGTCAGGTAGCATCTTATCAATGGTCACATTGGCGTTACTCGTCAAACGTTTGATGCGACGTTCCGCCAGTTGTACATTCCCCTTTATAGCTGCCAGAGGCGTTTTCAACTCGTGGCAGGCAATTCCCAGAAACTCATCCATTCTCCGGTTGGCCTCACCTAATGCAAGCTCGTTGGCATGGGCCTCAGCGCGTTCACGCAAGAGCCGTTCACGCTCAATCACCAACCCCACCAGTGTTCCCACAGCTCCTGCCAGGCCCATCTCCTCAGAGGTATATTCTTGATCGGCACCACCATTATCTAGCGAGAGAAGCCCCACCAGTTGATTGCCCACAGACATTGGTACGATCAGCATATAATGAATACCGTAGGGATTAGGCAATTCATTCAACGGCAGCTGCGTCATATCCAACTGGAGGACTTCATTCGCTTGCAACCGTGCCACCAGTTCGGGGTCAGAACTCTCACTCAGGCGGCTCTCCTGCTGCTCTTGCTCCGCCCACCATTGCTGCTCCTGCTCTGGCGAAAGACCTACTACCGCCCTCGCTCGCAACACACTCGTCTCCGGCTCTATCGTCGTAATGCCCACTCGTTGACAGTTCAACACATCGCGTGTCAACTCCGCCAATCGCTTCGCTACATGGCTCTCCTGGATATTCTCATCCTCAGATAGCAGTGCCTGAACATCCCCATAAGATGCAGGCACGATCAAGGCTTCCGCCATTGCCAACAAGGCATTCAACGCCTCATGGGTACGCCGCTCCAACTGCCGCCGTTCCGTCACATCGCGCATAATCGCTACCGCCCCCACAATCTGTCCGTTGCCATCACGCACAGGAGCCCCAGTAATGCTCAATTGGATTTCGCGTCCATCCAGTGCCTGTGAAATGATATCTGCCGCATTCTTCCCCTTCAGCATCTCGCCATTCAAAATACGAAATACTGGCCATTGCTCTTTCGCAAGCGGTATGCCTTGCTCATCAAGCACCCTAAATTGAGGAAGACGTTCTTCCAGTAACGACACACGCTCTTGTAACACATGCTCACTATAGTCAGGTTGGGCCTCAATTCCAAGTATCTCACGCCCCGCAGCATTCACCTGCTGAATATGCCCTTCTCTATCATAAACAATTACACCATCAGCAAGTGCATCAAACGTTGCTTCAAGCTGACTGGCATGCGCCGCCGCTTCAGCCAAAGCCGTCTGCTCACGCGCTAACAATTGGTTCCGTTCTTCCTCAGCCTGCTTGCGCTCGGTAATGTCCTCAATGAAAGCAATAAAATACGTTGGCTCGCTACTTTGAGCATGTACAACGGTGACCGAAAGGCTTGCCCATACTACCGTCCCATCCTTGCGAATATAGCGTTTCTCTATCCCATGCGTCTGAGCCTCTCCCACCAGCACCTGTTGCAAATATGTCGCATTAAGCTCCACATCATCCGGATGCGTAATACTCTGATAGTCTCGCGTCAGCAACTCTTCACGCGTGTACCCCACAATATCACAATAGCGCCGATTCACTAACACCAACTGCCCATTCAGTTCAGCATACGCAATGCCAATTGTGGCATGCTCAAACATCGCATGATAAAGCCATCCATCATTTTGATACAGGGCATGTTTTTCAGGGAATTCACCATTATGTAGAGAAGATATTTGTCCGTTTCTGACGCCATCTATCGCAGAACTCTCCGTATTCGCCTGCGCCATAGCCGTTTCGCCGTCACACTTCAGATTCATCAGTCGATCTCTCCATCTAAACATATTTGGACTCCCTCCTCGCTCATCTATCACCGATAAGCAGAGATCATCACTTATGTCACAGAGAGAGCCTGCATCTTCTTATGCTTCTGCTACCATAAGCATAATTGTTCAGTACAAGAGGAGAAACGAGAAGCGAGCAAAGATAAGAGCCGTTTGTCAGGCCAAGCCCTGACAAACGGCTCTTATCTTTGCTTACCGCGTACACTATGAGGAAACCTCTTGCTCTAATCGCTCTAACCGCACCGTGTGTTCATGACTCAAAGCCGCAACAAGCTCCTGAAATGCACGTACCAGCACACGGTTATAGAGGCGATAATAGATCACATTCCCTTCTCTACGCGAGGCGATCAATTTTGCCTCGGCAAGCTGTTTGAGGTGACCCGAAGTTGTAGCAGGTGACAGTCCTAGTTCCTTGGCAATATCGGTCGAACGACGCTCCGGGAGTGTACTATCTTCGTTATTCGGTGGCACTGCCAGCAACTCCAAAATCTGTCGGCGACTACGATCACACATCAAAGCTAAAAAGTGATCTACAAACTGATCAATTTCCGGGGGACGCCTCGTCGGCGTATCCTCTTCTGGCGGCGTAGATGAAGATGATGAATTACTGCTAGACATACTTTGCCCCTCCTAAAAAAATAGAGAATCAGATGCTAGGCGTCTCTTATAGCATACAGCAAAACTGATTCTTTTTCGAATATACTGTCCGCTAAACACCAGCATTTACAAAGGATACCCCTTTTTTAGCAAACAAGCAAGTACTTTGGAACTTGTCCATAAAATTTAGAGAGAAATGTAAGAGGGGAGATGCCGACAGCCCGTAGACTGTTGGCATCTCCCCTCTTACATTTCTCTCTAGTGATGTTATTTACGCAGCCTGCATCACACTCTGAGCCTCTACTACCATCTGGCCGTCGCGTACCGTCAATAGTGCAGTCTCACCAGAAGCTAGCTCACCGGTCAGCAGGGCATCTGCCAGAGCATCATCGACATAGGTCTGGATAGCACGGCGCAATGGTCGCGCACCATACTCCTCATCGAAGCCCTCTATCAGCAGGAAGTCTCGTGCCTCATCACTGACTACTAGACCAATACCCTGATCGCTCAAGCGCAACCGTACCTGGTTCAGCAGTAGATCAACGATACGATACAGCTCCTCTTTACCCAAAGAGTGGAAGACTACAATCTGGTCGATACGGTTGATGAACTCTGGACGGAACATACGCTTCAGACCTTCCATCGCCTTCGAACGTATTGCCTCATGCTGCTCATCACGTATATCTTCCTCGTTCCGTTTCGCGAAACCGATACGCATAGCCCTCTTCAAATCAGAGGTGCCCGCATTGCTGGTCATAATCACTACCGTATTCTTGAAGTCTACGGTGCGACCCTGACCATCAGTCAGACGTCCATCATCCATAATCTGCAACAGGGCATTGAAAACCTCTGGATGGGCTTTCTCTACCTCGTCCAGCAAAATGACGCTATAGGGACGGCGCCGTATCTGCTCCGTCAGTTGACCACCCTCATCATGACCAACGTAACCAGGAGGGCTACCGAACAGGCGAGACACTGTATGTGGCTCCATATACTCCGACATATCAAGACGGATCAGATTACCCTCACCACCAAACAGTTCAGCAGCTAGAGCCTTGGCCAGTTCGGTCTTACCTACACCGGTAGGGCCAAGGAACAGAAACGAACCAATCGGACGTTTGGGGTCCTTCAAGCCAGCACGCGAACGACGAATGGCACGCGCTACCGCACTGATAGCCTCATCCTGACCGATAACCCGCTTACGCAAATCCTCTTCCAGATTGCGCAGATTCTGTCGCTCACTCTCCAGCATCTGGCTCACCGGTACACCTGTCCAGTTCTCAACTACCTGGGCAATCTGTTCAGGCTTGACAACCAGCTCACTACCTTCTTTCGCTTCGGCACGCGCCTTCGCGATCTTTTCCAGGGCCAGCAATTCTTGCTGACGCAGCATCGCTGCGCGTTCGTAATTCTCTGCATTGGCAGCAGCTTCCTTCTTCGCCTGAATGTCGATCAGTTCAGCTTCTAGATCGGCTACCATCGTGGGACTAACGAGACCTTTCTCAGTGGCATCTAGCCGCAGAGCTGAGGATGCCTCGTCCATCACATCGATAGCTTTATCAGGCAAGAAGCGATCATTGATATAGCGGTCAGAGAGTTTCACCGCCGCCTCAATGGCCTCATCGGTGATCTGTACACCATGATGGAGCTCATAATTGGCACGTACCGTGCGCAACATCTCGATAGCCTCTTCAACCGAAGGCTCACCAACCATCACAGGCTGGAAACGCCGCTCCAGAGCTGCATCTTTCTCGATGTGCTTGCGATACTCGTCGAGCGTTGTTGCACCGATGCAGTGCAGTTCACCGCGTGCTAGAGCCGGTTTGAGCATATCGCTTGCACCGACTGCACCCTCAGCAGCACCCGCACCAACTACGGTATGCAACTCATCGATAAAGACGATCACATCGCTGGCCTCGCGCAGCTCCTCTAGCAAGGACTTGATCCGTTGCTCAAACTGACCACGGAACATCGCTCCAGCCACCATACCCCCAATATTCAAGGCCACGATACGTTTGTTTTTCAACGTCGCAGGCACATTACCCGCGTGAATACGTTTCGCCAAACCTTCCACAATAGCCGTCTTACCTACACCCGGCTCACCTATCAGTACCGGATTATTCTTCTGACGACGACCAAGCACCGTAATCACACGACGCAATTCACGCTCACGTCCCGCCGCCGGGTCTAACTTCCCTTCAGCAGCTTCAGCCGTCAAATCACGTCCAAACTGATCAAGGGTTGGAGTTTTGCTATGTTTAGCTTGCCGCTCAGCAGTCGCCGTATTCGTACTGCCAGCCGCAGAGGCGGAATTGTTATTTGTGAAACCAAAGGGAGCACCACCGGCCATATCTGGCCCACCAATACCGCCCATCTGTTCCATCGCCGCACCCATCAATTCCTCAACACATGATTGGCAGAGGTAATGTTGCTCACGACGACCATCAACAATCTGGTCTATCCGCACACTGGCAGGATTCTTTTGACAACGTTCACATTTCATTTGTTTTACTTTATGCTCCTCATATCTAGTCTTAGCAGACTCACGAGTTGATTGCTAAATTCTATCACAGAATTTTTCTCCTGTCTAGCACTCTCTCATTGAGATTGCTAATTTCACTGATTATAACGTTGGGTAGGTCGCAGTTATTCCCATCTCCGCATTCAATCTAAATTCAACAATCCACTACCCATGATCCCTCTTCCTGCTCCTAGAAAATGCACCATAAGCAAACAGGAGTATCAGCAGCAGTACAAAAACAGGAAGCGCACTAAGCACAGCATCAAGGGAAGGAGCTGACAGCACCACAGCTTCAACGATACCAGCTCCTATAGAGCCAAGCAGAGTGGCCAGGAGTACAGAACTCAAACGCTCATAGCGTCCTCGCGTTACCAATAGAGCCAGACCAGCTAGCAAACCTAAGACAGTCGCTCCCGCATCAAATTCCCAGGCAAGATGTATAGGGGCAAGAGATGTACTCAATGTCAGGATCACCAGGTAGTCCGCTACAAAACAGCCGATACCGGCAGTGCATAGTCCCACCCATGGACCCCCTATAAATCCAAAGAAAAGAGGTAACACCAGAATCAGACCGCTCAATACATAAGCATATATCGATAGATTTTGCGGGGAAATGTGCATACTGTAGATCAAGAACGCAACCCCATAGTACACCATACCACACAGTAAGAGTCCAATGACTATAGCCAACAATTGCCTTACACCAACCCTCCACATGTTTGTTGATGCTACCGCAGGAATGGCCTCAGTGGACTTACCAGGAGCCATCACCATCTGTCCAGGAGCAACCTTGCCAGCATCAATAGCCTCCGTAGGAGCAGCAGGATTAGAACGCCCAGGCACAGGACGCACATATAAAGTAGATGCCAGTGGAGGTGAGGCCGACGTAGCAATATGCTCAAGTCCCTGCTTCACCTCCAGCATACTTGCTGGCCTCTTGTTCTCATCCATTTCAAGCATTTGCCTGATTAACTTCGCTAATTCAGCAGGAATTGCCGGTACCAGCGATTGCAACGGTGGTAAACGAAATGGCGTAGCCGCAGGCTCATATCCTGACAGTAGCTGGTAGAGAACCGCACCCAGACTATAAATATCCGAGCGTGGCGTTGTCTGCGCCTGCCCATACTGCTCCGGTGCCGCATATCCCGCCGAACCAAAGGCAGCAGTATCCTGAGCCTGCCCAGGCTTAAAGTGGCGCACAATGCCAAAATCGATCAAGTAGATATGTCCATCCGCCATCCGCATGATATTGCCGGGTTTGAGGTCGCGAAAGACAATCGGTGGCTGCTGCATATGGAGGTAGTGAAGTACTGTACAGAGCTGGATACCGACTTGTAGCACCTCTGCCACAGGCAACTTTCCCTCATTGGCTTTGTATATATATTGAGAAAGCGTCTCACCGTTAATGAAATTCATCACCAGATACCAACGCCCGGCTTCAGTAAAGTAATCATAGATATTCGGCAGATTGGGATGTTGCAGACCAGCCAGAATATGCGCCTCCCGCTTGAAAGCTTCAACAGCACTGAGAGTCTCTTGCTCTCTCAGCCTTCTATAGCTCATCTCTTTAATCGCCACCTTGCGATTGCCCAGTGCTGTATCTTCTGCACTGTAGACAGCTCCCATACCACCTTTTCCCGCCGTTGCAAGAATGCGGTAGCGTTGCTTGAGCAGGTGATTAGGGGGCAATTGTCCTGTTTCATCGTTACCAGCGGGCATACTAGCACCGTTTAGTGTGTGACCACAGCTACTACAGAATGTTGCTTGCGATTGATTTTCTGCGCCACAACTATCGCAGAGGCGAGAGGAATGCATCATAGCCTGCTCCTTCATAGCCTTATACTTTCATTGAGAATGATGCGTCGCAGGCATTCTATCATATTTGACCCAACGCGACAATACAATCATGCAGAGGACGATGCTATCCCTATGACTGCAAGCGTGCAACGAGAGGCACAGATCAGCTTGTTCTGCTCATCGCGGATATATATGTCCCAAACTTGAGATGTGCGCCCAATATGAAGTGGGGTTGCTGTTGCAGTCAACATCCCTTCACGAACCGGACGAAGATGGTTCGCGTTTATCTCCTGTCCGAATGCTACCATATTAGGGGGACAGTTCAAAAACGCCCCGAGCGTCGCGGCCGTCTCTGCGAGAGCAATACTCGCTCCCCCGTGAAGATAACCCCAGGGCTGATGATGAGCGGCAGTGACGGGCATCGTCATCACCACACGGTCAGGACTCTGCTCGACAATGGTCATTTGTAGGGTTTGACTCAACCCTCGCTCGGGCGGAACAGCTTTCGTCGGGTGTTCTTGCGTGCTCATATCTCCTCCTTACGCTCGCTTGATGATAGGGACAATTCTTTCTTCCTCTGAGGTCTGAACAGGACGGCGGGAGTACCTCCAGACATCAGGGTCGGACATACACACAAATAAGGCTTGCGCATCATCGGGCGTGAATTGCCGCAAGATGAGTCGCTCCGTCTCTATCACAGGAAACGGGATAAAGAGGCCTTCTAGCTGCATCATTCACTCCTTTTGCTTACTTTTGCTGCAAGATGGCAAACACACTTTTCAACCCTCGCGAACAAAGTATACCAGATACGTGCTGAACATGCGAGTTTCTGACGCATTTCTTCAAGATCTACCCTTGACAAACCCGCATTTGCCTGTTAAAATAACAGTGTTATCTAAAGGAGCGATGTTATGAAAGAGCCTGAAAACAGGAATCCTTCCATTCCACCCTACACCTGGCTTCTTTCTCGTTGGCCCAATTTCATGGCCTCATTCACCCAGTCTCTCCGTCAAGAAGCGGTAGAGCACCTTCAATTAAAGAACGGGGACCGGGTTCTCGATGTTGGGTGCGGAACAGGAATGAGTTTTCCTTATTTAGTCAACGCTGTTGGGGATCGGGGTGAAGTGGTTGGGGTTGAAATCAGCCCTGACATAGCCGCACAGGCCAGAAAACGAGTGGAACACCATGGATGGAGCAACGTCCACATCCTTGTGGATGCTGCTCAAACGGTGAAACTCACCGGCAGATTTGACGGGTTATTGCTGTTTGCCGCCCAGGAAGTCTTAACTTCTCCGCTGGCTCTCGATCATCTTCTTGCGTACTTACAAGAGGATGCACGCGTTGTCGCCTTCGGGGCGAAATTCTCCTCCGCTCGTACGGCAGTGCTGCTCAATCCCCTCTTGGGCGAGATCACACGCCACTTACTGCCGTCATCCAGTGCTCCGATAGACGAGCATCCCTGGCGATGGCTTGAAGAACGCATAGGAACGCTTCACAAAGAAGAACGCCTTCATGGGTTCTTCTATCTGGTCTGGGGCTCTCTTCCCCTCACCGAAAGGCCGGGGTAAGAATGTCGCAGAGCTTAGATGTGCTGCGGCTCTCATCTGTGCCTGCGAAGTGCTGAGGCAGGAGGATAAGCAGTGCTGGTCGTCGATGAAGAAATTTACCGCTGCTTGCCCTCGCTGCTCATTGCCACCGTCGATAAATTTGCGCAAATGCCCTGGAATGGGGCCACACAGATGCTGTTTGGACAGGTGGACAAGAGGTGCAGCCGCCACGGCTTTCACGCACCTGACCTGGAGGATAAAGATCAGCACCGGGCAGTGGTAAGCTTCCCAATCTGTGACGCCTTTCGTTCCGCATGCCATAGACCGGGGACTGGCAGCCTTGCTGGTCAGCTATGTACGCCTGCTCGGCCCAGAATTTAATGAGAACGGTCAGGCAGGCAAGTTTATGGAGAGGCATCCGTATGTGCTTGCCGCCATCGACGAAATTTCCCGGCGAGCTGTGACGGTGACTGGGAGTGAAGAGGTTGGTGAAGCAGTGCAAAAGGCTTTAGAGGAGCTGCGAGCCTACTGGCTGAAGATGACCAAAGCCAATGTGGGCACACAGTTGGGGTACCGCACACGCAAGGATGGGCAGACGATTGGTCTCCTGCGGCAGCCGGGACAGGGGATGAGAATCCTTACCCGGCTGTGGTGAGTGAAGAGCGTCTGTTACAGGCGGTGCGCTCAATCCTGGGACCGCAGGTCTCACGGCTCCTCGCACCGCCGGAGGCTCCTGAGTCGGTAGGAGGTCCACCCAATCCCTTTGATGAGAGGGCGATGGTGGGCGTACCCGTTGCTGCCTTCCCGCGCTGGATGGTCTGCCCGCGTTGTCGTTCCCTGGCTATGCTGGATTCAGGTCTGTTTCAACTGAAGGCCGATGCTTACCGTCCCGATCGCACACGCTACGTCCATGTGAACTGTTCTGCACCGGGTTCTCCGCCTCCGGTGGTCCCTGCTCGCTTCCTGGTGGCCTGTAAAAACGGGCACCTGGACGATTTTCCCTGGCTGCGCTTTGTGCATGGAGAGGTCGAGTGTTGTTCAAGACTCAAGCTGCGCGAGCTAGGAGTAACCGGCGAAGCCGCAGATATTCAGGTGCTTTGTGAGACCTGTGGGAAGCAGAAGCGCATGTCTGAGGCCTTCGGCGCAGAAGGCATGAAGAATTTACCAGTCTGTAATGGACGTCACCCGCACCTGCGCAGTTATGACAACGAGCAGTGCCAGGAACAGTCACGGGCTATTTTGTTAGGAGCCTCCAACAGCTGGTTCTCGCTGGTGCTCTCGACGCTGGCCGTTCCCAATGCTGTTGACAAGCTCGGTCAGCTTGTAGAAGAACACTGGTTTATATTGGGCAAAGTGGCCAGCCAGCAAAATATCGAGCTGCTGCGGCAGATCGGCCAGCTTGCACACTTCGCTGCCTACGCAGATGCGGAGATCTGGGAGAAGGTGGAAGCCATGCAAAACACCACTGAGGCAGATGCCGATGCTCCTCCACTCAGCTTGAAGGCACCAGAGTGGAAGGTATTGAGCAATCCAGCTCTGGCTCCCTCTGCCCGTGATTTCAAGGTGACTGCCGTTCCGCCGCCTCCGGGCTATGAGCATGTACTCAAACAGGTGGTGCTGGTTGAACGGCTGCGCGAGGTGCGGGCTCTGGTGGGCTTCACACGTATTGAGTCGCCAGGGGATTTCGCTGAAGTGATAGAGTTTCCCGAAGAGCGGCGTGTGCCTCTCTCACGCAAGCGGCCCACCTGGGTGCCTGCCGCTGAGGTGAGAGGCGAGGGCATCTTTCTGGAGTTTCGTGAAGATGCATTGCGTACATGGATAGATGGGCACATACAGCACCTGCACGACCAGACTTTCAGAGAAGCTCACACCCAATGGCGCAAAGCTCGACGCCTGGAAGCGCCGGAAGCGGGCTATCCTGGCCTGCGCTATGTCTTGCTGCACTCCTTCGCGCATGCTTTGATGCGCCAGTTAACCCTGGAGTGCGGCTATACCGCGGCCAGTATTCGCGAACGTATCTACTCGCTTCCTGCCGAACACGATGATGGTCCGATGGCCGGGATTTTGTTGTATACGGCTGCTCCTGATAGTGAAGGGACGCTGGGCGGGCTGGTTGGTCTGGGTGTTCCTGAGCAGCTGGGTCGACATCTCGATGGTGCGCTGGAGCAGATGCTGAGATGTACCTCGGATCCGCTGTGTGCCGAGCATACCAGTTTGCAGGATCATTCGTTGCACGAGGCGGCCTGTCATGCCTGTCTCTTTTTGCCGGAGACGTCGTGCGAACGCGGCAACAAGTATCTGGATAGATCAGTGCTGGTGCCAACAGTGGATAGGACGAAGTTGGCTTTTTTTGTGGGGGTGGGGTAGTTCTCCTCTATCTTCGCACTTTTTGGTTATTGTCAACTAAATTGAGCGCTGGCTACTACATCTTGTGCTTGAAGTTCATCTCCCGCTATAGCAGAGAGCAGGCAAATGAAAAGTGCAAAGATAGAGACCTAATCATAGCTTTTCTCCCGTCTCTCTACGTTAGGTAGAACTACTTACACAAATAGGTAGATTTACTGAGGGGAACCCCTCCCTAAAATATTGACAGTCGAGTTTTTACCTGCTACTCTGCCATTATCGGAGTGCGCTATCCCTGGTCGACCATTAGAAGATGGCCTGCCACATAGAGGAGTACACAGCATTTCGCTTCATACACATTTCTTACCACGATGCCAAGCGTACTCATAATTCTTGCAATGATTACGTGCTTGCGAGGCGAGGAGGGAACAATGCAATTAGCCAAGTTTCTCAACCGTAACCTGAAAGGGTATCGTCTTCTGGTCGTGCTTGCAATATTGGTGGCAGTCCTGCAGGTCAGCTCCGATATCATTGCAGTTCAGCCGCTCAAATGGATTCCGAGTAAGGCCCAGAATCCCGGGAACGACCCGGCTTGTTACCTTCCTTTTCTTGGCCTGAATGACCAGCCCGGGCTGCTCGACTTCTTCGACACTCCGGTACTTGACCCATCACTCAATCCACCGTCGGGAGGTAAGCAGCCCGTGCCACCGCCAACGTCACCGTGCCCGGCAAATCCAGCAGATCCAAGAACCTTGCTCAACCCCAACACTACTCATCATAGCGTCATCGGCGTGATCGTCTTTTCCGTGATCGTGCTCATCGTTTTTTCTACCTTGAGTGCCCTGCTGATCTACGTTGACCTCTATCTCGCCGCCTATATCGCACAGAACCTGAGCGCGAGATTACGCAAGCAACTCTTTGAACACTTGCAACGCATCTCGTTAGACTGGCATGGCAAGCAGAAGAAGGGTGACCTCGTCCAGCGCATCACCGGCAACATTGCCGACATCGAGAAACTCGTTACCGATGGCCTAGTCGACTTGCTGGTCGGCGTCTTGACCCTCATTGGGGTCGGTGCCATTATGTTGTTCTACAGCGTACCATACACCATTCTCTCCCTCACTATGGCCCCTGCTCTCGCCGTGATCGTCCTGTACTATACCCGCACCATCAAGATCGCGGCCAAAAAGCAAGCCAAGTCAGCCGGACAAGTGGCCGATGTCGCCACCGAGGACATCAACGCCCTCACGGTGATCAAAGTCTTCACGCGGGAGGAGCGTGAGGCGTTGCGTTTTGGAGGTCGTGTGAGCGAGAATCGGGCGGCAGGACTGCGCACCGGAAGCCTGCAGGCCCAATTCACTCCACTGGTCGCCATCCTCGTTGCCCTCGGTATCGCGACGATCGTCGGTGTGGGAGGATATGTCGCGGCAGGCAACCCCTTCAGCGCCGGTCCCTTTCAGTTGGCACCTGGGACGATTGATGCCGGTTTAATCATCTCCTTCCTCTTCTACTTCAAATTGGTTTACCAGCCCTTCCGCGACCTCTCCAAGTTGACGACAGTAGGGAATGCCGCCGCGGCTGGTGCTGAGCGCATTCAGGAAGTGCTGGATCAGGCTCCAGAAGTGATTGAGAGTACCGCTCCCTATCACGGGCCGACCAAGTTGCGCGGTGACATTACCTTTGAGAACGTCTACTTCGGCTATTCACCAGAACGGCCTGTGCTCAAGGGCATCAACCTGCAAATTCCTACAGGGAAAAAAGTGGCCCTGGTAGGTCTATCAGGCGGTGGCAAAACCACACTAGTTAAGTTGATCCCCCGCTTCTATGAGATTCAGGAAGGCTCTGTGAGAGTCGACGGCGTTGATAACCGCTTCTACCCACTCAATGTGTTACGCCAGAACATCAGTATGGTGTTACAGGATTCGGTGCTCTTCGAGGGCACCATCCGTGAAAATATCGAGGTTGGGCGTCCAGGAGCCAGCGAGGCGGATATTATCGACGCGGCCAAGAAAGCGCAGATGCATGAGACGATCATAAGCTTGCCGGATGGGTATAACACCCTGGTGCGTGAACAAGGGAAGAACTTTTCCGGCGGACAGAGGCAAAGACTGGCCATCGCTCGCGCCATTCTGCGTGATGCGCCTATCCTGATCCTGGACGAACCCACCGCCTCCTTGGATGTCGAGGCGGAGGCCGAGGTGATGCGCGCACTCGATACCTTGATCGTTGGGCGCACCGTGCTTGTGATCTCCCATCGACTCAGCACGCTCGGCAACGTAGATGAGATCATTGTCCTGGGCGATGGGCGCGTGGTGGAGAAAGGCACCTACAAAGAACTGAAGCGCCAGGGAGGGGTCTTCAGCCGCCTGCTCGACGAGCAGAGCCGCTACAGTGCTGAGCGGCCAGCAGGGAACCAGTCGGTCATTCGTTCGGCCTTCGTGCTGCGGGAGGCAGGCGACGAGCCGTGGCCCGTTCGACCCGCTCCTGTCGCCCAAAAGAACGCGCCTGTGGCAGCGCCCCCCTCACTGCGCTTGGCAGCGGTCCCAGTCGCACCGGTTCGCCGTGGTTCCTCGGGAGGCAATGGGGCTGGGCAGGTGCCGCAACGGGCGCGTGTGCGAATCGAGGTCGATGGGAAGGTTATCGGCATACGCCAGCTCGATAAGCCTATCCTGACGATTGGTCGTCTTGGCGGCAACGATGTCCAGGTGCCATCGCAGCGCGTCTCCCGTCTGCATGCTAAGATGCGTTGGGAGAATGGCACGTGGTTGATCGAGGATGCCGATAGTTTGAACGGTATCACCTATCAGGGCAATCGCGTCGACCGGCATGTGCTTTTCAATGGCGACCAGATATTCCTTGCTCCAAGAACGGTTCTCTACTATGAGGCTTTGTGACGCACTTGAGGGACAGGACAAAGCAAGGACACATAAGAAGAGGCCGCCCCACTTGATAGGGCGGCCTCCATGATGTTATACGCCGTTTGGCACGTACTTTATGACACGCAGGATCGGTCGACCACCTACAGACGGTTGCGGCAGATAAATCAACTGTGTGGCTTCATCGATGGCAATGGTGTGGTGACTACCACCGCCTAAGAAGTAGTCAGTGCCCAGTTTCTTCAGTCCCCGCCCACTTTCATCGAATATCGAAATACCCGCCGCACATCCGACAAAGAGCAGGTGCAACGGGTGATCTAAGCGAACGATATCGGGGTTGAATGCCACTGGCAGCGGATCGCCAGGGAAGGGCTGCATCGTCTGCAGATCGACGCGCACCAGATTCTGGGAACCAACGCAGGCAACGAAAGCTTCGCGCTGCTGCACATCTACCACCATACCATGAGGCGCGAGGCATACATTTGGCAGCCGTATATGTGAAACGACTTGAAGAGCGACCGGGTCGATGACGGCGAGAAACGAGGGCGGCGTCTGCGGGGCATTGCTGTTTTGGTCAATCAGCGGCAACGTGACGACAAAGATGCGATGGGTAACAGGATCGAATTGTATATGTCCGACATCGTCACCGAATGGAGGGTGAAGCCCGAAAGGAATCTTTGTGATGAGTTTGTTGGTTATGGCGTCGATCACCGCCACGTTCTGGTTTTTTAGAGCAGTGTTAGCGTTATCGGGGTCAGCAGGAATGCCCGGATCGGCGACAAAGATTCTATGATCGACTGGGTCATATTCTATAGCGTCCGGGCCATCCAGTGAGTCGAGCTGCACCTTGGCAATAATGTTGAAAGGACTATGCGCGTTAGCGATGTAGACGATGCTGTCATTGGCATCACCGATAAAGACCTTGCCAATATCCGGGGCGACCAAAATGCCAGCACCCTGAGGAACTTTGATGAGCCCAACAACCTTGTTGAGCTGAGTATTGAAGACAACGACATTCCCGTCGATTCCAGCATTGAAATCGGGCTTGTTTAAGATGGCAGCCTCTTTGTCCGGGTTAGGTCCAGTATGGACGATGAACAGCAGATGGGTAGTTGGGTCGAGCGATTGGAAATCAAAGTGATCAAAACGCTCTGCCTGACCAGCCGCGAAGGGATTTTGACTTGTCCGATGAGAATCTGGGAGCGCATCCGGCAGAGGGATATCCTGTACGATTTGCAGTCGATGCAGAGGAATAGGTGTGGAGAATCGAATCACATCTGATACAATCAAGAAGACAAGTAATCCCGCGCTTATCAGCACCAGAAACCACCAGGCGATACGACCCACCCCAAATCGCTGGGGAGGCGATGCAACTGTAGATTGTTGAGCCATGAGCCTCTATCCTTTATAAGGTAACCAGTCCTCGTTCTATAGCGGTCAATGGCAGAGTAGCAGGCAGAAACTCGACTGTCAATATTTTAGGGAGGGGTTCCCCTCAGTAAATCTACCTATTTGTGTAAGTAGTTCTACCTAACGTAGAGAGACGGGAGAAAAGCCATGATTAGGTGGAGCAAGTGAAAAAGCATCGCCATGCAGATCTTAGCCTTGATCGCCTAGGGCACTTTCCAGATGGCTCATAACGCGGGGTCTGAGGTAGAACGGAACGAAAAACAACGATAAGCCAAATCAGAGGCCACATTACGAGAAGCAATAGATGTATGAGCAGCACAGATGGCCCAAATTGGACGAATCGTTGTCCTATTCCGTTCTCCGTGATCGGCTATGGCTTTGGTGTTAGTTTGGATCTTTCGCCGTGTGGCTTGTATCATTCTCACTTCCCGCGTCAATCAGGAGCATAACGTATCCATCTGCCGTTTTTTTCGCTGAGAAAAGAATGAGGAGAATAGGGTCCGATGGTCAGGAGAACAGAACGCTCCTCCTATCGGGCTGAACAGCATGCCATGGATGCATGTGTATCTGAAACGAGCTTCTTCGGAGAAGATGGTGGAACCATCTTAGAAAGGAATGGTGGTCTCATGGCACGAGTCGTCCACTTTGAAATCCAGGCTGATAACCCAGAGCGTGCGGTACGCTTTTACTCCGACACTTTTGGCTGGCAAGCCAAGAAAGGGGACGGTTCGCAGTCGTCGAGCATCCCCTCGCGCCAGGAATACTGGCTGGCCCCTCCCATATTCATCACAAGGAGGACGAGGCCTCGTATGTCCTGGAAGGGGAAATCATGGCACAAATCGGCGACCAGCTGATCCAGGCACCCGTCGGAACGTTGATCTTCAAGCCCAAGGGGCTTTCGCATACCTTCTGGAACCAGGGCTCGGCTCCGGCCCGCATCTTGGAGATTATCTCACCAGCGGGCTTTGAGAAGTACTTCGAGGAATTGGCTGAACTGGTTGCCCCTGGTGGTCCGCCTGATATCCCCCGCCTGCTGACTCTGGCACAGAAATACGACTTGGAATTGGACATGAGCAGCGTGCTGGAGCTTTCGCAGAAGTACCATGTCAGTCTGGGTGGACCGGGGCAGCCAGCTTAGCAAGCCAATTCACGTAAAGAGTTCTCTACCTCAACCTTTTGTGTCCCTGAAAATTGATAGACAACTGTTTTATTTGCTTGACCCTGACATCTAATGGCAGGGGAATAGGATGCCATACCACGTCGAGCCACCAAGAGAGGCGATTGCAGGAATATTTTTTTGCTTGTATACTCTATGTAGCAGGAGTTATCTACACGTGGGCAGATGCAATTGCCCAGATCAAACCTCTCATCGTAACCTTTTATCGTAATAGTAGGTGTCCACTGGGGATGTTCTTTTCCGGTCTGCTACCTTTCGTTTGGCACGGAAGTATGGAATCATTCAGAGAGGAGTATTCTATGAGCAGTTCCTCCGTCGGCAGTTCAAACCTTCCTAATCGCTGGGTCATCGCCATCGCAGCCTTTTGTATGCAGCTTGCTCTTGGTGCAGTCTATGCCTGGAGCGTTTTCCTCACACCGGTGATCAAGCTCTACCACGTTGAAAGAGCACCAGCTAATGCCACTTTCAGTATTGTGCTGCTTGCTCTAGGCATTATAGCCGGTTTCGGCGGCTACCTGAATAATCGCTTCGGGC
>WNGG01002329.1_pt1 | contig 21511 bp, 16 predicted proteins | sample 5400661 | NCBI WGS metagenome assembly WNGG01 (sample SAMN13153372, study PRJNA577476) | soil metagenome | isolation source: 100 cm soil or saprolite under Garry oak tree replicate 1 | place: USA:California | collected 2016-06-15
CCCAGCCCAGCCGCTACCGGGGCCTGCCGGTATCCGAGGGGATAGCCGCCGGGCAGCTGTACCCCGGCGACACCCCGGCCGGCACCCTTCCAGCGACCCCTGAGCAGGTGGCGGAGGCCTTTGCGGCCGTGGCACGGGAACGATCCGCGCTCGCGCAGCAACTACGGGAAGGCGGGCGCGGCGAGGAGGCGGACATCGTCGCCATCGGCGCGCTGATCGCGGCCGACCCTGCCCTGGTGGACCCGGCCGTGGCGGCGGCGCGTGACGGTGCCGATGCGGCGGCCGCGGTCGAGCGCTCGGCCGCCGCGCAGGCCGCGGCGATCGCCGCACTGGCCAACCCGGACCTGGCCGCCCGCGCCGACGACATACGCCAGGTCGCCAGCGCCGTCCTCACCTGCCTGGCCGACGGCAATGCCGCGCCACCCCCGGCCGGCAGCTTCATTCTCATCCGGCGCGAGGTGGACCCGGCAGACCTGATCCGCCTCGCCGGGGTCGGGCTGGCCGGTGCGGTGTCGGTCTCCGGCGGCGCCAACTCGCATGCCTCGATCATCGCGCGCGGGCTGGGCATGCCCATGCTGGCGGGCGCGGATCCTGATGTGCTCGCGGTGCCAGCCGGGCGCCAGGCCATCCTGGACGGAGTGGACGGCTGCCTCATCGTCGACCCGTCGCCGCAAGAACTGGCCGCAGTCGCCGGACCCGCCGCACAGCCGTGGGCGGCTGGGGCAAATGGCGTGCCTAAGCCGGCCTGGCGTGGCGCTGGCAGCGCTGCACTAGCTCCAGCCGCGCCCTCGCGCACCACAGACGGCCAGGAGATCACCCTGCTTTGTAACGTTGCATCTGCAACGGAAACCCGGCTCGGCCTGGCCGCCGGAGCCGCGGGAGTTGGCCTGCTGCGCACCGAGATTCCCTTCATCAGCGCCACCGCATGGCCTTCGGAGGCCGATCACCGTTACGCGCTGGATCCGGTGCTGGGCCTGCTCACCGGCAGGTCGGCGGCAGTGCGGCTGCTCGACTTCTCCGGCGACAAGATCCCGTCCTTCCTAGCAGGCAAGCAAGCAGGCCTGGCCGCGCTGCTCAGCCATCCCCGCGCCCTGGGCGATCAACTCCGCGCGGTGTTGCGCAGCGGCCGGGATACCCAGCTTGGCGTCATGGTGCCCATGGTGACCACCCTGGACGAGGTGGCCCTGGTGCGGGCGGCCCTGGCGGATGCCGCTGCCGAGGTCGGTGCCGACATGCCCGCGCTCGGCATGATGGTGGAACTCGCCGCCACTGCTTCCGCGGCCGACGTGTTCGCGCAGGCGAGCGACTTCTTCTCGATCGGCACCAATGACCTGACCAGCCAGGTGCTTGGCCTGGACCGGGCTGACCCCCGGATGCGTCCTGCCCTGGCGGCGGACCCGCGGATCCTGGCCCTGATCTCCAGGGTGGTACAGGCCGCAGGGGCCGCAGGAGTGGGCGTGTCAGTCTGCGGTGACGCGGCCGCAGACCCAGCGGTCCTGCCCCTGCTCATCGGCCTGGGAGTGCGCAGGCTCAGCGTGGGCCCGGCGCGCCTGCCGCAGGTGGCGGAGTGGATCGCGCGCGCAGACACCTCCATGTGCGCGGCTCTGGCAGACAGTGCCCTGCAGGCGTCCACCCTGGAGCAGGTGCAGGCGCACCTGAATGCGCCATGACCTCAGCTCAACGCCGACAGGACCGCACCCCCCCGGGCCGCGCCCAGGTCCCTGGAGATGGCCCGGGCGGCTTCCTGGACCGCGCGCACCAGCTCATCCCGGGTCGCTGGCGCCAGCAGCCGGTCAGCGGCGCCGACCACGCCGATCGCACCAGCCACCGTACTGTCACGGCCCAGGATCGGAGCCGCGACACCCGCATCGCCGACAGTGGCCTCCTGGTCCTCAACCGCGTAGCCCTGCCTGCGTACCTGGGCGAGCACCCGGCTGAGCGCGGCGCGAGCCGTCTTTGTCCGGCCGGTCAGCGGGGCCAGGTCGCCAGCCATCGCGGCAGCGCGTTGCGCATCCGGAAGGTGCGCCACGATCGCATGCCCCAGAGCGCAGGCGTGCCATGGGATCGCCGCGCCCACCTCCAGGATCTGCACGGTGTTATCCGGCCGGAACACGTGGTGCAGCACGATGACCCTGGAACCGGAGAGGCTAGCGACCCAAACCGCCTCGTTCGCCCGCTGTGCGAGCGACTCTGCCCAAAGCAGCGAGCGGGCTCGCAGCTCAGAGCCGTCAAGGTAGGCGTTGCCGAGCAAGAGGACGGCGGGACCGAGGCTGTACTTCCCGGTGTCAGGATCCTGGGCAACCAGGTTGTGCTTCTCCAGTGTGCGCAGCAGGCCGTGCACGGTGGGCTTGGCCAGGCCAACCCGGTCCGCGATCTCGGTGACGCCGAGACGAGGGGTGCCGGAGCCGAGAACGGCAAGAATCCGCGCCGCGCGCTCCACCGATTGGATCATGACAACCTTTCAGCAGTGTCGAACACGATTCAGGATATGCCATGAGCACCGACGCCAGGGTAGGGATCGTCCTCGTCTCGCATAGTGCCGCATTGGCCGAGGGGGCGGCAGAACTCGCCGCCCAGATCAGCGGGGGCACCGTGGCCATTATCCCCGCGGGTGGCACCGACGGCGGACAGCTTGGCACGAGCGCGGCCAAGGTGCAGCGAGCGGTGAAGCTCGCTGATGGCGGGGCTGGCGTCGTGATCCTGCCTGACCTGGGCAGTGCCGTCCTCACCGTCCGGGCGTTGCTCGGCGAACCCGGCGATCTACCCACTCCAATCGAGCTTGCCGATGCGCCGTTCGTTGAGGGCGTGGTCGCCGCGACCGTGGCCGCTGCCGGAGGCGGGGACATCAAGGCGGTTCTCGCCGCAGCAGAGGAGGCGCGCCATGCGCGCAAGCTATGAGCAAGCGGTCACCCTCACGGGTGACCTGCATGCCCGCCCGGCGGGCGCGCTGGCCGTGGCGGCGGCTAAATACTCCTCGGTGGTGTCGCTCACGGTCGGTGCTACCAGCGCCGACGCCAAGAGCGTGCTCGGCCTGATGCGCCTGGGCGCGACCAGCGGTCAGCATGTCACCGTTGCGGCGGAGGGTCCCGACGCGGAAGAGGCAGTCACCACTATCGCCGCCATCCTGACCGAGGCAACGCGGGTGGGCGCATGACGCTCGCTCAGATGCGAGCTGGCTGACGCGTCAGCGCCGATTTCACAAAGCGAGTTGACCCCCAGGAGGTTGGGCTGGGCGTTCGACTCGGTTAGCGCCGTGTAGGGTCGGCCCACCATCTCGGTCGGGAGTGCGGTGTCACGAGTTCAGTTGGCTGTGGGCGCGCCGCTTGCGCTGGCCGTGTCGCGCACGAGGTTCGCTAGGTTGCGCCGTGCCAGGGCCCGCCCGTTCGGGCTGATCGCGGAGCCGCCGGTTGTGCCGGAGATGCTGAGTTCGGACGGCTGGGTGCCCGGCCTTACCGACATCGTTTTGTCTTATGGCCGTCCGCTGGCGGTTTCCGGGCCTTTCATCGAGGTGGCGACCTGCTTTTCGGAGCGTCATGTCTACCCGCCGTCGCTGGAGGAGGCGATCGCGCGGGCTGAGTACCGGGATGGCGCCTGGGCTCGCGACGATTGGGTAGGCGGCGCCGGGGTTCGAACCGGTGCCGGAGGTTAGGGTGCCGTCGGCTGGGTTTGACCGCAAGCAGCGGCCCATTCTTGTCGACGGAGAAGAGCGGGCGGCGACGGTGGTGTCGCGCGTCGGCTACGAGGCGCTTCGGTTCCGCCATCCCCCGGCTGTTGTGACGGCGGTGGCGCGCTTCGGCTTTCCCGGCGTGCCAACGTTTCGTGCTGTCGATGATCTGGAGCCCTACTTCGCCGGGTATAGGCGCTTCGTGCTTAGCTGGCTGCGGTTTCGGGAGACCTGACGTGCGGTGAGGTTTCACGCCCGGGCCGCGGTTCGCCGGTTCAGACGCACGAACTGCTTGCAGGGGTGCATCGCGACATCAACGGTTTGGTTCGTTGCCCGTCGCCTGACCTGTCCGGATGGCTCATTGGATCTCGACCTGTCCGCCCTGCCGGTGTATATGTACTTGTAACCGCTGACAAGCACCGTGGCGCCTTTGTCCACCCAGGTATCGAGCACAGGGCTGGCGTCACTACTACACGCCGCGATGGCGTATGCCGCGTTGGCGCAGCACGATGACGAAGGAGACTGGTCCATGAACTACTCGACTCAATTAGATCTTGACCTGTCCACGCTGCCAATAGACGACTTCGAGGTCGCCGATCAGGAACTCACCGTCGAGTCACTCACCGCCGGCCAAGCAATGAAAAGCGCATCTTGCGAGGGCGGCTGCTGTCACTTCTGCGCCTGCCCCTGCGTTTGTTGCAACTAGTTAACGCGCTCCGCCGGGTGCCAGTGAACGTCCGGCTGGCACTCGGGTCACGGCCAAACGGCCTTGTGTCCCGGCCATAGTCCTTCTCACCGGCAGAACACCACGCCTGCGCCGCGCCGTCGGGAGTGCCCGGATGACGATCCAGACCGTGACCACCGGCTGCGACGAGGTGCTGCGGCTGCGTCCGGGCGTCTACCGGGCGGTTGACCGAAGCGGCCAGGAGTACCTGCTGCACCGGTCATCCAGCCAGCAGCTTGGCAGGCTGACCGAGACGCAGCGCAAAGTCCTTCGCCAGCTCGCCGACTGCGAAAACTCCGCCGAGTCGCCCCGGGCAATTCCGCACGGCCGCGGCCGAGATCCCAGCATCGAAGAGGTCGACTCGCTGCTGCACCGGCTCCGCGTGGGAGGCTGGCTGCACATCACCGTGGTCCGCGACGATCGCACTGCGTACACGATAGAGCCGCACCGGCGCCCCGCGAATTTGCCGCCGGATCACCGCGGAGTCGGCCTCGTGTTGTCACGCTTCGCCGTCATGCGCCGCAGCGGTGCCGACCTGGTCATCGAGTCGCCGCGCTCCTGGTGCGCCATCCGGGTGCATGATCCCGACGTGGTGGCCGCGCTGGCGGCGTTCATCGGGCCGCGCACAACGGCGACACCCGAGTCGCTGCCGGCCCCGCTTGCCGAGCGACTGCAGTCCGACTTGACCTGGGCCACGATGCTCGTAGCAGCATCAGGGGCCGAGGACACCGCGTTCGAGCTTCGCCAATGGAGCCCGCATGAGCTGTGGTTCCACATGCGCAGCCGCGGCGAAGGCGTGCCGAATGGCCGTTTCGGCCGCACCCGGTGGGCGGCCGGTCTGTTCGAACCGTTGCCCGCGCGCCGTGCTTCGTTCGCCGGACAGGGCATCGATCTTCTTCGGCCGGATCTCGATGCACTGCGTCGCAGCGACGCCACCGTGACCGGCGTGCTGGAGGAACGGCGCTCGATCCGCCGGCACGACGACGAGTGCCCGATAACCCTTGAGCAGATCGGTGAGTTCCTGTACCGCGCCGCTGGCGTGCGAAACGCCATGGTTCACGACGGCGTCGAGCTCATGACCGGGCCGAATCCGTCCGGTGGCGCCGTCGACGAGCTCGAGTTCTACCTCGCGGTACGGCTCGCAGAAGGCCTGGAGCCCGGTCTTTACCGCTACGACAGGTTCGGTCACCGGCTTGAGCGCATCTCCGGACCGACCAGAGCGGTGCGCCGGCTGATCGGCGCCGCGCAGAACGCGACGGGTGGCTTACACGTATCGTCGCAGACGTACCCGCCGCAGCTTGTCGTTCTCCTCGCGGCACGGTTCGGCCGGGTCGGCTGGAGCTACGAAACGCTGGTCTACTCGCTCATCCTGAAGCACGTCGGCGTCGCATACCAGACGATGTACTGCGTTGCCACCGCCATGGGGCTGGCGCCGTGCGCGCTCGGCGCCGGCGACCCAGTCGTCTTCGCCGAGGCGACCGGACTTGATCCACTCATCGAAGGAACCGTCGGCGAGTTCATTCTCGGCAGCCGGCCGACCGGGACCGGTGATCTGGAGCAGCGGGTCGCGACGTGACCAGGCTGAAACTACGCGACGACGCCTACTACGCACCCACCAGTGACGGCATCTGCATCCTCACCAATCGTGGCGAGGTTGTGCTGACCGGTCCGTCGATCTTCCAGTGGGTCGATCGGCTCGCGCCCTATCTCGACGGCAGGCACACGCTCGCGGAGCTGACCGCGGCGCTGCCCGCCGATCGTAAGAACATGACCGAGCGAGTCATCAATGCCCTGCGCGAGCGGGGCGTGGTCGTTGAGACGGGCGAAGACACGGATCAGGCGCATCCGCTGACCGACGACGAGCGGCGGCTCTACCGCCGCGAGATTGACTTCCTCGGCTATTTCGGTCCCTCGGCCGAACGAAGCTTCCAGGCGTATCGCGACAGCGTCGCCGTGCTCGTCGGTTCTGGCCGGATGCTCGTGGAGACCATGGAGGCAGCGCTGCGTTCGGGGGCACGCCGATTGCGCGTCGCGGTCACCGGCGAGTGCCCGGCCAACATGATCCTCCTGGCCGAGTGTGAGCGGCGCGCCAGGCAGCGCGATCCGCAGCAGCGGATCACCCACATCGCGGCAGACTTGGCCGATGAGGGGCAGCTATCCGACGCCGTGGATGCCGCCGACATCGTCGTGTACGCCTGCGACCGTGCCGCCTTCGATCCGGCACGCACGCTCGATCGGGTGTGCGCACGCGTCGGCGTCCCCTTCGTATCGGCCATCCTGGCCGACGATCATGCCTGGCTGGGACCGTTCGGGCCGGCCAGTGACCGCTGGCCCGGCTGGATGAGCGCGTGGCGCCGACTGCTCGCGCTTGATGGCGCCGATGTCCGGCGGTTCCGGCGTCCCGCCGCGGGCCAGGACGGCCCCGCCGCCGGCCAGGACGGCCCCGCCGCCGCGCACGGCGATCTGTCGACTGGAGCGGCGCCCACGGTGGCGGCGAACCAGCTCATCCGGGAAGTGGTGCGGCGGCTAACGCCGGCGCTAGGTGGCACGCTGGAGCAGAGCGGGCGAGCCCGAATGGTGCAGATCGACCTCCGCAGCCTGCGCACGCAGAGCCACCCCTTCTTGCCGCACCCGTTCTCACTGGCCGCACCCCGGGTGGATCAGGCCGATCTGCTGGCCACCGTTGACCGGCTCCGCGAAGGTGAGTCACTGAGCGCCGAGGAGTTCTCCCTGCGAGTGGCCGCCTGCCTGCAGCGGCGGCTTGGCGTGCTCGGCGAAGTGACCGAACGAGACTTCATGCAGATCCCGCTCGCGGTCTCGCAGGTCCGCGTGTCGGATCCCGTTCTCCTGCTCGATCCCCGCGTGCCGCTTCCTGCCGTCATCGGCGCTGGCCTGTCGACCACCGAGGCCCGACACGCCGCCGTGCTGCGTGGGCTCGCGGTGTACGGGTCACTCATGGTCGATCCCCGGCGGCTGCACGTTGGCGCAGGCGCCGATGGCCGCACGGGCGATCCCGATGACGACTTGGCGGCCCTGCTTGCCGGGAAGTGGAACGGCTTAGTGTGGGGCCACGGCCTTGCAGATGAGCTGCCGCACGCACTTCCCGCAGCGGTGGTCTTTCCGGCCCTGCGCGGGGTCCGGTCGAGCTATGCGCCGCCGCCCGGCGCCGCCGCGGGATATGACTGGGAGGAGGCGGTGCAAAAAGGGCTTGTTGGCCAGTGCCGACGGCTGACGATTACCGAGGTCGTCGACGGCCGGCGGCCGTTCGCCCCGATCGAGTGGAACGAGGTCGCGCTGGATATGCGCGGCGACCGCTACCGGTCGCTTGTGAAGATCGTCGGGGGGAGGCTCGACGTTTACGATGTGACCGGCTCGCCCGGTGTGCCCACCCTCGCGTTTTGCCTCGACGGTGTCACGGTCGCCTACGCGTCGGGATTCTCGTTCGGTGACGCCCTGCGCGATGGCCTCGCCGAGGTGCTCCTGTCCCACCAGGCCGAGGCCAACCGCGAGTTCGAGTACGCACCGGCTCACGTGCCACCCCTCCCGGTGCGCTGGCGCCTGCCCCGCCTCACCGCCTGCCCTACGTGGTCAACCGACGACGCCGCTACGGCGGCTCGGCTCGCGCAACTCGGGTGGACCGCCGTGGCCGTACCCCTTGATCACGACGCTGGGGTGGCCAGCAGCATCATGCCCTATCTCGTCAACGTCGTAGTGCCGCGTGGCTGACCGGGCCGGGCCCACGGCCAATCGCGGCGAAGGCGCTCAGTCTCGGCAGCCAGTCGCGATCGCCGGAAAGGGGTTTCTCGCAACCGCTATCAGCGAGTCGCTGAGCGCCGACCCCTGCGTCGACCATGTCCGCGTCTACGACCTGACCGGCGTCTCCGATTTCTTGGATCGTGCCGAACTCGCCGGTGATGGGGACTTGCCGCAGAACGGCCGGGTGCTCGTCACCGCGAGCGATGGATGGGACTGTCGCGACTACGAACGCATGCGGGCGCTATGTGCCGCTCACCGGACGTCCTGGCTGCCGGTGCGCACCGAGCTTGGCCGAACGGTCCTCGGGCCTTTCTACACCCCGGGCGAAGCCGGTTGTGTCCAGTGCGCCGAACAGCGGCGCAGCCTCGCGAACGAGCACTACGCGGCCCGCGAATCAGTTCGGCGGAGGTACGCGCAGCTTGCGGACCAGCCATCCTCGTGGCTGACCCTCGCCGCCGCCCGGACGGTTGCGGCGGTGACCACCGATGAGGTCATCCGATCGGGGCGGCCGCGATCAGGTCGCACCCGCTGCGCGCTGCTGTACGTCGACCTTGACACCCTCGCGGTAAGCACACACCGGCTCCTTCCTGACCCGCTGTGCCCCGTGTGCGGCACGCTCCCGGTGGACAATCCCGCAGCCGCTCGAATCACGCTGCGCCCACGGCCCAAACCATCACCAGACACATACCGCGTCCACCCGCTCGGCGACGCCGACGTGGACCGGCTGCGCCAGACCTACGTGGATGAGGAGACTGGGCTGATCCAGCGAGTCCTGACTTCTGCCAACGGAGGCCTCGCGGTGGGCGCCGCAATGATGAGGACTCGTTATCAGGCCGGCACCGAAATCGGCTGGGGCCGTACCCGCCGTTACCGTACGAGTGAAATCGTGGCCATGCTTGAAGCGCTCGAACGCAACGGCGGCATGGCGCCGGGCGGGCGGCGCTCGGTGGTGCTCGCCAGCTTCGCCGAGGTTCGCGACTGCGCGCTGGATCCCCGCACGCTGGGACTCTACCCACCCGAGCGCTACGCGCGGCCTGGCTTTCCTTTCCAGCCGTTCGCCGCTGACCGCGTGTGCAGGTGGGTCTGGGGATACTCACTCGCGCGGCGAGAGCCAATCCTGGTCCCACAGGCGTACGCGTACTACCGCACGCACGTTACCAATCCGGGCGACCCATCGTTCGCATGTGAGATATCCAACGGCTGTGCCCTCGGCAGCTGCCTTGAGGAGGCGATCCTGTACGGGATGGTCGAAGTGGTCGAGCGTGACGCCTTCCTGATGACGTGGTACGCGCGCCTGCCGGCAGCGCGGATCGACCTTTCTTCGGCGCGAGACCGGTCGATACCGGTGCTGGCCGAGGCGATCGAAGCGGAGACCGGCTACCAAGTGCTGACCTTCGACACCACGATGGAGCACGGTATCCCGTCGGTCTGGGCGATAGCGTTGCGTCCCCCTGGCACAGAGCAGCCAGGGTTGGCCTGCGCCGCGGGTGCTCATCTCGACCCGGAGCTAGCCGCCAGCGGCGCCCTGAGCGAGCTTGGACCAATTCTCACCGACTTGATCAGGCGGTATCCCGACGTCGCAGAGCGTGGCCGTGCCATGGTGGGCGATCCCTCATTGGTCGTCACGATGGGAGACCACTCGGTGCTGTACGCGAACCATGAAGCCTCCTCCCGTCTCGATTTCCTGACCACAAGCGCGCAGTCGCGTAGCTTCGCCGACATCCGGAGCCGTCACGGCGCTGCCGATGCCTTCCGTAATACCGATCTGACCGATGACCTGACGGAAGTGGTGCGACGGTTGCGTTCTCACGGGCTCGACGTCGTTGTCGTGGACCAGACAACGCCCGAGCACCGCGCCGGCGGGTTCTCCTGTGTGAAGGCCATCGTGCCAGGCATGCTGCCGATGACCTTCGGGCACGACAACCGGCGAATCCATGGACTGCCGCGGCTGTCCGAGGTTCCCAGACTGCTTGGCTACCGCGACCGAAGCCTGCCACCGCAAGACGTCAACCCCCATCCCCATCCGTTCCCATGACCGTGCGGCCAAGGCCTTGCCTTTAGCCGCGTGACGCCGCCGCTGGCAGCAGGAGCCAGCGAATACTGAAAGGACGGGTACATGTTACGGAACTTACTTACGCCATGGCAGAAAGGGCCATTGGCGGCTGCACCGGCCGCTGGGTAGTTTATGTGCCATAACATTAGCCGCCGCGCTCACCTATGCTACCGTTCCTGCCGCGGCAGCTGCGACATTGTCTCACCCGCTCAAGCCCAGGCCGCGCGGTGGCATTGCGGCCGTGATTACGGGGGCTTTGCTCAACCACGGTGGGCCCGTGCAGGCGGCTCCGCGGGTCTATGTGGACTTCTGGGGCTGGACCTCCGACCCGAGTGGTGAGCATCCCTATCTCGACAGGTTCCTGTCATCTGTCGGCGGGACTCCCTGGCTGGCCACGGTCAACCAATATGGCGGTGGCTCGTCAACGAATATTCTCGCCGGGACGTGGTCCGACAGCTCACCGATTCCTGCGAGCCCGAGTGACGCGCAGATTCAGCAAGAAGCAACAGCCGCAGCCAATCATTTCGGCACCGGCACGTCGGTGAACGTCGAAATCGTCGTCGCCACACCAACGGGGCACTCAACACCGGGTTTCGGCACTACATACTGCGCGTACCACGGTGCCGTCGCGGCTGACCCGAATGTGACCTACACGAACTTGCCGTACATGACCGACGCCGGGGCAGCGTGTGGAGAAAACTCGGTGAATGGGTCAAACGGCAAGCTGGACGGCGTCAGCATCGTCGAGGGCCACGAACTAGCCGAAGCCATCACTGACCCATTGCTGAACGCATGTTACGACGCGAACGGCAATGAGATCGGCGACAAGTGCGCCTGGACGAATCTCGCGAATATCACCACCACGTCAGGAACCTTTGCGGTACAGCCGCTCTGGAGCAACGCAGCCAACGGATGTGTCCTGGCCACTGGCGGTGGCAGTGCCCCCTATGAGGTGGCGTTCCGGGCCAACACCGGCAGCCTGTGGACCGTCGGCTCGAGCAACCACGGCGCGTGGAACCTCGGCATGATGAAAGGCACCAGCCCGGGCGTCACAAGCTAGCTGACGCCTACCACGCAGGCCGGGCACGCGTTTTGCCCCGGGCCCGGCCCGCGTCACGCCGAACGTGCGAGACCGCACCGAGGCAGCGACGGTGCGCGCCTGGCCTACGATTAAGGCGAGGTTTGGTGCAGTGACCGATACGCTCCAGTTCGGTGGACGACGTCCACCACCACCGCAGCGGTGGGTGTGGGCGATCACCGGAATCGCCGCTGCCGCGGCACTGGCTGGCGTGGTCATCGCCCGCGGTGGGTGGCACGGCGCCGCCACGTCCGCGCGGTCGAAGTCGCCGTCACCCGCCAGCTCGCTGATTCCCGGCTCGACGGGACCCGCGGCCCGGTTGCCCCCAGCCGTGAGCGCCTGCGGCTGGACCGCGAGCCTGCCGCAGATCCTCCCGGCCCGGCATTACACCGGTCTGAACGCGACCGTGCTCGTCGGCGGCACGGCGCTGCGGCAGGTCAAGATTGGCCATGACGTCACTAGGCCGCTGCCAGGGCTGGCGGGTCGGCAACCCCGGCTGGTCACAAAACTGGTCGCGGGTCCGGACGCCGACTACGCCTTGGTCGGGCCGCGATGCGGGGGCAGTGTCCGGGTTTACCGGGTCGTGGCCGGCGTCGCCCACCCACTCGGCACGACCGCGGACGACTTGCTCGGCGGCGTGCACCATGCGTGGGCGGTGATCTACCCGCCACATACGGGGGCGGTGCTCACCCCCCTGAACGGCGGGCCGACGGTGACACTCAAGGCAAACACCTACCCGGTCGCCGACACGGTGGCCGGCTTGGTGGTGGTTCACATCGACCCGCTGGCATCGGCCAACGCCGGCCGGCCGGACACCGTCGAACTCGTCGACCCGAAGACCGGCGCGCTGCTGCGCCGCCTCGCCGAGGGCTCCGCGATGGGCGCCGGTGACGACGTCGTGCTGGTGAGCCTCGCGGATTGTGCTGCCCCCTCGGTTCGGACCAGGTGCACCCTGGAAAGCGTCGACCTGAAGACGGGGCGGCCAAGAGCCACGTTCCGGTTGCCGGTAGGGCGCGTCCCGGCCTCGGATGCCGTCTTCAGCCCCGACGGGACAGTGGCCGCTTTCCAGCTCGCACGAGCCAGCCAGGACCTCCGCTTCACGACCGGGCACCCGTTCCCGTCGGCCAACGTGGTGATCCTTCACCTCAATACCGGCAGCCTTGACATCGTGGCTGGTCTTAGGCTGGCCCCGAAGACCCAAGCCGGGTTAGCGTTCGACGCCACAGGGAACTGGCTGCTCGCGGCGGTGAACGAGGGAAACCGCGGCGAACTCCTGGCCTGGCGGAAGGGCATGCCCGGCCCCGGGCTCGTGACAACCCTGCCTGGCCCGCTCATGGGGATGGTGGCGCTGCTTCCGCCCTCGTCCAGATGGCCATGCTGCGCCACGATGCGGCAGCCGTTGAGGATAAATATCCCGAACGGCTCGCGCGGGGAGTCGCGGACCTGAACAACCTGGCAGTGCTGCGTGGGCAGGCGCGGTGCGGGTGAATGCGGCAGGCAGGGTGCCTGCCGCAACGGCTCTAGTCCGGCCGGTCGCTGGACAGTAGCGGGCCTTCGAGCGTGCGGACGCCGTGGTGGAAGACCGCGACCCGGCGGTGGAGAGCGTTGATGTCGGCGATGGGATCGCCGTCGACGGCGACAATGTCGGCGTCGAACCGGCGGCGAGACGGCCCTTGCGGCCGGCGAGACCGCACGCCGCAGCTGCGTGGTAGGTCGCGGCGGACAGCGCCTGCGCGTTGCCCATCACCTGAGCCGAGTCGGCGACGGCGTACGGCATGACATAGTGCGGCCTGTGCGGCGCGATCCCCGCGTCCGGGCCGATGACGATCCGCACACCGGCATCCACCATCGAACGCATGAGTTCGAGGCCCTGTCCCAGCATGGCGGCGATCACAGGCGGCAGCTGTACCCCGGGCACCGTGCCTGGGATGCCGGTCGACACGAAGGTGCCGGCGGCGGCCAGGGCGTCGATCACGCGGGGGTCTGGCTCCAAGCCCCTGCGAGTAAGAAACGACGCGTGCTCTACCCCGTCGAACCCCGCCTCCACGGCGGCGACGATGCCGTCCCGCCCGTGCGCGTGCCCGGTGATCGGCAGGCCACGGCGGTGCGCCTCGTCCGCCGCGGCGCGAAGCTCGCCGACGCTGAACTGGCAGGCGTCGACCGCAGTGCCTGCGGTCATCCGGCCGCCGGTCACCATGACCTTGATCACGGCAGCGCCACGCTCGGCGTGCTCGCGCACGGCTTGCCTGACACCGTCGGCACCGCGGGCGGTCCCGCCAAGAAACCAGCAGTGCCTCCGGCTACAAGCACCAGAGGCCGGTCGCGCAGACGCAGGCCATCGAACATTCCGGCCGCGCGGATGGCCAGCATGACCATCTCCTCTGCGAGAACAGGACTGGCGAGCGAGTCGCTCGCCAAGATGGGTGATGTCCAGGGCGAGATTGAGCGTCACCCGTCGCGCCGCTCGCGGTCAATGGCCGGTCAGCACGACCGAGCGCGCGAGGCGCCTGGGCCGGTCCGGGTCCAGCCCGCGGAGCTGAGCCGTCGCGACCGCGACACGCTGGGCGAGCACCAGATCCGCCTGGGGATCCCTGTCACCAACGACAACGGTCGCCCCGGTGCGCTCGATGTCGCCAATGAGCGCGCCGTCATCGACTCCGAACAGCCACACGACAGAGGCCGGCGTGGCGGCCGACAAGGGCCCGTGCCGGTACTCAAGGGCCGGGTACGACTCGCTCCACGCCGATGCGGCTTCCCGGACCTTGAGCGCTGCCTCTGCGGCGACCCCGATGGCCCAGCCGCGGCCGAGGAAGGCGTAGTGCGGGCGGTCGACCAGCCGGTCGTCCAGGTCGGCGGCCACCGCCAGCTTCGCTTGCGCCACGACAGGCACCATGTCATGCCCGAAATGCGCCCTCGCTACGGTGAGAACGGTCGTGGCGAACCTGGTCTGGACGACAGACTTCTCGTCGGCGTAATCGAGCACAAGGAGCTGATCCGCGGCTTCGCCGATTGGCGTGGACGCGTCGGTGGTGATGCCTATTTTGCGAACCGAGCGCGGCACGGTACCCAGTGCGTCCAGAACCTCTGTGGTCGTCCCCGAGCGCGTGACGGCGACGATCGCGTCGTAGGCGCGAGCCGGCAGCTCCGACGCGGGGAAGGCATCGGTCTCACCATGGCCTGCTGCCTCGCGTGCCGCCGCGATCGCGATCGCGATATGGAAAGACGTGCCGCACCCGATTACGGCGACCCGCTCGCCCTGGCCGGGAAGGACCCTGGCGGCTTCGTCCGTGCGCAGCAGAGCCTTCGCCCAGCAGTCGGGCTGGCTCGCGATTTCCGCCAGCACGTGTGGTTGAGGTTCGTGCACCGATTCGTCCCTTCGCCGTCTGGGCACCGGACCCGTGTGCCGTTGCCGGTTCATCGCGTGGCCGTTTCCGCGGTCGCCGGGCCGACAGCGGCCCGGGTCGCGGCATCGAACAAGAAAACCCGCTCCCCCGCGACGGTCAGCGTGAGCCTCTCACCGGGTTCGGGGTGCAGGCCGGGCGGTGCCTGGACCACGATTGTGCGCGCCGAGTCGGTGGCTGGGCCGTTCGCCCAGGCCGTGTCCTCGACGACGGCGTGGATGAGGACGTGACTGCCGAGCGGTTCGTGGAACTCGACCTGAGCGTGGATGCCGTCCGCCTGCGCCCCATGCACCTGCAGGGCCTCCGGCCGGATGCCCACGACGACCTCAGCGCGCCCGCCGGGCACGGGTACGACACGGTGACCGCCCAGCACTGCGTGCCCATCGACGACCGCTGATGGCAGCAGGTTCATCGCGGGGCTGCCGAGAAATCCGGCGACAAACTGGTTCGTGGGCGCGTCGTAGACCTCCTGTGGCGTCCCTGTCTGCTGCAGCTCGCCTTTGTTTATGACACAGATGCGATCACCCAGGGTCATTGCCTCTACCTGGTCGTGGGTGACGTAGATCGACGTGATACCGAGGCGCTGGTGCAGGCGTTTGAGCTCGGCGCGCACCTGATTGCGCAGTTTCGCATCAAGATTCGACAGCGGCTCGTCGAGCAAAAAGACCCGCGGCTCGCGGACGAGCGCGCGCCCCATGGCCACCCGCTGGCGCTCGCCACCGGACAGCTGCGCCGGCCTGCGACCGAGCAAATGGCCGATGCCGAGCATGTCGCTGATCTCGGCCACACGCCGCTTGATCTCGGGTTTGGATGTCTTTCGCTGGCGCAGGCCGTACGCGAGGTTCTTGAACACGCTCATGTGTGGGTAAAGCGCGTAGTTCTGGAACACCATTGCGATGTCGCGTTCGCCAGGTCCTTGAGCGTTGACCACCTCGCCGCCGATACGCACCTCACCCGACGTCGGCTTGGCCAGGCCCGCGAGGATGCGCAGCGCTGTGGTCTTTCCGCAACCGGACGGACCGACAAGGACGACGAACTCGCCGTCGGCGACGTGCAGATCGAGGGATTTCAGCGCGACGATGTCGGCGGAGTAGCTCTTGGTCACGTTGCGGAATTCGACGTCGGCCACGGCACATCTACCCCTTCAGGCCGGTGGTGGCCACCGAGCGAACGAAATAGCGCTGAGCAGCGAAGAAGACGAGCAACATCGGGAGCAGGCTTATGGTGTTGGCCGCCATCACCAGATTCCAATGAATTTCGTGCGCAGACTGAAACGTCGCGATGCCGAGCGGAAGCGTCATGTGATTCTCCGATGTCACGACAATCAGCGGCCACAGGAAGGAGTTCCATGAATCGAGAAATGTCAGCACCGCAAGCGTCGACAACGCCGGAAGCGACAACGGCATCACGACCTTGAACACAACCCCGAGCCGCGACGTTCCGTCGATACGCGCAGCCTCCTCGAGCTCGACCGGGATCGTGAGGAAGAACTGGCGCAAGAAGAAGATGCCGAACGCGGTCACCACATTTGGCACGATCAGCGCACCGAGATGGTCGATGCCTAGCTGGGTCCATACGTGCCCGCCAAGCCATTTCACGATGAGGAATTCCGGGATCATGGTCACCTGGATGGGCACCATGAGCGTTGCCATGATCACGCCGAACAACAGCCCGCGGCCGAAGAACCGCACGCGGGCGAACGCGTAACCCGCGATGCTGCACAGCACGAGGTTGGTGGCGACGACCACGATGACGACAACCGTGCTGTTCAGCATGAACTGCAGGAGGGGGGCGGCATGGAGGGCGCTGGAGTAGTTGCTCCAATGTGGGTGACTTGGCCACAGCAGGGGCGGGAATCGGTCCGTCTCGGTCTGTGTCTCCAAAGACGTCACGAGCATCCAGATCAGCGGCACGAGGAGGAGGAACGCTATTGGGATCAGCAGCAGGTGCCACGGGCTCGGCCGGCGTACGAGCCTGCCGAACCAGGCCCGTGTCCTCCGCATGCCGCTGGAATCTGGGGTCTGGCTCGCGGGAGCTAGTGTGTCTGTGGCCATCGTCGGCTCACCGGTTGTAGTGGACGAACCGCTCGCCGAACCGGAACTGGATGAAAGTCACCACGATGATCACCATGAACAGCGCGTACGCCAAAGCGGCGGCATAACCGGCGTTGAACTGCTGGAAAGCCTGGTCGAACAGGTAATAGACGACGACCGTGGTGGAGTGCAGCGGACCGCCGCGTGTCGTCAGATAGACCTCGTCGAACAGCTGCAGCGCGTTGATGCTGAGCCAGACCGCCAGGAAAAGCGAGGCCGGGCTGAGCAACGGCAGCGTGATGGTGCGGAAGATCTTGAAACGCTTCGCGCCGTCGATGGCGGCGGCATCGGTTAGCTCCTCAGGCACGCTCTGGAGGGCGGCGAGATACACAACGACAGCGAAACCCGTCCACCCCCACACGGTCATCGCGACGATGACGTAGAGCGCCTCGCCTGGGCTCGACAGCCACTGCTGCTGCGGCAGGCCCACCTCGCTCAGGGCATAGTTCACGACGCCGAACGACGGTTCGAAGAGCCACATGAAGATGATTGCTTCGTTGATGGTCGACACGGCCATCGTGACGTATGCCGCCGTGCGATAGATCGACATGCCGCGAACCTTGCGGTTCAGCGCGGCGGCGATGACGATTCCGACGACCATCGTCGCCGGAACGAAAAGGGCCGTGTAGACGAGGGTGTGCTGGATCGCGCCGGCGAACTGACTGTCGTGTGCCAGTTGCTTGTAGTTATTCAAGCCCACCCAGGGGGTGCTGGCTGTGAGGAGATCGGATTTCTGGAAGGACAGGATGAGAGACCAAACCATCGGCATGAGCCCGAAGATGCCGATCAGCAGGGTCGCGGGCGTGACGAATGCCCAGCCCAAGGCGTTTTCGGAGCGGGAGAGCCGCCGGAGCGGACCTGCGCCGCGCGCTTTGGTGGTGGCGGCAGTCGCCATTTAGCGGTCAGCTTCCGGCCAGCGCGGCGTTGGCCGCCTGCGCGGCCTGGTTCAGGGCGGCCTGGGGAGACTGCTTGCCGAGCAGTACCGCCACGATCGCGTTGCCAAGCGCCTGCGAGATCGCCGGGTACGACGCCACCTGGGGCCGCGCCTTCTTCACATTAGAAAGGTTGCTGATGAACGTCTTCACCCCTGGCAGGCTCGTGTTCATCTGGTTGATCACCGATTGATCCTGGCCGACGGACCGCAGGATTGGCAGGTCACCGGTCTTTAGTGAGAACGCCCGTACCTGGCTCGGCGCGGTGAGCCACCTGACGAACGTGATGGCCGCCTGCTTGCGTGCGTCGCTGTTGTTGAAGATGACCCAGTTGTCTGGCCCGGAGATGCTCTGGTGGCCGGCGGGCGAGCCGGAGAACGTGGGCATGATCTGTACGCCATGCGGGACCGTGATCGTTGAGAGGTCCCAAGGCCCGGTCACCAGCATGCCGATCTTCCCAGCGTTGAACACGTCCATGTACTTCGAGTTCGTGGTGTCGATGTAAACGGACTTGTCGTCGACGGCCATGTCCTTCAGCATGGTCAGGGCCTCAACACCCTGCGGAGAGTCGAAGGCCGCCTTGGTGTTCGAGCTGTTGAGAATGTCGCCGCCGGCTTCCCACAGCATGGCCTCCCAGTGCCAGACCGTGTCCTCGCTCGCGTCGGCGGGAATCGACCAGCCGAACTGCTTCTTGCTCGGGTTGGTCAGCTTCTTGGCGGCGGCGCGGAAGTCGTTCCAGGTCCAGTTCGCGCTCGGGGGGTTCAGGCCCGCCTGGCGGAAGAGCCTGCTGTTGTAGACGATGGCCAGGTTGTCGACGAGAGCGGGTATGCCGATGACCTTGCCGTTAACCGTTGCCACCTGCTGCTCGCCCTGCCAGAAGTCGCTCCAGTTCGCAGACGACTGTTTCACCACCGAGGTCAGATCGACCACGGCCGGGATCTTGACTATGTTCGGCGACCAGCTGCCATACAGATAGGAGATGTCGGGCGGGGTGCCGCCGCGTACCGCGGTGGAGACCTTCTGCAGCGAGTAGTCGTTGTTTACATACAGTGCAGAGACGTGGATCTTCGGATGGCTGCTGTTGAACTGGCTGACCAGCCCTTTGAACGCCGCTCCTTCTGTGTCGGCGTAGCCCTCCCAGACGGCGATGCTCGTTTTACCGCCGCCACCACCACCGCCGCCACCACCGCCTGGCGTCGAGCTGGAGCCCCCACAGGCGGCGACGGTGACCACGGCAGCGGTGGCCGCGGTCACCGCCATGAACCTCGTGCCCCTCATCTGGAAACCTCCTCGCCCGGGCGATTCCGTTCAAAAAACGCGCACATATTGAGCGCAAATATTGCGCAGTTTGGCCTGTTTTGCTGGACTCTACGACATGGACGATCAGATCTCAATGCTCCGCGATACCTGGTCTGACCTCCCGCTGCGGCGCTGCCGACCGCGCAGCCAGCCGCGCGGGCCACTCAGCCAACTGCCGCCGTCGGCCGCGCAACTTGCCGCGGCACAGCGAGCTTTCCTGCCGCGCGCCCAGGTGGGGGTCGTCGGCGGCGGAACCGCGCGGCACTCCAGCTACGAGCTGGTCGGCCCGAGAAGCGGTGATCGACGGCCGGGCGGACCGCGATGGCCACATTCCCCGCCGGTCGCGCTCCCGTCTGAGCAGAAGCGCGTGACCCTTCTGCGCGAACTTGTTCAAATCGAACGCCAAATGGGATAGTGCTGCGCATGGTGAAGGTTGCTTTCATCGGTGCCGGAAGTGTCGAGTTCACCCGCAACGTCGTGACAGATCTGTGCAGCTTCCCGGAGCTGAAGGGCGATGTCGAGCTCTCACTGCACGACATCGACGCTGAGCGGCTCGGTTATGCCGAAACCATGGCGCGGCGAATCAGCGAGCAAGCGCGCGCAGGCGCCGCCGTCACCGCCAGCCTCGACCGGCTCAGCGCCATCGACGGCGCGAACTACGTCGTCAACGAAATCCAGGTCGGCGGTTACCCAGCCACCCGCACCGACTTCGAAATCCCCGCCCAATACGGTGTGCGCCAGACGATCGCGGACACGCTCGGGATAGGCGGTATCTTCCGCGGGATTCGCACGATTCCCGTGCTCGTCGGCATCGGCGCGGACATGGCTAAGGCGTGTCCCGGCGCGTACTTGCTCAACTACACCAACCCGATGGCCATGCTGCCCTGGGCGGTCTACGCCGGCTCACCGTTCGACCGGGTGGTTGGGCTGTGTCACTCGGTGCGGGACACCCATCGCTTCCTGGCCGGGCTGGTGGGTTACGGCGTGGACGACGTGGACTTCCGCACCGCGGGCTTCAACCACCAGGCATTCGTGTTGCGCTTCGAGCACAAAGGCGAGGACCTGTACCCCAAGTTGCGCGAGGTGATCGACGCCGACCCTGAGCTGCGGCGGCGGGTTCGGGTGGAGATCTTTCGCCGCTTCGGCTACTTTCCGACCGAGTCGAGCGAGCACTCGGCCGAATACGTGCCGTGGTTCATGCGGCACGACACGCAAATCGGGCAATTCCGCATTTTCGTCGGCGACTACCTGCACCGGTGCGAGGAGAACCTCGACGAATACCAGCGCACACGCCGTGAGCTCGAGTCTGGCGCGCCGCTGAGCCTCGAGCCGACGTCGGAGCTGGCTTCTGAATTCATCCATGCCCACCAGACCGGCCGGGCGCGCGAGATCTATGCCAACGTGCGCAACGCCGGACTGATCACGAGCCTGCCAGATGAATGTTGCGTCGAAGTGCCGTGCACCGTCGACTCAACCGGTCCGCGCCCACACCACGTGGGTGCCTTGCCGCCGCAGCTCACCGCGCTCAACCGCACCTTCTTGAACGTCGTTGAGCTGACCGTCCTCGCCGTGCTTGAAGCCGATCGCCAGCACGTGTACCAGGCCGCGTTGCTCGATCCCAACACCGCCGCCACATTGACCACCAGTGAGACGATGCGGATGTGCGACGACCTGCTGCGCGCCCACGGAGATCTCATTCCTGCCGCCCTGCGCCCCTGACGGCGCGTGGCCGCGGCTGACAACTGTGGCTAGCTATCGTGGCTGGCAATAGCGCCGGGCCCGGCCGCCCGCTGCTCCTCGGCTTTGACCTCGGCGGGACGAAACTGGCGCTCGCTCTGGCGCGCACGGACGGCACCATCGAGGCGACCCGCTCGCTGCCGACCCTCACCGAGCAGGGTGCCGAGTCGGCACTCGCCCGCGCGCTCGACGCGGCGCACAAGTTCCTCGCCGAGCAGCACGCGCGGGCCTGCGCGGTCGGCGTATCCACGATGGGCATCACACACGAAGACCGTGTCGAACTCGCGCCAAACGTGCCAGGGTGGCTGGACCTTCGGCTTCCGCAAAGGTTCCGCGAGTCGTTTGCTCCCGCTCCGGTAGCCGTTGGCAACGACGTGAAGGCCGCGGCGCTGGCGGAGCTGAAGTGGGGTGCCCTGCGAGACGTCGACAGCGGGATCTATGTGAACCTCGGCACCGGCGTCGCGGCGACGCTTGTGATAGCGGGCCGGATCGTCGAGGGCGCCCACGGTGCCGCCGGGGAGATCGGCTATTGGCTGCGGTCACGTGCTCCGGCCGCTGGGGCTCGGGAGGGCAGGGCGCCCCTCGAGGAGTACATCGGGGGCGCGGGGACGACAGCCCGTGCCCGTGGGGAGTTCGGCGTCGTCGGCGGTGTCGCCGATCTGGTAACGCGAAATGACTCCGCTGCGCGTGCTTTCCTGGCCGATTTGTACGACGAGATCGCCCTGCACGTGACCAACCTCGTGATCGCGCTCGACCCGCAGCGCGTGGTCCTCG
>WNGG01010085.1_pt1 | contig 21493 bp, 28 predicted proteins | sample 5400661 | NCBI WGS metagenome assembly WNGG01 (sample SAMN13153372, study PRJNA577476) | soil metagenome | isolation source: 100 cm soil or saprolite under Garry oak tree replicate 1 | place: USA:California | collected 2016-06-15
TGGGCCGAGATGGACGAGATTGCTGACGCAGTGGTCTTTCTGGCTTCTGACCGGGCCAGGTATATTACCGGCACTCGCCTGGTCGTTGATGGCGGCATAAGCGTCAATCCTCGCTAGCGCAGGAGAAGGAGACAGCAATGCCTGTTGTGAACGTCAAACACGTTTCGCATGTCGCATTGAAATCGCCGAATGTGGAGCGTCAGGCAACTTTCTACACCGACATGGTGGGGCTTGGCGAGACGCCGCGGGGCGGGTCTATCTGCGTTGTAATGCGAACCACCATGCGGTCGTACTTATCCCCTCCACCGAGTCTGGAATTGACCACTATGCGCTGGATGTCGGTAGTGCGGCAGAACTGGAGAGCGCGGCGACAGCGCTGGCTCGCGCCGGTATTCCCCACGAGACAGATGGAATGGGCGAGATAGGCCAGGGGCCTTCCTTGCGCTTGCGTGACCCTGATGGCTTTGTCGTCGAGTTAATCGGCGGCATGGCACAGGTCGCTCCTACTTATGGTCCGCGCGCGGTCCAACCACGTAAGCTCGGCCACGTCACCTTACTCGTGGATAGCTGCAAGCGGAGCGCCGAGTTCTATAGTGAAGTGTTGGGGTTCCGTATTCCTGACTGGCTGGATGATGCTTTCCTCTGGATGCGCTGCAATCCAGACCATCACGGCATAGCTTTCGCCAATGCAGATCGGAAAGTGATGCACCACTTCGCATTCGAAGTGCTGGACTTCTCGTACCTGGCACGCCAGGCCGATCATCTTATGCGCAACGGCTATATGCTGCTCTATGGTCCCGGTCGGCATGGACCTGGGCAAAATCAGTTTGAATACTTCAGGGATCCTGAGCGCAACCTGGTTGAATTCACCTGCGATGTACAGCAAATCTGGGACGATGCAACCTACGAACCCAAAGTCTGGAGTTCGAAAGAGCCGTGGGTAAATCTCTGGGGGCCTGATCCACCGGCTGATTTTGTGTAGGAATCGTTCACCGGCTGCTGGTTGTACGGTGGTGGAGCAAGAACAGGGCATGATTTATTGAATGATGAGAAAGCGAAGGGCTTATGCGACTGGTAACCTATCAACACGAGGGTCAGTCACGAACTGGCGCTCAACTGGATGAGCAAGTTGTCGATCTGAACCGGGCCTATCATGCTGCGTTGCGGCATATGGGAAATGAAGATGAACTGGCAGTAGCTGATGTGCGCGTTCCCACCGACATGATCGGCTTACTGAGAGGCGGCGATGCAGCGCTCAGGGCTGCCCAACAGGCGGTAGCTTTCGTGCGCAGCCAGCTTGAAGGAAATGACAAAACGCTCATCCTGCAAGGAATCACTTATGCCATTGATCGTGTCTCGCTTCTTCCACCTGTGATGCGCCCTGGCAAAGTCGTATGCCTGGGATTGAATTATCGCGAACATGCCGCCGAAGCGGGCATGGCCGTACCTGAGTATCCAGTGCTATTTCACAAAGTGGCCGGTTCGCTCATCGGCCACAGCCAGCCAATAGTTATCCCACGGATCAGCGGCAAGATAGACTACGAGGGAGAGTTAGCCATTATCATAGGCAGGCGGGGGAAATATATTGCCGAGGAGGATGCACTTTCCTACGTCGCAGGATACACTGTTGGCAACGACGTCAGCGCGCGGGACCTCCAGTTCCGCACCTCGCAATGGACCACAGGCAAGATGCTTGACACCTTCGGCCCCTTAGGGCCAGCCCTGGTCACACGCGACGAAGTGGCTGATCCCAATCAACTGGCGATCAAGACGACCTTAAATGGGCAGGTGATGCAGGATGGGAATACGGCAGATATGATCTTTCGTGTCCCTTTTATCGTCAGCTACATTTCTGAGATCGCCACGCTTGAACCGGGGGACGTCATTCTGACCGGCACTCCCCCGGGCATTGGCAACACCCGTACGCCGCAGGTGTTTATGAAGCCGGGGGACACGATTACGGTCGAAATAGAGCGCGTGGGAAAACTGACCAACCCTGTGGTAGCAGAGGTAGAGCTAGGTAAGCTGTCACTAGCCGCAAAGTAGGGGGCAGAATAAACGAAACAAGGAAGAGAGAACAGAGAAGCTGGAACTGCATTACATATCTGTGGGTGTGCGCTCTCCATCCCCCTGGTCCAATCCCGCCGTCCACGCAGCACGCATCGCCTCTGTCCGGTCAGCCACCTGGAGCTTCGAGAGGATGTTGGAGACGTGGTTGCGCACCGTCTTGGGGCTCAAGACGAGGCGGGCGGCGATGTCGGCATTGGACTTGCGCTGGGCAATCAGGGTAAGAATTTCGTATTCGCGGTCCGTCAGCTCCGGGAAGAACTGCGCGGGGCCACTCTTCGCGGTTGGTCGAGTGCTGCCGAAGTAGCGCATCAGGTGCTCGGCGATGGCCGGACCAAAGATGGCCTCGCCGTTCGCCACGGCACGGATGGCGCGCAGGGTCTCTTCCTGCACGGCACCCTTGAGGAGATAGCCGCGCGCTCCAGCGCGAATGGCGGCGAAGACGGACTCGTCATCCTCAAACATCGTGAGGATCAGAATGCGGATGTGCGGACTCGCTTGCAGGATGCGGCGCGTGGCCTCAATGCCATTGATACCTGGCATCTTAATATCCATCAGAATGATATCCGGCTGCAGTGATGTCGCCTGGGCCGTGACCTCGTTGCCTGTCGTTGCCTCGCCAATCACCTGCATGTCTGGGACGGACTCCAGCAAGACGCGCAAGCCATCGCGGAAGAGCGGGTGATCATCGGCAATCAGAATGCGAATCGGCTCCATAGCTCCTCCTGTTCATGTCTCGAACTTCGCCACGCTCGTATCATCCGCATGAGCGCTTGCATGATCCTGCTGTGCTGCGTCTTGAGCGGAAGCAATGACCGCATCCCTGGTTGTTCCAAGTGGTAACGTGAGCCGGACCGCGGTGCCGCCAGAAGAGCCTCGTGTGATAGTGCAGCTTCCCCCTAGCTCGCTCGCACGCTCGTACATGGCTTGCAGCCCGACTCCGATGTGGTGCCGGGCGGGAATGCCTTTTCCATCGTCAGTAATAGCGAGATGCAACCTCTCAGCGTCAATGGAAAGCTGGAGCAGGCCGTGCCGTGCCTCGGCGTGGCGCGCGACATTGGTCAAGGCTTCCTGCGCAATACGATAGGCGGCCACCTCCACGGCGGCAGGCAAGGGCGGCAGGGATGGCGGTGCGTCGAAGGCCACCTCGAGTCCCTGGTGTTAGTAGAGCGCCACATACTCGTGCAAGGCGGAGAGCAAGCCCAGTTCGTCCAGGGCTGGGGGACGCAGGTTGTACACTAGACGAGCGCACCACATCGCCATAACGGCGCCAAATGTCAAGAGCAAAGCGGATAGGGTCACGTTGGAGCGCAGAAGCGTTGCTCAGTGGCGAGAGGCTGCGTGGACCTGGAGGTCTCTTCGCACCAGTGCCTGGTGTGAATCCGGGTGGGGTTGTGATTGGTTCAGACATGTTTATACTCCTTCCTTGTTCGTCGTTCGGCCTGACAGCTCTGCTGAAGCAGCCTCACATCAGGCCTGGATGCTGCAGTAACCTGTCAGCTGCTCTGATTCCACTCGTAATGGCTCCTTCGATGAAAGGCCCACCCAGGTAGTCTCCGGCAAAGGCCACGCGGCTCGGCTCGATCTTACCATCAGCGAACATTTTTAAACGTTGATAGTGACCAACATCGCATTCTGGGAGGGCGAGAGGCACGCGATGTATTCGTGAGAAGAGCATATGCCCGTCCAAATCAAAATTTTAACCTAGCAAACCTGTCATTTTAAGACTATTCATTTTGTCCAATTTGTTCATAGATAACCTCCCTTTCTGGATGCTAATATCAAAGCATCAACCAAACCTGCACTGTAGTATCTAAACCCGCCGAGGCTATGTGATATTCATCCGGCGACCACGCCACACTTATCACTCCATCATTGTGGCCTTTGTAGGTGAGCAGGAGGGTCCCACCGCTGGCTTCCCACACCTGCACCGTCTGATCAGCGCTTGCTGAGGCCAGTCGCTGCCCATCAGGGGACCACGCCACACTTATCACTCCATAATTGTGGCCTTTATAAGTAAGCAGGAGGGTCCCACTGCTGGCTTCCCACACCTGCACTGTCCGATCCAGGCTCGCTGAGGCCAGGCGTTTCCCATCAGGGGACCACGCCACACTCACCACTGCACCATTGTGACCTTTGTAGGTGAGCAGAAGGGTCCCACTGCTGGCATCCCACACCTGCACCGTCCCATCCTGGCTCGCTGAGGCCAGTCGCTTCCCATCAGGGGACCACGCCACACTGTTCACTGCATCACTGTGACCTTTGTAGATGAGCAGGAGGGTCCCATTGCTGGCTTCCCACACCTGCACTGTCTGAGCATCACTCGCTGAGGCCAGTCGCTTCCCATCAGGGGACCACGCCAGTCGTTTCCCATCGGGCGACCACGCCACACTGTTCACTACACCACTGTGACCTTTGTAGATGAGCAGGAGGGTCCCATTGCTGGCTTCCCACACCTGCACCGTCTGATCATAACTCGCTGAGGCCAGTCGTTTCCCATCGGGCGACCACGCCACACTCCACACTGCATCACTGTGGCCTGTGTAGGTGAGCAGGAGGGTCCCATTGCTGGCTTCCCACACCTGCACTGTCTGATCAACACTCGCTGAGGCCAGTCGTTTCCCATCAGGAGACCACGCCACACTCCACACTGCATCACTGTGACCTTTGTAGGTGAGCAGAAGGGTCCCTCACTATGGCCTTTGTAGATGAGCAGGTGGGTCCCCCTGCTGGCTTCCCACACCTGCACCGTCCCATCCTGGCTCGCTGAGGCCAGTCGCTTCCCATCAGGGGACCACGCCACACTGTTCACTACATCACTATGGCCTTTGTAGGTGAGCAGAGGGGTCCCACTGCTGGCTTCCCACACCTGCACCGTCTGATCATTACTCGCTGAGGCCAGTCGCTTCCCATCAGGGGACCACGCCACACTGTTCACTGCATCACTATGGCCTTTGTAGGTGAGCAGAAGGGTCCCGCTGCTGGCTTCCCACACCTGCACCGTCTTATCATCACTCGCTGAGGCCAGTCGTTGCCCATCGGGGGACCACGCCACACTCTTCACTGCATTACTATGGCCTTTGTAGGTGAGCAGGAGGGTCCCGCTGCTGGCTTCCCACACCTGCACTGTCTTATCATAACTCGCTGAGGCCAGTCGCTTCCCATCGGGGGACCACGCCACACTCTTCACTGCATCACTGTGGCCTTGATAACTATAGAGAAGACCTTTGGGCGGAATGATCACCACTGGCACTTCTTGTGGTTTTCGTGATAGAAAATAGCCGCTTACCGCAACAGTTGCCACTGTCAGTCCTACTCCCGCCAGGCCAATCAGCATTATCCGCCGTGTATATTTCTTCTGTTGCTGTTCTTCCTGGGTTTGACGTTCCTGCTCTGCTGTTTTTTGTCGCTCACGCTCGGCAATACTGGCCGACAAAAAGGCGTCCTCGTCGATACTCGGACTGTTACGCTCTCGCCAGGCTAATGCCTCGTCGAGCTGTGAACCCCGGTAGAGCCGGTCAAGAGGGTGCCCTCGTCGTTTCCACTCCATTGCATCTTCGGTGATCACCTTTCGCAGTTGGATGTCCTCGCGAGCCTCATGTATCCAATCAGCAAGTAGCTTCCATTCCCGGATGAGCGCCTCGTGGCTCACTTCCACTGTTGAGACCCCAGCAACCGTATTCGTGACCAGCAAACGTGCGGTGGTAAATATCTTCACGACTGCTTTCAACGTAGCTGTCTCCTGGGGATCGGGCATTTCCAGTTCGGAGGAAGCCGCCCGGCGGCGGGTCATATCCTGTTCCGTTGTTCCTGGATCAACCAGACGTAAGAAGAGGGCACGCGCCAGTCTTCGATGTTCTTCGGAAGGCAAAGCAGCATAGATCGCCTCGGCATGATTGGCCAAGGCCCCTTTGACGCCCCCAATCTTTCGATAGGCCTGGGCGGTCAATTGCCGGCCTTGGCGTCGTTGAAACAGTTGATCAAGGGTAAATTGCAGTAAAGGCAATGCGCCAGCCTGCCTTTGCACTTCAAACAGCAGATCACCGACCAGGTCCCCTTCAAAGGTCAGCCTCACATCGGGCAATTGAGCCGGTTTCTCAATCACCTCGCGCAGGTCGCTCATCTCCATTGGAAATACTGCCATGTGGTGAGACTCGATCAGTTGGCCCAATTCCGGGTAGGAGAGTGGTCGGTCATAAAAGTCCGCTCGTAACGTGAGGATGGCAATTGCTGGACCTTGCGGCTCAGTGATGGCGGTGATCAGCAGGTCGATAAACCGTTTTCGTTCGTTCTCATCCACCGTCTGCGTGAATAACTCTTCAAACTGATCAATCAGGAGGAGGACCTTGTCCTCTGGCTTTGCTCTGAGAGTGGTCATGAGACGATGCAACCCGCGACCAGTATCGTCTTCTACATCTTCACGAAGAGCTTTGAGGCTGCGCGCTGGAAAGCTGGGAGAGAGTGCCAGGGTCAGGGCCTCGATGGGATGTTGCCCTGGCACCATCGGTTCAAGGTAGACCCACCCCTGGCTTCCAGCAAGAACGCCTCGCTGTAACTGGGGCAGCAGTCCTGCCATCACAACACTGGATTTGCCCGAGCCACTCGATCCAATAACAGTGAGGAGTCGAGCTTTGGAAGCTCCTTGCTCTTCTGTCGCCAATTGTTTCTGTAAAGCTTCTACAAGAGCGTTGATAAAGCGATTGCGCCCAAAGAAATCACCGGCATCCTCACGGCGAAACGCATGGAGGCCTTTGTATGGGTTACGGGGCGGTTCACTTTGCAGAGAGCCTAGCTCTGGTCCGGCAACCGCTGCATCCACGGGGGAATTGAGTTTCTCAAGGATCATCACCATTTCATGTAGGGCTTCCTGGTACCGTTCTTCGCGAGCATCGATATACTGCGTTCCCCCCCAGCCAATCGGCACAGCATCCATCCACGCATTTCCCATAGCCCAGAGCGGATACACAGGACGTCGGTACATCTCAGCAATCCGCAATTCATCCTTGACATAGCGGGAACCCCGCGCACTTGGAGAAGCCACCAGCACCACCGCGGAGGCCTGACGGATCGCCTTGCGCAGCGAATCTTCCCAATCGGGTGTACCGGGTTGATTATCTTCATGATCGATCCAGACAGGTATACCTCGTGCCTGCAGATCGGATTGTAGTTGTGAGACGAATGAGCCATCAGTACGCGCGTAAGACAGGAAAACATGCGATAAGTGCGATACAGTCATGGACTGCCTCCATCAAAATACAAATCAGGCGTAGGACACCCATTTATGAGAGATAGAAGTATAAATATCAATGTTCAGCTACCCATATTAACACATGTAATGTCAAGCGAGCCTTACAAATCCAAATAGGCTAGCAATAAAAGAATACAAGTCGAACTGAGGCAGGTCAAATACTTGAATAACCTGATCGAGCAAGACCACCGCTTCATCAAGCGGCTGGTCAAGCCAGGGATGGGCTTCTTTTCCATGGAACCGGCAGGGCGAACAGCCCCCTTGTACGGAAACCTGGCCGTTGCTGACTCGCTAGTGGCCGATCCGCACAAGTGGCTGGCGGCTCCCATCGGATGTGGAGCGGTCTTTGTTCGTGATGGGAAGCTGATGGAGCGTGCCTAGCTGCAGCGCCTCGTTCGCGAATGCGGCATGACCCTGCATCAGCGCGGCGCGCTCCTCCTGGGCCATCCTGGCAGAGGCCACTTCACTGCCATAGATTAACAACACGTAGCGCATTGGTGTGCCTATCCTTTCGCAGGGAGTCTATTCGCGCGATTCATTTTGCCACTCTATTATAACGACAAACGACAACTCGCCAAATCGACAGACAACATGATGAAATTACTAACGTGGCTGTCGAGTCCTAAGTCCATATCCTGTCCACTCCCGTGTTTCACCACCTTCTCATTTGTAGCTTACACCATTGGGGTTCCAACCGGCGCAATCCTAGAAGATAAAGAGTAACCGACTAAGTACAATCAGATAACTTCTTGGGCATGGGAGCCGATCACCGAGAGGATTGGTATGACTTCCCAACCTTCATTCTTTACCTGTTTGTACTTAGCTTCCTCAAAGGCTTCTTGCGCTTGACGAGAGGCGAACAACACGGTCTTCCCGTGTGGTTCATTCGCCCGCGTGTCGGTGATAGTAGTGGTTGGGCTGCCTCAACTCATCAGCTTGGAAACGAAACCAGAAAAGACATGCGCTCTGAGAAATTCCCGCACCAGAGTCATGTATTGTTCGAAGGCCACGCGGCGAATCAAGTGGCCGGTATTCTCAAAGTACACCATCCTGATATTTGGCTGCGGAGATGCTACTTCGCGAACCACTGGCTTTGTACCCGGTGCAGGAAAGGACCAGGCATGTTTCATGATCAGAGCAGGACAGGTCACCTGCTGCAAAAGTTCAGCCGGGTTGTCCTTGTCCGCGCTGTTCCAGAGCTTTATGCTGTACCTTGCCAGATCGAGATCGAACAGTGCGTAGGCCTCGACCACCGGCACGTACTCGTCCTCGGGCCAGAGTGACCCTCCCATTGTCTGTACGAGTTGTGGCAACGCAAAGGTCATGCGCTCCTCGTGGCTCATCGTCCTCAGTTGTTCAAGCCAGGCAAGCCAGGTGTTGAACCAGGCAATGTAGCCCTCCGAGTTCGCGAAATCTCCGGATTGAGATTCTTCGCCCCAACCCTCGAAGATGAAGGAGTGCACAAGCTCCGGGTACGTTGCTGCGAGGCGCAGGACCGTTGAGCCACCCTGCGATAGGCCGATGATGCGAGGACGATCCAGTTTGAGGGATCGGATAATACCTACGGCGTCTTCTACGAGAAGTGTACTTGAAAATCCGCTGGCGATGCCGTCTGAGCGACCATGTCCTCGAGCATCAACCATGATGACGTCGTAGTCCCGTTCGAGTTCACGGGCTGTGCGCAGCCAGGTCGGCCCGTACTCATTGAAGCCATGCAGGAGAAGCAATGCGGGCTTCTCGCCTCCGGTGCGATAGTAGTGGTGGCGTATGCCGTTGGCGAAGACGTCAACCTCGCTCCAATATGCCGGGATAAGTTCCTCAATGGGACGATAATTTTTCACAATAGCCAGCAGGCGTTCTTGCTGTTCACTCGTCATAGACAATGTCCTTTCTATAGTTGCCGGATGTTTCGTCCTGGTGTGCTTTTTTCGCCTTCAGTATAAAGCATGACGTTACGTCATACGCAAGTCCTTTTGCTACGAATTTGCCAGTAACAATTCTCAAGCCCTAAAGACGAAGCTATATTCAAAGAACAATTCAACAGCCTTTTAGCCACCATCTCAACAACCTTCTTTCATCCACTTGCACAATTACAAGCGGAGAAGAAAGAGTTTGCCTCTAGCCTGGAGAGCAAGGCGCAAGCAAAGGAGAACGCTCTCAGCGATTTTCATGATGAACTCAACAAAAGTGTCGTCAAGCATCTCAATCTGATTTTTTCTCAAACAACCGGCGGTTTTCAGAAATTGACAGTGTTTGTGACACATCATTTTACTGCGATTTCAGAGGGAACGCTGCATAGTCTCCTGAAAGGGCGCAGCTATAATCAACTGATGGAACTATGGGACCTTGTGATTGGGAGAAAGCGAGAACCATTAGCAAAGCAGGTGATGAGTCAGATTATACAGCAGAAGATTGTTTTCTCCACCTCAGAACTAGGGGCGAATAAGGTACTCAACTGGCTCAACGGTACGACCTGGGATAAAATCGACCAGAACATTGTTGATGATGCCATCGAGGGAAGTCCCGATATGCTCTATTTGCTAGAGCGAGCGGTCCCCAAAGACAAGCTAATCAGGATTACTGCTCCCGCTGTTCATGCTGCTCAAGCGAAATCATCAATGTAGCCATTGACGAGGCATTTGTCTACTGCATCTCCACTTGTTCCTGACTTTCTGCCATCATATCTTGTTGAAGGATGAGCAGATCCACATTTTTGCGAAGCGTTTTCACCTTTTGATAGTTGATTTCTGCTCAACCCTCATGGGAGAGTGTCTACCTGGCGAGAACTGCGGGATATTCTCACTCAAAGGGCGTCGGATTAGGGCAGTGTTAGTGGCAGGTCTTGTGCTTCGTTCCTGCTTGACATATACTAGAAGTAGAGAAATCAGTGGACAGAATGTCCCTTTTGTCCACTTATTAGACAATGTGTAGACAATGTGCAGACAATGTATTGAGGAAGTGTCTAACACCAAACGTTTCCATGCCAGTCCAGGCTCTCTGCCGACTACTGAGTTTGCGGAGGTCTGTAGCTCAGCCAATCCCTCCTCTGACATTGGTCTGGTCGGAGGAGTTCACTCCAGGTCTTCCTGATCCTGGGGAGCACTCGGGAGCACCCCTACAACGAGTGACCGGGTGAACCACAAAGGAGGCACGCTATGTCAACACCAAGAGACACTGGTAAAGCGCTCCACTTTCTTCTTTCTGGAGTCCTCGTCGGCATGCTCGGTGGGATCGTGATGGCGTTGTTTACTATGCTCGCCACCGCCACCTACCTGAATATGGACTTCTTCACGCCGCTGTACGCCATCGCGGCCCCGCTCGTCGGACAGGAACCGTTGATGACCTCCCTGCGGCAAGGCAACTTCTACCTGGCCATCGGCCCGGCGCTCTTAGGGCTGGTGGTCCACCTGCTGTGGGCGGGGCTGTGGGGCTTGATCTTTGGCCTGCTTGCACGTCGACTGCATCTGACTGGCGGTGTGGCCATTATCAGCGGGCTGGTCTACGGCGTGCTGGTCATGCTGGTTATGATCTTCATCGTGGTGCCCATCGCGGGGGCTCCTAATCTCTTGCAACTGCTAGGCTCGTTCTCGTTTATCTTCGCCAATGCGCTGTTCTATGGCCTGCCCCTGGGGCTGTGGCCGGTGGTGCAGCCACAGCTCTTCGCTGCCCAGCCCGCCCGGCAAGCGGTCTAGGAATTGCAGCCACTGTTTCGACGGGCTAAACGATTGGGGATGAGGGTCACAGGTCGACCGCACGTTACATAGGTTGACCGCTAGGGTCAACCCTACTATACACGTTGCGATGCTGCGCAACTCTATGTCATGCCGTATCTCGCGGAGGGCATTTACATCTCTGCGGAGATCGTTATGCAATCGCTTGAGATCGTATAGCTCAGCGTTAAGGGTTGGCAATGTCTCAATGAATTGGCGAGCCTCCGTATGAGCATCCAATTGTTCTGAAAGAGAATTGGGCGTGGCGTCATCTTCTTCATCCTTGCGCGCAAGAAAACGCATGGCTTTCTGTAAGCTCGCGCTGTTAAGCACCTTGCCTTCGAGGACATAACTCTCAAACGTTTCTAGAAACTCCAATGCCCTGCGCACGCTGATGCGGAAGGCATCTATACTGCTTTCAAAGCGTTTAATGAAACGCACCTGGGCACTCACCGTTTCCTTGACATCATATACTATTGATACTATACTTTCGCTATAGCAATGGTTCCGCTTTAGAGCTTATACCTAAATAGAGATAATCCTGGCAAATCCGCAAACGTGAGGTTTTGATGCAGATACCAAGGCATTACTCAAAGGCACCTATTACTGAAGCCATTATTGATCTCAAGGTTACTTTACCTGAGGATTTCTCTGTTGATAAGCTTACAGAGATTCATACTCGCATCAGCGATCGTTTCCCCACCCAAGAACCGATACATACAGGCTCTCTTCTGTTCCAGGCGGGACCAACTATCAAGATAGATGCAAGTCATCAACAGTATGGTTTTCTCTTCAGGAGTGAAGACGGCCTGAGGATCTTTCAAGCAACTTTGAGCGGTTTTACTTTCAATCGTCTTGCTCCATACGAGACCTGGAAGAACTTCCGTGATGAAGCAAGGTACCTATGGGATATTTATAAGGACACTTGCAAACCATCAAGTGTTACGCGAACAGCAGTAAGGTACATCAATCGTATTGACTTACCTGGTCCTGTATTGGATTTCAAGGATTATTTGCGTACAGTGCCCGAAGTATCACCTGATTTACCTCAGGGCTTGAGTAGTTTCTTTATGCAGTTACAGATTCCCCAGGAAGATTTGAACTGCATGCTCATTATCAATGAAGCGTTTACTCAACCAACGAGTCCTGAAGTTGTCTCTGTTATTCTCGACTTTGATTTGTTTCGCGAGCAGATTTGGCAAAGTAACGATGAAGATATTTGGCATTTCCTAGGGGAACTTCGTCACCGAAAGAACCAGGCGTTTGAAGCAAGCATAACCGACAAAACCAGGAGGTTAATTGACTAATGCCACAGACTGCTGGCCTTACACGGAATAGAAATAGGTTAGCCGCTCGTACTAGTATGCCTAGAGGCTACAGTATGGCCAACGGAGAATTATCGGACCACATTATGGCCTCTATTGTGAGCTTTTATGGTTCATCGGAGGTTCTTTCATACTCCTCCCCTCAATTTCCTGTGGATGATGCGAGTATTGTGGAGAGAATTGTTAAAGAAGCTCTGAAGGAGACTCGTACTAAACTACGCAATCTCTTGACCTGGAGTGCTGGTTGGAATGGCTTTGACTCACTGGCTCCCAATCCAGACGCCGTTTTACATGCCGAGAACTGGATTGTGCGGCTTTTTCTAGAGGTAGCAGATGTAGGCCTCACCTGGATACAACCAAATGTGATCGCGGATGCAAATGGCGATGTAGTCTTCGAGTGGTGGTATGGTAAAAAGAAGCTAACGGTTTATATCGAAGATGAGAGCGCAGAGTATGTTCAGGTCTGGGGGACCAATATACATTCTGAGATGTCGAATGGCGACGCGGAACCTATCAGTACGTGTCGCTCGCTCTGGTTGTGGCTGGTCAGCTGAAAAGTGATGTATATAATTCCTGTAGATGATGTCGAAACCTTATATCGCCGTATTCGGCATGTTGAGGGCCTTTATGTAGTTCAAGCAGACGGAACAGTGAGAGTAAGCTCTGCTGCTTTTTCTGATCCTCTCTTCAGACCATCCGTAGATCGTGCAGAACTCTTCCATAATGACCCTAAAAAAGCACAACGTGATCCATCAGATGGTGTTGTAAGTATAGTAGCTCGTGATGTACGTTCCATAGATACAGTTATGCAAAATGATAAGGCTGGAAAAATTATTCAGACGTTTGATGTAGATATAGAGCATGTGCCTATCCTGAATGATCCTACGTTGCCAGACAATCCTGCACATGCTGAGATATATACGAACCCTTACTGTCCGAACAAATCTGTCTTCCGCAAACTTGCTGAGAGATTAGCACAACTTGCTAATGAGAGACCCTGGGAAATAGAGCTGATTAGTCTATCCATGTAAATATTGCCCACCCGTCCCTTCCATTGCAAATACCTTGCTCACAATCTATGCACCTCAATATGCTCACGGGTAGCAATTGTCAACTCTTGTTCATAATACGGGTGTATGAATTGTTTGTTGGCAATCAATCAACCAGGAGTGGATGGCGAAAGCGGAACAGCAGGGGCCGATAATGATTTTTAACAAAATAATCCGGACATCCGTATAGGTGACAGCACGGTCATGCTGAGCACATGCGCTACGCTCAGTGTAAACTCCGCGAAGCATCTCTCTGCCCAGCGCGACAGACCCTTCGCTGCGCTCAGGGTGACAGTGGAGGGGCCGATTTCATCATCCGGATTATTTTGTTAATCTACATAATCGGCCCCTCCACTATCCTTATGCTCGTTTACCACAAAGAGGTGTCAAATTATTGTTGCTGCGGCGGCATCTCCTGCTCCTGTGGATGTTGTGTTTGGGGCTGGTCGTGTTCTTGTTTGGTCTGAGGCGGGTATTGGTACTGCTGCCCACCTTCTTGATACGTGCCAGGCGCCTGCGGAGGCGGGGGTGGTTGATACCCCTGCTGGTAGGGCTGGGGCGGCGGCTGATATCCTGGCTGGTACTGCGGTGGTGGTTGATTTGCCTGCGGCACAGCCAGGAAGCCGGTATTGTTAATACCTGTCGTGATAGGTCTATATAGTGCTCCCAGGATTATGGAAACGCCTACCGGAAGAAGTATCCAGGGCCAGAAACCGATGAGAAAACAGAGAGCAAGCCCCATTAACCAGGTAAAGCCCTGTAAGCCACCATAGATGCCTTGCGGATGACCTGAACTGGCAGAACCGAATAACGAAACGAATGCCAGCCCGGCAAATAAAATGGGCAAGAACAAGTTCCCACTCAAGATACTTGAGAAGTAAAAAGCAAAAGCCAGGCCAATGATAAAAATGCCAACAGCCAGTCCTCCCATAGGGTTGCGGTAACGGCGGCGCATCTGGCGCCTGTTGTACCTATCGTCGTACATGATGTCTTTCTCCTTTTGGAAGTGTGTAAGTGCCTGTCATGTTCATAGTATAAGCTATAACTATGGTTTATGCATCTACCACAAGGCATATTTTTCGTACTATGACTTCAGTTGTAGGAAACGCATGGGCAAATGCTTTCGCCCATTATTCATCCACGAAATCATTCACCCTGCGGATCCGGCTGCGGATCTTTCCTGTCTTCCGGCATCACGATTCTCGCTTCAACGCCGGCATACTCTTTCAGCAGATACAAGAGATTGCTCCCACCAATCAGCTCAAGAGGCTTCCCATCAGCAAATTTAAAGGATGCCTTGCCGTACCCACTGGTTGTCACCAGTATCCCTTTCGATGCACCTTCGTTTTGTACCATGCCAAAGAGGTCACGAACGGCACTTACACCAACAGTATCTCGAACTCAGAGGGAGTAAGATCCATGAGATTGGGACGCTGATCTAGCCCTGAAAGCACATCTGTTTCTTCTATGAAACGAGAATCTACCATGTTGAACTCGAGCACGGGTGGCACTGGAGCGAGTTCGGCTGGACTTTTTGAAACGGATGCATTCAGCACCTCGAGACAAGCTAAGGGGTCAACTCTGCTCAACTCGAGCTGGGTAAAGATGTCTCGATTTGTCCTCAGTGTGACAAGGCACGTTCGTAGAGGTCGACCTGTGCACGTTTTTAGAACGCATAAGCCCTGCCCATTCGCCAACCCTTCCTTGACAGGATCATCTCTCCACCTGTATATTAGTGAAGTATTCACTTGTTTTTTTGGGAGGTTTTGACATCTATGCCAGTGATGAACCGCTAACTCCATCCTGTTTCCTGTTCAAACAGTGAAACAGACACCATCATTCTTGCTTCCATCGCTCGCGTGTCTCTCCATCGGGGATGAGCGCTCAGCCGTTTTGCGCCTGGAATGCCGCGTGGCGTGAGAATTGCGCGACGATTTTTCTGGTTTTGCCAGAGAGAGACGGCGGATGGGAAAGCAAGCATGCGATGGTGCGCGAGAGGTATGGAGAAGCGCGCGGCAAACAGGTGTCAGGCATGGATCTCCGACGAGTGCATCGCTGGTTTCCCCCATCCACCGTACCCTGGTTGATAGATGCCGTCTTTTATCCTGTCGAAAAAGCAGGTTCGCGTCCCTCTGTGCAGACGATGACCTGCTCTCTCTCCATACCTCTTTCGGCTCCATCGTTTCCTCACGCGTGTTCTTACGATCGTGCTGTTTTTTTAAGGAGATAATAGCAATGACTACAGGACTTTCCGACTTTTTTACGTATAATCTCTGGGCGAACCTGCGTTTGCTCGACGCGTGTACACACCTGTCCGACGCACAACTGGACGCTACCACAAAAGGGACGTTTGGCAGTGTGCGAGAAACCCTCATGCACCTGTTCGATGCCGAAGAAGGCTATGTGTGGGATATTACTGGAACATCCCCTACCCCTCGACTGAAGGAATTCACCACTTTTGCAGGCTTCGACGAACTGCGACGACGAGCAGAGAGGTCGGGAAAAGAGCTGATCACCATCGCGGAGCAGAGGGACCTGAGCCAGATCCTCCATCTTCCCGGGAGCTATGACGCTCGGGGCATCATCGTGGTTCTGTTTGAGGCACACGTGTTTTTCGTTTGTCGTGGGTAGGATAGCGAAGGATGCCATTGCGCGGCGTAATCTGGCGGAGCGCGTGACAGTCTGGACATTCAACTCGTTCAACCCCGCTTTCCAGCAACCGCTGTGCAAGTAACGATATGGGTGTGGAGAAAATCTCGCCGGATTGATCGAGGTGATAAGGCATCGGTGTGGACAATCCGACGGATTGCAAGAGTTGCAAGAGCTTGAATTCGTTTGCTGCTATATGCTGGTTGTATTTGAGGTCCATATCACCATGCTGACGTACAATCATTTTTTTCGTTTGCCTAGAAGAAAGCTCAATTTCAAGCGCCGTCACCTGCGCAGAGATCCCTCCTTTCAACTCCCATGTGCGAAGCAGCTTGCTATTTTGAGGAAGTTGGTATGCTGCGAGAAGCAGCAAGCAAATTGTGATGACATCGAGATTCTTTTCCTGTTCTTCGAGACCAGATGCAGATGTGTGTTGTGTACACTCGTGCTGATGGTGATAAACAGGCATATTTGGCCGTTTCAATAGGGAGCACTTTCATGAACACATTGCATACTGACACAGGAGAAGAGAAGCATCCTTCTTCAATGCATTCACCAAACACAGGCCAAGATGTGCGGGCTTTTCCACAGCCTCCTGAACAGCATCCAGGGAGGCGCAAGAATCGCACGATACTGATGATTTTCCTTGCCGTCGTTGTCTTGTTCATCTTGGGGATAAGTATTGGCCTTGTGATGTTCACACAGCCAAGACAACTGACCCTGACAGAAGCTGACGCGGGCAAAACCGTTCAGGCGCATACAGGCGATCAGGTCATAATCCAGCTTAGTGCGAATGCGACCACAGGCTACAGCTGGGCAATCGACAAGACGGACACGACGGTTCTCACGCTCGAGCGTGAGATGTATACACCATATCCAGGCGGGGGAATTGGGAGCGGGGGCACGGCGGTATTCACGTTCAGAGCGCAATATCCTGGTACGGTGCATTTGCAGTTGAAATACTGGCAAAGTTGGCTGGGCGATTCATCCATTGTCAAGCGATACGATGTCACCATCCAGGTTCAGGGGTAGCAAAAGCACTCCTCAGTCCTCGTTAAAGAGAGGAAAGCACATGCTCGAAAAAAAAGCTTCTTCTCAGGGGCAGAAAGGAAGAGTATTTCTGGTGAGGAGACGTTCGTGGAACGTATTCTGGCAGATCGGCGTCTTTCGCCTCCTCATTGCTGTCGGCATATGCTTTTTCCTGCTGACGGGCATCGCGATGCTCTTGTATCCAGGAGGCACGATGACCGATCCACATCGGCACGGCTATGCCTTTTTCTCGAACTTCTTGAGCGATCTGGGTCGAACCTCGACTCCATCCGGCCAGGACAACCTTGCTTCACGTCTCCTCTTTACGATCGCCTTGAACATGGGGGCTTTAGGCATCACGCTCTTCTTTGCGGCTTTCACCCAGTTCTTTCCCGTCCCAGGCATCACCCGCTGGCTCAGTCGTCTGGGGGCCATCTGCGCTCTGGTCACCAGCCTCTGTTTCATCGGGACTGCTTTCGTCCCGCTGAACCGCTTTGGGCAACTGCACAACCTGCTTCTTTACACAGCATCCCTGTCATTCATCATAGCTTATCTGCTGCTGTTCCTGGCCGTGTTGCTCACGCCCGGTTTCCCGCGCCGGAGTGTCCAGGTCTTCACTGCCTTCGCTCTTCTGCTTGCGGGATCTCTCCTCGTTTTCATCTTCGCCCTCCTTTTTGGACCGGCACCCGGGACACCCGCATGGGAGATCGTCCATGCAACAGGACAGAAAATCATCGTCGCTGCCTCGATCCTCATCGGGCTCATTCAGGCGCTTCTCGTGCAGCCCTTGCCTCGGAAAAACGCTGAGCTACCGTCAAACTCGTAATTACTGTTCATAATTACTATCTTGTTCTGGCAGGGCCAAAATCCGCAGCAGGTTCATCTATTTCTTTGCGGCTCACTGCCGGGCTATTTATGTAGCCGCGCAAAGTAGTGGCTACCGTTTGCTGAATTGGGTCAAGCAGCTTAGGGGCTTCTTCCACCGCTATTTGCTCAGCCGATGATTGCACGATTGAAGCAATCACCTTCTCTTGTAAGGCAAAGATGTCTACTTCTTTCTCGAAAGGCACTACACGCGGTGTATCCGGCTGGCATCCCTGGTATCGACGCTGCTATCCATCCGTCGAATGTCTGGCTCACCGGCGCTACCCCTCCATTGGGCAGCGGTAGGGTCATCACTGCATAGTTGCTTGTAAAGGTAGCGGGCGGTATCTTTATAATAGGTGAACAGCAGCACCTTTTGCCCTTTGAGTTCGCCCGCCAGAAGTTCCTTGAGTCGCGCTAGCTTGGCATCATTGGCAGGGGTAATCGTTTCTATGTCATGCCATACCTCGCGGAGGGCATTTACATCCTTGCGTAGATCGTTATGCAATCGCTTGAGATCGTATAGCTCAGCGTTAAGGGTTGGCAATGTCTCAATATGCTCACGGGTGGCAATTGTCAACTCTCGTTCCTGACATCCACTCATAACTCGCCTCTGCAGGAGGCGAAAAGGGAAGAAGGATAGGATGTCTCCGAGTGCAACTCGCTCCCCGACGAGGAGGCATCCTCTCGCACTTGTTGCGTGTCCTCGCCTGGCGTTATTTTTTTGAAGCACCCGGTGCGTGCGCCCTCGCGTACTCCCAGGCTGCTGCGAAGCCAGGCAACGAACGTTCGATCATCTCATCGTTGGCCGTAAGAGAGATGCGGAAGTACCCTGGTAGCTCCACCCAGGTTCCCGGCAGGACGAGGATGTCGTGGGTGAGCAGCAGATCGGCAAAGGCCCGATCATCCGCCCAAGGCGATTTCGGCAGGAGGTAGAAGGTTCCCTCGGGCACATGCACCTCGTAGCCCATCCCTTGTAGGGCGCTGACCAGGCGGTCGCGCTTCCGCTGCAGGTGCGCGATGTCGATGGAGAGCGCCTCCACGTCGGCCAGCGCGTGCTGGAGTAGGGCATTCGCGACGGCAAAGCCACTCACCAGCTGCGAGAGTGCCAGGGCACCGTGCATCTGCTCCCGGTCGGGCATCGTTGGTGGCAGAGCAATGTAGCCAAGCCGCTGACCGGGCGTGAGGAGCGTCTTCCCATAGGTGTAGATGAGGAACGAACGGGGGTAGAAGGTGGTGGGGCTGTGGTAGGGGCGGCCGTCGAAGACGATACGGGAGTAGGCCTCGTCGGAGAGCAGGTAGATCGGGCGACCATTACGCTCCGACGCTGCCGTCAAAGCATCGGAAAGCCGTTGCAGTGTCTCTGGAGGGTACAGCTTGCCGGTCGGATTGTGGGGTGAGTTGACGATGATGGCGCGCGTGCGCGGCGAGAAGGCGGCTGCGATGGCATCCACATCAAGGTCGAAGGTGGCCGGATCGATCTGCGCGCGCACCGGGAGGCCGCCGGATCCGACGATAAAGGCCTCGTAAAAGAACCAGGGCGGGGAGATGAACACCACCTCGTCGCCGGGGTCCAACACTGCGCCGAGCGCGACGGAGAGTCCGCCGGTGGCCCCATTGGTGAGAAAGATATCATCGGGATCGAAGGGCACGTTGCGTCGCTCGCGCAGGACAGTCGCCACGACAGCCTGCGCCTTGGGATCGTTAAACTTGTATGCAAACCAATCCTTGTCCTGGGGCACGCTCCAGTGCCGGAGCGCGTCCACGAATCCGGGCAGCGGCAGCTCTTGGGGGTTGCCATAGAGGAAGTTGGCCACTCCCGGCTCATTTTGGCGGCGTGCCTGGGACGATGCCGTGAGAAACTCAAGGACCGGCGTAGCCGCATGAATCGCTGCAATGCGCCGCGAGACGATTTGTGCTGTCATAGGTAGTCCCTCCTTGGGCTAGATGGTGTAAGTAGCCGCATCTCAGCGTGTATCCGCTGCTTGCGTGAGCCACTGATGCTCTCTTCTATTATGCTACATATCTGCAACGCTGACATCTAGAACGCAGGCAAACGGGCAAAAGTGCCTCGTTCACTCAATCTCCCTGTGCCAACAGACTCGACGTTTACTCATGGTGGTGAGCCGACTCTCGGGCAGCCCGCCAGATGGAGCTCTCCAGGAAGTGGTTGTCGTACCGCTATGGCAATTTGAGTAAGCGCTCGGCATTCACATGGAAGATCTTTTCTCTGTCCATCTCGCTGATCGGAGCTGTTTCAACAAACTGTGTGGTGCGCTCCATCGATGCGTAAGGATAGTCTGTCGAAAAGAGCAGATGATCTGCTCCTACCGCGAGCAATGCGCAGATCAGCGCTTCCGGCGAGCAGTTCGCGCTGGTGGTGATCATAACGTTGTTCTTGACATAGTACGAGGGCGGCTGTTGCAGTTGTTTGCTGTGTGGCGTTCCTCTCCACCCGTCGTCAATGCGCTTCAGAACATATGGAAGCGCCTCGCCCATGTGTCCGAGCAGCATGATGACCCTAGGGAAGGCATCGAAGATTCCGCTACAGATGATGCGCAGGGCGTGGGTCGCGGTCTCAACGGTCCAGTTCCAGGTGGCACTGCGCAGCCCTGGATAGCCCTGGTAGATTTTCATCTGGTCGGCGGGTGAGTCAGCCGGATGCAGGTAGATGGGAACCCCAAGTTGCTCGGCGCGCTCCCAGATACCCCAGTATTTGCGCTCGTCCAGGTATGCTCCATTGGTATGCCCATTGATCAGCACTCCCTTGAAACCCAGCTGGGTCACCGCGCGCTCCAGCTCCGCGATGGCAGCCACAGGGTCTTGTAAAGGCAGGGCGGCAAATCCAGCAAAACGATCTGGATGTCGGTGGATCTGCTCTGCCAGATAGTCATTCGCCTGTCGGGCCATACCTACTGCCTGCTTTGCGTCGTTCTCTCCCTGAATGGCAGGAAAAGTCAGTGCGGAGAGCGAGAGCACCTGCACATCTATGCCACAGGCATCCATCACCGCCAGGCGCCCTTCACCCACATCGAGCAGCCTGGCTTCAACCGCTTCTATCCCTTTGCGCATCACCGGATCTGCCAGCAGTTCCTCAAACTCTGCGGGGAGGCCTGTTCCTGCTCCTTTGCCCTGAAGATCACGCACATGTTGTGCATACGCTGGCGAAATGAAGTGCTCTTCCAGGGTAATCTTTTTCATGGAATGCTCCTTTCAAATTGTTCCTCTCACGTCTTCTTTTTTGCTTCCAACCTTCTTTCTCAGGTTTCGTCTTCTTCGAGATGCTTCATCATTCCAGAGACCACAAAATCGACAAGATATTCCCGCGCGTCCGCCAGCCCACTTGCGGAAGCCAGATCTTCGCCTGGCAAGAGTCGCTGGTACAGGGGAAGATAGCCAAGATAGATCTGGCACCAGGGCACCAGCATCGTGAATTGGATGGTCGGCACGAAATCAGATCGGAGCAGCCCAGCCTCGAGTGCCCTCTGAAAGAGCGGTGTAGCTCGTGCTCGATCTTCGGGCGCGAATTGCGAGGCAATCTCGGCGAACGTC
>WNGG01008405.1_pt1 | contig 21491 bp, 22 predicted proteins | sample 5400661 | NCBI WGS metagenome assembly WNGG01 (sample SAMN13153372, study PRJNA577476) | soil metagenome | isolation source: 100 cm soil or saprolite under Garry oak tree replicate 1 | place: USA:California | collected 2016-06-15
CTATCCGGCCGCTAACCTGGCCGGCCGCACACGAAGGCGCGTGCAGGCCGCCGCGCACCTATGTTCGCGCAGTTCACGATCGGGCCTGTGGCGGACTCAGCGATCGAGTGGTCCGACGGACCTCCGGGAAGCAGGCCAGTGAGCGTGAGCACGCGTATGGGCTCGACGGCGACAGAATGACCGTTCGGGTGCGCCGTCGACGGCCAGCCAGCTGACGGGGACTGCCGCGCATATCGGCGGCTCGGCGTGCGTTCTCCCTGATCCTCTCCGTCACTCAGCGCGAATCTCGATGATTATGTTCGCGAGAACTGACCGCAGATGTTCGCGAGAAGTAACGCGGCATGAGGGCGGGACCCTTGTCAAAATGTCGTGAGAAGTGACCGCACTTCGCGCCGGACGGGTCAGCGGATCGAGGCCCAGATCTTGGTGGTGGCGTCGGTGAACCCGGTGCAGCGGTAAACCTGTTCCTGTTCGGGCTGGGCTTCCAGGAAGACCAGGCCGATCCGTTGGGGTGAGCGGTCCTGGCGGTGGGCGCTGATTGCGGCGGCGGTGGGACCGGCGTGGCTGGTGGCGTGGCGGACGGTGATCCGGGCGGACGAGCACGGTGTCAGCTTGGTGTCCGGCGTGGCGGTCATGACTGGGTCCGGCGCCCGGAGGCGCCAGCCGTGTCCGGGCGCGGTGGGCGGCGATTTCGCGCCGGGCGCCGGGTCTGTATATATAGGGCCAGCGCGTCGCTGGCGTTCGCGCGGGCGAGTTTGGGGTAGCCGATGACGGTCAGCGAGGATTTCACCGGTCTCACCGGCCGGTTCCGGGGTGAGTTGCTGGCTCACTGTTACCGGATGCTGGGCTCGGCCGAGGAGGCCGAGGATCTGGTTCAGGAGACGTACCTGCGGGCGTGGCGGTCCTATGAGGGCTTTGAGGGCCGTTCGTCGGTGCGGACCTGGCTGTACCGGATCGCGACCAACGTGTGCCTGACCGCGATCGAGCGCCGCGGCCGCCGGCCGCTGCCGTCTGGGCTGGGCGGCCCGGCCGACGACCCGGAGGCGCCCGTGGTGGCCGCGCCGGAGGTGCCGTGGCTGCAGCCGTTTCCCGACGCGCTGCTGGCCGCCGAGCGCGGGGATCCGGCCGCGGTGGCCGTGTCGCGGGCGGGTATCCGGCTGGCCTTCGTCGCGGCACTGCAGTACCTGTCCGCCCGGCAGCGCGCGGTGCTGATCTTGCGGGACGTGCTGGAGTGGCCGGCCGCTGAGGTGGCGGATCTGCTGGGCACGACGACCACCGCGGTTAACAGCGGCCTGCGGCGGGCCCGTGCCCAGCTCGCGCAGGCGCTGCCCGCCGAAGATGAGCTTGCCGAGCCCGCCGAGCCGGACCGGCGGGCGCTGCTGGACCGGTTCGCCGCGGCCCTTGAGAACGCCGACGCCAGCGCGCTGGCCGAGCTGCTGCGGGAGGATGTCGCGCTGGAGATGCCCCCGATGCTGACCTGGTTCACCGGCCGGCCGGCCGTGGCGCGCTTCGCCGCGTCGCACCTTCTCACCGAGCCCGGACGGCTCCGGCTGGTTCCGGTCACGGCGAACGGGCAGCCAGCGTTCGCGGTCTACCAGCGCGAACCAGGCGAGGGATATCACGCGCACGCCGTGCTGGTGCTCACGGTCACCAGCACGGGGATCGCGCGGATCGTCAGCTTCCAGAACCCGGGCCTGTTCGGGTCGTTCGGCCTGCCACAGGAGTACCGTGCCGCCGGGCCGGTGCCGGCGCAGTGCCCAGCGGTCCCTCCGTGGCCCCGCTGAGCAGGGGACGGGAGCTGCTCGAATCAGCTGTCAGTTACGCGCTGGCCGGTGCCGCGCTGGTCACTCCGCAGCTCCTGCCGCGCCCCACCACGTGCCCGGGCTGGGACCTGCAAACCCTGCTGGACCATGTCAGCGACTCGATCGGGGTGCTGCACGAGGCGATAACCGCCGCAGGCGGCGACGCCAGCGCAGCACCCCCCAGTTACCCCGGGCCGGGGCCTGACCCGGTCGCGCGCCTGCGCGGCCAGGCAGCCACGCTGCTGGGCGCCTGCGCCGCTGCCGGGCCAGCCGAGCGGAGGGTCGCCATTTGGGACCGTGAGCTGACCGTGAGCATGGTCACGGTGACCGGAGCCATCGAGATCACCGTCCACGGCTGGGACATCTGGGTCGCCTGCGGCGCCCACCGACCGGTCCCGCTGGGCCTGGCGGCCGTCTTGCTGCCGATCGCCCCGCTCCTCATCACCCCAGCCACCCGGCCTGGGCTGTTCGCCGACCCGGTTCGGCTGCCCGGCCCAGCCTCCCCCGGCGAGCAGCTCGTCGCCTTCCTCGGCCGCCAGCCGCGCCCCCCGGCCGCGCCCAGGCCCGGCGGCGCCTAAACCAGGCACCCGGCGCAGGCCGGTCTGCGGCGATTCCCGCGAATCCGGCTGGTCTATATCAGTAGGCCGCCAGACAAGCGGCGCGGAACCCACAAGAACACGGCAGAACCGGAGCAACAGACATGACAATCGCCGACAAGACAGTGCTGGTGACTGGGGCCAATCGCGGCATCGGCCAGGCGCTGGTCGAAGAAGCCCTCGCCAGAGGCGCGGAGCGGGTGTACGCGGGCACGCGCCAGCCCCTGGCCCACCCGGACGGGCGCGTCACGCCCCTGACCCTGGACGTGACCGACGCCGCGCAGATTCAGGCAGCTGCCGATCAGGTCGAATCTCTCGATGTCCTGATCAACAACGCCGGCATTGCGCTTTTCGATGACCTGAGCGATCGTGCCGTGCTCGAACGGCACCTGGCCGTCAACCTCTTCGGCCCGTACGGCGTCATTCAGGCCTTCCTGCCGTTGCTGACTCGTTCTCGGGGAGCCATCGTCAACAATGTGTCGACGATGGCCGTCGCCCCCTTGCCGCTCACTCCGGCCTACGCGATCTCGAAGGCGGCCGCGTTCAACCTGACGCAATCGCTGCGCGCGCTGCTGGCCGGGCGGGGCGTGCGGGTTCATGCCGTCCTGACCGGCCCCACAGACACTGACATGACCCGGGGCTTCGACATCCCGAAGGCCTCGCCGGAGTCCGTCGCGCGGGCCATCTTCGACGGAGTGGACAACGGGGAAGAGGACATCTTTCCCGATCCCGCGTCACAGTCCCTGGCCGAGAGCTGGCGCAGCGGGGCGGTCAAGGCGCTCGAGCGCGAGAATGCGGCGTTCGTAACGGCAGATCCCGCCGCGGCATAGGCCAAGGGACGGACGCTGATTCCGCGCAGCAGCGAGACGTGCCGGCTCAGGAATGCACTCGAAACTCGAAAAGGAGACAAGACGCGATGACGGATCACAAGGTTGTCAGCCGCCAGGAGTGGCAGGCCGCTCGTGACGAGCTGCTTCAGCGCGAGAAGGAGCACACCCGGTTGGGGGACGAGCTGGCGCGCCAGCGCCGCGAGCTGCCCTGGGTCGCGATCGAGAAGGCGTACCGGTTCGACGCCGACGATGGAACCCGGACGCTGGCCGAGCTCTTCGACGGCCGCTCACAGCTCCTGATCTACCACTTCATGTTCGGACCGAGCTATGCGGCGGGGTGCCCGGTCAACTCCTCGATGGCCGACGGCCTCGATGGCCTCCTGCCGCACCTGCATGCCCGCGACGTGACCCTGCTGCTGGTTTCGCAGGCTCCGATGGGCAAGCTTCAGGCGTACAAGCAGCGGATGGGCTGGAGTCTTCCCTGGGTCTCGGCGGCGAACACCGACTTCAACTTCGACTTCGGCGCCTCCTACACCGAGGAGCAGGTGCGCTCATGGGGCCTCGACGAGGGCAGGCTCCCGCCGATCGTGGCTCACAATGCGGCCGCGACCGGGACCGACGTCGCCGGATACCTGTCGGAATCACCGGCGGTGAGCGTCTTCACGCTCGCCGGCGGCGTCGTCTACCAGACCTATGCGACCGCGGCGCGCGGGGTCGAGTTCTTGATGGGCTACTACCCGACCCTCGACCGGGCGCCCAAGGGCCGCGACGAGGGCGAGGCGTTCCAGACCTGGATCCGCCGCCATGACGAGTACGCCCGAGGCGGTGGAGGAGGAGATCATGGCGAACCCGGCCCGGGGCGGGGCCAGTGACTTCAATGCCAACATCATTGAGGAGTTCCGGGCGAACCAGGGACGCGTCGGCGGCCCCTTGGCGGGCACCCCGATGATTCTCATCCACCACATCGGCGCCAGATCCGGGATCGAACGCGTCACACCGCTGGCCTGCAACCCTCAAGGAGACGGCCGCCTGGCGATCGTCGCCTCCAATGGAGGATCGCCCGCCCACCCAGACTGGTACTACAACCTCAGGGCCCACCCTAGGATCACCGTCGAGGTGGGTACCCAGACGTTCCCGGTACTGGCGCAGACGCTGGACGACACCGCCCGCGCCGAACTGTGGCCGAAGCTGGTCGCGCAGTCCCCTGCCGTCGGCGAACACCAGGGCAAGACCACGCGACAGATTCCGGTTTTCATGCTCACCCGCCAGGACTGACCTGCGACCAGATGCGGATATGCGCATGGCGCGGGCGTACAGATTACCCAATTCGGCTGCTGGTGGACGGCCGGCCGAACCACCAAGACCACCGTACATATCGGCGGAAGTGCGCGCCACGGCGAGCCGGAGGCCGATCACGCACGGTGAGTCCGGAGTGTCCCTTGCTGGCTCATAATCGCTCGTGCCCGCAGCCAGCATCAGTCAGGGAGCTGGACTGCGGCGAGGGCGTGGCGCATTCGCTGGCTTGCGTTCAGGAAGAAGTCCATATAGGCGTCGTGCTCGTCGTGGCGGGTGATCGTGCCACTTCGGTAGTCAGCGATCCGGCAAGCCCTCTTGCCAGGCAGCGGCTCCCAGGTCAGCCCCCGGCCATATGCAGCCTCCAAGGCCTCCTTCTGCCCGGCGAGCGCCTCATAACGGGCAGTTGAACGCTCGGCGGACTGAGCATCGATGTACAGCTCGTGCCGGATCTTCCCACCAGCCGCGAACGAGCACGACGGGCCGCAGGCGCGGATCGGGGCCGCCATCCACAGCCAGCTCTGCGTGGGCGCTCTCGGGAGCATCCAATCAGGATGTTCAGACCTGACGCGCGTCAGGTACCTCTCCCAGAAGTCGGCGTAGGGTGCCGCGCGCCCGCCCGTGCTGCTGGACGCGGACCATTTGACCGCCTTCTGCCAGTCGTTCGGCTCGGCCACCACTCTGAACAAAGGAGCCGGGGCCGACTCACCGATCCGGACAACCTGGAGCTCTACACCGAAGAAATGCGTGTCCTCGTCGGTGTGCTCATTCAGCCAGGTCATCGCCTGGCGATGCTCGTCCCGGAACCCGGTGGTCAGCCACACAATCGTGGACGCCGACGTTCCTGCCGCGTATGTGACCAGTTGCCCCAGATGCGAGTGATCGGAATCGGCGAGCTGGTTCTCGACAATCACCACCGTGCCATTGGTCATGTCGCGGCCGATCAGGTCCAGCGAGTAACCGCCCACCGAATGCTCCGCGCGGGTGAGCTCAAGTTCCACCCCGAGCGCCTCGCCGAGCCGTTGCGTTCTCCAGCAGCCAAGGCGTGAAATTCAGCGCTTCATGCAGCCACACCGAACGCGGGTCCACCTGCCGAGGTGGCCGAGCGAGAATCCACCTGCAGGCAACCGGCGCTCTTCCGGGGAACCCGCAGGTGGCAGCGATACCCCAGCCGACGGTTCGCCACCGGCATCGACGGATGGCTCCACAGTTTAATTTTGACGGTTCACGGCAGCGTACGCACCCTCATCGTGAGGCCGCGAGTTACCTACGACCCGTACCACGCTTCCGCGGCGCCCTTGTTACAGGCTCCCACTGCCTTTGGGCGCCACGGCCTGAGGCAACGTTCTCGACCGTATGAAGAATCCAAAGATCATCCGGTTCTGCGTGGTAGCGCCACGCACTTTCTGCGCCTCAGAGGCAGACCTAACGGCGGGACTGCATGCTCGTTGACGGACGGCTTTGCGACGGTCCGTGACCCGCTCACGAACGCCTGGTCGGCGGCAGTAGAGGACGTTTGTCAGCGGATCAGAAGGCTGGGGGTTCGAATCCCTCCGAGCGCGCCCAGGTCAGAGGCGATATTTGAGGCTCTTCGGCACCTTTGGTTGGCCGCGTACAGCAGCGAAGTACAGCAGCAGGCCATGTCAGGACTTCTTCTTGCGGCGCTTGCCGTCGCCGCTGAACAGGTCGCTTAGCCGCTTCAGAGCTGCCCGTGTCGCCTTGTCGGGGACCTCGGTGTAGATCTCCATCGTGATCGATATCTGTGCGTGGCGGAGGATCTGCATCGCCACCCGTGGATGCACATCGAGCGCGGCCAGCAACGAGCCGCAGGTGCGGCGCGTGTCGTGCACGCGGATGCGCCGGACACCGGCCTTCGCGCAGCGGGCATCGAAACGCCGGTTGATGCTTCGAGGTTCGATCGCGTGCCCGGTCCTGGTTGTGAACACCAGGTCTGTCTTCGGCCAGTCGCGGGCGCGCATGCCGTCTTGCCTGTCCTTCTGGAGCTGCAGCGCGGCCAGGCAGATGGCCGGAAGAGGAAGAGTGTCCGTGCTGCCGTCAGTCTTGGTGCGGCGCTTGTGAATCAGTTCCCAGGCCAACGCGCTGGAGCTGCCACTCCAGCGACACCTCGGCGGCGGCCAGATCGACGGTCGGCCAGGTCAGCCCGAGCACTTCCCCTTTCCGCAGGCCGAGGACGAGAATCAGCACCCATACCGCATACAGCGGGTCGTTGTCGGTGTGGGCGGATTCCAGGAATCTGCGGGCTTCATCAACCGTCCACGCCTGGCCACGTCTGCTGGTCTTGCGCGCGGTCGGGAGCTTCACCATTTCCGCCACGTTGCGGGAAATCAGCTCTTCGCGCCTGGCGTGATTGAGTGCGGCGCGCAGCGTATTCCGCGAGGCCTGGATTACCCGGCGGCTCGGGTAATCCTCGCAGCATTGGCCGATAGCGCAGCAGCGGCGGCGTTTGTGCGGGACCTTGTGCTCAACTGCCCGCTTCTCGTCTTTGCCTTGCGCGCAGCACTGACAGATGCTAGGAAGCTTGTTCAGCCAGGACTGCACCTCACGGACAGTCAGCCGATCCAAACGCTTACCGCCCAGGCCGGGGATGACATGAAGCCGGGCCATCAATTCGTAGTGCGAGTACGTGTTGGCTTCACGGTTCGGCTTGATTACCTCCGCTAGTACTCCAGCCGTAGATCGTGATCTTCATGGGCCTTGGGCAAGTCATGTGTCTCTAGTGGAAGGAGAGGTTGGAGGGTCGCCTTCAAGCGACGGTCCATGTATGGCTAAGCTTGACTGTCAAGGAGGCAAGTTAGCCATATGGCACAAGACTCAATCACTCAGCAGATAGCAGACCAGCTTCGAACCCAAATCCGGGAGGGCTCACTAGGGCCCGGCGCGTTGCTGCCTTCCGAACCTGAGCTAGCACAGCAACACAACGTCAGCCGTCAGACAGCAAGAGCCGCTCTGCAAATCCTTGAGCGGGAAGGGCTCATCGTTGTACGGCCACGCCGTGGCCGCATCGTTCGCAGCACACAGCGGCTGCACTGGCATCTGTCAGAATTCGAACTGCCCGACCATACAACCCTCGGAACATCTGACGCCTGGGAAACAGATATAGAGCAGCAAGGCCATGACCCGACTAGGCAAGATCTAGTTATGGAGACCATCACTCCGCCAGCCGATATCGCAAGAAGGCTGAACCTTGACCCAGGCAAGGATTTGTGCGTAGTACGCCGGAGGGTCCGTTATATAGATGACAGGCCCGCGATTACGTCTGACGACTACTTCGATGAAAGGATTGTGCGAGGCACAGAGCTGGCCGCGCCAGAAGACACCACGCGCGAAGACATTCTCAAGGAAACCGGTTACGAACAGGTCTACGATATAGACGAAATCATCACGCGCATGCCAACCCCGGATGAAACCGAACGCTTGAGTATCGCACCGGGGACGCCAGTAGCGGAGCACATCAGAACTGCGTACACAGCCGAGCACAAACCCGTGCGCGTCATGATCTCCATCATTCCCGGGGATACGCTGATCCTTCAATACACGGTACCGACGTAACCCAGAAATGACCGGGATACTGCTGGCGGCTACGCCTGAAGGGTGACAGCCATCGATCCGGAGCGGACATCCGTGTCCACCCCAGCACAGACCACAGCGCAGAGACCAGCTGACGACCCAGAATCCCGCTGGCCGGACACGTGACCCCAGAGTGGCTTCGGTGCTATGAGAGTTCGCCGAAGAGCAAAAAGACCTGCCACTCCCCGAACTCACTCAGCTCATGCCATTCGAGATGGTCGATGAGGCCTTAGCGCAGACCAAGGAGGTGCAGTCCCGAATCAGGGATCTACCGTCACGGGCGGTGGTCTATCTACTGCTGGCCGCTTGCCTGTTTGTTGAGCTGGGGTATCCGGGCGTGTGGCGTAAGCTGACGGCGGGCATGACCGGCATCCCGTCAGCGGTACCGGCCCCCGGTGTGCTGTTGCAGGCGCGCCGTTGGGTCGGGACCGGACCGGACCGCACCGTTGCAGTTCCTGTTCAGCCTGCTGGGTGGCCCGGCCGAGTACAGCAGAGCCCGGTGCCCCGATACCGGACCAGGCGGGGTAGGCGTCGGCCAGGTCGCGTCCCTCCCGGGCTGGCGTTCGGGCCGATCTAGGTCAAACGTTCGCCGGGATTTAGTAATGCGATGTTCAGGCGCCTGGCCGTCTCTCCGAGCGGGCGTGCTGGTCATAGCAGCGCTGGCGGGAAGCAGTGCGGAGGGTGGTAAATCTTTACCGGTAATTCTTTGCACTATCCAAGATCACTTGCGTTGCCTCGCCGTGCGAGCCGCTGGCCGAGGGCCGCTGGCCGGGAGCGGTGGGCCATGGATGGCCCCTGTCCGTGGCCGCCGTTGCGGTGCTTGACGAACTGTCCTGTCCAGTTGAAGGTTGCGAGCCGCCACCCGGCTGACCTGGGGCTCGCAAGGTAGCTCTGGACGGTTCCGCGCGACAGTGTCCAGATCTAGGTTTTGCGAATTCCGCCCCTTCCGAGGCCCGGCGGCACGATGCCGAGTGTGACTTTGGCTGTTAAGTGGCGGCGGATTATCGGCGCTACTTGGCGTGGGCGCCCGTCATAGCGTGCCGATGACGAGGGATTCCCGGGCGGTTTCGACGACCCCGCTGATCGGCACTGAGCCACCGGGACGCACCCACCGGGCCCCGCTGTGCGTTGCCGCAGCCGGGTCGCCCGTCGCGCAGGCGGCGCGGGTAAAACGGGATCCGGCGACCTCGGCCAGCCCGGCGGCCGTGGCCACGTCCTCACGCGTGGGAGGCCGCGGCGGCCCGCTGACCGCTGCGGCCTCCTGTTCACCTGTGACGGGCCGCCATCACTTTGGCGCACGGCGGCATCCCTTTTTATTGCGCGAGTTCGAATGCTCCGATGTCGCAGGCTGGTCCCTGCGGCCGGGTGACTCCCCGCTGGTCGGTCGGCGGGCAGCCGTTGGCGCTGGCGCCGCCGCCGTCGATCGCGGGGCTTGCGGCTTCCAGCGCTTGAGTCTGGGTCGGCCCGCCGTTGCTGGCCAGCTTGGCGAGCAGCGGATCGGTGCCGGTCAGATCGGTGGGCTGGGAGAGCTGGCACGAGGTGCCGCTGTCCAGGTTGAACCCGAACGGCTCCTGGAACCGGTTCCCGAAGCAGTTTGGTCCCTGGGTACTGTCGGCGATGATGGTGCCGGTTGCGGTCACGCTGCCCGAGTTGACGATCCCGGCCGAGTTGGACGCGATGGTGACGTAGGACAGCGTCAGGGTGTCCGAATTGAGCACCGACGCGCTGGTTCTGGGTGAGGTGTTGCCGCTGATGGTGCTGTTGGACACCGACGTGGTGAGGATGTTGAAGATGGCGCTGGCGCCGGTGGCTGAATTGGTGCTGTTGCCGCTGATGGTGGTCTTGTCCACGGTCAGCGTCCCATCGCCGTTGGCGATGCCGCCGCCGCCTTCGCTGTTCTTCCCGGAGGCGGTGTTGCCGGCGATGGTGGTCTGGCTCATCGACACGGTGCCGAAGAAGTTGACGATGCCGCCGCCGGCCTGGCTGGCCTTGTTGCCGGACACGGTGCTCAGGCTCAGCTGGACCGTTCCGCCGTTGTTGGCGATGCCGCCGCCGTCCCGGCCGGCCACGTTCTGGGACACGGTGGCGCCCGCGAGGGCGAGCGTCCCGCCCTCCTGGTTGTAGATCCCGCCGCCGTTGCCGGCGGCGCTGACCGCGACCGTGCTGTTGGTGAGCGTGAGCGTGCCAGCGTTTTGGATGCCGCCGCCGCGGGCGGCGTTGCCGTGGATGATCGTCAGCTGGCCGATGGTCACGCTGGCGGCCGGGGAGACGTTGAACACCTGGCTGGCGTTCCTGCCGTCGACGGTGGTCGCGGCGGCGCCGGCTCCCTGGACGGTGATGGTGTTGGCGGTCAGGGACAGCACGCCGAGTTTCAGGGGGAAGGTGCCCGCAGGCACCAGGATGGTGACCGCGCTGCCGCTGGGCTGGGCGTCGGCCTCCTGCACCGCGGCGCGCAGGGTGCACTGCCCGGCCGCGTCGGCGCAGATGCCATCACCGGGCGATGCGTCCGGGGCGTCGGTGGTGCTGGTGACCTGGAACGTCAGCGTGGCCGCCGCGGCGGGCAGCGGCCGGATGCTGAGCCCGAGGCCCGCAAGCAGCGCGAGCCCGAGAGCCAGCAGCGGCCAGCTGGTCCGCCGGCGGGACGTGTGCGCGCCTCCCGCGCCCTGTTCCTTGTCTAAGGTCGGAGAAATGGTGCGGTGCTGCATCAACGTGTACTCCCTCCTTTCACGGAATGTGCTTTCCCGCGTCTAGTTACGTGACGGGTCCAATTACTTGAAAAGGGTTATTTAGAAGCCTCACGTGCCTTGAGGGCTACCGCGGGTATGCCTGGCCGCTCGCAGGCGGCCGGGCGCCCCGCGTACTAGCCCCACTTGGCCGTGACGAAACCTAGGTCACGAGAAGGATCCGCCGATGAGGATCTGCTGGAAGGGGCTGATGTCGGGAAGCGAGCTGAAGACGCGGACCTGGTCCATTGAGACTCCGAAGTCGCCCAGGTTGTAGGGGGTCATGCTGCCGGAGCCGTTCTTGAGTGTGATTGTTCCTACCGGTTTGAAGTCAAGGGTGACCCACAGCTGGGTGCCGTCGGGCAGGTTCACCTTCTTGACCCCGGCCGAAAGGACGCTGAACCCGCCGCAGCCGCTGAGCTGCGTCTCGTCCGCGAGCGCCGTGCCACTGGGAGTCTGACCGTTGAACGACGGCCCGCTGAGCGGCTCCTTCAGTTTCCCGCCGGTTTGGCAGCCGCGCGGGCTCGGCGACGGGGGGCTTGCTGACGAACACGTTGCTGCCCGCGCCGATGTCACAGACACCGCCGCTGCAGGTGAAGAACTGCGTGTCGATCGCCAGCGGCGGGTTGGTGCCGGTGCCGGTCCCGGTGAGCGGGACCGTCTGCGGGCTGCCGGCCGCGTTGTCGGTGACGTTCAGCGTGGCCGTCCGTGTCCCCGACGCCGTGGGGTGGAAGGTGACCGACATGCTGCAGCTGGTCCCGGGGGCTAGTGTCAGGCCCGCGCAGGCCTCGTCCGTGTTGAAGTCGAGGCCCGCCTCGCTGATCGACACGCCGTTGATGAACAGCGGCGCGTCGCCGGTGTTGGTTACCGTGACCGACTGCGGAGCGCTTGTCGTGCCGATGGCCTGGTCGGCAAACGTCAGCGAGGCCGGCGTGAACGTGACGGCCGGTGCCGCCGCCTCGGCAGGCGCCACCAGGACACCTGCCGCCGCCAGCGAGATGGCCAGTAACGGCAGCAACCGTAGAAGTCGCATCTTGGGGGACCTCCCTGTCGAGTGAGCCCGGCTGATTTGTGTCGACGTGGGTATCTCTGGGCCTAATACCCCCCCTTACGGACACGCAGGAGGCGAACGCCTGGTTCAATCCGCCCGGTCACGTATCTGCGCATGCCATCCTCGCCGGGTTCGTAATCGAAAGCCAGGAGCGCCTCCGCGCCGGGATCGCCGGGCGGGTCCACCGTCAAGGGATCAATGCAGTAGATGTCGAGGCGTCCTAATCTCCCCGTCTTCCGTTGGCCCGCAAACGACCCGGCCTGATCCCGATCTCGGATAGCCGCACTGCCAAGGTCTTCAAGCGCCTGGCCCGTCGGCGATTCCGCCGGCGGCCAGGACCGGGGTGGGTGCGGCCAGATCGGCCACGATCGGCACGAACGGCAGCGGTCCCCGGGCCCGCTGCGCCCCGTGCCCGCCGACCTCCCCGCCTTGGGAGTCATGGCGACCAGTTTCGCGTGCCACGGACGATGCGACGACCGGTTAAATTGATGTCGACCTCGCGCCACGGGAGCAAACGTGACACTCGTGACAGAACTGGATCTTCCCGTCTTCGACTACATGGTGCCCGACCTGACCGGAGAGGTCTACCACCAGCGGCTTGCCGGGGTAGACGGCTGGCTCGCACAGGCCCCGCTGTCGCTGGTGGTGCTTGACCGCGAGTCGGGTGAGTTCTTCCTGCGGTCGAAGGCGACCGCCTTCCCCGGCCGCGAGATCGCCGACATCTTCGGCGTCACGGGCGGGCGGCTCCGCGAGCAGATCGACGCCAACATCCTCAACCAGACCGGCCAGCGCCACCGCAGGCTGCGCGCCCTCGTCGGGCCCGCCTTCAGCCCGCGGGCCGCCGACCGCTGGCGCCCGGTGATGCGGCGGTTCCTCGAGCAACTGTGGGCCGGTGTACCCGTCGGGGCCTGCGAGTTCGTAACGGCCGTCGCCAATCCCTACCCCTCATTGACCATGGAACATCGCAGGCAACCAGTCGCAACCGAGGGCAACGGTTTTGGCTTGTTTTAGCCGTTCCCACGTCTAGTCGATTTGCCGCCGATTGCCACCGGTTGCAACCACGGGGCTCCATAAAGGAGCCATCCTCGGCTCTGCCATTGTCGAAAGCCTTCGAGCTTCGACTGGCTCGGCTCATCACCGCTGCAGCACACCGAGGTCGAGTTCTGTAAATCGTCACGGATACCAGGCGAGCGAGGCCGCCGGAACATCCAAGTCCAGCCCCTTGTCCGTAGTAACTAGGTTGGGCTTCACGGTGAGAAGGGGGTGGCGGATGCCCGGAGCAGTTCTACGATCGCCCAGCCGGCCAGGCCTTTTTCGCGTCTGCCGCCCTGGCTGCATGCTGGTGCCCTCGGGCGCCGGCGAGCGGCCCCGTTCGCGCCCCGAAGCGTGCGGCGGTCTCCGCCGAGGTCGGCTGGGTAGGAGAGGAGGAGATGTGCATACGGTTTCAATCAGGTTGATCATCTGGCTTGCGGCAGGGTTGGCCCTGTCGCTGGCGTTGCCGCTGGCCGCTCGGGCCGCATCGGGCGACCTGGACGCGACCTTTGGCACGGCCGGCAAGGTGACGACCGACTTCGCCGGCAATGACGACGAGGCGCACGGGGTGGCCGTGCAGCCGGACGGCAAGCTGGTGGCCGTCGGCGTGGCCAAGACCTCGCGCTCGGGCGACTTTGCTCTCGCCCGCTACAACACGAACGGGAGTCTGGATGCGACCTTCGGCACCGGCGGCAAGGTGACGACCGACTTCAACGGCAACGACGACGCCGCTAACGCGGTCGTCCTGCAGCCGGATGGGAAGATCGTCGTTGCCGGTGAGGCGAAGACCTCACGCAACCAGGACTTCGCCCTCGCCCGCTACAACGCGAACGGGAGTTTGGATCCGACCTTCGGCACGGGCGGCAAGGTGACGACCGACTTCGCCGGCAATGACGACGCGGCCTTCGCGCTCGTGCTGCAGCCGGACGGCAAGCTGGTCGCCGCCGGTGAGGCGAAAACCTCACGCAACCAAGACTTCGCCCTCGCCCGCTACAACGCGAACGGGAGTCTCGATCCGACCTTCGGCACCGGCGGCAAGGTGACGACCGACTTCAACGGCGACGACGACGCGGCGCACGGCCTCGTCCTGCAGCCGGACGGCAAGCTGGTCGCCGCCGGGGTGGCCAAGACGTCGCGCTCGGGCGACTTCGCCCTCGCCCGCTACAACGCGAACGGGAGTCTCGATCCGACCTTCGGCACGGGCGGCAAGGTGACGACCGACTTCAACGGCGACGACGACGCGGCCTTCGCGGTCGCCCGGCAGACCGATGGCAAGATCGTGGCTGCCGGCGGGGCGAAGGTCGGAAGGTCGCGCTCCGACTACAGCGGGTCGAACGAGGACTTCGCTCTCGCCCGCTACCTCGGCTAGCAAGCAAGGGTGTCGGACGCAGGCGGAATCGACGGGAATCGACAGGGCGGCTGGGCGGATCGGGTGCCGCCCGGCCGGCCCTCCATCCTCGGCACGGTGAAGCGGGCCTCACCATGACCGCCTACGCATCCGTCGCTCGCGACGGTCGGCGTACGCCTTGGCTGCACAAATCCAACCCGCGCCACCGCCGTAGAGATTCAGATGGTCTGGTTGTCGACCACAGCTGCCGGGCGGCGGCCGGCCGGCGGCTGCCGCGGTCGCGCAGCCCTCGCGGGCGGCGGACCGTCGTCACGTTGACCGGAGGGTTCTCTGATGCGAACTTCCGCCCAGGCGTGATCGACCGTTGCCACTTCGATCCCGCGCGAGCTCTTGCTCGACGGGGTTTATTCTGCATTCAGTCGTGACGTGAAGGAGGGAGACCATGTCTGCCAAGCCAACAGCCGCGCTCGTCGTCGTCTTAGCGTTCATCGGCCTTTTCGCTGCTAGAGCCGCGGCGGCGCCGGCTTTGACCGAGCTCGTCAGCGTCCGAAGCAACGGGACGCAGGGGGACGGCATCAGCGGGCGCGTCAGCGCGCCGGCGGTGAGCACCGACGGGGTCGTGGTCGCGTTCGACTCGGAGGCGACGAATCTCGTCGGCGGCGATACCAATGGTGCGCTCGACGTGTTCGTGCGTGACCGGGCGAGCGGGAGGACGGAGCGGGTCAGCGTCAGCAGCAAGGGGAAGCAGGGCAATAGCGGCAGCGCAGGCCCGATGTTGAGCGGGGATGGGCGCTTCGTCACCTTCTCATCGGGGGCGGCCAATCTCGTCTCCGGCGACACGAACGGCCGGAGCGACATCTTCGTCCACGACCGGATGACGGGCGAAACGACGCGTGTGAGCGTCGCAGCGGATGGAGCGCAGGGCGACAACAACAGCATCGGAACCGCGGCGATCAGCGCCGACGGCCGCTTCGTCGCCTTCACCTCCGATGCATCGAACCTGGTTCCGCAGACCGCCCCCGGCCGTCACATTTACGTCAAGGACCGGTCGACGGGCGCGATCGAGCGCGTGAGCGTCGACAGCCACGGCGATCCGGCGCAAGGCTTCGTGGCCGCATCGCCGGCGATCAGCGGCGACGGCCGGTTCGTCGCCTTCGCCTCGAGCGCGAGCAACTTGGTCAAGCGCGACACGAACGGGAAGACCGACGTTTTCGTGCATGACCGCGTCACCGGGAGGACGGTGCGCGCGAGCGTGGACAGCGCCGGCGCGGAGTCGAACGACGTCAGCTTCCGCCCCGACCTGAACGGCGACGGCCGCTTTGTCGTATTCGACTCCGCGGCGTCGAACCTCGTCCCCGGCGACACGAACGGCGTGCCCGATGTCTTCGTCCACGACTTGCTCACGGGTGCGACGGAGCGCGTCAGCGTCGACAGCGCCGGCGGCGAGGCGAACGGTCAGAGCGTCGGCCCGGGAATCCGCGGCGGGTCAGCCTTCGGGGCCAGGATCAGCGGCGACGGTCGCCTGGTCGCGTTCGACTCGATCGCGACGAACCTCGTCGCAGGCGACACGAACACTTGCGGGCCGTTCTTCAACGACATCGCCGGTGAGTGTCCCGATGTCTTCGTACACGACCGGCTGACCGGCGAGACGGTGCGCGTCAGCGTCGACAGCGGAGGGGCGCAGGCGAACGACGCCAGCACCGATCCGGACATCAGCGCCGACGGGTCGACGATCGGGTTCTTCTCGGCCGCGAGCAATCTCGTCGTCGGGGACACGAACACGTGCCCGGTGTTCCCGAACCCGGGCCATTGTCCCGACATCTTCGTGCACGTCGGGTAAGGCCGAAAGCTCCACCAGGGGCGCCGCGACGCGGCGCCCCTGGCCATCCGTGCGGGCGAGACACCGCGCTCCGCGCCGACGTCTCAGAAACAATTACAGAGCTCGCCGTGCCAGCACGGCGTCGGGGCGGGCGCAAAAGCGGACCAACCGCTCTACGCGCTGACCCTATGGCAGGGCGAGTGGCGCGCTGAGAGGGTGTGGCCATGCGCCAGCCCGCCGAGTACGCCGACGAGATCGAGCGCGAGCCCACGTTGCCGGCCGGCTCCGGGGAGCGTTTCTCCGGCTACGGCGTCACGGGGCTGCCGTTCCGGTCAGGGCACATCCTCGGGCTCAGGCGCTTCTCGGCCTCGTCGATCGGCCCGGGCTATCGCTCGGTCTGGCACCGCGCGCCGAGCGGCCGGTGGACCTTCTACCAGGACCAGCCCGCCACCGCCTTCCGTAACATTCGGATCACTGCCCTCTGAAAACGTTCGGCGATCACCTTGCCCCGGCTTCAGAATCACAGCACCGGAAGGCTGGCTGCGGCTTGCAGACAGGTGACCCAGGCCGACTATGACGGCCCATACTCCGTACGGTAAGTTCCGCGCAGGTCGCGGTTCGCGCGGCCGCTCCCCGGAGGCGCGGCAGGGCCGGGTAACCGAGAGGGTGCCCGACCGAGGAGATGACCTCACGCTGCACCATTGCGTCGTCACGCCAGAGGAAGAGGCCAGGCGCGAGCATCCTAGACACCGCACGCAGCATCAAAGTGCAGCAACCAGGCCGCCCCTCGCCGATCGCACGCAACCCCCACAGCCCTCACCGGCAGCGCAAAGACCTTCAGCGACCGCGCTGCCACGAGCTACGGATCAGATGATCAACGGCGTCAGTCCAGGCATGACACCCACAACCGACACCAACGCGCTTGGACACTGCCAGCCTGAAATGGACACTTGGAGCGCATCGTCCCACGCCAGCGACAGTGCTGGACATCTTGGCCTGGCTTTGCAAGCAGGGGGTCACAGCTGTCGTGCACGGCGAAACTGGCGGCCCGTCGAGCCCTCGCGAAAGATCTGCACCGCAGCACTAGACCGTTACGGACTGGCGACACGGAGGATACGCGAGCCGGTCTAGGGGCTTCCAAAGCAGGCTCTGGGCCGTCCGTGCGCCGCCAGGCGGGACTATCCTGAAAGTGACACCGGGGAACTCGGGTTTGGGGGCGCCGATGGCGGCCGGGTACGGCTATACAGCGGCCGGTGGCGAACGGGCGAAAATGCGGGCCGCCGACACGGACCGTGACCGCGTGGTGGGACTCCTCACCACGGCCTACAGCGAAGGCCGGCTGTCCAAGGACGAGTATGACGCCCGCCTGGAGAGCGCCTTGTCCGCGCGCACCTACGCCGACCTGGACCAGCTTGTGACCGACCTGCCTGTCACGGGGGCGACTGTGGCGGCCCCGGTGGCCAAGACCAACGCGTTGACCCCGGTGGCCAAGACCAACGGGCTCGCGATAGCGAGCCTCGCCTGCGGGCTCGCACAGTTCATGTTCGGGCCGCTGGCGACCATCCCAGCGATCGTGCTCGGCCACGTGGCCCGGCGCCAGATCATGCGCACCGGAGAGCAGGGGGCTGGCCTGGCGCTGGCGGGCTTGATACTCGGCTGGGCGGCGGTGATCCTGGGCATCGTCCTCCTCGTCGTCGGCCTGGCCATATCCGCCGGGATGCACGGCACCGTGCACATGCACTGAGCAGCCGAGAGCGATCTGCCTCAGCGCTCGTGTTCGTCCCGAGGGCTTGTTCAGTGGGTGGTGCAAGGCCAGAAGAGGTCTAGACCAGTACAGCAGCAAAGTACAGCAACCCGCCCGTACAGCGGGGGACTAGCGGGCACGTCCAGGGACGTCGCCACGCCTGTGACCTCCCCAGGAGCAGGTGCGATGCACGGGTGTCCTGTTACTACGGACCTTGGGCGCGGTGTCCGAGGGCTGATGGGGAGCTATGAGCGGATGGTTCCCGCCTGTTGGAGCGCTCAGAGGTCGATGCGCATGACGGCGCGCCGGGGGCTGGGGTGGCTTTCCTCGGCGAAGCCGACGTCGGCGAACACATCATGGCTGCCGACGTGGCGTTCGCCCCAGGTGATGTCCTTGCCGGGCCGGGGTGATCATCGTTTAGGCCTCGAGCGCGCCAGCGCCGCGGTCACGGGCGAAGTCGACGGTGGCGCGGAGCGCGTACGTGATGCCGCGCTTGCGGAAGCGCTTGCAGATGACGAGCACGTGACGGCCCAGACGCTGTCGTCGGTCTTGTCCTCGTCGCGTCCGATCCATGGGGTGCGGGTTCGGAGCAGGCGCGGGTAGGCTATGCGCGGCTCAATCGCGCACAGCCGACCAGCTCACCGTCGAGATAGGCGACAAGGCCGATGGTCGAGCGACCCTTCGGGTTGCCGCAGGCGGTTTGCTCACGCAACCGGTTGGCGCGTTCGGGGTGGACGAAGGCGATAGCAATGTTCACGTCCGCGCCTCGGCGCCCACATCCAGCCGCAGACAGCCTCGCGCTGCGCTGCGGCGTGGTTTGCGGGCGCCGGCGGTTAGGCCGGAGCGGATAGTGCGATCGATTCCGCGTCGTCCGCAGCCGGGGTCATGGTCCAGACCGGCCTGGCGGGCTGCTTCGAAAAGCGCGGCGTAGGCGAGTGCGGCGGGTAGGAGCCCGGCGGCGGTGAGCTGGCCGAGCGCGAAGGCGGCCCGGTTGAGGGTGTCGTTTCGTTGACCGCGGTTGGCTTGGGCGACGCGCCGGGTTTCGCGGTCCAGGACCGCTCGGCCATAGCGGGCGGCATCCGCGACCCCGCGCACGGGCAGCTGCCCGGTGGGGGAAGACATGACGGGCTCCGCGAGACGGCTCGCTAGCCAGGCCGGTAGCGGCGCAGGTGGGGCAGGAGAAACGACGATGTAGGGTCGCCCGGCGACGACACTGCCCGGAGCGACGACGTAACCACCCACTGCGCGAGTGTCGATGCACCAGCCCAGCCGCCCGGCGGTGTTGCGCGACCGCAACCCCGACGCGGCGGCGAAATAGAGGTGTGTGCCGCCGTGCGGGGTAGCGACGGTGAACGTCTCGGACGGCCACGGCTGGCCGCGCCGCTCGCACAAGCAGGCGAGCACGCCCGCGCCGTCGCAGATGCCTGAGCCGACCCACTCGGAGGGCGGTGCCACGGTGCCTTTGGGGACGTCCAAGTCGATCACCACGAGGCTGGAGGGACCGCACGCGATCGCGATGTTATATGGGCCGTGCCGCCAGCATTCGTAGATCCGGCATAGGTCGGTGGTGGCGCGCTGTTCCCACCCTTTGTGCGTGTCACGGCAAGGGCCGGAGTGTGGGCAGCGGTCCTCGCCGTGCAAGGCGGGCTGCTTGCCGCCGGGGTGCAGCGGGAACACGTGCCAGCCGCGCTCGGCGTACGCAATCGCGGCCTCTATCAGTCCGTACGTATCGCTGTCGCATCGATGGCGGGCCATCACAGCTGCTCTCCTTCCGCAGAGGTACCAGGCCGCGTCACGGGACTTCTACTCCCGGCATCACCGTTGGCAGCTATGCAGCCAGTACTGCCGCGAGCATGTGGCAAATGCCGGGCGGCATTAGCGCCGACCAGGGTGCGCATGGGTGCGAGGCTCGCGGCGCGCTGTCATGACCGACGCCTGTTGGCGGGATGGAGCTGGCGGTCGTTGAGGGTGACGGTGAGGCTTGCCTCATCCGATGCCGTGGCCGCGATGGCGACGACCAGCCCCCCGGACTGGTCCTGGTAGACCTCGACCTTGGTGCCGTCGGCGTCGACGCGGGCCTGGGGCAGACCGGCCGCAGTTTGCTGGATGGCCGCTTCGATATCACGGATGGCCATCACGGGGCGGCCGCAGCGTGCGAGGACCTGCGCGACGTCCTCCAACATCTCAGGATTCCATCCACCGTGGCAGCACAAGATGGCGTGGATGTCGTTGAGGGCGGCGGCGTCGGTGTAGCCGGGCGTGGTGGCACGCCCGGTGGGGAACCGGATGACCCTGTGATCGGGCATGACAACCTCCAGGTCTGGAGTAAGGCGAGAGCTGGGAAGGCCTGCCGGGTGGGGACCCGGCAGGCCTGATCGATGGTTTGGCCCAGTCCCGGCGGCGCTGCCAACTCGGGACGAGCTCTTGGCGGCCAGCCGTTGCACGGCCGTGTGGGCTGGGTCGCAAGGTGCCCCGCCCTGGCGACCGCGACCGGATTATGCGCGGGCGGCGAGCTCGAGTGCGGGCACGGCCTGCGCTTCCATCTCGTGGGCGGCGTCGGCGTCAGCGAGGGTCTGCGCTGCGCTGGTGACGGCATTCATCACCCCACCCGCGGTGAGATCGCCGCCGCGGATGAAATGGTTCAAGATGGTCTTCTGCTGGTCGTCGGTGAACCGCAGCCGCTGGCTGATGATCTCGATCGTCTCTTGCGGATCGGCGATTGGCTGACCCGAAGCTTCGGACATCTCGGAGATCTTCCGCTCCACGTACCGGGTGTCGAGGAACGTGGTCACGGCATCGCGGGCCTTGGCGGTGATCAGCTCCAGGTTCCGCTGCTGAGTGTCGCCGCTCCAGCGGATGACGCCGTCATCCAGGCGGCCGCCCAAATGCACCGCCCGCAGCGCGTCTTTGGTAATCGTCATCCCGTTCGCGCAGACCTGCACGACCAGCCGTGGGGTAATCGTGAACGCGCCGCACCCGGTCTCGCTGTTGCCCAGCACCCAACCTGCGAAAACCACCGGATTGTCCGCCCCCGATTGCCCGGTAAACGGGGACCTGTACCCGGCCAGCAGGCCCGGCGCCAGCGCCCGGACAGCCGGGCTCACCACCCGCACGTACATCCGCCGCGGAGTCAGATCACAGCCGTCGATCTCGGCGGGGACACCGCATTGGCGCAGCCCATCCAGGGCCGCCATCAAGACATCTAGGTTGTCGATCATTTTGAAGCTGGAGGACAGGAACGCCCGCGCGATCCCGCCCCCGTGGTCGCCGCGCAGGCAGCGCACCAGGTACGACTTGTCTGTGCGGTCCAGCCAGCCGTTGACGTTCGCGTCATACAAGGCCGGGTGCTCAGCGCGCAGGCGCCGCAGGTAGGCGGCCGGGATGGCGAGCTTTTCGGCCAGGCCGTCGTCACAGACCTCGGTGGGGGTGTAGGCCCCGGCGGTCATCGTCACACCGTCGGCTGACAGCTGCGGCTCGCTCTGGTCGATCACCAGCCGCGCACCGGCCGAGCGCAGGGCGGCGGCGGGGGCGACGACGTCGAGTTTGCGGGCCTGCTGGTCGCGCAGCAGCGCCGCCAGGTCGGCGAGGGTGGCGTGCCGGGTGGTCAGGACTGGGGCTGAGGGGGAGGTGGTCATGGTTGATCTCCTTACGTTGGTAAGAGCTGG